>VOFB01004423.1_pt1 | contig 42086 bp, 62 predicted proteins | sample 5384141 | NCBI WGS metagenome assembly VOFB01 (sample SAMN12384721, study PRJNA508395) | human gut metagenome | isolation source: healthy gut A | host: Homo sapiens
GAGGTGAAATTATGGAACACAGACTGGTTTTTCGCAAGATCTGGAAAATAAGTTTATTTCATCTTCCGCAGACAGTAAAATGCCTGGAACAGCATTGGAGCTGCAGACTATATGGATTTAATGGAAGTGGCTGTGGATAAGTTAAATACAGCCTTCGAAAAATTGAATATTACAGAATTTATGTTTAATAAAACGGTAGAGATGTATGGGCAGTCCAATACCTATTTTGGTTTGATTAAGAATGAGGACAATACGGTTCTTGCCTATGTGTTTGTTATCCCTCCCAAATATGAAACGAGGTCCGGGTGCTGGCCCAGCAAGTGTTTCCGGTCATGTCCGGTATAACACCAAATTGAATCACTCAAAAGACATAAGAATTACCAACAGGCCGGTCTATATCATTAACCTGAATGAGTGCAGATTAACAGCGGCTACGGCGGTAAATATCGTCAGTGGTCAAATTCTTGGATTTCGTTACGTGGATGTGTATGACAGAAACATAGATGCGGTTCTGGTGTCCCATGGTATGAAACCGAAGATAAAGACGGTAGCTGATTATGACGACATGGTTGCAAAAGTAAATAAATCAGGATGCAACGAGTTCTTTTCTTTGGACCAGGCAAAAAGGTGATAACATTTTTTAACGACAAGATTAAAGGATGGTATCCATGTAAACAATGAACCTTATTGGTTTGCATTAAAGGCATATGCTGCAGCTTATTTGGCAAAAGCGGAGGGGTACCGGTTTGATCTGTCTCAAATCAACACATTAAAACGCGGTAATAAAACCTTGAACGCGTTTCGGGACTTTGCAGAGAAAGCGGACAAATAGGAGGAAAAGAAAATGCAGACAATATATTATGGTGCACCGGGCACCGAAAAAGCCACGAGATCGATCACATGTTGTCCGGAAAGGGATTCCTGATGAGTATATCTTTCGTATCACCTTCCATCCTGATTTCACATACAGTGATTTTGTGGGACAACTTCTCCCCTACTGTGATAAAGAGCGGGCCATCCAAGGGGATATTACCTACGCCTTCTCAAAAGGAGTCTTTACCCGGGCCATTGAAAAGGCGTATGAAGATACCTCCAAAGAGGTATATCTCATTTTAGAGGAGATGTCCAGAGGAAATTGCGCGGCTATTTTCGGGGATATTTTCCAGCTGCTAGACAGAGAGAAGACAGGAATGGATAAAGGGTACAGCAAATACTTTATCAACAATGAGATGATTGCAATAGACATTTTGGCTTTAACGGATGACAGGGTGAAGCTGCCTCCGAATTTGTCTATTTTGGGAACAGTAAATACCTCTGATCAAAATGTCTATGTTATGGATACTGCTTTTAAGAGAAGATTTGAGTGGGAGTATATCAGCACAAAACCAGTGGGGACTCCTTATAAAAATAATATAAATATAGCTCTCTTTGACGGCAGCAAAACTATTGACCTAATGTGGACTGATTTATATGGTGTATTAAATATCTTCATCTCCTCAGATAAGTGGCTGGGCCTGGGGAGGACAAGCAGATCGGGCAGTTCTTTATCGAATTTGACACGAGCACAGGCTGGGCAGACCATAAAAAGCAGGTAAAAACAAGTTGCTGCATTACCTTTTGGTTTGACATCGGGCAGTCCTCCTACAAATCGGAGGTATCGCTGTTCGATGATGCGGTTTCAAACTTTGCACAGCTCTATGATCTGTTTGAAAACGACAAAAAATATTTAGTGATACGTTTTTGACTGTATCGATAAGTGGAAAGCCGGGGTGTTATAAACCCGTAAGAGCGCAAGGGGATGGTTAAAAATGCGAATATTATACGGACAGGACAGTGAAAATGTGATACAAGATCCTACAGTTAAGATATCCCTGCATCCGGGAGATACCCGGTTTATCAAGAAGGAGAAACGGACTGTTTATGATTTTGTGGGATTCGTAATTCATGATAAGGAAACTCTGGCTGTTTTTCCCAAACATTATTTTAGTGAAAGCGAATTATCCATACGAAACAAGACCGGGGCTGTAAAGATGAAGATATCTTGCTTCTCTTTCAAGTGCTTCGTAAATATACAGAGAGCACCAAATCGAAAGCAAAAGCAGACAGATATCTTGGGAGCATAGAGGAATATGAGTCGGACTATCCTTTTCAGGCATTTTTGATGTGTATGACTATTATACGAAGTATGGGATTTATTTTGAAGAAGAGGATATTGTAACAGCTGGTCAAAAGGGGAAAATATCGTGGAAACACACTATACAGCGCTCTAATGTAATTGTCAGCGGAGGAAATATAGTATATATCCCTCTCTATTCAAAACAGAAAAATGTAAAGAGTGCATTTATCAGTGACTGTATGATTTTCGTTATCAACCATACAATAAGAAATTTCCCTTATTTTCTTTCAATCAAACCCATAACGGGGCAGTATAAAGAGCAGGATTTTATTAGAAACAGGGACTATGTGCTGAGAACACTCTATCAAACAAGGAACCATATATTTAAGGATATCCATAAAAAGCTGGTTTCATCACTGATTGATTTTTTTGAAGAGTTCGACTCCCTGAAACACGGAGGTGCCATTCATTTAAAGATTAATTACTTTGATGCAATATGGGAGGCTATGGTTCATAAGTACCTGAATGATTGCTTTGCGGGAATAGAGGCGTCGGGGGACAGCATCGTATTTGATGAGACATTGTCCAAATCGCCTGTAAGTTTTAATAAGGCTACCTTCGAGATTGATAATTCTGTAAATGGTTTTAAGATAATGCTGGACCATTACAGGATACAAAAAAGGGGAACAATATATTTTTGATTCTAAATATTATTATAAACCGAATAAGTTAAATTACAAACAATTTACATACAATATGGTTGTTGACAGCTATAAATATGGAGCGAAAGGAATAAAACGTACAGTGCGCTTTTGCTTCCTGGGAATAAAGTCAGCGGTCTTCATCTGGATCTTAAGAAAGAGTTTGGAGGTCTTAAGGGCGGGCCGCATCAGATTATTGAGCAGTATTTGGATATTAAGAAGGTTATGATGCATTATGTGGAAAGTTAGGATAGAAAACGATTGATGATCATATCCTTGTGGCTCTTACCATTGTGATTGCAGAATCTAATCCGGAAGAAAAGGAAATGATGATAAGCGTGATTCTGACTTGCTTGCAACCATAAAATTGGATATTGTTTTACAGGAACGAATCATTTATAGTGAAATAGAGATGTATCGAGACCGTAGTATGCGGTGCAAATGTGATTGTAGAAACTTGACTTTCAGCTTGCCGGGGTGGTGTTTAATGACAGCGTAAGGAGAGAGGCAATCAACCATGAACAGATGCGGAAATTCCTGAAGTTTGAACATGACGATAACTGCTATAGAAAGAGTATGTGATAAGTGTGGCACAAAGATTGAGGGGTGTTGTGATTAATGATTAGATTTTCGGAGAAAGACTGGAAGAAATTTCGCAGCAAAATTCTGGATGGCAGGAAGCTTATATGGAATAGAGGCGGTTAGGAATGGATGGGGCGTAAAGGAACTGGGAAGATAATATGACAGTGCATTATATGAACGGTTAGCATTGAGCAGAGACAAAGAGGGGGTAGAGCGGTTATCAACAGAAGGACAAATAATTGAGAAACCTGAAGATTGATTGAAAGACACATATATTATAGGGTTTACGGGTTTGCCAGAACTTGTAAAATATTCAGAAACGGATTTGGAAACAAAGATAATTGATCATTTACAGGAGTTCGTGCTGGAATTAGGAAGAGGATTTACTTTTTGTTGGAAGACAAGTGAGATTCACTTTTGAAGATGAGCATTACAGAGTAGATTTGGTGTTTTTAATCGTCTATTACGTTGCTTTGTACTCTTTAATTTAAAAATAGGACGATTAAAGCATCAGGATATAGGCCAGATGCAGACGAAAATGCACGCTATTGGTATATGAAAGAAGCTGTTGTCGAGAACTGGAGGTCTAGAACCTTAGATCGTAATATCAGTACGCAATATTATTATAGGCTACTTCAGGCGCCGAAAAAAGAGACTGTAATTGAAGAAATGAAGCAGAAAACAGCAGAACTTCAGAAAAATCAGTTTAACTTATCAAGAGTCCGGTGATTGCAGAATTCCTCGGATTCAAAAATGAGGACACTTGTTTAGAGGGAGATTTAGAATCTGCTATTCTTTCACATATTAGAGATTTTTTGATGGAGTTAGGCAGAGGATTTGCGTTCGTGGCTCGTCAGCAACATATTGTAACGGAAACTTCGGATTACTATTTGGATCTTGTTTTTTATAATATCGAACTTAAATGTTATGTACTTATTGATTTAAAGATGGGAAGAATTACTCATCAGGATGTGGGACAGATTGATATGTATGTGCGCATGTATGATGATTTAAAGCGAGGGCATGGAGATAATCCCACCATTGGAATTTTATTGTGTTCAGAAACTTATGAGGATATTGCCAGATATTCAGTACTTCATGATAATAACCGATTGTTTATATCAAAATATCTGACTTATTTGCCTACAAAAGAGCAGTTGAAAGCAGAGATTGAGCGTCAGAAAGAAATTTTTTCTATGCAGCATTCAGATTTTTGAGAGCAAATGGAGGTGGCAAGATTTAAAATGAGAAGTAGAGGGTATCCATTACCTAAATCACACGACAAATTATTTGCCACGGCAACATACAAACTGTGCTTTACAGAGGGTAGAAAAATAAGGCATGACAGAAAGAAGAAAGCAGGATTTGTGATATGATACCCCTTAAGTAGACAAGGTAAATAACCAAAATCTACTTAAGGGGGTATTTTTATGGCCAAACCACGATACAGTCCAGAATTAAAAGAAAAGATTATTAATGAATATCAGTCAGGTAAATTAAATCATTCGGATTTAAGAGAGATTTATAAAATGAATCCAGATACCATATATAAATGGATTGGAAAATATGAGTTATACGGAATAGAAGCTTTTTATAAAAGGTAAAAGTAACTGCACTTATTCAAGAGATTTCAAAACCAAGTGTGTTGAAGAATATATTTCTGGAAAGGGTTCTTTGCTTGATATATGCGCCAAATATAATATTTCTTCTGACTCTGTTCTTCTCAAGTGGATTGAATGTTATAATGCCAATAGAGAACTTACGGACTACTGTCCTAAACGGGAGGTCTATATGGCAGAAGCAAGAAGAAAAACAACTATCGAAGAACGTAAAGAAATCGTTGAATATTGTATTAACCATAATCGTAATTATAAAGATACCGCAGCTCTTTATGATATTTCTTATAGTCAGGTTTATTCATGGGTAAAGAAATATGACGTCAACGGAGAAGAATCATTAACAGATAAACGAGGTCATCATAAGACAGATGATGAGGTGGATGAATTAGAGCGTCTAAGACGTGAAAATCTCAGGTTAAAGCGACAACTTGAAGAAAAGGATATGTTGACAGAACTGTTAAAAAAGTGAAAGAATTCGAAAGGATGTGAGGTTAGGAAAGTTACGATATGATTCCAGATTTATGGCAATAAAGCACTTTTTTGAAACTAAGGATTGGAGCATTAACTGGATGTGCAAACAACTGGATTAGAGCAGACCACAATTATAAGAAGTGAGGCGGTGCAAAAAATGGAATTGAATAAGCTCCACATTAGAAATTATAGATGTTTTAAGGATACAAATATTGATTTAGATAATCATTTGACATTGTTTGTCGGTAAGAATGGTGCTGGGAAGTCCACAATACTGGATGCAATAGCAATAGCAATCAGTTCTTTTTGTGTGGTATTGAGGGGACTGCAAGCAGAAATATGCTGAAGGAAGATGCGAAATATAATTTTTATGAATTAGATGGCATTATTGATTCACAGCACCAATTTCCAGTAGAAATTACGGGATATGGCATATGTAATGGTAAAAAAGGACTTGGAATGGACACGTTCTCTAAATTCAGCGGGAGGGAAACGACATTAAAAGATGCCCGTCAGATTATTGATATTGCGGAGCAGATGCAGAAACAGATTATGATAGGAGATACGGAAATTGTTCTGCCTATTTTATCCTACTATGGAACAGGAAGGCTTTATGCCCAGAAAAAGGAAAAGAGAAATTTAAAAGCCCTTCAAAATTTAACCGCCAGGTGGGATACCTGGACTGTATGGCAGCCGAGTCAAATGAAAAATGATGCTGAACTGGTTTGAGAAAATGACATTGAAAAAAGCCTGCAGAGTCAGCAAAAGATTGGAAATATAGAAAAAATAACACAATTAAAAGTAGTTGAAAAAGCTGTGTGCAGATGTTTTCAGAAAATTAGTGGGGCGAAAGATCCTGAAATCTCTTTTGATCTTGATACACATCGGATCATAATGGAATACACAAATGATGCCAGAGAAAAATGTAGATTTTCACTTAATGAAATGAGTGATGGATATAAGAATACATTAAGTGTGATCAGCGATATAGCTTACCGAATGGCAGTACTAAATCCTCAGCTGGGAGAGAAGGTACTGGAGAAGACACCGGGCATTATTTTGATTGATGAAATTGACCTGCATCTTCATCCTGAATGGCAGCAGACTATATTGAATGATCTGCAGAGCGTTTTTCCGGAAGTACAGTTTATTGTCACTTCATATGCTCCGGCTGTCATTCATTCTGTTGAGAAAGAGCACATTCGGATTCTTGATAATGGACAAGTTTATATGCCTGCAGAGCAAACCTATGGGAGAAGTAAAGAAGGCAGAAGAATTGTTGAATCAAATTGAAGAAATTATAGGAAATACAGACCCTGAAATAAGTGGGGCAAGAGTAACTTTGGATTTTGAAAAAAATGCAAGAGGAATCACAGTGATATTAATTCGGAGAGGGAAGGAACCGGATAGTCTATTACAGTATAGGAAAAGCAATCAGGAAGCATCATATGAAGAATTACCATCGAAACCACGTGAAGATATTCGCAGGCAAATGTGGGAGGAACAAAAGGACTGTGTGCATATTGTATGTGTAAGATTAAAGCCCCCGGAAGACGTAAGAATTGAGCATTACAGTGCCAGACATCCCAAAAGCGGAACATATCATGCAGCAAATACATTAGACTATAAAAGTATGCTGGGGGTATGCTATGGGAACAGCCTTCATCCAGGAATAAAAGTGGAAGATAAGACCTGCGATGCCCATAGAGGGAATATTCCGCTGACCGTAGATCCTCGTGACATTTACTCGATTAGAAAAAATCCGTTATACTTTAGATGGTTATATTACGTCAAATGATAAAGGGATAAGAACAGACGTAGAAGATACTTTTAAATTTAAATTGTAAAGCTAGTTCATTGCCAGAGAACAAAAATGTTTACGCCTTATTGTGGTATCGTGATTTCTTGGTTGGAGAAGCAGCTTAGTATAAATTAATTAGTTGAGAAGTGATAAAGCAGGGTGTTTTGACAACATGAACCATAAGTATAAAAGATACGGTTTTAAAGAGTTTATGCCAACAGAATGAAGATGTTTACACTTGATTTGCGTTATATCATAGAAAGGGCTTTTATTTGATAGATTTTGGCATTGGTGTAGGAAGAGGTCATAAGATGTAGCGGAAACAGGAGTTGTAGAACTGAGAAGAGCTTGTTATAATAAGGATAAAAAGAAAATGCAAGTAGCAAGGAGAATTGTTATGTGCGATGTAAAAAAATATGAAAAATTATATCAGGAAATAAAGCGATTAAAGCCAGAAGATACTTTACAATTAGTTATGGAAGCGGAAACGGAAGAACAGAGAGAATTTTATCAAGTAGTAGGAGACTTTCTGCTTCAAAGAAAACAGAGAGAAGTTATTGAAAGGAATCTCTTTTAATGAAGAAATATATACTGATAGCGGGTGTAAATGGCGCTGGTAAATCTACACTTTATGAGACGCTGGACATTTTAAAAGATATGCCGCGTATCAATACTGATGAAATCGTGAAAAAATGGGAGATTGGCAGGATACATCTGTTTTGATGAAGGCAGGGAAAAAAGCGGTTCAGCTGCTTAATCATTATTTGATGGAAGGGATTTCATTCAACCAAGAAACTACATTATGTGGAAAATCCATCCAAAGAAATATCAGTAAAGCAAAAGAACTGGGATATTTTATTGAATTGCATTATGTAGGTGTAGATAGTGTTGAGATCGCAAAAGAAAGAGTTAAAAAGAGAGTAAGTAAAGGTGGACACGGAATCCCAGAAGCAGATATAGAAAAACGTTATTTAGAAACTTTCCGAAATTTAAAAGAGATTCTGCAAATTTGTGACTTAGCAGCTTTTTATGATAATACAGAAGAGTTTCGGCGTTTTGCTATTTTTCGAAATGGTGAAGCAATCAGGTTATCTCATACGCTACCAAAATGGATTGAGGAAAAGGAAATTATTTAGTGAGGGGGTAGGATAATTTATGAGGAAGACTATTTTAATATTGCATAACTGTTGTTTTAAAGAATTGAAAATAAGAAGTATAGATAAATGAAAATGCCGGACTGATTGATTCAGTCCGGTCAGACTGTAGTAAGTAGGTAATCATCCGTACCTTTACAAAACATGAAATCCCCCAGTAAATCTCTGGGGACTTTGGTTTATTACTTTTTAAATTTGCTGCGACAGTCATCCGGAAGGCTGGCTGACCATGGACGCATAAGCGCAGCTACACGCCGAAAGACTGGGTGATCATCCCTCGGATATGCCCGCCGAATACAAAGACTATGGCTATTGGACGGGACCTTATTTCCAGCAGAAAGCGTCCGCTATCGGCCCCAGCATCCGTGCTTTGATCGATGCAGTCATTCAGAAATATGCTGGAAAAGTACTCACCGGAAGCCCTGGAACGTTGCTGTAAAAGACTCTGTCTTAGCCGGAAATGCAACCATTCCTATATCTGCAACACAATCTCAACTTACCATAAGGAGCCAGCGCAGAGTACGGTACCACAGAGCAAACCCAAAGAAGAGGCTGCAACAGCCGTGTCCGGTGCTTACAAAGATGACGACAGCAAGTATTCCCTTAAGAACCTGTTGAAACGTCAGGAAACGGAGGCTGGCAATGAAGAATGAGACTACCGATATCTATGAGATGTTGGACACACTATCTTTGCCGGTGGCTGCCCAGCGCTTTGCGGAACTGTCTGAAAGCCCTGAATTCGGCAGCTATACCGCTTTTGCAGTTCATTCGTGAAAGTCCTGGAGCCTCAGTATATAGAAACCCTCAATAAACGGTTTGAAACAAATCTGAGGCTCAGCAGCCTGATCAATAAAGGGGCTGTGGCTGAGAACCTGAAAACCGGTAACAGGCGCATCTATAATGATGCCACGGTTGAACAGGTTCTGACATTCCACTTTGCTGAGAACCGGCAGAATGTGGGGGGTCTATGGAGTCACCGGCGCTGGCAAGTCCTATTTTCTGTCTGCCTGTTGTGTAGAAGCATGCAGGCGCAACTATCGCTGTAAGTTTGTAGACTATAGTGATCTGCTGGACGAACTGATCGTCCTCAACCGGCAGGAAGATCTGAATAAGTACCGTAAAAGAATCCGGTACTATGCACGGATCCAGCTGCTGTTCATCGATGACTTCGCTATCAGCCGATACTCCGAGGAAGGGATCAAGATCCTGTACCATCTCATTAAACTGCGGGATGACCTTGGAACCTCCACCCTCTTCACCTGTCAGTATTCACCAGATGAGTGGGGAAACCAGCTGAGTGACGAGAAGGAGTGTTACGGTAAGCTTGACGGAATCCGGCGAAGGCTGACGACAGGATTTACCGTACTGATTGAGAAGGCATAGCCTTGAGTGACAACGATTAATACTGATTAGCAGGGTGGGATACCCCAGCCCTGCTGATCTCTCAACCTGTCCGCCTAATATGCAGCGGACTGTCCGGGAAAAGCGGCCCTGTTGTCAGCAAAAAGTGGCTATTTGAAGAGCACATTTTAAGACATACTATGCTGGTATTTATATTTTGTTTTATACAGGGCTTCCCATATCCGAATTTGTAGGGCTGACAAAGAGTGATATTGATTTTAAAGGAATGAAGATCAACGTAGATCATCAATTACAGAGATACCATGAAAAGGGGTATCAGATGTTGAACCTAAAACAGAGAGCGGCATCAGGCAGATTCCCATGACAAGGGAGGTTGCGGAATGTTTTAGAAGAATTATTCAGGCTAGGGTGAATCAAAGGTGGAGCCAATAATTGACGGGTATACAGGATTTCTTTGGCTTGATAAGAATAATATGCCAATGGTTGCGCTGCATTGGGAGAAATACTTTCAGCATATATGTCAAAAATATAAACGTACCTATAAGATACAAATGCCAAAAGTGACGCCGCATGTATGCCGACACACATTTTGCAGTAGAATGGCGGCAGCAAGAATGAATCGAAGACGTTGCAATACATTATGGGGCACAGTGAGATCGGGGTTACACTTAATACATATACACATTTTGGATTTGATGAAGCAAGTGTAGAAGTAAAAAGAATCTCAGGAGAATGAGGAAAGACGGCAGATAATAAATTATCTTCATTCAGAGGTTTGAAAATATCCAGGTGCAAATCAGATGTCTGTGCACCTGGATTTGCACCTTCCAGTGAAAAGTTATGCAAAAGAATATCACCTTTTGCAAGAGGTACTATAAGAAAAAAAATACAAATTGCTGATATATTCAAGATTTGCAGGAATTTAAAATAATTAGGAAAGGATACAGAAATCATGATAAAAATACTATTCGTCTGCCACGGCAATATCTGCCGCTCCCCCATGGCAGAATTCATTATGAAACATATGGTAAAGGAGAGGGGCATTGCCAAGGAATTTTACATCGCATCCGCTGCCACCAGCTCCGAGGAAATCGGCAATCCGGTTCATCCCGGAACAAGAAAAAGCTAAGAGAATATGGGATTTCCACGGATGGAAAATATGCGGTAAAGCTTAAAAAGAGCGACTATGACAATTACGATTACCTGATCGGCATGGAGCAGTGGAACATTCGAAACATGCTGCGGATACTGGGCAGTGACAGTCAGAAAAAGGTATGGCGTCTGTTGGATTTTTCGGAACAACCAAGGGACATTGCAGATCCCTGGCACACAGGTGATTTTGACACTACTTATCAGGACATTGACGAGGGCTGCAGGGCATTTTTGGATTATCTGGCCCGGAATCAGAGCATTTAGCCTGAATGGAAGGGGAAACGGAGGCATGATTTGAGACCAGGAGAAGAATTGATTACCATAGACACTTATGAACAGATGATACCGCTGGACGTGGTGGGGGATTTCCAGTGAGGCCGGGAATGTATGATGTAAATGGAGCTACCGCGCTGACGGGTGCGGTCAATTTCACGGTGCATTCCAAGTATGCAACATCCTGCGAATTGCTCCTGTTCCGAAGGGAGGAGGAGGAACCATACGCTATTCTTGCGTTTCCCAAGCACTATAAAATAGGCAATGTGTATTCCATGATTGTCTTTGGGCTTGATATTGGGGAATTTGAGTATGCTTACCGTTTAGACGGCCCCTGGATGCCGGAAAAGGGACTTCTGTTTGATAAAAATAACACGCTGCTGGATATGTATGCCAAGGCGGTCACAGGGCAGAGTGTGGGGAGAGAAAAGAGTAAGGATAAAAATTACCACGCACGTGTGGTAAAAACAATTTTGACTGGGGAAATACGGTTCAGCCGCTGCTTCCCATGAGTGATTTGATTATCTATGAAATGCATGTGCGGGGATTTACCAGGCATGATTCCTCGGGAGTGAACCATCCCGGAACCTTCGCAGGACTGATGGAGAAGATCCCCTATCTGAAGGAACTGGGCATTACTGCTGTGGAGCTGATGCCCATTTTTGAGTTTGATGAGACTATGGGAAAGCGGCAGGTGGAAGGCCAGAATCTTCTGGACTATTGGGGGTATAATACCGTGAGTTTTTTTGCACCCAACACCAGTTATACGGCTGCGGAGGAGTACAACCGCGAGGGAACAGAGCTAAAAACGCTGATTAAGGAGCTCAATGCAAATGGGATCGAAGTCATTCTGGATGTGGTGTTCAACCATACTGCGGAGGGAAACGAGGAAGGTCCGTTTATCTCCTTTAAGGGATTTGACAATAACATTTATTATATGCTGACACCTGACGGTCATTACTATAATTTCAGCGGCTGCGGCAATACGCTGAACTGCAATCATCCTGTGGTTCAGGAGATGATTGTGGAGTGTCTGCGCTATTGGACCACAGCTTACCGGGTGGACGGGTTCCGGTTTGACCTGGCCAGCATTTTGGGGGCGGAACGAGGACGGTTCACCTATGCAGGACCCTCCCTGCTTCAGCGCCTGGCCTTTGACCCTATCCTTGGAAATGTAAAACTGATTGCTGAGGCCTGGGATGCGGGTGGACTTTACCAGGTAGGGAATTTTCCTGCGTGGCACAGGTGGGCTGAGTGGAACGGTAAATACAGAGATGATCTGAGAAGCTTTCTCAAAGGGATTATTGGATGGCTCCGGAGGCGATCAAGAGAATTACAGGGTCTTGGGATTTGTATCAGAAGGGATATGAGGGATACAATTCTTCCGTGAATTTTCTGACCTGCCACGATGGATTCACCCTCTACGATCTGTACGCATATAATGAAAAGCACAACTATGCCAATGGATGGAATAACACGGACGGCGCGGATGACAATCGCAGCTGGAACTGCGGAGCAGAGGGGATGACAGAGGATGAGAATGTCAATCAGCTGAGGATGAAGCTGATGAAGAATGCCTGCGCAGTGCTCATGTGCAGCCGGGGAACTCCCATGTTTCTGGCTGGAGATGAGTTTGGTAATACCCAGTTTGGTAATAACAATGCATATTGTCAGGACAATGAAATCTCCTGGCTGGATTGGAATCTCTTGGATAAGAATAGAGAATTATTTGATTTTTTTAAGCGGATGATCGGGTTCCGCAGGGCGCATCCGGCTGTGCGGCGTGATCTGGAGCCTGCCAAATGCGGTTTTCCGAAGGTCAGCACGCACACGCAAAAGCCCTGGAATGGGGATATTACCAGTGAAACCAGGGTTATCTGTGTCATGTATGCCGGGTATGATGGTGACAGGGGAATGGATGATATCGTATATGTTGCAATCAATGTCTACTGGGAGGAACAAAAGATCATCCTTCCGGGCCTCTCTGAAGGATGGGGCTGGCAGCTGTACGCCTGCACTGGGCAGAAAAAACTGGGGGAATCTGGGATGCGATGAGAATGGAACCACGAAGCGTTGCTGTGTGGCAGGCAGTGGGGAGATTTTAAAAAACTTTGTTTTTCCCATAAGCTGTATTATAATAAGTAAAGAATGGTTCAGGAGGAAAATAATGTGATTTATAATAATGTGTTGGAGGCCATCGGTCATACGCCTATGATTCGCTTAAATAAAATGACGGATGAGGACTCCGCAGAGATTCTGGTAAAATATGAAGGCGTCAATATTGGCGGTTCTGTGAAAACGAGGACTGCCTACAATATGCTTAAGGCTGCGGAAAACGAGGGAAACTGAAAAGGATTCTATTATCGTGGAGCCCACAAGCGGAAACCAAGGTATTGGAATCGCACTGGTAGGGGCAGTGAAAGGTTACCAGGTGAAAATCATTATGCCGGACTCTGTAAGTGAGGAGCGGCGAAAGCTGGTACAGCAGTACGGGGCGGAAGTGGTGTTGATTCACGATGACGGGGACATTGAAAGTGCATTGATGAGTGCCTTCAGACCGCTCTTAGGATGGAGAGAGAGGACCCCAAAGTTTTTGTCCCTCAGCAGTTTACCAACCCCAACAACCCACTGGTTCACAAGTACCATACAGCTGTGGAGATTCTGGAGCAGATAGAGGGGCCTGTGCATGGCTTTTGCTCCGGTGTGGGAACCGGGGAACGCTCTCTGGCATTGGGGAGGTGTTGAAAAACCAGTATCCGGATATCACAATCTGGGCGGTGGAAACCGGAACACGCGGCGATTCTTTCCGGGGAAGTATTGGTACCCATCTGCAGATGGGAATCGGCGACGGACTCATTCCGGAGAACCTGAATATGGATATTTATGAGGATATCTGTGTGGTCACGGATGAGGAGGCGCTGGAAGTTTCCAAAAGACTGGCCAGAGAGGAAGGACTGCTCTGTGGGATTTCCAGCGGGTCCAATGTGGCGGCAGCGATTAAACTTGCTAAGAAGCTGGGGCTGGTAAAACAGTGGTCACTATTTTGCCGGACACCGGAGAGCGGTATTTCAGTACCGTATTGTTTGAGGAGAATTAAGCGGTTTTATCGGGACGATGAATATTAAATAGCAAAGGAGAAAAGCAAATGAGTAATTATCAGATTGAGACAAAATGTATCCAGTCAGGCTGGCAGCCGGGGGAAGGGACAGCCAAGAGTGCTTCCGATTGTACAGAGCACCACTTTTAAATACGATACTACAGATGAGATGGGGAAGCTTTTTTGACCTGGAGGAGGACGGGTATTTTTTTACACACGCCTTCAGAATCCCACCAATGACGCTGTGGCGGCAAAGATTACGGACCTGGAAGGGGGTGTGGCAGGGATGCTCACCTCCTCCGGCCAGGCGGCAAATTTCTATGCAGTCTTTAATATTTGCGAGGCAGGGGACCACATTGTGTGCGGCGCTACTGTATATGGAGGGACATTTAACCTGTTTGGGGTGACCATGAAAAAGCTGGGGATTGAGTGCACCTTTGTGGATGTGGATGCGCCTGCTGAGGAGATTGAGAAAGCGTTCCGCTCCAACACGAAAGTAGTATTCGCGGAGACAATCGCGAATCCCGCCCTTGTGGTGCTGGATATTGAAAAATTTGCCAAACTGGCCCATGACCATCAGGTACCATTGATTGTTGACAATACATTTGCAACCCCGGTTAACTGCAGACCGTTTGAGTGGGGAGCAGATATTGTGACGCATTCCACCACCAAATACATGGACGGGCACGCTATGCAGGTTGGCGGGGCAATTGTGGACAGCGGAAACTTTGACTGGAACGCTTATGGGGACAAGTACCATGGTCTCACCCAGCCGGATGACTCATACCATGGGGTCATATATACCGAACGGTTTGGAAAAGCAGCTTACATAACAAAGGCTACTGTACAGCTTATGAGAGATCTGGGCTCCATTCCTCTCCGCAAAACTGCTTTTTATTAAATGTGGGATTAGAAACCCTGCCGCTAAGGGTGGAGCGTCACTGCTACAATGCGCAGAAAGTAGCAGAGTATCTGCAGGCGCATGAGAAGGTGACAAACGTAAACTATGCCGGTCTTCCGGGAGATAAGTACTATGAGCTGGCAAAGAAATATATGCCAAAGGGAACCTGCGGTGTCATTTCCTTTGAAGTATCAGGTGGAAGAGAGGGGGCAGTGCGCTTTATGGACAGTCTGAAGCTGGCAGCCATTGTCACCATGTGGCGGATGCACGCACGAGCGTACTGCATCCGGCCAGCCATACCCATAGACAGATGAATGACCAGCAGCTGGCTGAGGCGGGAGTTTCTCCGGGAATGATCCGCTTCTCAGTGGGGATAGAAAATGTGCAGGATATTATTGCAGATTTAGAGCAGGCGCTGAAGAATGTTTAATTTTTTAACGAGCTGTCATTTTTGACCGGGTCATTTCGAAAATGACCCGGTCGTTTTTGAAAAATGACCTGGTCAAAATGGTAAAAGTGGAGGAGGGGGAGAAATGCGTTTTTTTTTCACACAGCGGATATCCATCTGGGCGCTGTACCGGATACGGGGTTTGCTTGGAGCAGGGAGCGGGAAAAGGAGATCTGGGAGAGCTTTCGCAGGTTGATTGGTAAGGCAAAGGAGGAGCAGATCGATCTGCTTCTCATTGCAGGGGACCTTTTTTCACAGGCAGCCGCTGCTGCGGGAATTAAAGGAGGTAAACTATCTTTTTTCTGGACTTAGCCATACCAAGGTGGTCCTGATCGCCGGAAACCATGATTATTTGAAGAGGGACTCGTATTATCACAGATTCTCCTGGAATGAAAATGTGTTGTTTTTGGGGGAGGATCGCTGTGGGCACGTGGAGTTTAAAGACATTGAAACGAGTATCTATGGCTTTAGCTATGCCTCCAGAGAAATCAGGGAACCTCTGTATGACAGTATATGTGTGGAAAGTGACAGGTGTTTTAAGATTCTTCTGGCACACGGAGGGGATGAGAAGCATATCCCGATTGACAGGAGAAAGCTTATGACATCCGGATTTGACTACATAGCCCTGGGGCATATTCACAAGCCGCAGGTGCTGGTTCGGGCCGCGCGGCTTATGCGGGAGCACTGGAGCCTTTGGAGCGCAACGATACAGGACCTCATGGCTATCTGGATGGCGTATGGGAAGGAGGCCGCCTTTCCCTTGATTTTGTGCCCTGGGCATGCAGAGAGTACGTCTCTCTGGAGATTGGGTCGGATGAGCGGCAGACCGATTACTCTATGAGAAACAGAATTGTTAAGATGATAGAGAAGAGGGGAAAAGAGCATATCTACAAAATAAGGATTTCTGGATTTCGAGATCCCGATATAGTTTTTCATACAGAGGTATATTCCGATCTGGGAAATATAGTGGAAGTTCTGGATGATTCGGAGCCTGCCTATGATTTCGGGAAGCTTTTGGAATCGCACAGAGAAGATCTGGTGGGTGCATACATTGAAGAGCTATATCGCCCCGGAATGGGAAGTACTGAAAAAAGGCTCTGTACTACGGAGTGCAGGCCCTGCTGGGACAGAAGGGATAAAAATGCGGATACTGGAATTACAAATCAAAAACTTTGGAAAATTCGCAGACAAAACACTGCGGTTTCACCAGGGAATGAATATTATGACTGGTGCAAATGAAGCGGGAAAGACAACGATTGTCTCCTTTATCTGCGGTATGTTTTACGGAATCGAAAAACAGAGAGGCAGAGCATCCGGGAGAGATGAATACAGTCTCAGACAGCCTTGGGAAAATCCCGCATATTTTGCCGGCGTAATGCACTTTGAGAGCGGGGGAAGATCTTTCGTCTGGAGAGAAGTTTTCACACCAGAGAAAAGCGGGCATCCCTGGTATGTGAGACGGATGGTGAGGAGCTCTCCATTGAGCACGGCGACCTTGCAGTTCTGTTGGAGGGAATGAGTGAGACAGCCTTTCGCAACACGATCTATATCACCCAGGGTTCAAGCGAGGCAAAGGCCGGGCTGGCAGATGAGGTGAGACGCTATATGGCAAATCTCCAGAGCGCGGGAGACAGTGAGATTGATGTGAACGGGGCGCTGGCGAAGCTGGATGAACAGAGAAAAGCCCTGGAGGGGGGAGCAAAAGCGAGAGCTTATGCGGGCATCCGGGAAGTGCCGGGAGATCCAGATGAAGCTGGACTATGTACAGCAGGAGATTCAGACTCTTCATGAGGAAGCACTGGAGAAAGAGAGGGCAGTGTGCCGGGCGCAGGAGGAATGGCAGGAGGCTTTACATCAGCAGGAGGCTTGGAAGGCACAAGTGCAGGAACCAGAGAGCAGGGATAGCAAGAGAAAGAGAGAACTTCTGTTGCTTCTTCTGGGGCTGTCCGCTATTGTAACCAGTGCCCTGGTACCGGGGATTTGGTTGAAAGGGATGACTCTGGCAGGATGGCTCGCATTGTTTGGAATCCTTTGGTGGAGGAGAAAACGCAGTCTGGAAAATGAGGAAGAGATGGATCTGGAGAGCCAGGAGGAGCTGCAGAGGCAACAGGGAGCACAGCAGGTTCAGACCTTGGGGCAGGAGTGCCAGAGGCTTATGTGGCAATTGGAGCATTTCAAGGAGGAGATAAGGGAGAAAGAGACAGCCAGAGACAATTTAAGGGAAATGATTGAGGAAATTGGGCAGGAAAGCTACAGCAGGGGGGTATTTTCAAGAGGAGCTGGAGGCAGTGAAACTAGCGATTTCCACCGTAAAAAGGTTTCGAAAGAGCTCCATCAGCGCTTGGCCGATGAGCTGAACCGAAGGATTTCAGAAATTTTGAGTGTGATTACAGAGGGAAGATATACCAGTATCTTTTTAGATGAGGATCTAAGCATTAAAATCAACACGCCCAATAAATTGCTGACCATAGAGCAGGTGAGCAGAGGAACCATGGATCAGATATACTTTGCGCTGCGTATGGCTGCCGGGGAGCTTATCAGCCAAAAGGAGCCTATGCCGATCATCCTGGACGATGCATTTGCTATGTACGATGATGAAAGACTTCGTCAGACCATCGAATGGCTAATGGATACCGGGCGCCAGGTGCTGCTCTTTACCTGTCATGAGAGAGAACAGAAGATCTATGAAGAGATTTTGGAAATGGAAGAGAAGTGAAAAAGTATGTAAATAACTTGGTAATAGGGGTTCTGTAATGATCGAAGCGGGGACAGAGCAGGAGGGAAAGATGAAGAAAAGGATATTGAGTTTTATTTTATGCATTGCAATATTGTGCAGTAATAGCGGCCTGACTTATGCAGCAGATTTTACACAGGCGAAAAGTGGGGAGGAAAGCCTGCCGTTTACTTTTTACCCACAAAGTATGGAGTGGAGAACGCAGATGTACTTGCCAATAAACTGGAGATCACAGATTCGGATACCTGGGTGGAGGCGGTGATCGACCAATTCCTGCTGGTACTTCGTCAGGAAGTTGATGATGCATTTGCCAATATTTATTTGGTGGGTCATTCAGGCCTGATTAAAAAAATTTACGGTGTCAACCAAAGATGAAAATTGGATTGCAGATAACAACTACGGGTGGCTGTCCAGTGTACCTGCGATCTCTACCCTTAGATCTGCCGCTCATTTTCAAGAATCATACAGTGAGGTTAATAAAGATGAATACTGTGACACTCTTTACAAGATTCTCAATCCGGATACCGGGAAATACGATGTTCTAAACGCATCAACCGGAGCTTACTATGAGTATGGCCTGGATGACATCTATTCCCTGGCCTACTATGGGAAACCTACCAGATCTCTGGGTATCATTAAGGACAGGAAATATGGGCTGATGAATTTGCACGGAGAGATCATTTATGAGACCAAATATGAGGAAATTCGGGCCGTAGCAGGTGTTACAAATGCAGGTGTAACTCACTATATAAGTTCTTCAAAGGAGCATGGCCAGTATAAGCAGGCGCTGTTCAATGATGCGGGAAGTTTGAGCGGGGAATATTTATATGAGAGCGTGCAATCCTATGAGGATGACACAGTTGTGATCTGCGAAACGGATGACGGGTATGGCGTGCTGGATGCGGAAACCGGGGAGGAATTGGCTCCGTGCAGCTTTAATAAGGCTTACTATATGGGGAAGGGGACGGTAGCCCTCACTCAGTATATCTATGAGTCAGCAGATGGTCAGGACAAGAACCGGTGGCAGACCTGTCTGGTATCCCGCAGTGGAATAACGGCTTTGAATGTAAAATATGGCGGAGAATACTCCAAGGTCTTGGATACACCGAAAGATGGCGTATGCGGAATCAGTATAGGCAGCATGGAAAAAATATGATGTAAACGATTATGGCTGGTGGGCTTGGGGAGAAAAGCCCAGCTTTATGGGGGCAATGGACCATGAGGGAAATCAGATGTTTCCTTATGATGAGGGAGCGGAGTACGAAAATTATGGGGGCAATTACTGGCTGAAAAAAGTGAGAGACACTTCTCTGCCGGATGATATCGTTTATGATTATACGGTTTTGGACAGAAAGGGGAATGTCATATGGAGTTTGGGAAAGGTCAGGTCTGTCTCCCTTGCGTACTGCAATGAGCGATATCTATACGTCACTGTGAATGACATGGAGGGGCGGTACTTTGCCAAAATCTACGATACTGCAGGCAAAAAGCTGGTTTTGACCAGGAAAATGTGTCTCCAACCTGGGTCAATGAAAGCATCTGGCAGCCAACGGAGCATTTGATTGAGCTGTATAAAAATAATGAAGGGACGCCTGAAGCCTATGGTCTTTTCAATACACAAAACGGAAAGTTCTCCGGTTTTAACAGGGAGACCTCGACTTTTTCTATGGATGACTGGAAGGAGTATGTAAACGAAGAAAAATGCCTGTTCTATGATCCTGGGCAGGATAAGATTATGAATGAAGATTTTAAGATCGTACTGGATACCGGTGATATCCCATATGGGGGAAATCCATTTTACGGATAAGGAAACATTGCTTTTACTGGAGGCGGCAGTTACATAGTCTATGATATGGACGGTAGACCGCTTTCCCAATATATCCAGGACCGATATACGGAAGAGGGGTGGTATCGCTGCATGGATCTGATGGCAGTCTCTGAGAGTGAAGATGGGTTTATGGGGTTTTGCGACAAAGAAGGAAATATGGTGATAGAGCCTCAGTACGAAGATGTATCAGATATGAGATATGGGATGGCTTTTGTGATGAACAGTTATTATGATCACTCCGAAAGCGGAGTCATTAATAAAAATGGAGAATATCTGATAAAAGGCAATTACGGTAGGATGAGTAATAGTCAGAATTATCAGAACTTTTTGAATTGCGCAGTGCTTATTCTCCCCTCCAGTGAATCCAGAGACATTTACTATTTTTATGACCTCACTGAAAACATCAGAAATCAGAAGAATACACTTGGGGAAGAGGAACTATTCGGAGCTTACCACGATTACCTGGACAACCCGTTTTTACAAATCCATGCAGTCATCCATCTATGACGCAGCAGCAGAGGTGCTGGCATCACGGACAGACGAAGACGACTGCTGGTCTGCATTAAAGACATTGTTTTCCGGGGAACTGTGAGAGCGCTCAAAGAGATATTGGGAGGTTATAGCGGAGCCAATTTCAGTGAAAAGGAGATCGAGGATCAGGTGGCCGTGGAACTGGTCCGCCAGATTGGAAACAGTGACAGCATAGCGGAAGAAGCAGTGAGTGACTTAAACAACACTTTGGAATGGACCGATAAAATCTACACGATTCTCTCAAAAGCCAGCGCCTCCCGGAGCATCAGCTATCAGGAGAAGCTGGAGGTGGCAAAGGCCGTGGCGAATCCTAACCTTACCGTCCAGGCCAGCAAAATCATCGAAAAGGTGGAAGAAGAGTGGGAATCTATTGATCAGATATTCAAGAAGGCAGGTGTGGTGGGTGACTTTTTGAGTGTTTCCGTAACAGTGATCACTCTGGTGAATCTCCAGTATGAGGTGGTGACTAAGCTTCTGGATGTGACGCTGGAGGGGAGCAGCTTCTATAATGGGCTTAAGCGCCTTCAGAAAAGGCTGGGCGGTGACTACGTGGTGGACGAGTTCATGAAAAAGTTCGGGGAGGACGAGGTGTGGGAACTGCTTGCAAAGGGAATCGCTTCCACTGGGGCAAAAAAGTGGTCACTCTGTTTGCGGGCGGTACAGGTTTGGGGGTAAGTTCGGCGTTGGCGCTGGCGGAGGCAGGGTTCTGGATTGTGGGCACCTGTATGCCGTCCCCCTCTTACGATGATCTGATCAAAGCCAATTTCAGTATGAGTGCGGCTGCTGCATTGGGAAATGCGCTGGCAAATGAGAGAAGAAATATTGCCAGCCATTATAAAAAGACAGGTACAAGCGCGGACAAAGCTCAGAGAAAACGGTATAAATTTATTTACAATGCTTATGTGACAGCGCTGAAGGTACAGGCGGAGAATCTCAGCAATATTGCAGTGGATGGAAAAAAGGATACGCTGCAATTTTGCATAGATAAATTTGCACCCAAACTTACTTACAAGAACTATATCAATTCCTGTCTGAAGAATATGAATCTGGCATTGGAAGAAAAGTATGTGTATAAACTGAATGAGGACGGAACCGCAGTCATTACCGGGATAGAGCAGAATGCCGCCTACAGTGCAAGGAGTATAAGTCCGGGCGGAGATTTAATCAGCATACCGGAGACCATCGACGGGCACATAGTTACCGGAGTTGACGGCTCTGCGTTTTCGGCAGTTCCACGGTTGCGGGAATTTTACTGCCTGATACGGTTCTAAAAAAATAGGGGAGCATGCGTTTGGCGGCTGCGAGAGATTGAATACGGTATTTTTGGGAAATCAGACTGCAGAAATCGGAGCAAATGCTTTTGCGGGGTGCAGCGCTTTGTCTGATGTGCGGATCCCCGGCAGTGTGGGGGCTATCGGAGAAAAGGCTTTTGCGGACTGTGAGAATCTGGTCTTGGTGTGTCCCACAGATAGCCTGGCTCAGAACTATGCCCAGAAAAATGAAATATCCACACGCAGCGAAAAGAAGTCTTTGGTAAATCTGGAGCTTTATACACAGTCCCATAAACAGGCCTTTCTATCCTCAGAACATCTGGATCTGACAGGCCTCAGTTTAAAGGCAGTTTACGAAGACGGCAGCAGTGAAATTGTGACGGGAGGATTTACTGCATTAACCGAAAGCAGACAGGCTGGGCAAAATACCGTGCAGCTCATCTATGGAGGGAAATGTGTATCCTATCAGGTAGAGATCACGGCTGATCCACAGGAGCTGGAGACATATGAGATCCGCTATGAGGATGAAACAGGAGCCAAACTTGCCCCTGGCAAGACTGCTCAGGCTATGTTTGGCAGCACCAAAACTGAATTTGCAGTGGAAATCCTGGGTATATCCCAACAAATGAGGAAATACAGATCAGAGTGGGCAGCTCTGAAGAATGGGTATTTGTATATAGAGAGAAAAAAAGACTGGATATAGACGAGACGCAGATATACAGGAGATTCAATATGAATACACAGGGCTGCCCATTACTCCCGTTCTGGCTCTTTTTCTACAATGGACAAGAGCTTATTCAGGGCAGGGATTACCGCATGGATATGGAAAATAATATAGAAGTGGGAACGGGGCAGGTGAGAATCTGGGGAGTTGGTGAGTATAGCGGAGTTATGGTTTTTAACTTTTATATTGAAAATCCGGATGACCAAGATCAGACAGATTCCCCGAAGACCGATCCGCCGGCGGACCAGAATCAGCCGAAACCTCAGAAACCGGTTCTGGTGCGGCAGATACGCTTGTCAGGAATATCAAAACAGATCGCTGCAGGAAAAAATTCACCTTAAAGGCCAGCGTTTCCCCTGCGAACGCATCCAGCAAAGTACTGAGCTGGAAGTCCAGCAACCTGAAAGTGGCAGCCGTGAACAGCAAAGGCGTGGTCACCATGAAAAGGGGCTCAGGAGGCAAAAGGTAACCATCACCGCCCAGGCAAAGGATGGAAGCGGAGTCAAGGCAGTGTACAAGCTCACCTCCATGAAGGGCGTTGTCAAAAAGATTACAGTATCCGGGACAAAATCGGTAAAGGCAGGAAAAAGTCTGAAACTAAAAGCAAAGGTAAAGGCATCCAAAAAGGCAAATACAAAGCTTAAATGGAGCAGCAGCAATACAAAATATGCCGCAGTGGGAAGTACCGGAAAGGTGAAGACAAAAAAGGCAGGAAAGGGAAAACGGGTAAAAATTACAGCCTGGGCAACAGACGGAAGCGGGAAGAAAAAAACGGTTACACTGCGCATCAGATAAAAAACATCCCCATTGGAAACCATTTTTGTTAAAAATGGTTTCCAGTGGGGATACTCATATAATTCTATTTATTATGCTTTGCAAGAAAGCTATTAATCCTCTCCAGAGGATTCAACAGACTGCTGATGGATGCGTCATGATTCAGCGTGTCAATGATAAAAGCCAGATATTTGCTCATATCGCAGTTGATATAATATGGCTTTTCCAGAAGCTCCGGAGCCTGATACACCAGGTTTGTGGTCAGCACATAATCCAGCTTACCCTCCGCGTTTGCCCTGTCAAATTCATCCATGCCATTGGTGAACAAACCAAAGGTAGAGCACACAAACACCCTTCTGGCCTTGCGCTTTTTTCAGCTCAGAGGCCACCTCTAACACACTGCCCCCGGAGGAGATCATGTCATCAATAATAATCACATCCTTGCCTGAGACATCAGAGCCCAGGAACTCGTGGGCCACAATGGGGTTGGTCCCGTTTACAATGGTGGCATAGTCGCGGCGTTTGTAGAACATACCCATGTCAACACCGAGGTTGTTTGCCATGTAGATAGCACGGCCCATACCGCCCTCATCCGGGCTGATGACCATGGTGTCCTCCTTGCTGATGTGCAGATCCGGCACTGCCTTGAAAAGACCCTTGATAAACTGGTAAATCGGCTGTACGGTCTCAAATCCATGCAAAGGAATCGCGTTCTGCACACGCGGGTCGTGAGCATCAAAAGTGATGATGTTTTCAACGCCCATATTCACCAGTTCCTGCAGTGCAAGGGCACAGTCAAGGGATTCTCGTCCGGAGCGTTTGTGCTGGCGGCTTTCATAGAGGAACGGCATGATCACATTGATCCTTCTGCCCTTTCCGCCTACGGCTGCGATCACGCGCTTTAAGTCCTGATAGTGGTCATCCGGGGACATGTGGTTGGTCTTTCCGCACAGGGAATAAGTCATGGAATAATTGCACACGTCTACTAAGATGTACAGGTCATCTCCACGCACAGACTCATTGATAATGCCCTTAGCCTCCCCGGAACCAAAGCGTGGAACCTTTGTGTTTAAGAGATAGGTATCTCTCTGATAGCCCTCAAAGGCAATCGTGGATTTGTGTTCACTCTCCCGTTCCCGGCGCCAGTCCACCAGATAGTTGTTTATTTTTTTGCCCAGGGTTTTGCAGCTATCCAGGGCAATGATTCCCAAAGGTCCCACCGGAATGGTTTCCAGATTGCGTTCTTCTGTTGATTGCATGTTAACTCCTCCGTTGTATTTTCATTTTCATATGATTTCCCTACAAATATACGCAATATGCCTCATAGCGGGCGCAGCCGTCCGCAATAGACACATATAGTTTACCACAAAGTTTCCAGAGGTCAAGGTTTAATTCCTGATAATCTTTTTTTGAATGCGAATATCATCCCCAATCAGTTTGCGCATTCGATAATTGCTGGATATGCGGGAAAAAAACACGCTCAGAATAGGTATCCCTAAATACATCCATGGGAAGGTTTGTGGAGATAATCGTGGATTTTCTGCGCATGAGGCGCTCATTGATACACAAAAAAAAGCTGTGAGGCCACAAAAGAGTTAGTCAACTCCGTTCCCAGGTCATCGATGATCAGTAGGTCACAGTCAAAAATGTACGAGTGCATCTGCTGCAGCTTCTCATTCTCCTGGCTGTTTCCAAAAGTGGTCTTTGAAAAGAGATCAAACAGTTCAAAGGCAGAAAAATAGATGACAGAGCGGGCGCTCTCCAACAGTTCTTTTGAGATACAGTGTGTTAAAAGGTTTTGCCCACACCTGTGTCTCCGTAGAAAAAGAAATTTTCCTCTGAGTCATCAAAGTGTTGAATAAAGTCCTTGCACTCGTCCACAATCTGTCTTATGGTGGCCAGTGCGGACAGTCCGGTGGCCGGGTTAATGATAGTGTCAGAGTAGTAGGCAAAGGAAAAGGTTTCGAAATTCTCCTCTCTGAGCGCTTCCCGGATATTGGACTGGGTGTAGAGCAGATCAATGACAGCCTGTTTAAAACAGCGGCATTTTTTATTGTCCACAAAACCGGTGTCCCGGCAGTCAGGACAACGGTATTTCATCTCCAGATAGTCAGCAGGATATCCGTTTTCAGTAAGAAGACGTGATCGCTCCTGTCCTAAGATCTTTTTATCTCATCCCTCAGAACCGTCAGGGCAGTATCGTCCCCGTCCAGAAGTTTCCGGGCCTGACTGACGCCCAGGGAGGCCACCCGGCTGTCGATTTCGGACAGGTCTGGTATACACGTATAGGCTTCGGCTACCCGCTCGTCCTGAAGGCGTTTATTTTCCAGCTGTCTTCGGTAGTATTCCCGCATAATGGTATCGTACTGGATATTTTTCAGTGCCAAAATCTTTCCTCCTAATTGTGTCAGCGGTTGAGCAGCTGCTTCTCCAGCTCCTCAAAATCATAATCCCGCTGGTGAAAGTTGTTGAATTTCGTATTTGCAGCAGGCCTGGGCTTTTGGGAAGCGGTCTTTTCTTTTTGAGGTGCTGTTCATCCAGGGCCTGAATGTCTGAAAGATGGTGTACATTATTTTTGTGCCACTCCTCCAGGATCTTGTTGGCGTACTGGAAATTGGGGCGCTGAGTCTGGGCCACAGTGCGGCTGCAGGCCTCTTGATGATGTCCAAAGTAAAGTGGTAGCTGTTCAGCCACTGATTCATAAAGTCAATCTCAGGTTGTGCAGGCCCCCTGCCCTTGATGCCAAAGGCATTCAGGATAGAGTAGTAGTTTCGGTTGTATAGGTTTGTGCTGTTTTTTGCCTGCTCCACTGTAGAGATCCCTTCTCTGGACCACTCCATAGCTACCTTCTCCATATAGCGGCTGCTCTTGCTGCCTTTGGAGACACAGTATTCCACCAGGTATTCGATTAAGTCCGTAGAAAAATGAAGAGTGTCATAAAAATATAGAATATTGGAGATTTCCGTGGGACTTAGGGTTTTTCCCAGATATTGGGCAGCGATAAAGAGAAGCTGGGCGATATCCTCCTGTTCCGAGAGCTGAGCCATACGGTCTGCTGTAAGCGGCACTTTTTCGGGAACCTCAGCAGATACTGCAGTCTCCGCTGTCTGCAGGGTGGGAGCTGCATTTGCAGTGGATAATTCCACAAAAGAAATGCCATCCAGCTCCCCGGAGGCGCCGTGGGACAGCTTCATCAGACCCTCCTTTTCCCAGTAGGACAAAGCGCGGAGGATATCCTTTTCGGTATATTCAAAAATTTCAGCAATCTTGCTGATGGAAATTCCCTGGCTGCTGCCTGAGAGGCGCAGCAGGTAGAGGTAGAGCTTTACGTACTCACCGTTGGCTCTGGGCATGTAGCAGTCAATAAATGTGTTTCGGACCGCAGTCACTTCTGCACTGTCCGGGGTATGTAAAGTAATTTCACTCATATTGGCACCTGTTTCTCATTTTCATGTAATCTATTGTTTCAATCCACGCTCGGTAATCTAACATCGTACGTACATCTTTCCATGCGTTGATTGACTTTAAGTCAGTGGGAGAGTGCTCACTTATTTTTGCTGAAAGAGCACTGCCGTTTACGCTTTAGTATAGCATATCTTCATTAAAAAGAGAATACGGTTTTTCCGGGCACAGAGGAAAGTGGTAAGTGTACACAACCAATGTGGAAAATGTGGATAATGTGGATAAAAGTGTGAATAGTTTTCAACTGCAACTAAAAAAGTCCAGGAAATTCAAGGCACAGAGAAAAAAAAGAAAATTATGTCGGTAAAATTATGTAAACAAACATGTCCACAAAAAAATCCACATGCTTACAAAAAAATGTGTATAAGCATGTGGATAATGTGGACAACTATTTGCCAAGCAGGTTTTCACCGATTTTTACTACGTCTCCAGCACCCATAGTTATCAACAGGTCACCGTTTGTGCAATTTTCTAATAAAAAGTTTTCAATGGCGTCAAAGGAGGGAAAGTAATAGGCATCCGTTCCCCAACGCCTGGACCTTTTCCATGAGCATCTTAGAACTGATCCCAAGGCAGTCCGTCTCCCTAGCAGCGTAGATATCCGCCAAGAACTACTTTATCCGCCAGGGAGAGCGCTGCGGCAAAGTCGTCCATCAGGGCTTTGGTGCGTGTATAGGTGTGCGGCTGGAATACGCACCAGATAGATTTGTGTGGATAGTTTTTCGTGGCAGTGAGCGTGGCCCGGATCTCTGTGGGGTGGTGGGCGTAGTCATCAATAATGGTAACCCCTCCAATTTCCCCCTTTTTCTCGAACCGGCGGTCCGTGCCGGAAAACTCCATCAGTCCCTTTGCCATGGTCTCTGCCGGAATGCCCAGGATGTCTCCCAGGACTAGTGAAGCCAGAGCATTTGAAATATTGTGCTCGCCAGGTACGTTGAGGCAGAAATGCCCCAGTACGCTGTCGCCTTTTACCAGGTCAAAAGCCCCATGTGCCATGGTATCATAGTTAATACCTGCAGCCTGATAATCGCCGCCTTTGCCATATGTGATCACCTTACAGGAAAGACCTTCCACCAGATCTCTTTTGACAGTCCGGAATCTCGTTGTTGATGATCAGGATACCATCCTGGGAAGGCGCTCTGCAAAGAGGCGGAAGGAGTGGCGAATATCGTCCAGGTCTTTAAAAAGTCCAGATGATCCGCGTCAATATTCAGGATGAGACTGATTTTGGGATAAAAAGTGGAGAAAGCTGTTGGTGTATTCGCAGGCTTCTGTGATGAACGTGTCGTGCCCGCCCACACGTATATTTCCGTCAATCGCCTTCAAGATACCACCCACGGAAATGGTGGGGGTCCAAGTCTGCAGCCAGCAGAATATGAGAAGCCATGGAAGTTGTTGTGGTTTTTCCGTGGGTTCCGGATACTGCGATGGGGATCTGGTAATTTTTCATGATCTGTCCCAGCAGTTCGGCGCGGCTGATCATGGGGATCTGTTTCTTTACCGCAGCGGCGAACTCCGAATTGTCCGGGTGAATGGCTGCCGTGTAAACAACCAGGTCGGTTCATCCTCTATATTAGAGGCCTTCTGACCATAGTAGACGGTGGCACCTTCCTGCTCCATCCATTTGGTGAGAGGGGGGACTCCCTTCGCATCCGAACCAGAAACCTTGAACTTCTGGTCCAGCAAAATGGAGGCGAGCCCGCTCATGCTGATTCCTCCGATACCGATAAAATGAATATGGATAGGCTTGGTGAAATCTATCTGATACATAATAAAATCTCCTTTATATCCAATTGATTTATTTCGTTTCATTATACCCTCATTTTCTGAAAATGGAAAGTGCTTCTTAGAAATCCCAGAAATTCTAAAAAACGGTAGAAAATGGAAAAACCAATTTTCGTGATTATTTTTCATATGCCGCTGGAATGTGCCGTCATTTGTAAGTTTAGTATAAAAAAATATTGTCGAAAGCTGGCGAAATGTCGAAAAAATATAAGAGATATGTTGGGTTGGGTAATTTATTATGATAAAATTTATAAAATGGAGGAAAAATATTTCAAATAATTGTAAAATGTGTTCACTATTATGGAAATATGTGTTATAATGAAAAAACATAAAATAATACAACAAGAGGTGATAGCGTGATTAAGAAAGAAATGATTGCAATGTTACTTGCAGGTGGACAAGGCAGCCGCCTTGGCGTCCTAACTTCAAAAGTAGCAAAGCCGGCCGTAGCTTTTCGGCGGAAAATATCGCATTATCGATTTTCCTCTCAGCAATTGTATTAATTCTGGAATTGATACCGTTGGCGTTCTGACACAATATCAGCCGTTACGACTTAACAGTCATATCGGAATCGGTATTCCGTGGGATCTGGATAGAAAAATTGGCGGAGTTACCGTTCTTCCCCATATGAGAAGAGCGGAAACAGTGAATGGTATACCGGCACTGCGAACGCCATCTACCAGAACCTGGAGTATATGGAGATGTACAACCCGGAATATGTTCTCATCCTTTCCGGAGATCACATCTACAAAATGGATTATGAAGTTATGCTGGACTTCCACAAGGCGAGCAATGCAGATGTGAGTATTGCAGTGATGCCTGTTCCCATGGAGGAGGCAAGCCGGTTCGGCATTGTGGTGACGGATGATCAGAACAGAATCACCGAGTTTCAGGAAAAACCGGATAAGCCCAAGAGCAATCTTGCCTCCATGGGTATCTACATATTCTCATGGCCGGCACTGAAAGAGGCACTGGTTACTTTGAAGGATCAGAGCAACTGTGACTTTGGTATGCATGTCATCCCTTATTGCCACGAAAAGGCGAGAAACTGGTTGCCTATGAGTACAACGGCTACTGGAAGGACGTGGGAACCTTAGGCTCCTACTGGGAAGCAAATATGGAGCTGATCGACATCATCCCGGAGTTTAACCTCTATGAGGAATTCTGGAAGATTTTCACCAGCAGTGAGATCATTCCGCCCCAGTATATCGCGGCGGAAGCAAAGATTAATAAGAGCATTATTGGTGACGGCACAGAGATTTACGGGGAAGTCAGCAATTCCGTAATAGGAGCCGGGGTTACTATCGGTAGGGGAAGCGTTGTGCGGGATTCCATCATTATGAAAGGTGCCACCATCGGTGACGGCGTAGTTATGGACCGCGGCATTGTGGCTGAGAACGCCTCCATAGGAGATAATGTAGTTCTGGGAATCGGTGAAGACATTCCCAACAAAGAGAAGCCAAAGGTATATTCCTTTGGACTGGTAACTATCGGAGAAAATACAAAGATTCCTGCAAATGTAAAGATAGGGAAGAATACTGCTATTTCAGGCGAAACCACGGCAGAGGATTATCCAGATGGCGTACTGGAAAGCGGAGAGACATTGATTAAGGCAGGTGATTTAGCATGAGAGCAGTAGGAATGATATTAGCGGGTGGAAATAGCCACCGGATGAGAGAACTTTCAAACAAACGCGCTATCGCAGCAATGCCTGTAGCTGGCAGCTACCGCGCCATTGACTTTGCACTCAGTAATATGAGCAACTCTTCCATTCAGAAGGTAGCTGTACTTACACAGTATAATTCCCGATCCTTGAATGAGCACTTAAGCTCTTCCAAATGGTGGAATTTCGGAAGAAAGCAGGGGGGTTTGTTTGTGTTTACACCAACAATCACCTCGGACAACAGTTTTTGGTACCGGGGAACCGCGGACGCTATCTACCAGAATCTGATTTTCTTAAAAAATGCCATGAGCCCTATGTAATCATAGCATCCGGCGATGGAATTTATAAGTTGGATTACAACAAGGTTTTGGAATACCATATCGAAAAGAAAGCAGATATCACGGTTGTGTGCAAGGAGATGCCGGCCAATGAGGATGTGACCAGATTTGGTGTGGTGAAGATGAATGAGGACAGCCGGATTGAAGAGTTCGAGGAAAAACCCATGGTTTCCACCTCCTCCAATACCATCTCTACCGGAATCTATGTTATCCGCAGAAGACAGCTCATTGAGCTGGTTGAGAGGTGTGCGCAGGAAGACCGGCATGACTTTGTAAAGGACATTTTAATCCGCTATAAGAACCTGAAGAGAATCTATGGTTATAAGATTAATGATTACTGGAGCAACATCGCCTCTGTAGAGTCCTATTATAAGACAAATATGGATTTCCTGAAAAAGGAAGTGCGGATTACTTCTTCCGCCAGTATCCGGACATTTACTCCAAGGTGGATGATCTTCCCCCCGCAAAGTACAATCCGGGATCTGAAGTGAAGAACAGTCTGATATCCAGCGGCTGTATCATCAATGGGTATGTGGAGAATTCTGTTCTCTTTAAGACAGTGTTTGTGGGAGAAAACTGTGTAATAAAGAATTCTATCATCTTAAATGATGTATATCTCGGAGACAACACTCACATTGAAAACTGTATTGTGGAGAGCAGGGATACGATTCGTGCCAACTCTCACCATGTAGGGGAGGATGGGATCAAGATTGTTATAGAAAAGAACGAGAGATACGTACTATAGCATAAGGACGATTTGGCGAAAGGGGCTCAAAAGTTATGAAAATTACAGACGTTAGAGTGCGAAAAGTTGCAAAAGAAGGAAAGATGAAAGCAGTTGTATCGATTACCATTGATGATGAATTCGTAGTTCATGATATCAAGGTGATCGAAGGTGAGAAGGGGCTGTTTATCGCAATGCCGAGCCGCAAGGCTTCTGACGGGGAATACCGTGACATTGCACATCCCATCAATTCGGATACCAGGGAGCGGATTCAAAAGATTATACTGGAGCAGTATGAGATTGCTGCAGCCCAGATGCCTGAGGAAGCGGCTGAGTAGATATAAGATATATAGAATGAAAAAGAGCAATAGCGGCACAGCCATAACCAGTTGTGCCGCTTTTTTATATCATAAGAAAGTCCTTCGGAATTCCCTATGATATATGCACTGGGGCGGAAAGGAATCATGTCGCTAAAGCGACCCGCCGCAGGCGGAGAATCCCGCGAGCGGGATTCTTTTCATCTTGAAGGAAGATAAAGCCTTTTGCTGCAAATACACCGAGGCGTATTTGCATTAGAACAATTCTTTAAAGGTAGCTTTCTTCTGCATCGCCTCCGCATATCTGGCCATTTTGGAGATGTCTCCAATCAAAATCACACCGCAGAGCTTGTTGTTCAGAAAATAGCATTTTTCGTACTGCTTTCGTCCCATATCCTTAAACTCCACAGTCTTATAGATCAGGTTGGGATTCTTTCCAGTGTCCCCGTTGGCGTATAGGGAGGTATTCATGCTGTTAAAGGTGAGCGCAGCGGGGACTGTGGTGTACTCCTCAGTCTCCCCGGCAGCGTTTGCACCGGCTGTCTTTCCCTGCTCCACAGCCTGGGGCCAGATGGCATAGTTAATTCCATCAAACTGGGCACAGTCTCCGCAGGCGTAAACATCGAAAGTGTTGGTGAGCATATTGCTGTTTACCAGCACGCCACGGTCCACAGACAGTCCAGCCTCCTGTGCAATCCGGATGTTGGGGCGGACACCGGCGGAGACGATCACTAACTGGGCGGGGATGACCTCCCCGGCTGAGAGCCTCACCCCAGTGACATGCTCTTCTCCCTCGATCTGCTCAATGGATGCACTGGTCAGAATGCGGATACCCTGCCCCAGGCTGATGGCCTTTAACATATTTCCGGCCTCTTCATCCAACTGACGTCCCATAAGCTGCGGGGCAGCCTCTAAAACAGTTACCTTGCAGCCGGATTTTTTCAGCTCCCAGGCAGCTTCCAGGCCCAGCACTCCGCCTCCGATGACCACGGCTTCCCTCGCACTGTCCAGCATATGTCCCACCTTCCTGGCATCAGCCAGACGGCGGATAGCAATGACCTCAGGCTTATCGCGGCCTGGAATCGGCGGGATAAAGCACTCGCTGCCCAAGGCGTAGATCAGTTTCGTGTACCGCAGCCTGGTCCCGTCCGTCAGCAGTACCTCGTGACTGTCCGTGTCAATGGAGGTGACGGTTTTGCCCAGCACCTGAATGATCTTATTGTCCTCGTACCAGCTCTCCTCATGGATTGCAATCTGCTCCGGGCTCAGCCCGGCCATCATAGTTTTGGTGAGCATAGGGCGGTTGTAGGGGAAATAGGGCTCATCGCTGATCATGACAATGGAACCCGTTTTGTCCCGTTTGCGTATGGCCTCCGCCGCATTGACCCCGGCGGCGCCGTTTCCAAGGATCACATAGAAGTGATCTGTATCCTTCCTGAAATCCGAGGAGTCCTCCTCCACGGGGACAAAGTGCTCCTTGCCTACTCCGCAGACCGGGCATATCTCCAGGGAGGAGTCAAAGATTTCACCGCAGACCAGACATTTAACCAGCTTCCTGGCACCGGAGGGAGCTTTCTTGGGATTTTCCTTTTCAAGGAGAGTGCAGCCAAAGTCAAAGCCGTATTCATAGGCATCCCGAAGCTGGTTGTCATCCGGCTTGAAGCGGACGCGGAAGCCCTCAACCACCTTTAGCTTCAACTGGCGAAGGCGCTCCAGAATATGAGGTACCCCCTCGCCGCTCCAGCCGTAGCTCCCAAAAGCGCTGGCCAGCTTGCCGCCGTGGGTGGGAGGGTAAATGGAGGTGGTCAGGTCCCAGATGGGTTTGAGCGCCTCACCTAAAATGGTGGGCGTTCCAAAGAGAATCCCGTCTGCAAACTCCAGTTCTTTTAGCACCTCATCCTGCTGGGTTTCCACCAGGTCATAGCTTCTCACATCAATCTCTCCGCTGTCCCGGATACCCTCCGCGATCTTCTGGGACAGTTCCCTGGTGTAGCCGTAAGCGCTCACATAGGGGATGATGACAGTCTTTCTGGGGTTGGGATTATCCGACCTGCACCAGTCCTCATAAGTATTTAAAATAAAGTCCAGATTGTCATCAATACAGGGCCGTGTCCGGTACAGATCATGGAAAGGCTGAGCTTGCGAACCCTCTCAAAGGGCAGTACGCATAAAAGACTTGTAGGGTCCGATGATACAGTCAAAGTAATAGCGCGTTGCCTTCATATAATCCTCGTGCGCCTTCACTTTGCTTACCAACACCTCCGGAAAGGCATAGTGGGAACCAAAGGAATCACAGGTGACCAGAATCTGCTCTTCCTCAATGTAGGTGTACATGGTATCAGGCCAATGCAGATTGGGCACTGCCAGGAAACGCAGCGTCTTGTTCCCGATCTCCATAGTGTAGTTGTCCTTCACCGGAATGCTGTAAAAATCCCGGTTTACAATTTCCTTTAGAAATCCAATGGCACAGGGGGTGGCCACAATTTTTATATTGGGATTCATGTTTAAGAGACCTTCAATACTTCCCGCATGATCCGGCTCCGTGTGGCTGACCACCAGATAATCAATGGTGGATATGTCCGTAATTTCCTTCAATTTTTTCAATGTACTCATCAAAGAATTTGGCTTTTGCAGTTTCAAAAGGACTGTCTTATCCCCGGTTTTCAAAAGATAGGAATTGTAGGTGGTTCCAAACTCAGTATACATGATAATGTCAAACACCCGCAGATCCTGGTCTACGATACCAACCCAGTAAAAATCATCCCTCAGTTTCAGGCTATCCATATAAATCCCTCCTCATAATTTGCGTTCTCTCTATTATAGCATAACCATGTGTAAAAACCAGTAATAATTACTGTTATTATAAAATTATTCGCTCCTTCCCTCTTAGTATTATTCACCTATGCCGGTATTTTTTTAACCATTTATTTGACCTGCAGATAAATAGTAACAGTTCAAACAGGTGTCCGCATTTACTGCGCAGACCGCAAGAACATGATTCAAGAGTGCATAAATCCCATCACCGCAGGTGATTTTAATGGATTTATGCAGTAACAAGGCAGTTGGCTGAACTGTTACCACAAATATACGGCAGTTATGCAAATGAATGGACATTTTTTAAACCATACTGTAAAATAGGTGGTACATTCGGGCAATGTTCGACCAAGCCAGAACAGGAGAGAATAATAAAGATAAGGAAGTGAAAATATGTATATTATTGTAGGTCTGGGGAATCCGGGAAGGCAGTATGCCCATACCAGGCACAATGTGGGGATTTGACACCATTGACGTTCTCGCGGACAGGTACAGGATACCGGTAGACGCAAAGAAGCATAAGGCTCTGTATGGCAGAGGCGTGATTGAGGGGGGAGAAGGTCATTCTGGCGAAACCCCAGACGTTCATGAATTTGAGTGGTGAAAGCGTGAGAGAACTCATAGACTTTTATAAGATCGATGAGACAGAGGAGCTGATTGTGGTTTACGACGATATCAGTCTGGAACCGGGGCAGCTCAGGCTTCGGGCAAAGGGGTGCAGGGGGACACAATGGAATCAAAAATATTATTGCCCATCTGGGGGACAGGTCTTTAAGCGCGTAAAGGTGGGAATCGGGGAGAAACCGAGAGGTTTTGATCTGGCGGATTATGTGCTGAGCCGTTTCTCCAAAGCAGAGAGGGAACTGGTGGGCGAGTCACTGGAGCGGGCGGCGGACGCGGTGGTGAAGATCATTGCCGGTGATATGGACGCTGCTATGAATGAGTATAATAAGAAGGTAATAAAATGAAAGCCTTAATTTCACCGTTAACAAAGCTGGTTGAATACAATGAAATCCGGAATGCTCTGGGGGAGAAAAGGGGATGGTGCAGGTATCAGGCTGCATTGACGCCCAGAAAGCGCACTTTGTCTACGGGACAGGTGTGGATTTTCCTGTAAGGTCATTATCACTTACAGTGAGACGAGAGCTAAAGAACTATATGAAAACTACAGGTTTTTTGACAGGGCGCCCTATTGTACCCCTGCAAAAGACCTGATCTTCTACAGTGCGGATATCCACAGCAATTTGCTTGTGCAGCAGCGGATTACAGTCCTGAAGGCGCTGGCCCAGGGGGAGCCGGTCACAGTCATCACTACCATGGGGGATGCATGGACCATCTGCTTCCGCTGGAGCGTCTTGGGGCTGAGGTATTGCACATTGAGAGCGACAGTCCATTTGATATGGACGCTGCAAAGATAAAACTGACGGAAATGGGGTATGAGCGGGTTTCCCAGGTGGAAGGCAGCGGACAGTTTGCCGTGCGCGGGGGAATCATGGATATTTTCCTCTCACTGAGGAGAATCCGGTGCGCATTGAGTTGTGGGGGGGATGAGGTGGATTCCATCCGCAGCTTTGATGTGGAGAGCCAGCGGTCCATAGAAAACCTGGACCAGGTGCACATCTATCCCGCAAATGAGGTGATCGGCGGCAGAGAACGCATAGACCGCGCCATAGCCAGGATGGAGAAGGAGGTCGCAAGGCTGTACGAGACCTTCCGCAGAGAGATGAAGACGGAGGAAGCTTTTCGGCTGAAGACACTGCTGGAGGAGACTAAGGAGAGGCTGCTGGATTTTCAGGGAACCATGGGCCTGGATGCCCTGGTAGACTACCTGTATGAGGATACGGTGTCTTTTATCGACTATTTTCGGGACAAAAAGGCATTGTTTGTGCTGGACGAACCTCACCGTCTGATGGAGGAGGCCCAGGCCATTGAGCAGGAATTTCGGGAGAGTATGTCAAACCGCCTGGAAAAAGGGCTATGTGCTGCCCGGACAGATGAATATTCTCTTTGGAGCCCAGGACACGGTGGGGCGGCTGAACAGGACAGCCTGTATGGGCCTGTGTACCCTGGAAGCGCCCAAAGGCCACTGGCAGGTGGGGGAGCGGTTCAGCCTGGATGTACGGGCAGTAAACCCTTACAACAATAGCTTTGAGTTGCTGGTCAAGGATCTAAAGAAATGGAAAAAGGACGGGTATCAGGTGATTTTGCTCTCCGGTTCCAGGACCAGGGCGGGGCGTCTGGCAGCAGATCTGCGGGAATATGAGTTGAACAGCTTCTACACAGAGGATCTGGACCGGGAGGTGGCGCCAGGTGAAATCCTGGTGGCCTACGGTAATGCACATCGGGGGTATGAGTATCCCCCCTGATTAAGTTTGTGGTTATCACAGAGAGCGATATCTTTGGAAAAGAGAAGAGAAAAAGAAGAAGTGGAAAACCTATGAGGGCAAAAAGATCCAAAGCTTTACCGAACTTTCCATCGGCGATTACGTAGTCCATGAAAATCACGGGCTTGGTATTTACCGGGGCATTGAAAAGGTAGAGGTTGACAAAGTCATCAAGGACTACATGAAAATCGAGTATGCGGGCGGTAGCAATTTGTATATACTGGCTACACAGCTGGATGTGATTCAGAAGTATGCGGACGCGGATGCAAAGAGGCCAAAGCTGAACAAACTGGGAACCCAAGAGTGGGGGCAAGACAAAGGCCAGAGTCCGGGGAGCGGTAAAGGATATTGCCAGAGACCTGGTGGAACTTTATGCAGTGCGCCAGCAGAAGGAGGGCTTTGTCTACGGGGAGGACACGGTATGGCAGAAAGAGTTTGAGGAAACCTTCCCCTTTGAGGAGACGGAGGACCAGCTCTTGGCCATTGAGGCGGCCAAGAAGGACATGGAGAGCAACAAGATCATGGACAGACTGATCTGCGGGGATGTGGGATACGGAAAGACTGAGATCGCTATCCGCGTGGCCTTCAAGGCTGTGCAGGAGGGAAAACAGGTGGTCTATCTGGTGCCCACCACCATTCTGGCACAGCAGCATTACAACACCTTTGTGCAGAGAATGAAGGATTTTCCGGTACGTGTGGAACTGTTGTGCAGATTCCGGACGGCGGCGGAACAGAAAAAGACGATCACGGATCTGAAAAAAGGGTCTGGTGGATATCGTGATCGGTACCCACAGAGTATTATCTGCGGATGTGAAGTTCAAGGATCTGGGTCTGCTGATCATTGACGAGGAACAGCGTTTCGGAGTCGCACACAAGGAAAAAATTAAAAAGCTGAAGGAGAATATTGATGTACTGACCTTGACCGCAACCCCATTCCCCGGACACTGCATATGAGCCTGATCGGTATCCGGGATATGAGCGTGCTGGAGGAGGCCCCCATGGACCGTATGCCCATCCAGACCTTTGTCATGGAGTATGATGAAGAAATCGTGCGGGAGGCCATCAGCCGGGAACTGGCAAGGGGCGGGCAGGTATACTATGTATACAACCGGGTCAACACCATTGTGGAGATGACCAACACCATTGCCAAGCTGGTTCCGGAGGCGAATGTGGCATTTGCCCACGGACAGATGAGGAGCGTGAACTGGAAAAGATCATGTTTGATTTCATTAACGGAGAGATCGATGTGCTGGTGTCCACCACCATCATAGAGACCGGACTGGATATTTCCAATGTCAACACCATGATCATCCACGATTCGGACAATCTGGGATTGTCCCAGCTGTATCAGCTCAGGAGGCCGTGTGGGTCGTTCCAACCGGAATGCCTATGCTTTTCTGATGTACAAGCGGGATAAGATGTTAAAAGAAGTGGCGGAAAAGCGGCTGCACGCCATAAGGGAATTCACGGACCTGGGCAGCGGGTTTAAGATTGCCATGCGGGACTTAGAGATTCGCGGTGCCGGAAACCTTTAGGGGCCCAGCAGCACGGGCATATGGAAGCGGTTGGATATGATCTGTACTGTAAAATGCTCAATGAGGCTGTGAAGGAACAGAAGGGGGGAGAAAGAGCCCCAGGAGGCCTATGATACCGCAGTGGATCTGGATATCGATGCCTTTATTCCTGAAAAATATATCTGAATGAGGCGCAGAAGCTGGATATCTACAAGCGCATTGCAGGGATAGAAAATGAGGAGGAGTACGATGACATGCTGGAGGAGCTGATGGACCGGTTCGGAGAGAAGCCAAGATCAGTCCAGAATCTGCTGGCCATTGCCAATCTGGAGGCCTTAGCTCAGTAAGCTTTTGTGACGTAGGTCTCGCAAAAAGGGCGATTTTATCAAATTTACCATGTTTGAGAGGACAAAAGCAGATCCACAGAAAATCGAGGAGCTGGTAAAGAGGAGCCGGGGAAGACTGAAGTTCACCGTGGACACCAACCCTACTTTCTGTACAGTAAACCCAGGAAAAGCCTGAAGGATAATGACGATGTGCTGACTGTGGTGAAGGATATTTTGAAGAGCTGCGGTTTTTTGTCAAATGAAGTGTGAAAAACTGTTAATTTGCATAAAAAAGTTGCGGCAGAGCTCAAAAAGGGCTATAATATGCAAATGGGATAAAGAGATTAGGAGGAAATTTGTTTATGATTAAGCTACGAAAAAGACTGCTCACAGCAGGACTGTGTATTGCCATGACAGCTGCCCTGCTGGCAGGGTGCGGTTCCAATGCGGGAAAGGCAATTGCCACACTTGACGGAGAAAAAGTGGATTTTGCCCTGGCTAACTTTTATGGTGCGTTACAATCAGGCCCAGATGCAGAGCGCTTACGGCGCAATGTTCGGGGACAATATGTGGAGCAGCTACGGAGAGACAACCAAGAGCGGCATCATGGAAACAATTGAGCAGCAGTTGATTCTGGAAAAGCACATGGATGAATACAAGGTGACCATATCCGATGAGGAGAAGGCACAGATTACCGAGGCTGCAAAGGAATTTTTGGAGACCAATGACGAAAAGGTGCTGGATGCCATGACCGCTTCCCAGGAGACGATTGAGCGTATGCTCACACTCACACTGATCCAGTCCAAGATGCAGAAGGCTATTATTGCGGATGTGGATACGGAGGTTTCTGATGAGGAGGCTGCCCAGAAGACCATTCAGTACGTACTGTTCAGTACAGCAGATTCCACTGATGAAGAGGGCAATACCGTTACTCTCACAGACGAGGAGAAGACGGCAATGAAGGAACAGGCCCAGCAGGTGTTGGATGCTGTAAAGGGCGGGGGAAGAGCTGGACGCTGCCGCAAAGGCTGTGGATGAGAGTAAAGCCGCTTCCACATCCTCCTACGGAACAGATAACGGAACCATCCCGGATGAGGTCAAGACAGCTGCGGACGCCCTGGAGGACGGTCAGGTTGCGGACAGTGTGGTAGAGACAGAGAATGGCTACTATGTGGTACAGATGCAGTCCACCTTTGATGAGGAGGCAACACAGAACCAGAAGGCAACGATTGTCTCACAGCGACAGAGTGACAAATTCGAGGAAGTCTATAATGCCTGGAAAAGGGGAGTGACCTTTACCACAGATGAAAAGCTGTTGGAAAAGATTGATTTTGTAGATACCTTTGAGGTGAAGACAACGGAGGCTGCCACAGAGGCAGGGTCGGAATCGGCTACCGAAGCGGTTTCACAGGCAGCTACAGAAGCGGGCAGTGAGACAGAGGCAGCAGAGACCACTACTGAGACAGCAGCAGATGAACCTCAGAGTGAGTCAGCCGCAGAGACAGAAACCGCGGCAAAAATAGAACAAAACCAATTATGTTTGAACAAAAATGGGACGGTTGCAGAATGAAGCTTTCATTCTGTATAGTCCCTTTTTATACTGGAATGTTATTGACAAATTCTATCAATACATAGTATAATACCTCCAATGTAAGGGAGTAGTCAGCGTAAAACGTGACATAGCCAACATACTGGGAGAGATCTCCTGGCTTTGGATTAAATGACGAGACTTATCTCGTTTTTTGGGCAGATAGGGCTCTTTTTTTTCTTTCAGGGAAAGTTCTCAGGAACTTACAATACACTGTAAAGTGGATGAACCAATATGGATAACAGGAGGAGATAAGAGATGGGGTTGTGGGAGTTGCTTGTGCTTGCGGTGGGGCTTTCAATGGATGCTTTTGCAGTGTCTGTCTGCAAGGGACTGTCAGTGCCCAAGGTGAAACCCGTACATGTGCTGACGGTTGGAATCTATTTTGGAGGGTTTCAGGCTCTGATGCCCTTGATCGGTTACATACTGGGGGTTCGATTTCAGGCGCTTATCGTAAATGTAGACCATTGGATTGCCTTTGTACTGTTGGTTCTCATTGGGATCAATATGATCCGGGAAGCCAGGGGAGGATGAAAAGATAGACGGGGGATTTGGAGCTAGAGAGATGTTTCCCCTGGCAGTGGCTACCAGCATCGATGCCCTGGCTGTGGGGGGTAACCTTTGCTTTTCTGAAGGTGGACATTCTTTCGGCAGTGAGCTTTATTGGAATTACCACCTTTTTTGCTTTCCGGGGCAGGGATTGTGGTGGGGAATGTATTCGGATGCAAGTACAAGTCCAAGGCGGAGCTTCTGGGTGGGATTGTACTGGTTGTTATGGGATTTAAAATCCTGCTAGAGCACCTTGGGGTTCTTGGATAAAATGTAACAGTTTAGACAGGGCCTGTCCGTTTTGGGCTGAGGGGACGCTTTCCACCGGCGCAGGGGCTATGCTTCGGGGACGCGTGCAGCATTGCGATGAGCTATCTGCCAACTACAACTAAGAGACTCAGGAGAGCCTTCGTCTCTAAGTTTCCGTAGGCAGAGGATCTCATCTTCATTAAAAACGCACGCCAATTGTCCCCGAAGCATAGCCCTGCGCCGGTGAAGCTGTTTCCTATAGGCGGGAGATGGTGCCACTCAGACGATTTCTGAACGGCTTTGGGAAGTTTTATGTTCCACTAGGTTCTGGAGAAAGCAGTCGCTTGGGCGTTGGCAGCTCTCACGCAAACACGTGCAACGCTCTGGGTAGTAACGACCCGTCTGAACAATTACGATAAAATACCATAAAAGCAAATTCCCTCTATGCAAAAAGCTTGACATTTTCCGCATGGATGATACAATATTTTGATAAATTAAATAACAGAAGATTCAGCTAGGGGAGCCTTCGGGCTGAGAGAACATTGTGTTGACCCTCACTACTTGATCCGGACCATACCGGCGTAAGGAAGCAAAATAATCAGTAGTCCCTCCTGGATATGTCCGGTTTACCCAAAAGAGAGAAGGATATCCCTCTTTAATGGAACCGGGTGCAGAGAAAAAGGAGGTTTTTTTATGTCATTTTTGTAACCGCATCGGAGGAGGGGTATGCCCTTACCACTGCAGGGTATGCCCTTGTTGCCGTTCTGCTGGTAGCGCTGGTTGTGATAGCAGCGCTGGCAGCCAAGAAAAAAAGAGAGAAAAAGATGAATGCCA
>VOFB01004435.1_pt1 | contig 42015 bp, 50 predicted proteins | sample 5384141 | NCBI WGS metagenome assembly VOFB01 (sample SAMN12384721, study PRJNA508395) | human gut metagenome | isolation source: healthy gut A | host: Homo sapiens
GAGCGCTTGCCAGAGCGTGTCTGAAAAAGGCTTTTCGTGAGCTGCGAGTCCAAGTTTGTGGGAGATTTGCCTCAATGAGGGAGACGTAGCGGGCTACGTTGACCGAAGGCGGGGTAAATATACCGCAAAGTGGGGCGTGCAGATCGCGGGAATGAATATCCAAACACGTCTAGTACAGCATTGTCGATTGACGACAACGCAGTAGATGGAAATTTAGACAAGTGAAACGTGTTGCTAATTACCGTGGCTCATACTAGAATTTAATCTCTTTTTAGAAAGATTATTTCAAGCAGAAGGGATAGCAACTAAGAGATTCATGAGTATTTAGGTGTAGCCAGTGATTATTTTTACTTGTTTTATGTTGGTTAATGTTGGTCAACGCTAACAGGGGATATGGGAAGGGGGGGCAGGCGGCTTCAGCGGCAGAGCCGACGGAAGCGCCTGCAGGGTGGGTTAGAGGAGCAGGGGTGGCGGATATTCCGGCGAGAATTAGCAGGTGGACGGGTAGAAGGCGTAAAAAGAGGTATTTTAGTTTTAGTCCGCGTTTGCCGTTGTAGAGGCGGATGGGGATAAGTGACAGAAAGGCGGAGATTTCCGGAGAGGCTCATTACTGTCAGGGTTGTGCAGCCAAGGGCGGCGCATAGAAATTTTTGTGTGCGGAACATGTACATAATGATGATGGTAAGAGGACTCCGAAGGCGCCGTAGTCGGTTTTGAGCAGGGTGGCAAGGGCGCAGGCGGAGACGGTAGATGAGCAGGGTCAGTTGCAGGAGCTGAACGGGGTGTGGGTAGTGTTTTTGGGCAATCAGTTCCAGGAGGCAGAGAGCTGCCAGAGCGCCGAGGGTGAAAAATATGTGAATTCCAGGATGTTTTCGGTTGAATGCCAGATCGCAAAGCGGGAATCTCGGAGATCAGGGCGAAGAGGAGCAGATTGCCGCAGTATGACTTTCAGGCGGCTGTGGGTGTAGCAGAGAGCCTTGAATCAGGATGAAGCAGAAGATCAAGGCGCAGATCTTTGACCCCGATCACACGGCAGGTGATGTCTGCCAAGTCAGTTTAGAGTGTATTGTTGGCGGCAATGAATGGATTGTCGAATTGTTCTTGTGGGTGAGGGTTGACAGGCCGCGGGCGTAGAGAGGGACCTGTGTTATCCAGGATGGCTGCACGCGAAGTGGTCGATGAGCATGCAGACCATGGCGATAATTTTCAGTTGCTTTTGGAGAATGCTAAAGGAGGCGTTCAGCGGTGAGACTGTTTTTTGCGTTCATAGAGTTGGTTCCTTTCTGATTTTCATGTTTCACAATCGCCTGTTTCATGTTTGATAAGCAATTGTGTAACTATCATAGCATTACGCCGATGATACCAACGGGTTATGTGCTTGCATGAAAAGCATGACTTTGGGACCCGTAAAACATGAGAAAGTAGCCCGAACAGGGCGGATTTCGAATGTTTTTAGGATTGCGGGAGCATGAAATGCGGAGCAGGATCGTATTGTGAACGTATGTAAGGTAGAGTATTCTAAAAATGGAGACCACTGCGGAGTGATTTCGTGGGAAGGTGCCCGAGTAGGAAGAACCCAAGTCAGGACACAAAGGCAGGAATTATATGGATATCGTAGGCATAGCGATTTATATCCGTTTTTTTCTGGCGCAAAAAGCTATTGTCTGTTGAGGCAATAGCTTTTTTTGTGTCGGGCAATTCATAAATTGGAATTCAGTCGTGATGAAAACGATAACAGGGAATCCGGTCAGGTTCCGAGTCGAGCAGGAAAATTTATGTAAAAAGAAATGCAATACGGAATGCGGAGGTTTCGTTTCAGATAGATCATCATAGGGGATTGGGAAACGCATCTGTAGTTATAATTGTAACTCTCTAAACTGGCTGCGGAAGAGTTTTGTAATCACCTGAGATTATTAAGAAAGCAAGGAGGTAGCAAATTATGTATAAGGAAAACAAAAGTAATATCATTTTTGATGGCGTTGATTTTTTTGTTGTGTCATTACTGGGCGGTATTCAGACAGTGCAGGCGGATGCACAGTCGACAGTAAAAACAGCGGTCTCTGATGAATGTGGAAGATATTCAGGTGACGTTGTCTATAGTTTCGGCAGATAATCTGATAGCATTGCCCACAGAGCTTACGGTATCCTACAGTACCTACAGTGCCCTTGGACTTACCGGTATTGCGGAGGATGATCCGGGTTATATTACTCCGCTGCATGTTCTGGCTGCGTACTATACACAGATAAGAGAGGTGTCCATAGATAACATGGATCAGTATATCCAGACGGATGCGGATGGTGTGGTTACATTGTTGGAGGGCATGAACGGTACGGAAGACAACCGCGAAGGGGCGCCTGGAGAATTGCCGTGAACGATATTCTTCCGGCAGCAGAGGGAGAAGGTCTGGTGCCTTATACAACTGCCAATGCACCCCTGACGGATAAAGATCAACTGACGGTATTCGGGATTGAGCGTGATATAACGAAATATTATATGACCTTCAAAAAAGCGCAGAATATACGGTTTTAAAGGATACCACGTATACATCAGGTACTTCCAATAGTGCCGTTGCAATTGAATTGGCACCTATAACACGAATCCTACCATGGGAAAGGCGAATTCTGTAAAAGTGCAAAAGTACTGGTATGTTCTGTAGATGATTCAGGGAAACTGCAGCCAGTGGATGACAGTCTTTATACTGCATCCTGGATATCCCTTTGGCCGTTTCAGAGTGACAATGTCTCAGCCGGGGGATTATTATATTATGGTTGGAGGTTCACTCAGCCAGAGAGACAGCAGTGTATCCATCACAAAGCTCCATGTACTGGAAGATGCGGATCAGTATGCGGTGGACAGCCATCTTGCAGGAATTAATTTTATCCGGCGGGGAAATATGTGGCAGGTAGTTCCAGTTTTAGTTTCCCGTGGACTTCCGGAAACAGTGAAATTACATCCATCGTTACAGATACGGAACGTGTGACATTTGCTCCCAACGGTGCTTTGAACAGTATGATGGTAAACAGAAGCGGGCTGGAGGAAGATCTGAATGTAACAGTAACAATAACCGCAAAATGCGGAGAAGCAACAGGAACCCGTCAGTTTCAGTTTGTGTTGTTGGCTGCATTGAGCTTGAGGATATGGAAGTAACCAATGTGGATGATTTTCGGTTTGAGCCAGGTGTTTCACAGATGAGTTTTGGAATGCCGGAAGCGTCTGAGATAGGTATCCGTGTCATAACAAAAAGGGAATTATCCTGTAACGGTTTCCATTGGGAGAGGAAATGGTAGAAGATTTGTTTGTTCTCTATCTATATCAGATTGACAAAGAAAAATTCATGGATTCTGTTCAGGTAAAGATTACCAGAAGTGGGATTCCAGGTGAAATTTACAGCGGTAGTTCGGAACCCCATGCAATCAGCTCCATTTATACCCTGAATTTTTGTAAGCCGGCGACCGGGCGTCCTGCCTATGAAAGTAACTGGCCCATGGCTCGTGTGGACAACTGGAACCGGGCAGCCGTAAATTCATTGACTCCACGTTCGGCAGAAGAGATTGATTTTGATGCGTCCTGGGCAGTAGAGACCGGCGGCAATGAATTTTATGAGAATGGCAATGTCTCCAAGTGGGGGAAATGGTCTTATCCGATGATTGTGAATAACAATATTTATCTGGCTGTCAATTCTACTCTCTATAAATATGATATGGATGGTAAAATTCTTGCACAGGCATCCATGGGGGAGTACCGTACTTGGACCCGGATATACGGGATGGCTGGCATACGGAGACGGATGATCTTTGTTCCGTCCGGCAGTGATATTCTTGCATTTAATGCAGACGATCTGACAAAATTATGGGTCGGTTCTTCCGGGGTTACGTCCGGAATGCAGAGCAGTTGTCCCATCATTTATAAGGATGGTTATATATACAGCGGAACGACCTATGGAACAGCGGGAGGCGGCGGATATTATTGCTTTGATACGACAGATGAGGATCCTCGTTTTCCTAACGAAATAAAGCGGCCGGTATGGTGTATGGAGGCAGGGAAGGGGCTGGACAACAGTGCATCCTTCTACTGGGCCGGAGCAGCAGTAATCGGAAACTATCTGGTAGTTCCCTGCGATGACGGATATGTATATTCTGTTGATCTGGAAGCTTCCAAATCGGCGGACGGAGGAATGCCGACTTTGCAGATAAGCTTTGCCCGGGAGGAGAAGGAAAGAAAATCCGCAACAGCATTGTATATGATGAAGAACGGGGAAGGATCATGTTCAATGCGGCAGTTAGCGGGGGAATCAGTGAAGCCGCGCTCTTTGTAGTTCCGTTTGACGAAAAACAGGGTACGTTCGGTGAGGCAGTCCAGGTTGCGGATTTTGGAACTGCACAGAATTCCACGGTTGCTTACTGCTATGGCAGAATTTACGCTTATGATGCTGTGGAAAGAGGAATTGCTGTAATTGATGCTGATACACTTAAGGTTATTTATGTTGCGGATTCTTCCATGGATGATAAGGCTTTGGGTCTGAGCAGTCTGTCAATTTCTACGGCTTATGCGACGCAGGAGAATGATTATACGGTATATCTGTACGGTAATACCAATACGAACCCAAATGGACAGGCAGTATTGAAGGACAGTCAGACGACAACACAGGGTGCTCTGACATTTTTAAATGAAGTGACGTTCCATCCGCAGTATTCAACTTCTCAGGTATATATCGCAGATGACGGTTCTCTGGTATTTGTAAATGATAGTTCCTGTCTGTATTGCCTGCGCTCCAAGGTGACCAGGGAGCAGGTGGCCGTTGAGCAGGTCATTGACAAGATTGCTGCATTGCCGAAGGCAGAGGATTTGACATTGGAGGATGAGGCGTTGGTTTGCAAGGTACGCAGTGCTTATGATGACTTGACAGAGGAACAGCAGGCACAGGTGATCAACGTTGAGGTTCTGAATTCTGCCGAAGCAAAAGTTGCAGAACTTAAAGGGGCAGAAAAGCATGTCTTTACGGATGTAAACGAAAGTGACTGGTTTCATAAAGCTGTCGGCTATGTATATGAAGCCGGCCTTATGACCGGAACAGACGAAGCAAAGAGCATCTTTGCACCGTATGAATCCTTGTCACGTGCCGAGGCAACAGTGGTCCTGTACCGGATGGCGGGATCGCCGGGAGTTACATATAAAGATATTTTTACGGATGTTGAGGATCATACATGGTATACGGATGCGGTTCTCTGGGCAGATGAAGCGGGAATTATCACGAGAAGCGCAGACGGACGGTTCAATCCTGCAGGCAGGGCCAGCCGCGAGCAGATGGTGACAATGCTGTATCGTTATGCAGTGTATAAGGGGTATGATACCTCTGCGACAGCAGAGATCAGCCGGTATCAGGATTCGGGAGAAGTCAGCAGTTTTGCAGAAGATGCAGTTGTATGGGCAGTGGGAAACCGGATTTTGATGGGAAAATACGAAGAAACAATTCTGGATCCCAGAGGAGGCGTCAGTCGGGCGGAAAGTGCGGCGCTTCTGATGCGTTTTATGAAAACATTCCAGTTATGACTTTCAGAAGCGTATGGTATACAGGTAGAGTATCTCTAAAAATGTATTGAATGATTTGGAAAGTATATATATAATGAATCTATAGATTTATATTGAACTGCTGCCGTTAAAACGATTGCTTTTAACGGCAAGGAATCCGGTGTGAATCCGGAACAGCTAATCCCTACTGTAAGGGGGACAAAAGGGCAGGAAACCACTGCGGATTGATTTCGTGGAAGGTGCCCGAGTAGGAAGAACCCAAGTCAGGACACGAAAGGCAGGAATTTATGGATATCGTAGGCATAGCGATTTATATCCGTTTTTTTGTGGTACAAAAAGCTATTGTCTGTTGCGGCAATAGCTTTTTTGATGTCTTAGTATGCGGAAAAGCTGTCGGTGGCAGGTTTTCCGTATTGTCTGATGCTTTATGGGAGTTTGGTATGATCTATGTTCTGTAATGGTTTAAAAACAAACGTAAGATGAAAGGAGAAGGGTATGAAGAAAAAAAACGAAGATTCTGTCGATGGTAATGACGATGCTTATGGTTATTACCATGTTTATTACGGCTGTTCCGGTGATGGCGGAGGAGCATCAGCTGCCGGTGGGGGCAACGATCCGGTTTGAGATGGACGACGGAACGGTAATCGCAAAGTATGAATTTAAGGAGGATCATTATACCCCTGCAAAAGATCTTGGTATCACAGGGGGGGTATGAAGAGAATGATCCTGGTTATGTGACACCTCTTCATATGTTGGCACAGGCGATGATTGATAATGATGTGCCGGTAAATATTGAAGTGAGCAGCAATGGATGGGTCTATGACTGTAATGGAACCGGAGGAGATTTGATGTATTATGTCAATGGTGCTGACAGCTCGGCATTATTTGGCGGATATGAGGTTAAGGACGGAGATAATATCACAGTCATCGAATGTAATTTCAAAAGTGGTCTTTACACTGCCTTCGGATATTTTGGTGAAGTGGTAGAGGATACTTTTGAGCCGGTTGATATGACCGAGGAGGCAGTGCTGGCACCCGGCGAGGAGCTGACATTAAAATATTCTTATAAAGGTTGGAATACGGGGAATGATGTGGCTGTTGGAGCTGAGGTATATGTCAGTGAGAAAGATGGAATATTGGCGGATCAGAAGACGGATATCGTAACAGATGAAAATGGTGAATTTACCATCAGCTTTAAAGAAGCAGGTACCTATATCGTTTCGGCCAGAAGTTATCTGAATGACGGACGTCTGGCAAGTAATCCATATTGTAAAGTGACGGTAAAGAGAATCAGACGCCGCCTTTTGCAGATGTAACACCGGAAGACTGGTTTTATGATGCGGTTCGTTATGTTTATGAAAACGGAATTATGACGGGGATACAGCCCACAGTGTTTGACACGGCTGCAGAGCTTTCCCGTGCCCAGTTTACCGTGACACTGTATCGCATGAATGGGCAGCCGGAGGTAACGAATAAAAAATATATTCGCAGATGTATCGGATGGCACGTGGTATACGGATGCGGTTTTATGGGCAAACAGTGTCGGCATTGTAAATGGATATCGTACAGGAGACTTCGGTCCCGCTGATTCCATCACCCGTGAACAGATGGCAGTGATGATGTAGCGATATGCCGGATATAAGGGGTATGATACGGAAGAAAAAGGGGAACTCAGTCAATTTCAGGATGGAAGTGAAGTCAGTGCTTTCGCAGAAGAAGCAATGAAATGGGCGGAAATCATTTAATCAGCGGCAAAGAGAATCAGACAAAAATTGATCCTCAGGGAAATACCAATCGTGCCGAATGTGCTGCAATTATTATGAGATTTATGAAAACCTTTGAATCCGGGAAATAGATGAAGCTGTAAATCAGTAAAAACAGATCCCTCAGAAAGTGATGCAGGGCGTCGCTTTCTGAGGTTAAAGCAACTTTGGAGAATTCGGAAACGTGTGTTGTGGAGAAGGGGATATGGAGGAATAGGATGAGAAACAGGAAACAATTCACAGCGGTAATGCTTGCAATTTTGATGACAGGAACTCAGTTTGCGGTTTCAGCGGCGCCGATGACCGTATCAGCTGCAGCAGAGGAAGCGGTTGGATACGGTGCTTTTGACCAGAATCAGGTATCGCTGAATGCAAACAGTTCTTTGGACTTATTGTACCAATATTATGAAGATCAGAATCAGCCGGTGGAGGGCGCTCAGATTTTTATCAGTGAATCAGGGGACACAGAACCTCTTTATGATACCGGACTTAAAACAGACAATTATGGAAAGATAACACTTTCCTTTAATATACCGGGGAATTATACCATAGAAGCACGGTATCCCGGAAGCGGAGTCAGGAGACAGAAAAATGCGGTCTGCCAGGTGAACGTAACTGGAGACAGCGGTGCAGCAGGCAGTTTTCAGCCTTCCGATGCAGCTTTAAAGATCATACAGGCTGTGGAAGCCCTGCCTTCTTCGGGCGACATTACGTTGGCAGATCAGTATGAACTGGAAGCGGTAAAGTGGAGTTATAAAAAAACAGCAGCGAAAAACAAAAAATGCTGGGTGTGGATACAAAGTCCAGACTGGAAGCAGCGGATCAGGGAATCAACAGAATTCTGGAGTCTTTTGAAGTTTCACCTGTCACTGAGAATACCACACTGAACTGGAGCCAGTTCCTCGGCAATGAGGGGCTGAAGGGTGTCTCGGACGGAAAATCTCCCCGTACTGCTTCTGAGATCACCTTAAAATGGGAGTTTAATATTTCCGGCTTTGCTACGGATTGGGATGCCACACCGGGAACTCCGATTGTGGTTGGTGACTATACGTATTGTTACGTAGGGGGGAGAAACTAAGAAAATTCAGGACTTCGGACGGCGTTCAGGTTGCATCGGCGGAAGCGCCGGGAAGCGCTATGTTCTTTATTAATCTGGCTTACGGAGATGGTAAGATCTTTGTTCCCCGGTATAACAGGGGAAAAATCAAATCTGATGGTCTATGATGCGGATACATTGGAACTTCTGGGAACCTCTTCTTATCTGAGACTGGGAACACAGTGCGAGGGACAGACCAGTTATCATGACGGTTATGTGTATCTTTGTACCTATGGGCAGCCTGCAATGTTTGCATGTTTTAAGGTTTCGGATTTTACCGGAGGCGCAGTGTCCGTAGACCCGGTGGGACCATGGAGCGGCCGGATACTTCGGATGGTTTTGCCGCAAATGTGGGAGCGGCGTTTGTCGGGGATACCTGTATCTTTGCTACCAGCGGTTCCTTATCAGAAAGACAACCCCAACCCCAGTACCATTTATTCGGTGGATGCAAAGACGGTGAGGTGATTTCTCTTTCAAGCTTCCCGGGCAGGAACATGTTTCTTCTACGTTGGTCTATTATGAGGCAAATAACCGTCTGTATATAGCAGCAAGCGGTAATCCGGGATGTGTGGTACGGTCTTATGAAGTGCTGGAGGATGGAAGTCTGGATCAGAAAAGTATGAAGGCCTACATATCTGATGTGGAAGACGGGGGTACACAGTCCACACCTGTCATTTATAACGGACGTCTTTACCTGGGCGGCGGAGGAAAGACGATGGGGAGTGAAGAGCCGTTCCGTGTCATTGATGCTTATACAATGGAGGAGATCTACCGGATTGATGAGATTATCACCAAGGGCACCCCTACCCTGACAACAGCCTATGCCACGGCGGAGAATCAGCAGACGGTATACCTGTATCTGGTTCCATATGCACCGGAGATGATAAAACATGATAATAATTCTGTGGAGTATATCAACTCCTATCTCTATATTGTAAAAGATTCCATAGGACAGACGGAACCTTCTTTTGAAAAACTGAGCATATCGGCACCCCGGAATTTGCATCCCAGAGTGTAATTATAGATAAGGACGGAAATCTGATTTTTTATAACGATGCGAAGGGATTGTACTGCTATGGCAGGATCGATGATACTTCCATTACCCGCGAAGATGTGAACCAGCAGGTTGCAAGACTTCCAAAACCGGAGGAGTATCGCTATTACAATCGTGTTGAGATTGCAAGAATCAGGGAGCGTTCGAAGGTCTGCGGGATCTCGGATGAGATGGACAGAAAACTCAGTAACATTGAGAATGTTCTGTCACTGGAGGGCAGCGGACTGAATGCTTACATTCGGCAGGGCCTGCATGCTTTATCCGGTAAGCTGACCGAAAAAGACGCTGAGAGGGTTTATTATCTCTGGCAGCTGGCTATGAAAAACAGAGGTGTGCTGGCGGAAGAAGATGTTCTGCTTCTGGAAGAAAAGAAACAGGATATGGATAAAAAATCCAGAATGGGCCTCTGCAGAATACAATTGATGCCATCCATGATATTCCGAGAGAATTACTTCCTCCGATGAGTCAGTGATCGCTTATGCCTGGAGCCTGTATCGTAATCTGGACGGGGAATTGCAGGGACAGGTTACCAATTTTGCAAGACTGCAGGAGGCTCAGGAAAGACTTTCTGAAATTAAGCAATGGATGAGTGACTTTAAGAAGCAGTTGGATGATTTGTACCAACTGAATACTTCAGAGCTTTCCGACAGGGAAAAGCTGAATCAGGCAGTTGCTGCTGTAGATGCAGCCTCTGACCAATTGCGTAAAGTCAAAGAGATGCTTGCGGATGAGGATGATGAACTGGTTCAGAAGATGTATGAAGACAGTGTGGTTTCTTATAAAAAGAATGAGATAATCAAATATCTGTTGGAGAATGTTCTGCTGCCGGAAGGGAGATTTCCGGAAATCACGAAAGAAAATGCAGATGCATTGATTGCAGATGCCAATCTGGTGCAGCGGTTCTATAGTGAGTTTACACAGGAAGATAAAGAGATGTGGAACCATGACGGGGATATGAAGAAGCTGGACAAATTGCTGCAGGCGATCGACAAAGTAAAGCAGGGAACGAAAAAGTCAGAAACAGAGAAAACGTCTGAAAAAGGTTCCTCTTCCAAGGCTAAAAATGTGAAAACAGGAGACAACAGTCAGCCATTTGCGTGGATAGCCAGTCTGGCGGGAGCATCCGAAATATTGATTCTGTTGATCTGGCTCAGACGGAGAAGGAAAGCAGACTGACAGAGGATGGGGAGTGCAAAGATGAGACAGAAAAAAATAAAAAGCAGAATCATTGCAGGAATTATTGCTCTGCTGGCAATTCTTGCAATTATCAGAATCAATATTGAGCCATCGGATTATCAGAAAGCAATTGCAGAAAAAGTAGAGACGGCGGTAGAACTGTATCAGAAAGCGGAATCCGGTAATGAAGATGGAATGTATTCCTGGTATACCCTGGGCATGTTTAAAAGCGAAATTGTAAAGGCGAGGGAGATCGCGGAATCGGATACGGCAGTTTATGAGGATACCAGGGAATTTTATAAGGAATTCAAAAAGCCATATCCAAATTTAAAAAGTCTTCCAACAAGGATTGCCTGTCGGCGGAGGCGGTATCTGAAATTAAGAAAGAAGCCTCTTATGAATATGAAACCGAAACCTATGAGGGGTTGAAGGTAACGTTCCGGATGAATGGGACGAAAATTGAAAAAGAGGAGCCAATGAATTTACAGGTGGAAGGGGATTCCCCCTGGGATGGCAGAATTCAAAAGCTTCTGGAAGATGGGGACTGTGATTATCAGGTGTTGTCATTTTTGCAGAATGACGAATATCCGGTTATGGCAGAAATTACAGTTGACCGGGATGCAGATACTTCCGATCTTCAGATTTATGCTTATAATGCTTCCGATAAAGCATTTGATACGCTTTTGCGGGGAGAAGTAAACGATGGCAGGACGGTTTTTACGATACAAAGAGGCGGTACGTATGTACTGACAGACCGCAGTTTTACGGATGAAAGCCTGATCCGTAAGAAGGGAAGGGATTCAGGAGAAGTTTCTAAAGACGAAAAGAAAGAGGATCCTTCGAAGAGCGGGGAAATCAGCGTAGACGATCCGGAGCCTGGTGAGAGTCAGAGTCAATCGGAAGGCAGTTCAAAGGAGAGCGAAGGGACACAGCATAAAGGGCAGTACAGACGGTGAAAATAGCGGAACCGCTCAGGCGAATGGAAATTCGGAAAGTAAAGGTCAGGAACAGCAGCCGGCAGCTCCTTCGGACAGCACAGAAGGAAACGGTTCTTCGGATGATGATTTCTGGAGTGATGAAGACCTCTGGAATGACAGTGAGATTAATGGAGATAACAATGGAGACGCCAACAGCAGTCGTGTTACCCTGGAGGTTCGCTGTGATACGATTGTGGATACCAGTAAACTGACGAATCAATCTGTGGCGCCTTATGTGCCGTCAGACGGGGTGATTTTTCCGAAAACAGAAGTGAAGGTTACAGAAGGGGAAAGCGTCTTTGAGGTGCTGCGGCGCACGATGAGAAATGCCGGAATTCAGATGGAATTCAGGGACGATCCCCTTTACAGCGGAGCTTATATCGAGGGAATCAATCATCTTTATGAATTTGACGGCGGAAGCGGTTCCGGCTGGATGTATAAGGTAAACGGATGGTTCCCCAATTACGGATGCAGCAACTATTATGTAAAAGACGGTGAAGAAATCGTATGGTGTTATACCTGCGATATCGGTAAGGATGTAGGTGATCAGTATTGGGATACACATTGAGAAAGCAGGGGATTGGTGAGGATGGAACATTTGCATCCTATCATCCCTTTGTAACCCTGGTATATTTTCTAAGTGTTTTGATTGTAGCAATGATGTCCATGCATCCGGTTTTCCTGATTCTGGGGTTTACTGCTGTCTTAAGTTACCATCTCCTGCTTCGGGGGAGAAAGGGACTGAAGTTTGCGGCGGGTGTGGCTGTACCGATTATGACGCTGACCATGATTATCAATCCCTTTTTAACCACCGGGGAGTGACGGTATTGTTTTACTTAAACGGGAATCAGATGACATTGGAAGCATATATTTACGGTCTGGCGGCAGGTACGATGATGGTGACGGTGCTTTTATGGTTTGCCTGCCTGCAGGTAATTATGGGCCCGGATAAATTTATTTATTTGTTTGGACGGGTGATACCGGTGACAGGGCTTCTGATTTCGATGGTATTCCGGTTCATTCCGCTTTTGAAAAATCGTTTTTCCGAGATCAGGGAGGGACAGAAAGGAATGGGAATGCGCTATGGAAAAATGAGTCTGTTCAAGCGGGCCAGGCAGTTTGCCAAAGAATTTTCCATACTGATTTCCTGGTCACTGGAAGCGGCGATTGAGACCTCAGACTCTATGGAGGCGAGGGGATACGGCCTGCATGGCAGGACCAGTTTTCATCTGTTCCGGTTTCGAAAGAGAGATGTCCGTCTTCTTGTACTGATCCTTTTGCTGGGCGTGGTTTTGATCGTAAGTGCAGGAAAGGGATACGGGGATATCTACTATTATCCGGCTGTTTCTTATCCTCATCCGTGGAGCAGTCTGATTTTGCCGTCAGCGGCTTATGCCGTGATGTTGTGGGTACCATTTATCATTGATGTGAAAGGAGAATTAAGATGGAAGAAATTGAGTTCGGGATTTCAGCTTCGCCTACCCCGGATGTGACGAATATGTGCTGAAGCAGATTTCCCTGACGGTTCATCCATCTGAATTTATCGTGATCTGCGGAAAATCCGGCTGTGGGAAAAGTACATTGCTGCGGCAGTTGAAAAAGTATGATTCCCTATGGACGCTCGGAAGGAAAGGTTTTGTACCGGGGGCAGCCGGTGGAAGAGATGGGACAGCGGGAGGCTGTATCTGAAATCGGTTTTGTCAGTCAGAGTCCGGAGAATCAGGTGGTGACCAATAAGGTCTGGCATGAGATGGCATTTGGTCTGGAAAGCCTGGGATATAAAAATGATGTGGTTCAAAAAAAGGTGGCGGAGATGGCAAGCTATTTTGGAATCCAGACCTGGTTCCGAAAAATGTATATGAGCTTTCCGGCGGACAAAAACAGATTCTGAATCTGGCATCGATTATGGTGATGCAGCCGAAAGTGTTGGTACTGGATGAACCCACCTCCCAGTTAGATCCCATCACTGCCTCGGAATTTATTGATACGCTTGTGAAAATCAATCGTGAACTGGGGACTACGATTATCTTGTCGGAGCATCGCCTGGAGGATTTGTTTCCGGCAGCGGACAGGATTCTGGTGATGTCTGAGGGCAGTACGGATATTTTTGATACACCGTCCAACGTGGGGAATTATCTTTCCCGGGACGGCAAACGTCATGAGATGTATTATGGATTGCCTGCGATTATGAAGATTTATACGGAAATCGGAGAGCACAGGGCGTACAGGGGTTGTCCGATTACGGTAAAAGAAGGAAGATACTGGCTGAGAGAACTGTTGGGAGACCAGATCTCCTGTAACAGTGTAAAGGAGCTTGAGGGGAAGAAAAAGACAGTGAACAGGCAGAGGAAAAAAAGAGCGGGTTCTTTTCAAACCTCAGAAAGCAAAAGGCTGGTATCATAAAGCTGGAGGACGTCTGGTTCCGTTATGACAGACAGTCGGAGGATGTGGTCCGGGGACTGAATCTGGAGGTGGACAGGGGAGAATTTCTTTGTATTCTGGGTGGAAACGGTGTGGGAAAAAGTACCTCCATGCGGTTAATTGGCGGGCTTTTGACACCTTATCAGGGAAAAGTTCTGATTGATGGGAAATCAGTTAAGAATTCGGCACAGAAGCTGGGGGTTCTTCCCAGAATCCCCAGTCAGTTTTACGGAGATCACGGTTTGGGAAGAATTATATGAGGTTTTTTATTATGCCAGTCTGAAGGAGGAAGAGAAGCTTCAGAGGATTGACTCCATGTTGGAGCTTTTGGGACTTCTGCCTCTGAAAAAAAAGCCATCCGTATGACTTAAGCGGAGGGAGCAGCAGCGTCTGGCGCTGGGGAAGATTCTTCTGACCGAGCCGGAGATTTTGTTATTGGATGAACCAACCAAGGGACTGGACCCTTTCTTTAAGAAAAGATTGGCGGAGATTCTGTTGGGATTGAAGGAGAAAGGAATTACAATCGTTATGGTAAGCCATGATATCGAATTTTCGGCAGAATTTGCCGATCGGTGTGCGATGTTTTTGACGGAAGGATTGTGAGTTCAGATACGCCGCGGGCATTTTTCAGCGGCAACCGTTTTTATACGACAACCAGTCATCGAGTGTCTCATGAATACTTTGACGATGCGATTATTTATCAGGATGTGGTGAGATTATGCCGGGAAAATATGATTTAAGTCAGTATATGGCTGCAAGGAAGAAGCGGACGATTCTGTCTGCAGCGATTATTTTTGCTTTGGTTCCCCTTACGATCTATGCAGGAATCCGTTTTCTCGGAGACCGGAAGTATCTGCTGATGTGTATGTTGATTTTGGTTTATACCATGGCTCCCTTTTTTTATCTCTTTTGAACGGAGAAAACCAAGGGCAAGAGAAATCGTGATGATTGCGGTCATGGCAGCTTTGACGGCTCTGGGGAATCTCTGTTGTTATATGATTGCGCCGTTTCAGGCGGGAACGGCGATGGTGATCATATCCGGTATTGCTCTGGGACCGGAAGCAGGATTTCTGACAGGAGCGTTGGCAAGATTTGTGTGTAATTTTTTGCGGGACATGGTCCCTGGTCACCCTGGCAGATGTTCTGTTGGGGGATTATCGGATTTTTGTCCGGTCTGATTTTCAATAAAAAGTGGAACTGGATAAATTAAAGTCCCGGAGTTTCCAGATTGTACAGGGACCAGTGCTGTGTATCGCCATAGCGGAAGCGGTGGGATATCTCTCCTGGTATCTTGCAGGAGAAGGACAGTTTATCGGATGGCGCCTCTATGTGTTTGGCGCTGTCGGAATGATTGCCGGGCTTCTCCTTCAGAGAAAGCGTCTGCCCATTGATGATGTGACGCTGTGTATCTATGGGTTTATGGCAACGTTTATTATTTACGGCGGAATTATGAATATTGCAACCATGGTCATGGCAAGCGAGATTCCGGATACGGGAATCACCATAAGCTGGCAGTCTCTGGTGACCTTGTATATATCGGGAGCGCCCTATGATTTCAGTCATGCACTTGGAACTGCATTTTTCTGTTCGTGATGGGAGACCGGGTCATCCGAAAGGTGGAAAGGGTGAAAATCAAGTATGGATTTTATCGATGAGATCAGGCGTACCCCAAAAGCCCTGATTGCTACATTTAAAACAAAGGTCCGGACATTAAGCACCTCTCCGCTTTGCGGAGGCATATCAGATGAGATACGTTTTGTATTTAATTATGACGGAAAAGAAGAGGCGGTAAAATGCCGGATTGCGCGGGAAAAATTACGAAGAACATATGCGGGCGCTGGCGAAGGGCTGCAGCTTGATCCGGAGCATGCCACCGGGCTTCTCACTGCGGCACAGATGGAACATGCAGCAGTTGCGGATAAGGTCTGGGAGGACTTTTCCGTCAAAGCGGTTGTAACCGGGGAGTCGAGGTAAATGCAGGCCGCGTGGGAGATCCTGCCGTCTGGCACGAGCATGACGGTGTCTGGGAGAGCGTTCCGGCAGGAACCATCAATATTCTGCTGTTTATTGATGCACATTTGACGAAGGGAGCCATAACCAGAGCGCTTGTTACCTGTACGGAGGCAAAGACGGCTGCGCTTTGGGGAACTTTGTATCTCCAGCCGTTCCTCTGGCGGACTGGCGACAGGAAGCGGAACAGACGGAACCATTATCGTCAGTAATCAGGAATCACCGGTTCATCTGACCGAGGCGGGGAGAGCACTGTAAGCTGGGAGAATATATCGGCAAGGCTGTGAAAGAGGCTGTGAAAGAAGCCTTGTACCGTCAGACCGGCGTGGGACCGGAGATGCAGTCATCTGTTTTCCGCAGATTGGAACGGTTTGGAATCTGTGAGAAAAGTAGTCTGGACCGGGATATGTATCGGGTAACAAAGGCTGTATTGTACGCGCATCTGCTGGATGAGATTCAATGGGGCCTGTTGGACCCTAAGAATCCTTCGGTGAGGGAAATCAAGGAAGAACTGGAACAGGCGCTGGAACTGAAAACGGGCGGACATTTTGTAAAAAACAATCAGACATACGCTGCAGCGGGGAGGAATGAAGTGTGAACAGAAAAAGAGGAAAGAGATTCTGGCGGTAACGCTTGCAGGAATCATTGGTTTGTCTCCGTCTTTGGCAGTTTTCGGTTCCCAAGGGGATGAGGATCATCCGGAGGATTTGTATGAGCAGGAAGCAGAAGCGCTGTACCAGGAGTGGCTGAGGGCGTTTGAAAAGGAATATGAGACAGAGAATGAAACGGAAGATGAAACAGAGGAAGAGTCAGGGTATAGGAGTCAGAATGAGGAAGCAAGTCTCCCCGCGCTTTCCGAAGTGGAAGCAGCGTTGTTTTCTCTGATAAAGAGTAAATTGCAGGAGGATGGGGTCTGGAAGGATACCAGATTCCGGGATTGGCTTTGGCTTGCAGCCGCCAGAGCGGGGCTGAGCGAAGAAGTAGCTTCTGTCCGTTACTGTGACCTGTTGGAGCAGGAAGTAAAGGATGGAGAGATGAATTCCGGCGATTATGCCCGGGCGGTTCTGGCACTGACTGCAGGCGCAGATCCGGATCAGATGATTTCAGGATATGACCTGCTCAGTCATCTGGATTACCTTGCAGCGCTGAAGCAAAAGGATTGGGAGACTGCAGCACTGATTTTGTTAGCGTTGGATTCTCATAGTTATGGAGATGAAGAAGGAAAAGAAAAGCTGGTTTCCGGACTTTTGTCTGCACAGAAGAAAGACGGGTACTGGGAATCAGTGGGGAACGAATCAAGGGTATCGGTGACGGCACTGGTGCTGATGGCACTGTCCCTTATCGCAGAAAATTTCGAAGGCAGAGCAGGCAGCAGTATCCGGCAGCAACTGGCTGTTCGAAGAGCGAAACAGCCGGGGCGGCTATGACGGGGAATCCATGAGGAGGGGCGGGTGCTTACGCTGCTTTGTACATGGAATACGTTGTCGCTGGGAATCTATGATACAGAGATTGCAAAACTTTATGAAGAGATGACCGCAGAGGGTGCATGGAATTCGGACCGGGCAGATGAGAGCAGTATTGCCGGGCTGACGGCATTGCTTCGGATGCAGAATGGGCAGCTTCCTCTCTATGGGATGGCAGATGTCAATCTGGAAACATCCGCGGAAATGACTGTCGAAGAGTGGAAGGCAAGGGTGAACCGCCTGCCGTTTGCAGTCGATACTGCATACGAAGATGAAATTATGGATTTGAAGGATGCCCGGAAACAGTTGGGAAGATTCTTCGAAAAAGAAACGTATATAGAGAAATTAGAAGATGCAGCTGCCCGGCTGGAACAGCAGAAGCATATGCTCCGGCAGTTTGATCAGCGAATACAGGATGCGATTGATCTGGATGCGCTGGATCAGTCAGACCGCTGCGGTGCGGTTGCTGATGGGACAGTATGCACAGCTCAGTATGGCGGACAGAAGTTTTCTGACTTGGAAACTGCGTTGCTTACAGCAGATTGTCTGACAGAGAAATTAAACAAGGATATTATTCCAAAGGAAATTTTTGAACGGATACAGCAAAGTGGAAAAAGTTTTACCTACCAGGGGAGTGTCAACGCTTCCTACCGTTACCAATTGAAGGCAGCAGGGGCAGAGGTAAAGAATCCGGCAGATATGGATACGCATATTTATCTGATCAGTGCTGCTGGGGCGGAAGTTCCGGCGGGTTCCTTTGGATTTGCACTGGAAACAGAAGGAAGCCTGCCTTCCGTAGTAGAGATAAGGATGAATTCCAACCTGGAGAATGGAGTGTATCACTTATATCATCAGGACAGCAGCGGAACAATCCTTCCCATGGGAGAGACAGAAGTAAATAATGGGAGCTTTACGGTTCGGATCACAGAGGGTGGTTCCTACTATGTTGGAGAATACGAAAAGTGGAGGAAAAAAAGTCAGATACACAGGCAGAAAATCCTAAGGCTCCCACGCCTTCCCCCCACTGCTTCAGCAAAGAAGTCTTCCTCTTCTGTAAAAACAAGGGTTTCTTCAGCAAAGAAAAGTACTTCTTCGAAAGCCGCCTCGTCAGAGAAGAAAAGCACAACGTCAGAGACGGTGGAGCCCAGTCATGGAATTGTTGGAAAAAGCTTTTTTGAAAAAATCAAAGGACAGAAATCTGGTATTGAGATAAAAGGAAAGACAGAAGACAGCAGAGAATTCAAGTTTGGGTTCAAGGGAGCAGACATTACGGAAGCAAAGGATACGAATGTGGAAATTGAAACAGGAAGTGCATATGAGGAGGAGATCCGGAAACTTTCTGAAAATCCATCGATTCTGCATCTGAAGCAGGAGGGTGCATATCCGGGTAAAGCCAATGTAAAAATACAGATTGACCGGGAAGACGGACCGTATCTGCTGCTTTGGTATAATCGAAGAGCGGAAAGCAGAATATGTCCAGAGAGTGCATGTGGAGAATGGAGAAACAACGTTCACTGTGGAAAAGGGCGGACATTATTTTATCGATACCAGAGCAAAGACCGACTCTTTGAATGATCTTGAGGAAGACGGAAGTGTTATGGTTTCGGAAAACAGGGTAAATCCGATCAAAGGAGAACTGCGGGAGTCGGAGGAGACACTATCCGGTGAGGTACATCTTTCCCAAAATTCCGGATATCAAGGCCGTGCGAATCAGCGGAAAAAAGCTGGTACTTACACTGGATGTACTGCTGGGAGCAGCGGCATTGATCGGAGGGACGGTGTATTTATCAAAAGAAAGCAGAAAAAGGAGAGGGCGGGGGGAATGACTCCAGCCTTTTTTTTTTTAATAAACTGGAACGCACATCCTGCAGAGAGCAAGATTCAGACACGCTTCGGAGGTTTCAGGTCTTTGCACTCTGAATAAACGGATCATCACTCTTTTGGCAGAAGTGGGCGTACATCCTGTACCCAGATTGGTAAGATGTTTATTGCAGGCGCAGAAATAGCGGTACCAGCGGCAGTAATCTTCCCATGCGATGGAGGCCGCTTTTTGGAAATCAGAAATGTATGGGCAATATCCGATGAATTTTGGCAGCCGGAATAGTAGATGATTACTCTGGGGGCAAGCAGATGTCCGGCGAAGTAATTGGCTTCGATCTCATTTCTGCGGGAGCTCCTGATGTTTTAATACATGATGTCCAAGTTCGTGTGCGAGAGAAAACCTCACACGGGCTTTGGGCATGCATTGTTATATGCAACAATTCTCTCTGAACCTGCCCGGAAAGCATCCTTTGAAAAGGAACAGCAGATGTCATATAAGCGTCTGCTCCTCCGGGAAAGTTCCTGATAGGTATAGATCGAATATCCATAATGTTCCAATAATTTCCGACAGTCTATCGGAAAAGAATCTACGTTACATTCTGTAAATACTTCTAAAATATGGTTCTGAATCTCATAATATTCCAATCGAAATCAATGCTCCTCTGTCTTGTGAAATTCGGACAGGAGTTTAATCAACTGCATTTTCTGTTCTATGGAAAATTCTTTGCCATTGCGGGCAATCAACTGTTCCACGTCTTCATAGGAAGGTGCGGATACTTCTTTTGGCTGCCCTTTGCCATCTCTTCCAGATCTTCAATCGTAATTCCAAGATTCCTGCAAAGCAGGCTTACATTATTCACACTGGCACGTCCGACTCCTTTTTTCAGGATCGTATATACCGTGCTTTCCGGAATTTCGCACTTCTGTGCAAAAGAGCGGACAGAATATCCCTTCTCCTTGATCAAACGTTCTAAAACAGATGCCTTTTCCATCTATGATTCCTCGCATTCTTTTTTTTTTGATTGCGGGAGCAAAATACCTTTTGAACCCAACTTCATTATATGCGAAAAATCCGAGAAAAGTAAACAGATTGCAGAAAGAAAAAATAAATAAATTTGCGGAAATCCGTAAAATATGCTTGACAATATGCGGAATACCGAGTATTATACAAGCAAGGATTACGGAATTCAGCAAACAAACACCCGTTCGATAACTAAAATATACCATTCGAAAAGGGGAATGTCAAGAGAGAAGCAATGGATTTTCAGGAATGGCGATGTCTGTTTGCTGGTGAGGTAATGCTGGTGCAGAAATCTCGAGAAAACGTACCGTTAACAAAAACTGGTTTTGAAAGACATGGAGGTGAGAAAACATGAAAACAATCGTCTGCACAATTTCCGGGATGGCGGCAAGTGCCGCGGCAATGTTATTCGGCGGCTGGAATGCAGGACTTACGACGCTTGTACTGTTTATGGGGATTGATTACATATCCGGAATTATCGTGGCAGGGGTTTTCCGGCGCAGTAAGAAAACGAAAAACGGAGGCCTGGAATCCAAAGCGGGATTTAAAGGATTATGCAGAAAATCCATGATGCTGCTGTTTGTTCTGACAGCGGCGAGGCTGGATCTGATGCTTTCGACTACCTACATCCGGGATGCAGTCACAATCGGATTCGCATTGAATGAATTGCTGTCCATCATGGAAAATGCGGGATTGATGGGAATTCCCTTCCCAAAGGGCTGACAGCGGCCGTGGAGCTGTTGACAGAAAAAAGAACAGAAAACAATGAAACCTACCAAATAAAAAAAGGAGAATGAAAGAATATGAATCGAGAAAAGATTTTACAGGAAGTATTGGAAAAAAGAGACCGGTGTATCAAACATTTCCAGATGGAAAAGAAAGGAATGGCGGCAGCCGTCTATCCTATGCCGGTACATTTTGAAGAAGACGGAGTGTGGAAAGAAATTGACAACCGTCTGAACTATCAGGAGAAAGATGGGAAAGGCACGTATCAGAATCAGGCTTCTGCATTAAAAGTACAGTTTGCAAAAAGTCCCCAGGAAGAAGACCTGGTTACCATCGAGAAAGACGGATGCAGGATCAGCTGGGGATTTGGAGCCGGACAGGAAGAAAGCAGCAGGAAAAAAAGCTGCCGGAAAAAGCCATGCCGGACAGCCGAAAGATTTCTGCGGCAGCCAGGAAGAGGAGAGCGATCATCCAGAAGAAATGACTGCGGAAAAGTATCCCGGAAAAGTACCACCGCATTCACAGGAGTGAATGAGGAAACTGCGGCAGAGCCGTCAGCCGTGACTACGGAAAGCAGCGAAGCATCTGCTTCGGAGGAGGAAACAGGAAGATCTGCCGCCTTATGGAAGTTTTGCATCTGAACGGGGAAGGAATCTATGAGGATATTCTTGCCGATGTCGACTTACATTATCAGATTCAGGGGAACGGATCAAAGAAGATATCCGTCTGAAATCCCAGGAAGCGGCACAGATACCGCTGACATTTACGATCTGCCATGAAGGGTTGTCTCTGAAAGAAAACGCAGACGGAAGTCTTGGACTCTATCAGGAGCTTCCGGGAGAAGGAGAACCGGATCCGGACACTTGCGTCTATGAGCTTGTGAAACCGTTTATGTACGATGCGGCAGGAAGCAAAAGCGAGGATGTTCATTTTGAGACCGTGCGTCTGGAAAACCGTACACAGGTTACGGTCGTACCGGATCAGACCTGGCTACAGTCAGAGGAACGTGTCACCCGGTTGTCATTGACCCGATGACAGAGACAAGTAAGGATACCAAAAATATTGAGGATACCTTTATCTGTCAGAAAAACCAGAGTGCAGTTTATGGGAACGGAAGCTTTGTCGTTGGTCAGAGTAATGAATATGGACAGAGCCGGGCATTGCTGAAATTCAAAAATCTGCCGAAGCTCGGCAACGGCTGTATTGTCTATGCGGCCAAAATGTATCTCTGGCAGTATGGATACTCCACCTATGGAATCAGCAAGATTCCAATCCTTGCACATGAAGTAACAGGAAGCTGGAACCAGAAAAGTGTAAACTGGAGCAATCAGCCGGCTCATGCGTCAGAGGCGCTAGATTACAAGGAGGTTAAAGAGGTACTTTCCGGAAACCAGATCACCATCACGCCGGTTGCCTTCGATATCACGAAACTGATGAGAAAATGGTATGACGGCGGTGTGGATGCAAACAAAGGAATTTTAATCCGATCCCAGGAGGAAGCAACCACCACACTGGCGAACCGTGCATACGCAAGATTTATCGCATCGGATTATCCGTCAAGCGGCGGTTATCAGATTACGGCTTCCCAGTATCCCTGCGGTGTGATCTATTACCGCAATGTCAGCGGTCTTGAGGATTATCAGAGCTACCATGAACAGCCTGCGGGACGTGCCGGCTGCGGTTATACCAATGACTATACAGGAAATATCGTCTGGATTCATCCGGATGCCCAGACAAGCGGAAGCATCCTTCCGGCCAGTATTAGCCACGTATATAACCTGAGCGAGGCAGGTACAGAAGGGTTCAGCGGTTACGGCTGGAGACTGAGCGCGATGCAGGAGCTGAAGGAAACTGGAATCAGTGATTATCCATACGTTTATATCGATGAGGACAGGACAAAAGCATTATTTCTATAAGGATAAAGAAGATGGAGATAAGCTGAAGGATGAGGATGGACTTGGGCTTACCATCGTCCAGACCAGCGGCAGCGGTTACGATACTTATCGTATCATGGAGACAAAAGACAAGATGAGATATACCTTCGGGCAGGATAATTACTTGAGGGAGATCAAAGACCCCGACGGCAATACACAGACATACCACTACAGTCCGGCATCGGGTCCCGGAAAAAGTAATCAGCTACGCCAGATCAAAGACGGGACAGGCGCATACCTGCATCTGAATTATAATGCGGCGGGGGACCGGCTGACGGAAATCGTTGATGAAGCAGGAAGGAAAACAACCTTTGCTTATGATAGTGTTGGTGATCTTCAGAAGGTGACATATCCCGACGGAAAAGTATCAAAGTTTTACCAGAACGGAGAGGCGCACCAGTTGCTGGCAATCGAAATGTGGATAATTATAAGTCGAATACACATTGACCAATGATTTTCAGGTGCCGAGGGTAAGCAAGATTCTGGAACGCGGAGATGACAGTGGCTTGAACGGCGCCCCGGGGGCTGTCGGACAGGTACTGAAGATCTCTTATCAGAATGGAAATACCACAGTTTTTGAGGAAGCAGGACTGGACGGCGATATTGAAGCAACTGCCGATAACCGGAAGATGACATACCATTTTGATCATATGGGACGTCCGTCCGATGTGATAGATGATGACGGTTTTGCAAACAGTTATCAGTATTATTCCCAGGGAATGAAAAATCACAAACTGAGTAAATCGGTTCCACCCAGAAAACAGTTTACAGTCTGCTGAGGAATCCATGTCTGGATCCCGGTCATGCTCAGGGAGATGGCTGGTCATCATATCCAAGACCGGTATCCGGAGGCGCTTATGGAGTATACCGGGAAGAAAAAGGGAAATAAAGAACTTGGAATTACGGCTGTACGTATTGAAAGCCGGCAGACAGAGGAAAAGTGTGGAATCCAACAGAATGTGGAATTGGAGAAAAGGCGTGTACACATTCTCCGCTTATGTTAAGACTGGAGAGTTGTCCGGAGAGGCAACCGGCGGAAACGGGGTCAGCCTGCAGATTTTGAAGACAGACCAAAGTGTTTTGGCAAAGAGTCAGGTTCTTACGGCAAAGACGGATGAAGCAATAAACGGCGGATGGGAACGTCTGTGTGTAACCTTCCAGTTAAGCGAGAGTCAGAGAATTACTGCTTTAGGCGCTGTGGAAGGAATGACAGGGAATGCGTACTTCTCCGGTCTGCAGTTGGAGTCGGGCAATGTTGCCCACAAATTAAATCTGATCAATAATCCGGGCTTCCGCAAAATTGAGAACTGTGCGCCGACGGCATGGCGCTATTCTGAGACGGGGAACAGCAGCAAAATATGAAATCACAAGTGACCGTCAGGCATGTGCAAAAAATTTCCGGCGGTATCGGCAAGAATCAGAATATCAGCCAGCGCGTGAATATCAGCCGGTCAGAGGGAGATATCTATACGCTCAGCGGATGGGCAAAGGGCGCAGGTATTCCGGACAAACCTTTCAAGTTGGCGGCGGCAGTTCTTTATGAGGACGGCAGTGTAAAAGTGGCATGAATTCCCATTTAATCAGAACATTGAGCAATGGCAGTTTGTCAGCGGCGTGTTCAGTACGGCAGATGATGATACAGGAACAGTAAAGAGTTATAAATCCATTGATATCTATCTGTTCTTCTATGATCAGGTGAATCCGGTTCTTTTCGATGGAATCAACTGACCCGTGATGACGGCGAGAGTTATGTATATGATGATGACGGAAATCTGGTCAGTGCAAAAAAGTGCAGCAGAGAAGGGACATTTTTCCAGCGACAAGAACAGTAATATCACAAAAATGAGCGAAATTGACGGAACTTCCTTTGAGTATGCTTTATGACGACAAGCAGCATATTGATGCGGCAAAAAGCTCCGAGGGTATCCGCTACCAGTTTGGATATGACGGCACAGGCAGCCCCAATGCGCTGAATGTTCAGGGAGGAAAAAACTGTGCGGTGAGCGCCGGAAAGACTTACTACATCCGGGAGAAAATGTCAGGAAATTACCTCACAGTGAAAGATGGGGGAACAGGAAATGAAACTCCGGTCGTACTTCAGGAATTTTCCGGAAGCACGTCACAAAAGTGGAAGCTGGTGCAGAATAACAACGGCCAGTATCAGCTGGTTCCCCAGCATGCACAGAACATGTGTCTGGATCTGAAAGCGGCTTCGGACACCGATCAGGCAGTCATCCAGGTGGCAGTGAAAAACCAGACGGATGCGCAGTCCTGGCAGATCCATCCGATGGAAAACAACGCCTACCATATCAGCTGTAAGGCAACAAAGAATAAAAAAGGAATGACCAATGGGAAGCAATACCGCGAACGGCCATCCGGTACTGAATTATACGCTTCATGATGAATATGCCAACCAGAAGTGGTATTTCGAACCGGCAGAAGCTCCCGGGGAGACAATCTCCGATGCTCCGGCCGACGGAACAGCGTCACGAATTATGATGAGAGCAATACCGACCAGGCTGAAAACCATCGGACATAACGGATTCACTTACGGTTATACCTATGATGTATACGGCAACCAGACGTCCGTCAGTGCAGGAGGAACCACGCTGGAGCGAACCGAATACCGGAACAATAACGGTCTGGTGAATAAAGTGATCTACGGCGATGGAAGTGAGATCCGCAATGCGTACGACAAATACGGACAGGTGACCGCCCAGTATCTGAAAGACAGTTCTGCGGCGGAGACGAAGCTGTATGAGAACGTGTACGATAATTACGGAAATGTGCTGAGTCATAAAGATGAGCAGAACGGAATTACTTACCGCTACCAGTATGACCTGATTGACCGTATTATCGGAGTGGATACTACAGACGGCCTGACCCTGCGGACTGAGTATGATAAGAAGAACCGGGTATCCTCCATGATCCAGAAAGCGGGAGGCCTTACTTCCAGCACCGGATATCTCTACGGCGATGCGGAGAAAAACCAGATGCCCGGATTATTCTACGGACTGACCGTGGACGGAACACAGCGTGTGGAATATACCTACGATGGACTGGGAAGAGTAGAAAAACGGACTGTGAAGCTGGACGGCGGAAAGGAATACCACACAGCCTATACGTACGTGGCAGGAAACGGAAGAGGAAAGACCACGACCCTGGTAGAATCCGTAACGAACGGTACACAGACTCTGTACTATACATATGACGGACTTGGAAATATCACACACATCCATGAAAAGAATTCCGATGCGGCTGCCAAAACAGAAAAGGTGAGATATACCTATGATGAACTGAGCCAGCTGGTTCGTGAAGATAACAGATGGCTGGACAAAACCATCGTTTACACCTATGATGCGGGCGGCAACCTGACCAGTAAGGAAGAATATGCTTACACTACGGGAAGTGTGGGAACAGCAGAAGACAGTAAGACGTATGCATACCGGACAACCGGATGGGAAGACCAGCTGACCGCATATGACGGGCAGAGCATTACCTACGATACGATGGGAAATCCGCTTTCCTACCGGGGTATGCAGATGACCTGGCAGAAGGGCCGGGAACTGAAAGGTGTAGAAAAAGACGGTACATCGGTTACCTACGCTTATGATCAGGAAGGCATCCGAATCCAGAAAACGGTTGGCGATACGGAGACGAGATATTATCTGAATGGAAGTAAGATTGTAGCGGTGGAGACCGGAAGTGAGAAGCTTCATTTCATCTATGACCAGTCAGGAAATCTGTTTGCCATGAAAGCTGGCAGTGAGCTGTATTATTACCTGCATAACTGTTAGAATGATATCATAGGTCTGGTTGACAGTATGGGAACACAGGTGCTAAGCTATCAGTATGACAGTTGGGGTAAACCGGTTGGTATGACAGACTCGACTGCGGACGGAGTGGGAAGTAAAACCCGTTCCGGTATCGGGAGTATTGCTGGGATGAAGAGACGGGAATGTATTATGTGAATAGCCGCTATTATGATTCGGAGACTTGTCGGTTTATCAGTGCGGATGATACGGATGTATTGACTGTAGATCAGGGAAGCCTGAATCACTACAATTTGTACTTGTATTGTTTGAATAACCCATTAAACAGAATTGATAGTGATGGTGATTTTTCGTTGCCAAACTGGGCAAAAGTTGCGGTAGGTGCAGCTGCAATAGCGGTAGGTGTCGCTGCTACAGCTTTAACGGGTGGAGCGGCAGATGGATTTATGTGGGGTGGTATAACTGCTGGTGCAACATTTACAACAGTTGCAGCAAAGGAATTCAGATTCGGAAAGTCGGAAAACTAAAACCAGCTAATAAGGGTGGTAAAGGGTATCATGGTGTTAGATACACGAACAAAAAAAGTAAAAGCCCCTAAAAAAGAAAGTACAATTTTCATTTGAATTTCATACACCGCATAAGAATTCACATAATTTCTATCATTGGCAGCGCAATGTGTGGACTTTGAAAAGGGAAAGTGGGGAATTCCGAACACGAAAAATTCTATTCGTTGGACATTGTGGGGAAAGAGAATTTAGATGGATTGATAAAAAGTAGGATTTGGTTGTCATTGTGAGTTTGAAATTTAATTTAAAAATACAGTCTCCCCGGTGTGACCGGAGAGATTGTATTTTTAAAAACCAGTTTGGAAGAGTACGGAGCAGTTAAAAGTCTCTTTGCGAAGGTAATAGGGATGGTGATGGATGACTGTTGGTGAAGTAATAAGTTTATTAGGTGAATCCTTTATTTAAAAGTTATATTTTGTTATTGATTTATGTGTAGTTTAGTAAGGCAATTAAAATTTTATTATAATAAATTTGGAATGAGAAGAAGGGAGTATCAAGGATGCTGTATAAATCTTTTGTGTATTCTAAAGAGTCTGAGCAAATTATAGATAGTCATGAGAAAAAAAATGAAGTTATTATATGAAAAAAAATAGAACAGTATAAAGAACAGTTTTCAAAAATTGGATGTGAATTAGAATTTGGGTTTCAAAAATACAACTTAAATGGAAAGTCCTCTGATAGATCCAAAAATGGATATGTAAGTTCAGTTTCTTGCGGAATATATAAAGATGGGGAAGTGATCTGTACAGATGAAGAAGAATATTTTACCCTGATTTGGAGTTGGGGTATTTGTTCGGTATCCAGGGAATGGTTTAGAAAAAGAGGTGTGTTTGTGGGATGAGTCAGAAGATATAGAACGAGATATTGCAGAATTATATGCCGGAGCGTTGGAATATCTGAAAAAAGCAATAGGTGGTGTTCATTAGAATTTGTATGTGTATTGTAATAATAGTCTGATTGATAGAATTACATTCGCCCCATAAAAAATAGGGAGGCGTCTCATCAGATATGGCATTGGCAAAAAAAATCGGTGGTCTTATCATAATAAAATTTGGTCAGTTTCTAAAAAGGCAAAACATTGGAGTATTTTGGGAAAAGAATATGAAAATATTAGAACTAGTTAAGAATTTATTCAGATATCCAGTTGATATGGAGGAAAAAATAATACAGCATGAGGAGAAAATGCTAAAAGTTTATACCCAAATCATAGATGAAAGTTACAGAGGTTTTTTTGAGAAGTTTGGTTTTACTGTAGATATCTTTTTGCATTGGGACAATATGTTGAAAAAACATCGTCTAAAAATAGAATAGCGTTTTGTCCAGCGTATTCTTGTTCTGTATATTGTGAAATTAAAAAAACGGTGATGTAGTAGAAGTACCAATCTATGATGGAGAAGTTGATTATTATCCACTGTGGGCAGATTGGGGAGTTTCTGGAATAGGCTTTCCTTTTAATAAGTCTCCATATGAATTAATTGATGATGTAGATGATATCTATGAGGATATGAATGAACTTAAAGAATTACTATTATGGCAGGGACCGATATGATCCCGGTCAGGTAGCCAGAATATGTGGCTCCGGGCAGAAATTGGCAGTGGAGCGTGGAAGCCTGAGGCAACCGGATCGAATTCTTCATGACCTATACGGGAAGAAGAAAGCAGGTGATGACGGTCACTGACAGATGCGGATACATAACGACAAACATCTATGATGCGGATGACCGTCTGCTCACCCAGGTGAGGGAGGCTAGAGTTACTTACACGTATGATAAGGACAGGCTGAAAATCATCGGACATAACGGATTCACTTACGCTTATATTTAGGATGTTTACGGCAATCAGGCTTCTGCCAGTGCAGGAGGAACCACACCGGAGCGCACCGAATACTGGAACAATAATGGTCTGCTAAATAAAGTGATCTACGGAGATGCGGACAAAAACCAGAAGCCTGGATTATTCTATGGACTGACCGTGGACGGTACACAGACTCTGTACTATACATATGACGGACTTGAAAATATCACACATATCCATGAAAAAGAATTCTGATTCGGCTGCCAAAACAGAAAAGGTGAGATATACCTATGATGAACTGAGCCAGCTGATCCGTGAGGATAACAGATGGCTGGACAAAACCATCGTTTACACCTATGATGTGGGCGGCAACCTGACCAGCAAGGAAGAATATGCTTACACTACGGGAAGTGTGGGAACAGCAGAAGACAGTAAGACGTATGCATACCGGACAACCGGATGGAAAGACCAGATGACCGCATATGACGGGCAGAGCATTACCTACGATACGATGGGAAATCCGCTTTCCTACCGGGGTATGCAGATGACTTGGCAGAAGGGCCGGGAACTGAAAGGCGTGGAAAAAGACGGTACATCGGTTACATACGCTTATGATCAGGAAGGCATCCGAATCCGGAAAATGGTTGGCGATACGGAGACAAGATACTATCTGAATGGAAGTAAAATTGTGGCGTTGGAGACCGGAAGTGAGAAGCTTCATTTTATCTATGACCAGTCAGGAAATATGTTTGCTATGAAAGCTGGTAGTGAGCTCTACTATTACCTGCACAACTGTCAGAATGATATCATAGGTCTGGTTGACAGTATGGGAACACAAGTGGTAAGCTATCAGTATGACAGTTGGGGTAAACCGGTTGGTATGACAGACGCGACTGCGGACGGGTGGGAAGTAAAAACCCGTCCCGGTATAAAAGTATTGCTGGGATGAAGAGACGGGCTTCTACTATGTATCAACCGTTATTACGATCCGGAGACTTGCCGGTGGATAAATTCAGACGATGAGGCTTTCCTAAAAGTTGATCAGGGAATTTGAATCAGTTCAATCTGTATGTATATTCCTAAATAATCCGATTAACAGAGTAGATGTGGTAGGGAATTTTTCAGTTTCTGTATTGCTCAAGGGATTAGGAAATGTTGCAACAGGTCTTGCAGCAATAGGTGCAGGTGCGGCAGTGATAGCATGTGGAGTTGCTGCTCCGGTAATGCTGGGGGTTGCAGCGGTTACTGTTGCAGCTGGTGTATTGACAACTGCAAATGGAGCATCGGACATAGGCGAAGCATTTACCGGACAAAATGTAATCAAAGATGTTGTTTTTAAAGGCAATTCTAAAGCATATAATATCTATTCGACAGTAACTGCGACTACTGCGGCAATTGGAACTGCCATTTGTGGTGGTTGGACGGCTAAGAATGCTCCTCGAATTAAGGCTTATAAGAATGTTCAAAGTTATAAATATACGAATACTATTTCTGATGCGGCACATATGAAACGACCATATAATAATTCTGTATTAATGCAGAGGCAAATTATAAAATATGGCAAAATGACAAAAGACAAATTTGGTTATGTTTTTCTGCAAAGGGTACTGTTAATGGAAGAACGGCATTGTGGCGTTTAGGTGTAAATATTAAACAAAAACTAGTATGGCATTTTGGTTATGGGTTTTGATAAAAATATAAATTATGATTTGGGTGATATAATGTTCTATTATAATTTTAGCAATAAAATATATGAAGGCACTCCTTACATGACAGATGATACGTCTATAATTTTTAAATATTCTAATGAAACAGATTTACTATTAGACTATACTATTTCTTTAGGTGGTAGCTCAAGGTATCTTATGGATTTATCTCACAAAACAGGAAGGTGTGGTCCGTTGAGATGTTTATGGCTGGTGTAAAAGTTATACAAGAAGAACTAAAAGATACCACAAAGTAGAAGGGGTGAACTATATTTTAAATCAACGAAAGATGACCCAGTATTCGGGGACAATGTATATGACATTTAAAGATACTTGTTATTATGATGAAAAAATAATATACTATGTATTGGAAATCTCAGTCAGGAGGGAGAAATTATAGAATTTGTTAGAAATACTTATGCAGTAGTAAATCGGAATGATTTAGTGGCGGTATTTATGAAAGTTGACTGTCTGAAAGAGAATATTGCAATAAGAAAAGGGCAGATGTATCAAAAGTTAAATTGAAAAGGTTTCAGGAATATTCTTGACAAGTACCGTGATTATCAAAAAGTGTTGTTTGATGGTATAGTGTATCGGCATTGACAGAAATAATGAATAACTCATAAACTTTGATTTCAGGGGAGTGATTTTCTAGCTTCCGTGAGAAAACAGATGAGAGATATGTTTTTTCTCATCTGTTATTCTTACAGAAATGGAAAGTGTGAACTTGTGGAATAAAAAGATTAATAGAGTTACAAAGGGAAACAGACTTACGCAGAGTTGGCGAAGTACAAGAGATTGCGGAATTGTTGCCATCATTGCTATTGCAGGAATGTATGCGTATGCGAATGCAAAATCATTTTTAAAAAGGTAATTGCGAAACAACCCCCCAATCTTGATTCTAAATAGACCAGATGGGAATATGAAGCTAAAGAGATAAGGGGGAATAGCGGAGCCTTCAGCATTGGATGGAACCGATGTCTGTAGGCTCTGGTGTATCGCAAACACTTAGTGATTTTTTAAGGCAAAAGGGAGATAAATATGACTATAAAAGTGGAAAAGACTCTATTGCAGTTGATTTAATGGCAATGGCTGTGTGTATGTTTATTATATTACTGAAGGATGGCATGCCGTGGAGAATGTCTGCTTTTTGCATGGGTCCTGCAACTTTAGTCATAATCATGCGTTGGTTTATAATAGGTCGAACAGTAGAAATGAACGAAAAAGGCTGTATCATACATTTTTTATGGCATAGAAAAGAATATCGATGGGAAGAACTGCCGGTGAAATGTGTGGAGGCTTATAAAGCAACTTATGGCAGGAGTGGTATGCTGTATACAGGCGGCGTCATTTTTCTTCCCATAAGGTGTATAAACCATGCAAACCAACTTTTGGAGACATCCAATGGATTATAATTTGCTGCATCCTTTTTCATTTTTCTTTGTATGTTTTCAGTCTGATCTTTCAAAGGGCGTGAGTGATCCGGAAATTTATGTGGTAGATGAAGCAGTATTTATAGAAAAGATGAGAAGCTGGAATGTAGAGCTGGAGAATACAAGAAAAAAGATTACCGCTTATTTATGTAAACAATACGTCTTGAAATATTACCGGGAACATATGAGCGGAGGTTTTATGTGTCTTCCGTTAGCGACAATAAATTGAGTTCTTTAGGTGATTATGATAGAAAAAGAGGTGTATCGTATCAGAAGAAGTCTGGCAAAAGCCCATTCACAAGGAAGAAAGTTCCGCATTGCACTATGGTAAATTATCAGCTTATGGATGGGTTAAAAGTATATAAAGGCACCTTTTTTGACGTTCTATCTATTGTGAAATAAAACTTGAAAGGTTATTGGGAGACGAGAGTATGAATTGTGTTAGAGTAAAAAATATAGAAGAAGAAATCATAGATTGCTTTTTTCGCTAAAAATAGAAAAGAGAGAGCTAATTTTCTGTTGGAAAAAGATTACAGAATTAATGACGTATTTGATTTTTTGTAGGAAAAATTTCTTGATGTCGGTAAAATGAAACAAATATCATGTCATGACATGAGAGAGCAAGACATATTTCTCCAACTTAGTAAAGAGTGTAATTGCAGAATGCCTTATTTTTTAGTTATAGTTTAAAGGTTATATTTCGCTGAAAGAACTATGTACTTTAGACATGATGACATTTCAGGAAACCATTGTTTATTTCGGAAAAGGGAAAGGATATTTTCAGGCGCATGAAAAAGGAGAATCCAGAGAAAGATATCTTCTTAAATCAGAATTTTATTGTAGATGATATAAAATAAGAGTTTTCGGATTATAAATAAGGAACTTAAATAAGGTTTTAGGAGTTATCCTGACAAGTGTCCTGATTATTCAAAGGTAATGTTTGATGACATAGTGTTAGTTGAAACCATAAACAATTTTCCAGCACAGGATATCTCTACAGAGATGCACATAAAAAAGGAGCATTACACAGGCGCAGGAATTCAATTCTCTACGTAATGTTCCGGATTTTTCAAGAAAACAAACTATCTGCAAAAACATTTTTGGAAGGAGCATACATTCAATTATTGGGTTTGGTATGATAACTGGGGTTCGTTGTATGTGCAGAAAATAAATACCAAAATGATGAAAATGGAAGGTATACTTTAAAATGAAAGATTTTATTAAAATATTTTTTTCTGTTTGTAAATATAATAGCTGCTATTTTGGTAAGTATTTTTGGGAATAGTTGGTGTTGTATATGAACTTTTAGGACCGGAAAACTTTGAGGACTTTCTTTTGCAGTTAAATATTCCTTGGGATTTTGATTGCGCATGGAATGTAAGTATGGTTTGTGTAGCAGTTTGTGTTATTACATATTTTCTACGTTCTAAGTTTTTTGAAAAATAGTTTTTCATCAAGACTTATGTTTTTGGATTTTAGGAACACAAAGTGTGCAGCAATCCGTAGGTATCAAGAGGCCAAAATATTTTTGGCTCCAACATCAAATATTTTATGGAGCGCTTCATAATACGTTCCCCTCATTTTACAGACAGATACTAAGTGATTATCCACGAGAACAATGTGTAAAACCCAAATTCCTAAAATGGATGTTTCTTTTACCAGATGGGGAACCGTATCCTTGTAAAAAGTGGGAAAATGCGAGAAATTAAAAGAAAAGGTGATGAAGATAACATCTAATGAAAAAGTAAAGTTGCTTGTAAATTATGAAAATAAACAGAAACTTACTGATAAACATTTCAGAAAAATCATAAAGTTTTCCAATGATAAGGATGTTTTGGTAAGGAGTATGGTGGCAGATTTACTAATTAATTTCGAAAGTAATGAATCAAAAAAGTGTTATTGAAACTGGCATGTGATAAAAAGCAATGGTGAGAACAAGCGCATATGATTCATTATCTGCATTTAAATCTAAAAAAGTAGAGAAATTTTAAAAAAGCTATATTAAATGAAAAAGATGAAATAGCGTGTTCCTATGCAATAATGTCATGGTCGGATGTTGCAGCAGTTTTAAATGAAGATCTATTGAAGAAAAATCCTTTATAAAGTAAACTTAAAAACTGCCCAACATTCAAAAAGTCAGAGCACTGCATGTTGAGTTGTTATTATGCACTGTATGTTATGGGAAAGAAAAAAAGTATAGAAAATATAATCAGTCTTTTAAATAGTAAGGACTATCATATCCGTTGTGCGGTGATTAATATACTACGGGGATTTCTTACGTCAGATAATCGGCAGCTTATAAAAAAAATCACTGGAAACATTAATGAAAAGAGAAGATACAATTGCTGTAAAGGCAAGCGTGTTGAATCTAATTAAATGTATTAATAATGGTGTATCATAGGGGTTAAAATACCTTTTGACACCAACATCATAAAATTTAAAATTTAGAAGGTTTCAGGCATTCTTCCGACAGATTTTATGGTTATCCAAAGGCGTTGTTTGTTGGTATAGTGTATCAGTGTTAGATGAAATTATGAGCAATTTGCGTATTATGAAACTTAGTCAGAATTTGAGAGGTGATAGCAAAATGATAATATTTGATGAAATGCTTAAAAATACAGTTGTTACATTATATTCTGAAGATATAGAAGAAGAGTTCGTCTGCGGATTCATTGTGGTTTATGATGAAAATGAGCTGGTTTTAGCATGTATCGATTATTATGGTGAAAATGATGGTTATCTTCTTTTACGGAGAGAAGGTGTTTATAGGATTGATTTTGAATCAGCTTATGAAAAAAAAGAATTGAGCAATTGTACTATTTAAAGGAACAAAAACATGAGGCAGTAAAGTTTGTGAAGAAGATGTTTCCTTTATGGACGATTTATTTTATTGGGCGTTTACTAACAAAAAGGTTGTTACAATGGGATTCTTTGATGACAGTTTAGAAGTAAGTGGTTATTTGGAAAATCGGATACTTATAAAATTACAAGAATTGACCAGTATGAATGTAAAACAGGACAGGGAAGTACATATGTAGAACCCAAAAAGCAAGCTATATCCGGATTGATTCAGAGACGCTCCGGGATGCGGAGATGGTATATAAACGCAAAAGGAATGTTGAAGATGAATGATAGAATAGAAAAAGGCATATCAGAGTAAGGAATTAATTAGTCTTCAATTAAAGGATGATTTATTAGATGATTATCTTGTGGGTGTTGTTGAAGGATATGATGAAAATGGAATTGTGTTATGTAATATAGACTATAGAGGCATCAAGTCCGCACATGTTTATTTGGCAATAGATAAAATATCTGATGTTTCGGATATGCCATATTATTTAGACAAAATTCTGCTGCTCTCAGAGAACCAAGAAGAAAAAGGTGAATATTTAAATTTTGATGGTGAAGTTGATATAAAAGGCATTCCTGAAGTGGATATATAGTAAGAGTAAGTCATTCTGGATTAGATTTATGGATGAAGAAATACATGGGAACATTCATTCTGTTTTTGATAACACAGCAAATATTGCCGTGATAGATGAAGTGACAGGGAAAAAGATGGACAGGTATTAATCCTGCTTCCCCTATATGAAGTATTTTGGAGTGGATATAGGGTGGGACGTTTAGTAGATAGAAATTTTGTTTGAGAAGGTATTCACCATACCATGGGGAGTGAATTGAATTGCCGGACTCCATTCTTGTATAGAAAGTACTGATGGGATGAAAGGATTGGATAGTATTATGTAGACGAAATACTTTTGGATCCAAATATTTTTATTGAAGAGGACTGTGCGATGGAGCGTGTAGAGTGGATATTGGCGATAGCAATATTCGTGTGTTTGCATTTTGAGTTTCCAATAATTGGAATCTGGCTGATAAGTGTTTGGGAGGTTTATAGATCGGTTTATTATGGATTTCCCTCATTTTACAGAGAGAGATAATAAGCGATTATCAAGGGAACAATGTGTGAAACCCAAATTCTTAAAATGGATGTTTCCTTTTTAACGGCGATCATCCGGACAAAGAGCTGCCGAAAGAGATTTATATTATGGGAATAGAGCTTTTCTTAAGATTAGTTCTTCATATCGTGCTGCTTCCGGCTATGTTCTTGATGGGGGAGTATGGTCCAAAGCTGGCATTTTCTTTTTGGTGTGGGATGGAGTGTTTGGTATGTTTATGCTTTTTCGGGCTTCTCATAAAAGTTTTATTGACCACTATAAAATCATGAACAGATATAATTTTAAATTTTACATTTTACCAGATGGAGAACCGTATCCTTGTAAAGTGGGAAAGTGCGAAATTGTAAAAACATATAAAAAGAAGAGGAAGACGTTTGCGACAGTCAGAATGTTGGATGATGGTGAAATGATTTCTGATGTACTGGTGTCGGGGAACGGAAAAAAAAAAGGAAAAGGGAGGTAATATAAGATATCAAATGTATGGTAAGCGATGAATAATCGCCCGTCCACGACTCACAGGGAACCTTAAATTGGCAGGTTCCCACGGTTTTCTGGTGTTGTTTTTTCAGTATCAGTTATTCCTGAACAACTTTCCTTGATAAACTCACTCCATGGCATGAGCTGTTCTATGCCTGCGGGCTCCTCTTTGTAGTCCGGCATATACAGCAGCAGGATATAGAGATATTGATAGATGTTCAGGTTGTTTGCTTTCGCTGTTTCTATAAGGCTCAGAACAACAGCACTTGCAGCTGCACCATCCTCTGTATCGTGAAACAGGAAATTTTTTTCTGCCCGTCACATAAGATTTGGCTCTTCGTTCGGCGGCGTTGTTGGAAATCTCACACCTTCCGTCAAGAAGATAATTCATGAGAGTTTCTCTGTGGTTCAAGGCATAATTCACCGCCTTTTCCAGTTTACTTCCTCCGGTTGGGCTGAGAGTGTCCAGCCAGGACCAGAATTCGTTCCAGATCGCCGGCTCTTTTTCCTGTCGTTTCTGTTTCCTCTCTTCAGCAGGGAGCTCTTTATAGAAGCGTTCCAGATAAAACAGCCTGTTGCAGAACGCAACTCCTTTTTCTGCCGGAAGCAGTGTTGGATCAGCAGCTGTGCCATCCTTTGGCTTATCGATCTCCTGTTCAGAGTTGATATCCAGAAGTTTCAGCTTTTTTCTCCGCTCTTTCGGAACGGCTTCATAAAATTTTCTCCTGCAGTGAGCCAGACAGCATACAAGGATAACCTCTTCAATCCTTCCATATGCGGAATAACCATCACAGTGGAGCATCCCGGTAAATCCAGACAAAAACTCGATGGGATAATCGCCGCTGCGTCCCGGTCGGTAATCATACAGGATGACAGGAGGCTTTCCATCTGTTCCGCTGAGATAGATCCACAGATAGGATCTTGATGCAGCCGCCCTGCCCTGTTCATGGAGAACCTGGCATGGGACCTCATCCGCATGGATGACTTCACGAGCCAGCAGTTCCTGATGAAGGGATTCATATATCGGAGACAGATATTCCAGTGCACAATAATTATACCAGTGTGCGGCAGTCTCTCTTGGTACGGGCACTCCCTTCTGTATCCAGTCCTTTGACTGGCGGTAGAATGGAAGGTGCAGGAAACTTTTCTGGTACATGACCATAGCGACCATGTCTGGTGAAGCGGGGCTGTGCACAAGAAGAGGTGTTGGAGCTTTTGCTGCTTTTATGGTAGTTTCATCCTCCTGGCGGCATACCGGACATACAAGCGTTTCCTGCATATAACGTACCCTCACTACTTTTGCCGGAGTGATCCTGAGCTCTTCACGGACAAATTTATAGCCCAGATGTTCCATGGCAGAATCACAGTCAGGGCAGAAACGTTCTGCTTCCGGCACATCACAAGGGATCTCCTTACCGGCAGGGCTTCATACAGATCTGCACGTACAGACTTTTCTTCCTTTTCCGCGTATGTTCTTTTACTGTTGTTTCTGTTTCCTCTGTCGCTACATCCGCCGGAAGCTGGTCTTCAGATCCTGTGTTGATATCGGACTGTGCACATGTCCTTTCACTGGAAGCACCAAAAAGCTTTCTTTTCAATTCTTCCAGGGTTTCATTGAGATTGGCAATCGTGGCCCGGAGTTCTTTTACCGTAGTACGAAGATCCTGTATGGTCTCTTCCTGCTCCTTATTCGTTTTCAACAGCAGATGTATGGTTTCTTCTGAACTGAGTGGCATATATCCTGTTTCCATCCTTCATTTTCTTAGGATCATTATAAGAAAATATGGGATTTATAGCAAATGACACCTCTGGCCTGCACCGTCATTTTGACGAGGTCCTGTTTGTGGATATCTTTCCCGAAAACCCGTTAAAAAGGGTCTTTTGAGAGATTCTCAGGGACGATATCCACAGCATACAGTAACATTCTCCCAGTACCAGAAGGGTGATCCACATATCTTTTGGACATAAGCAGAACGGTGTGGATAAGCACAAAATCTGTCTTTCCAAAACAGGATTTAAATTTTTAAATTTCTCCATTTTGCACAAAGGATCAGAAATCCTTCTTCTTTCCGCCTGCCCTGATCGCTTTGGGCTGATCGATTGCCAGTCCCTCCATAAGCCATCGGAATTCCTGACGTGTCAGCAGACGGGCTTCTGAGGCATTCCTGGCCATTGGAACCGTCCATTCCCATCAAGGCGTTTCTGGAGCAATACGAAACCATCCTTATCAAAATGGAGGGCTTTCAGTTTCCGGCTGTCACGTCCGCAGAAAAGATAAATGGCATTTGCATAAGGATCAAGTTCGTAAGTATCACGGATGATTGCCATGAGACCATCAAAACTTTTTCTCATGTCAGTTCGCCCGGTGATGATAAAAATTTTAGACACACCGGACAGATCGCCTAACATAACCTCTGCAGCACGGACAGTGCACGAAACACCGTCTCCTCGGCTGCGGCATTGGTGATCTCGATCTGAAAGCCATGGGCAGTGATCCTTACAGCTGGTTCAAAAGATGTGCTGATAACAGCTGTTTGTTCCAGGGCTGGATATTGGACTGCGTCATCCAACGATACCTGTACCACTTCCTGCTTTTTTTTCGAAAAAGGTGAGTTTACCGGTGCTGGTATCCTGCAGGCTTTTTTCCGCAGTCTTCGGATATGATAATAAAAGTTGCTTGTATGGATATGATGCTCCTCGCACCAACATTTATCGGAAAGACCACTGGAACGGCATTCCTGGATCAGATTGATCCATTCTTCATCGGTACGCCTGGGGTTTCTTTTTTTTCATGTGTAATTTCAACTCCTTATTCTTAATTGGGAGTGGAATTAGCACTGACTCCAGAAGAACTGAAGTGAAATGATCCTAATGTGCGAAACTGAGAAACAGCAGAGATGCCACTCCTAATGAGATTATCTCATAGTTTATACAGAATGAAAAACCGGTGGGTTATTCATCGCTTACAATGTATGAAATCTGTAAAGTAAAATATATCATTTGATGAACTTATGAAAGAATTATGGCAGTAGAAATGGGAGCAATTCGTGGCTCTTTCACGGTTGCTTCCCTTTTTGTACCCTTTTAAGTGGTTTTTTACGAATGTGAAGGAAAAAATGAACGTGAAATTGATCAAACAGTATAACAATATAAAACGAAAGAGGCGATAAAAATGAGAAGCAGAAATGCAGTTGTTACTCTTGCCAGATCCTGGCTTGGTAAGAACGAAGCGGATGGATCTTATAAATCCATCATTGACATTTATAACAGTTACACCGGGAAATTTCCACGGGGTATAAAGATGGCTTATGGCTGGGCCTGGTGTGCCGCAACATGGTCTGCATTGGCGATCAAGTTGGGCTATACTGATATTATGCCTGTTGAGATCAGTTGCTATTACCTGATCGAAGCGGCTAAGAAAATGGGTATCTGGGTTGAGAATGCCGGATATGATTATGAGGCAGTTCAGGCAAAAGGTAAATGATCTGTTAAAATAATGCGGTAGACTGTTGGATTATGAGAGGGGGTTCAAAGCTTTTTATATGATGCACGACTTACATGCATAAGTACCAGAGTCCTATCTCGGACTTGATTGATAGAACAGTAATACAGGTGGTAAGCTATCAGTGTAACAGATGGGGTGGGGCAGACTGGCAGAAATGACAGATTGCAATGCACTCGATTCTGAAAGCATTAGAAATCCACCCTATTTGGGTTGCTTTCTCATGATTTGCGGGTTCCAAGGGTTATACTATTTTATACATACATATTGTAAAATAAATTACTGTAAAAAGGTTGTAGTTTTCCATGGTTCATTTTAATCTGGGCGGTATGCAATGATTTTCAAAAGGAGTGGTTGATTCAGGGATTTATGTAGTTGCAGATATGCGAGAAGTTCATCCATAAGAATAAGCGAGAGTTTCAAGTTTTGTGTAAACAGAAAAAACTGATATAAGATATGTCATTAGTTACTGGGGACAGCGCCTTACCTTCGAGGTTCTGTCCTTGTTTGTATTATAATGCAGTTTTAAGGCATGTCAAGCAGGACTGGCCCAGGCCAGCCCTGCCTGATATGGAATTCTGCTTATAACTTACCTAGTACTATATCCGGTTAGTTTCTAAACTATAACCGGATACAGCCTGGCCAATTTAATTCGCGCATCCTGTGTCTTAAACTGCCAGTTGATTTTTGCACATTCTGCATTACGCCTAATAGTCCACGTACGAACCTGTTGTTTAAAGCTTTCCAAATCTGGCAGCGGTTTCCCCAGGGCCTGGCGGCTCATGATGCCGATTTCAATTTCTGCCATGTCCAGCCAGCTCCCGTGTTTTGGCGTGTAATGCCATTCAAAGCGTTCTGCAAGCCTGCGTGCTTCTTCCGGTGGGAAGGTCTTATATAATGAAGCCGGAGAATGGGTATTTAGATCGGGATTTTGTAACTTTCCGTAGCTGACGGTTAAATCCCTCGATCGTGTTGGTTGTATAGATCAGGCGCCTGACGGCCTCTGGGTACTTGAAATAGGTGGATAGGTTCGCCCAGTTATCTTTCCACGATTTCGCGATTTTCGGATATTTCCCGCTCCATTTTCCGTCAAAGTTCTCCAGTTCTGCTAAGGCAATCTCTTCCGTTGGTGCTGCATACACACGTTTCAGGTCGGCCATAAGCGGTTTGATCTCTTTGTAAGAAACAAATTTCGTGGTGTTCCTGATCTGATGGATTATGCACTGCTGGACCTCGGTCTGGGGAAATACTGCTTCAATTGCCTGTGGAAAACCGGTCAGTCCATCCACACACGCAATCAATATATCTTCTACACCCCGGTTTTTCAGGCCATTCAGGATGGAGAGCCAGAACTTGGCACTTTCATTTTGACCAACATACATTCCGAGGACATCCTTACGTCCTTCCATATCGATCCCAATCGCAATGTAAACAGCACGTTTGACAATCCGGCCTTCGTTTCGTACATGATAATGGATGGCGTCCATGAAACCAACAGCGTAAACACTCTCCAGCGGTCTTTCCTGCCATTCTTTTACTATTGGCAGGATCTTATCAGTAATCCGGCTGACAGTACTGTCGGAGATCTCAAGATCGTATAATTTACGCATGTGGCTTTCTATATCGGCAGTAGTCATTCCTTTTGCGTACATGGAAATGATCTTTTCTTCCATGTCCTGCGTAATCGAATTCTGATACTTCTTTACAACCTGTGGTTCGAAGTCACCTTTTCGATCCCTTGGAATATCAATCTCCATATCTCCGTAACTGGTATGTAACGTTTTCTGGGAATGTCCATTCCTGGAATTATCGG
>VOFB01000231.1_pt1 | contig 42001 bp, 38 predicted proteins | sample 5384141 | NCBI WGS metagenome assembly VOFB01 (sample SAMN12384721, study PRJNA508395) | human gut metagenome | isolation source: healthy gut A | host: Homo sapiens
TTCTACCCGGTTTGAGAAAGCAAAAAACAGTATGACAGCAGCAATCATAGCTACTGCATTACGGAGATATACACGATTGATCCTTATCTCATAAGTTTTCTTCTCTCTAGTCAGATTGGCTGGTATCAAGACCTTCTCTTTTTGTTGCAAAGTAGCAAGTTCGTGTATCTCAAAAGAATCCAAACCATATAATGAAGGAGTCGTTATCTTACAATCATAAGGTATAAACTCATAATTTCCATAAATATTATAATGAATCTCACCAACATTTTCCAAATGGGCTTTCCCTTCTTCGTGGAGAATCTCGATAAATGCACTTACTTCTTTTTCTACGATGCGAGTTGCATCAGCAAAGCTGGTATCGTATGCTGACATATAAGATTGTACCAATACTCCATCATTCAATTTTAATTGAGGATTAAAACCAATCGTACGGGTAGGGGAAAAAAAGATTTTCTTCTTTTACATGAGTTGCGGGAGCATAATGAGCAACAAATCCTCCTAAACCCGGAACAATGACGCAGTCATTTTCCAATAACAAAGCTTCTATATGTTGTGCCAATTCAATCATGTGTGCAAAATTAAGAGATAAATTGAATATATCCCAGAAAACTACGAAAAATTCACTACTTTTGCATCGTTTTATTTAGCACTATTAACAATGAACTATATACAGACGGAAATAGACGGAGTATGGCTGATAGAGCCTAAAGTATTCTTCGACGAAAGGGGATACTTTATGGAAGCATTTAAGGAAGAAGAGTTTGAATCTCATATTGGTCCTGTAAACTTTGTGCAGGATAATGAATCGAAATCATCTTTTGGGGTTTTACGTGGATTGCATTATCAAAAGGGTGAATATAGCCAGGCTAAATTGGTCCGTGTCATCAAAGGGGAAGTTTTAGATGTTGCAGTCGATTTACGTAAATCGTCACCTACATTCGGAAAGTATGTAAGTGTACTGCTTAGTGAAGAAAACAAGAGACAGTTTTTTATTCCCCGTGGTTTTGCCCATGGTTTTGCCGTATTGAGCGAGGAAGCTATTTTCACATATAAAGTAGATAATAAATATGCTCCTCAAGCAGAAGCTTCTATTCTATTCAATGACAAAACATTGGGAATAGATTGGCCACTGTCGGAAACACAAATGTTATTATCCTCTAAAGACAGAGAAGGGACTGCCTTTTAAGGACGCCGTATATTTTGAATAAACGACTAACAAACAATAGATAAGTATGAAAATTGCAATTGTGGGAACAGGATATGTCGGCTTAGTGTCGGGTACATGTTTCGCTGAAATCGGTGTAGACGTAACATGCGTTGATACAAATAGTGAGAAAATAGAATCTTTGCAGAAGGGGATTATTCCAATTTATGAAAACGGATTGGAAGAAATGGTACTTCGTAACATGAAAGCAAAAAGGTTGAAGTTTACTACATCACTCGAAAGTTGTCTGGATGATGTGGAAGTTATATTCAGTGCTGTTGGTACACCTCCGGACGAGGACGGAAGTGCTGACCTGAAATACGTACTGGAAGTTGCCCGTACCATTGGCCGCAATATGAAACAATATAAATTGGTAGTAACAAAGAGTACTGTTCCAGTAGGAACTGCCCCAAAAGTCCGCGCTGTTATCCAGGAAGAATTGGATAAGAGAGGAGTTAAAATAGATTTCGATGTTGCTTCTAATCCGGAGTTCCTAAAAGAAGGAAATGCAATCAGTGACTTCATGAGTCCGGACCGTGTAGTGGTCGGAGTGGAGTCAGCCCGTGCAGAGAAGTTGATGTCTAAATTGTATAAGCCATTTTTATTAAATAATTTCCGTGTGATTTTCATGGATATTCCTTCTGCGGAAATGACTAAATATGCGGCTAATTCAATGCTTGCAACCCGTATCAGTTTTATGAATGACATCGCAAACCTGTGTGAGCTGGTTGGCGCAGACGTAAATATGGTACGTAGCGGAATTGGTTCCGATACTCGTATTGGGCGTAAGTTCTTATATCCGGGCATCGGATATGGTGGTTCATGTTTTCCTAAAGATGTAAAAGCTTTGATTAAAACGGCGGAACTAAACGGATATCCGATGCAGGTACTTCGTGCCGTGGAAGAAGTAAATGAACTTCAGAAAAGTGTGCTGTTTGATAAATTAGTAAAACAATTTAATGACAACTTAAAGGATAAGACCATTGCTTTATGGGGATTGGCTTTTAAACCGGAAACGGATGATATGCGCGAAGCACCGGCATTGGTATTGATTGATAAGCTGCTGAAAGCCGGTTGTCAGATACGTGCATACGACCCTGCTGCCATGCAAGAATGTAAACGTCGGATTGGAGATTCAGTTTATTATGCTTGCGATATGTATGATGCAGTACTTGACGCTGATGCTTTGATGTTGGTGACTGAATGGAAAGAGTTCCGTTTGCCTTCATGGGCGGTTATCAGAAAAACAATGGCACAACAGATTGTGTTGGACGGTCGTAATATATATGATAAAAAAGAAATGGAAGAACTTGGATTCGTTTACTCATGTATTGGTAAATAAGATAATAAGAGTATCTTTACTACAAAATTGAGACAAATGATAAAGTATGTGGCAATATCGTTAATAGCTATCTTTCTTATGGCATGTACCGGCAATAAGAATTCGTATTTTTCCGAGGAGGAGAAGGAAGATTCGAATGCCAAGGAAATGTTGCAGGGGATTTGGCTGGACGATGAAACGGAGAGCCCGTTGATGCGCGTAGAAGGAGACACAATTTTCTATGCAGACTCGCAAAGTGCTCCAATTGCTTTTAAAATTATACGGGACACTCTTTATACTTATGGGAATGATACGACTTATTATAAGATTGATAAGCAGGCAGAACATATATTCTGGTTTCATTCCATAACGGATAATATCATTAAGCTGCATAAGTCGGAGGACTTTAATGATTCATTGTCTTTTGTCCGTGAGGAAGTGGTTATTCCCACCTATACTGAAGTAACCAAACGCGATAGTGTAGTGATTTATAATGGCGCTCGTTATCGTGCTTATGTATATATTAATCCTTCCAAGATGAAAGTTATCAAAACAACTTATTCTGAAGACGGATTAGCATGGACAATGTGTATTACGACAATGTGATGCACATTTGTGTCTACCGTCGTAGTTTATCACCAGACGGATGTCATCGATATCAATACCTCTCGCAACGATATCTGTGGCTACCAGGATATTGATACGTCCTGCCTTGAACTCATACATCACTTCTTCGCGCTGTGCCTGCTCCAAGTCGGAGTGCATTTCACCAACGTTCAGTTTCATCTGCTTCAAAGCTTTGGTCACTTCCTTCACTTTCAGTTTGGAAGAAGCAAAGATGATAACGCGTTCCGGCGTCTCCTCTGCAAAGAGGCTACGGATGATGCCCAGCTTCTGATTCTCGTAGCAGACGTAGGCTGCCTGCACAATCTTTTCTGCCGGTTTGGAAACAGCCAGCTTCACCTCGGCAGGATTGTTCAGAATGTTACCAGCCAACTGTTGTATCTTAGCAGGCATGGTGGCAGAGAACATGATTGTCTGCCGCTCTTTAGGAAGGAATTTGACAATTTGCATAATATCGTCATAAAATCCCATGTCCAGCATCCGGTCTGCTTCATCCAAAATAAAATAAGAGACACGGGAAAGATCTACATAACCAAGGCTAAGATGGGCTATCAAACGCCCCGGGGTAGCAATAACGACATCAGCACCCAGTGTCAACCCTCTTTTCTGCTGCTCGAACAGTATTCCGTCATTACCGCCATACACAGCCACGCTGGAAACCGGCATGAAATAAGAGAAACCTTCCATCTGTTGGTCTATCTGTTGCGCCAACTCGCGGGTAGGAGCCATGACAATGCAATTGATGGCATCGGCAGGGTGTCCGCCCTCTGAAAGCTTGTTCAATATAGGCAACAAATATGCGGCTGTTTTTCCCGTTCCGGTTTGTGCCACTGCTATTAAATCTCGACCTTCGAGTATGACGGGAATTGATTTTTCTTGTATGGGGGTGCACTCTTCAAAGCGCATGGCATCCAGTGCCTCCAGCACATCGCCATTTAAATGTAGTTCTGAAAACTTCATGTATCTCTTTTAAATTTGCGTACAAAGATAGGAAAAAGACTTATAAAATAGACTCTTACAGTAAAAAAATAAGCCCTTGGGACAATAATTATCTCAAGGGCTTGCAAATTTGTTTCAAGCATCTGCCTTCAACGGGGAATATCAATGTATGAATCCTTAAATCCCAGAAAGTAAAGTACGCCATCTAAGCCGATGGTGTTGATGGATTGCTTGGCATTGGCAACTACTTTGGGCTTTGCATGGAAAGCGATTCCAAGGCCGGCAATTCCCAGCATGGGCAGGTCGTTGGCACCGTCGCCCACAGCAATAGTCTGCGCAATATCCACTTTCTCCACCTGAGCTATCAAACACAGCAACTCTGCCTTACGCTTACCGTCGACTACATCACCGAGATAGCGGCCGGTCAGTTTGCCATCCTCTATTTCCAGCTCGTTGGCATACACATAGTCTATACCGTACTTCTTCTGGAGGTACTGCCCGAAGTAGGTAAACCCTCCCGAAAGAATAGCTATCTTGTAACCGTATTTCTTCAAAACATACATTAGGCGATCCACACCTTCCGTAATGGGAAGATTTTCTGCAATCTCCTGCATCACGGACTCATCCAATCCTTTCAGCAAAGCCACTCGTTCGCGAAAGCTCTCAATGAAATCTATCTCACCACGCATGGCGCGTTCGGTAATGGCCTTCACCTGGTCGCCCACACCCGCACGTATGGCCAATTCATCAATTACTTCTGTTTCAATCAGCGTAGAGTCCATATCGAAACAAATGAGGCGGCGCATCCGGCGGTACATATTGTCCAACTGGAAAGAGAAATCCATTTCCAGTTCGGTTGCCAGTTTCATTAACTGTTCTTGCATGGCAATACGGTCTTTCGGAGTGCCACGAACGGAAAATTCGATGCAGGCGCGTGTACGCGATTCGCATTCGTCCAGCGGGATACGTCCTGTAAGGCGCTTGATGGCATCGATATTCATGCCTTGCTCTGCAAGAATACGGGTAACGGCAGATATTTGACGGGCAGACAACTTACGCCCCAATAAAGTAAGAATATAGCGGTTCTTTCCCTGCATATTCACCCAATCCTCGTACTCTTTGGTAGTAATGGGGTAGAAACGGACAGTCACTCCCAGGGAGGAAGCCTTGAAAAGCAGTTCCTTCATAATGAACCCCGAGTGTTGTTCTTCCGTCTTGCACAAAATGCCCAACGAAAGAGTATTGTGAATATCTGCCTGGCCAATATCCAGAATGGTAGCATCATATTTCGCCAGAATTTCCGTCACGGAAGCTGTCAGTCCCGGACGGTCTTCACCCGTAATACGTATCAGGATGAGTTCAGTGTTCAATGGTTGCATAAGTCATCTTTTTTGATAGAATAATAGGCTACAAAAGTAAGGAAAATTCCCACTATTTATGCTAAATAACATAAAAATATGCCTCTAAAAAGTGAGAAAAATGCTTGTTTATTTGGAAGTTTGTTTAGGAATTACTTACCTTTGCACCCGATTTCACAATTAAAAGCTTTGATTATCAGTGTATTTATCACTATTCAAGGCTTTGACAAGACGATGTTCCGGGAAGAAATCACTGTTGAAGGACAGTCCCGGATAGTATTAACCAAAACCGTGCCGCATGAAATATGCAAAATGGATTTTTGTTGTATTACTAATAAGTTCCTTGACTTCTTTTGTAGAAAAAGACAAACCTACCGGAGGTTTGAATGTGGGTGACATGGCCCCGGATTTCAAAATCCAAACCATGTCGGCAGAGCAATCCCAAACCGAACTTTCAGACTTGAAAGGAAAGTATGTATTGCTCAGTTTTTGGGCAAGTTACGACGCGCAGTCCCGGATGCAAAACGCAAGTTTGAGCAATGCGCTTCGCTCTACTGCCCGCAACAATGTGAAGATGGTTTCAGTTTCATTCGATGAGTATCAGTCAATCTTTGAAGAAACCATCCGTAAGGACCAAATAGTTACGCCCACTTGTTTCGTGGAAACTAAAGGCGAATATTCCGGCCTCTTTAAGAAATATCGCTTAGGCCGCGGATTCACTAACTATTTACTGGATGATAATGGTGTAATTATTGCCAAAAACATCTCTGCTGCAGAACTTTCCGCTTACTTGAATTAAGCTTGCTGATGCCCGGTGCATACAACAGCAACTTAAAAAACTTGTAAGACGAAAGTGAGGGTGTTCCCTAGAAACCGACGTCTCTTTCCGGCAAAAAAGGGAACAGAACAAAAGAGGAAAATGAATACAACAAAAAGCCCCTCCCGCACTTGTACAACGCAAGAGTGGGAGGGGCTTCTTATTTTAATGGGCTTCCAGAGACAAACATCCTAAACCTCTGCTTTAGTACGCCAAACCTCAACTTGAGCAAGCTGAAGTAGAGGTTTAGAATGCTTATTTCGGCGCTTTCCTATATAGATAGAATGCAATGAAGGCATACATTATATTCGGTATCCACACAGCGATGACCGGAGGCATGTTGCCGTTCACGGCAAATGTGGAAGCAATGGTCTGAAACAGAATATAAGAGAAACTCAATGCCAAGCCTATACCTAAATGCAATCCCATTCCACCTTTCGTTTTCTTGGAAGACAAAGACACTCCAATCAGCGTCAGGATAAAGGAGGCAAACGACATGGCAATGCGTTTGTGGTACTCTATCTCAAATTCCTTAATGTTGGCAAAGCCGCGTTGCCGCTGCCTGTTGATGTACTCGCTCAGCTGAGGGCTGGTCAACATCTCCTGCTGGTTCTTCATAATCAAGAAGTCGGCAGGCTCCATAAAAAGGGTAGTGTCTATGCGGTCACCCTTCGTGATACTCTCCTTCATGCCATCCATCTGGCGAATCATATAATCCTTGATTTTCCATTTATGCACGGCCGTCGTGTCGTAGGTAATGGAACGGGCCGTAAGGTGGGAGACCAATTGCTTGTCATTGAACTTGTCCAAAGAAAAGCGATAACCGGTCTTACTGTAGTCTTCAAAACGTTCGATATAGGCAATTACCCCCGAATCCACTTCCAGCTGGATGTTCCGTGCCGTATTCGCCTTACGGGGTTTGTAGTACTTGTCCTCAAAATTGATACGTGTCACACTGCCTTTGGGAATGACATAAGACCCGAGGCAGAACGTCACTACCGCAATGATTGCCGCAGATACCATATAAGGACGCAACATACGCTTGAAACTCATTCCCGTAGAGAACATGGCAATAATCTCCGAGTTCTCCGCCAGTTTGGAAGTAAAGAAGATTACGGCGATAAATACAAACAGCGGACTGAACAGATTGGCAAAGTAGGGGATGAAGTTCAGATAATAATCAAAGACAATAGCATTCCACGGCGCTTCATGAGACATGAAGCGGTCCATCTTCTCGTTGAAGTCGAACACCACCGCAATGGAGATAATCAATGCGATGGCAAAGACATATGTACCCAGGAACTTCTTAATAATGTACCAGTCCAGCCGCTTCAGGAATTTACCTCTCGGCAGCTTTATATTCTTCCATATCCTCCAGTTCATTTTTCTCATAATCTTGTCGATACGCGTTTCACCATCATCGGTTTCCAGGTAGCAAAGTCACCTGCAATGATATGCTTACGTGCCTCGCCTGCCAGCCACAGATAGAAAGCCAAGTTGTGGATAGATGCTATCTGCATGGCAAGCAGCTCTTGTGCATGGAACAGATGGCGCAAGTATGCCTTGCTGTACATGGTATCTACGTAGGAGGCACCGTCTGCTTCAATGGGAGAGAAATCCATTTCCCATTTTTTGTTGCGCATGTTCATGATGCCGTCCTTGGTAAACAACATGCCGTTGCGTCCGTTGCGGGTAGGCATCACACAGTCGAACATATCGACACCGCGTTCAATGCCCTCTAGAATGTTTACCGGGGTCCCGACTCCCATCAGATAGCGAGGCTTGTCTTTGGGAAGAATACCGTTCACCAGCTCAATCATCTCGTACATCTTGTCTACAGGCTCGCCCACAGCCAGACCACCAATGGCATTACCGTCAGCACCTTTAGAGGCAACAAACTCTGCTGACTGCTCGCGGAGGTCGCGATAGACGCACCCCTGCACAATGGGAAATAAGGATTGCTGATAACCGTATTTCGGTTCTGTTTCGTTGAAACGCTTGATACAACGGTCCAGCCAGCGATGTGTCAATCCCAGTGATTTTTTGGCATATTCGTAGTCCGAATCCCCCGGAGGACATTCATCAAAGGCCATCATGATGTCTGCACCGATAGTCCGTTCTATATCCATCACCTTCTCCGGTGTAAAGATATGCTTGCTACCGTCGATGTGTGAACGGAATTCCGCACCTTCTTCGCGCAACTTGCGGATACCGGACAACGAGAATACCTGGAAACCGCCGCTGTCTGTCAGCATAGGACGGTCAAAGCCGTTGAACTTATGCAGTCCACCGGCTTTCTCTATCACTTCCAGTCCCGGACGCAGATAAAGATGATAGGTATTACCCAATATAATCTGCGCCTTTATATCCTCTTTCAGCTCAGGCAGATGCACGCCTTTCACTGTTCCCACTGTACCTACCGGCATAAAGATAGGTGTCTCAATCTGCCCGTGGTCAGTAGTAATCAGTCCGGCACGTGCATTGGTCTTGCTGTCTGTATATTGTAACTCGAATGTCATTCCTCTTTCTTTTCGGTCTTTTCTTTCTTTACGGACAAGTCGATGGCATCGGCTACTTTTTCATCAGTCAGCGCAATGGCAAACACTTCCTTAATATCTTTCACATAGTGGAAAGTCAGTCCTTTCAGATATATATCCTGTATCTCTTCTATATTCTTGCGGTTCTCGTCGCTCAAGATAATCTCCTTGATACCGGCACGCTTGGCAGCCAGTATCTTCTCCTTGATGCCTCCTACCGGAAGTACCTTACCGCGAAGTGTTATCTCTCCCGTCATGGCAAGATTGGCCTTCACCTTTTTCTGGGTGAGGGCAGAAGCGAGGGAGGTAGCCATCGTGATACCGGCAGACGGACCGTCTTTCGGAATGGCGCCTTCGGGCACATGGATATGGATGTTCCAGTTATCAAAAATCTCTTCGTCAAGATTCAGCAGGGAGGCATGCGCCTTGATGTATTCAATGCCAGCATGGCCGACTCTTTCATTACATCTCCCAGATTACCGGTTAATGTGAGACGTCCGCCCTTGCCTCTGCTCAAACTGGTTTCAACAAAGAGTATTTCACCTCCGACAGCTGTCCATGCCAATCCGGTGACTACCCTGCGTAGTCATTTCCCTGATACTTGTCGCGTGTATATTCCGGTGCTCCAAAAAAATCATACAAATCAGTCGGCTTAATTTCCGTTTTGGCGAAATATCCGTCCGTTGCATATTGACGGGCTGATTTGCGGAGAATCTTACCGATCTTCTTTTCCAGCTCACGAACACCGCTTTCACGGGTATAATTCTCTATAATGGTTTCCAGTGTGTTCTTTCGGAATTTGATATCATTCTTTTTCATACCGTTTGCTTCCAATTCCTGGGGAACCAGATGGCGGCGGGCAATCTCAACTTTTTCTTCTGTGATATATCCGCTGACTTCAATTAATTCCATACGGTCGAGCAATGGACCGGGGATTGTATTCAAGTTATTGGCTGTTGCAATAAACAAGACCTTTGAGAGGTCATAATCTACATCCAGGAAGTTGTCGTGGAAAGATGTATTCTGTTCCGGGTCGAGCACTTCCAACAAAGCAGACGACGGGTCGCCCTGACGGTCAGCACTGACCTTGTCTATTTCATCCAAGATGAAAACAGGATTAGAAGCACCGGCTTTTATCAAGCTCTTGATGATTCGTCCCGGCATAGCGCCAATATAAGTCTTACGATGACCGCGAATCTCTGCTTCGTCGTGCACACCGCCTAAAGACATACGTACATATTTTCGTTTTAATGCAGACGCTATGGATTTTCCGAGGGATGTTCTTACCAACTCCCGGAGGACCGTACAGACAGATAATAGGTGATTTCATGTCACCTTTCAATTTTAGATGAGTACGTTCCAACTTGGCCAATTCTTTCAGGAAAGTTTCTCTGACCTCCGCATTCCAGCGCATACGTTCCGCCTTCTGGCGCATTTCTTCAATTTCCTGTTCCTGACCGCTACCACCCAACTCGTCCTGAATCGTTTTGATCTGCTGTTGCAGGAAGTATTCGCGTTGTTGCTGGTCGATATCTTCGCGGGCACGCATTTGGATGGATGCCTTGATTTCTGCCAACTGCACTTCACGGTTCAGAATTTCCAGTAAGTGATAAGTGCGTTCACGCAATGAGTTGATGCTCAACAAGTCCATCTTCTCATCTTTCTTGAACGGCAGGTTCGAACAGATGAAATTGACCAGGAACATTGAATTATTAATGTTCTTGATAGCAAATGCCGAGTCCTGGTGCATTACATCTGACGATTTGATATAACGCATTGTCAAGTCCTTGCAGGTTTCTACCAAAGCTTGAAATTCCTTGTCGTCTTTACTTGGAACATCTTCTTCCAAGAGTTCAATTTCACCTTTTAAATATGGATGAGTCTCTGTGATGTCTTTTAGAATCAGACGTTTCATTCCCTGAAGAATGACAGTTGTTGTCTGATCGGGCATTTCCAGCACACGTACAATCCGTCCTACAGTACCCACATTATGTAAATCCTCCAACTTCGGGTCTTCCGTATGGGCTGATCTTTGACATACCACTGCGATGTCCTTATGCTTTTTCTCGGCATCACGTATAAGCTTGAGTGAGGATTTTCGTCCTACTGTTATAGGAAGAAAAACTCCGGGAAACAACACCATATTACGTAAGGGGGAGGACCGGAAGAATTTCACCAGATTTCACATTCACATCAAATGCTTGCTCGTCGTTGCCATCATAGTCTGTGATCAGCGAGAAGCCATTGTTATCGCCTCCATCTTCCAATAAATATCTTTCTTTCATCTTTTCGTTTTAATTTAGTTTATGCCATACATGATATGCATAAATCGTTTGCAAAGTTAATTGATTCTCTTTAATAATAAAGCACAGTGTGGAATAAAAACACAAAAACAATGCCAAAATATAGAGCGATCGGAGAAGTATTCCATAATAATTATTTATTTTTGGCGATTTCCAGTAAAATAGTAGAATAAAACAGGTTTAAAAACAAGTGATAAAATGTCAAATCCTTATTTTCAATTTAAGCAGTTTACGGTATGGCATGATAAGTGTGCTATGAAAGTTGGTACGGACGGGGTACTTTTGGGAGCGTGGACTTCTGTTCAAGGTGCGCATAGTATTCTGGATGTTGGGACAGGAACCGGGTTGGTCGCTTTAATGTTGGCTCAACGTAGTTTGCCGAATACAAATATTGTAGCATTGGAAATTGATGAAGCTGCTGCCAGGCAGGCTAAGGAAAATATTGTTCGTTCTCCTTGGAAGAAGCAGATAGAAGTAGTACAGGCTGATTTTAGAAAATATCAATCTCCTGAGAAGTTTGACGTGATTGTTTCTAATCCTCCGTATTTTGTTGATTCATTAGGATGTCCAGATCAACAAAGAAATTCTGCCCGGCATAATGATTCTTTGACTTATGAGGAATTATTGGAAGGAGTAACCGGTTTATTGACAGAAAATGGAACTTTTACGATTGTGATTCCGAAGGATGTAGCTGATAGAGTAAAGATGATAGCTTCTGAAAAGAAATTGCAGGCAGTCCGGCAACTAAATGTGATAACTAAGCCCGGTGGTATTCCTAAACGTACTCTGATTACCTTTTCTTTTTCTAATCAGGAATGCATTGTGGAAGAACTATTGACAGAAGTTGCCCGGCATCAATATAGTAAGGAATATATAGCATTGACTCGGGAATATTATCTTAACATGTGAGTAGGGGATTTGTATTCTCTCGATATTAATGTATTTAAAATGATAAATAGAAAGAATCTGATATCGCAAGTACTATAGCTTTTCTCGTCTTTTCAATAGAATTGATGCAATAATGTTTTTTATGATTTTTAAGAGAAATCGTTTTTTAAAGAGATTGACTTCTAAAACAATCATAAAAGACAGAGGATGAATTCATCCTCTGCTACCCAAGCTGTTTGTATCAGGATTTAATTCTTTTACAGCCTCTTCTACTACTTTCTTGGTCGGCTTGCGATAAACCTCTGCCTGTTGTACCGGCATTATCTCATTCATCATTCTTTCATATCCTTCCGATGCCGGAACCGGATGTTTTGGTAGTAAAGAAAGGTACAAATATCTTATCAAGAACATCGGGCAAAATACCTTCCCCATTGTCAGATACTGTCAGAAGCTTATTGCCAGCAGGCGAAATTATTACTTCTACCCGAATATCCTTATCAGATTGCCTACCACAGGCTTCACGGGCATTTTTCAATAAATTGATGAAAACTTGCTCTATTTGAGCCCGATCTATATATAAGGTTAGGTCTGATGAAGGGATTTCAAAATGGATATATTCTTCCGGGAATAATTTCTTTAAATCCATACACAGTTCCGTGATAGAAACTTTGGTGCAGACAGGAGTAGGGATTCGTGTCAAGCGACGATAATTTTCAACGAACTCCAATAATCCTTTGCTTCTTCTATGAATAGTCTGCATGGCTTGTAACATAATGGAATATTCTTTTTCTCCAAGCAGTTTGGGTATCCCCCTTTCGCTCAGTGTTTCTGAAAGAGAGATAATCGGTGTGATTGAATTCATTATTTCGTGCGTCAGCACACGTATCAGCTTTTGCCACGCTTCCATCTCATTGCGTTCCAGTACAGAATGAATGTTTTTCAGGCTGATTATTTGTTGCTCTTTTCCTTGTGCTACAAATTTCGTACAAGAAATAGCCATTTCCAAAACAGTGCTGTTTTGTTCAATACGAATAATATCATTAATTGCAGAAGCTCTCAGGAGTGCTTCCGGTAATTGTGAGATCTGTCCTAAATGCGTGACAGCAGCTTGGTTCATCCATTCTATATGTCCGGCTTTGTCGGCAACAAGTACGGCTGTATCTACCTTATTTAATAAGTTTTCGTAATATTGATGTTTGATTTCCTCTGCTAATAATCTTCCCCGAAAATCTTTCAGGCTCTCTGAAAGTTCTTTTGCCCACTCATTCATTATTTTATTTTTAAAAGGCGGGTGGAAAGTTTGCATCATGTCATTGTAGCGAAGGCCGTCTGTCAGCCGTCTCAATAAAATTATTTGCTTGAATTGCATACGGTATAGGTGTATACCAAGGGTTATTAATAGTATGATGCAGATAACGGTACTGAACCATAACTGTTTTTGAAACAACAGGCAACTTCCGATAGAAAGCAGCATTATAAATAAGATGTGTAAAATCACTCTGATTGCAAATCGTTTCATAGGCCTAGTTTTTCAAGTTTACGATATAGGGCAAAACGGGTTATGCCCAGATACTCGGCAGCACGGGAGATATTCCCTTCGCTGAGTTTCATTGCTTTCTCAATAGTTTGACGCTCCAGTTGTTCCAGATTCAGTATCATTTCTTCTTCCTTCCTCTGTTTAGGACTGGCATGGAAAAGAAAATTCTCCGGTTTTAATAAAGAGCCATCTCCTAATATAACAGCGCGCTCTATTGTATGCTGCAATTCGCGTACATTTCCGGGCCAGGCATACTTTAACAGTTTGTTTTTGGCTTCCCGAGTCAGGCCACGCATATCTTTTTTATATTTACGTGCATACCGTTGTAGAAAATATTCAGCTAGTAGAATAATATCATTTCCACGTTCACGGAGTGGAGGAATATGTATTTCAATGGTGTTGATACGATAGAGCAAGTCCTGGCGGAAGTTTCCTTCGTCCACTAGTTGACGGATGTCCGCGTTTGTGGCACAAATCAGGCGGACGTCAATAGGAACAGTCTGCGTACTGCCTAAACGGTTGATTTGTCGCTTTTCAATAGCTGTCAATAACTTCGATTGCATAGGAAGTGAAAGGTTACCGATTTCATCCAGAAACAAAGTTCCGTTAGTGGCAACTTCCATTCGTCCGGCTTTTGATTTTTTTGCGTCGGTGAAAGCTCCTTTCTCAAATCCGAACAGTTCGCTTTCAAAAAGTTGTTCGGGAATACTTCCCAAGTCAATAGTGACAAAAGGTTTGCCGTATCGGGGAGAGCAGCGATAGAGAAGACGGGCGATTACGTCTTTTCCTGTTCCATTTTCTCCTAAAATAAGGATATTGGCATCTGTGCTGCTTAATTTATTTATTGTGGTGAAAACTTCCTGCATGGCAGGAGATTCTCCTATAATATCTCCTTCCGAAGAATTCTGACCGCTAAGTAATTCTACCTGCTCCTTCAAAATGTTTACTTCCCGTTGAGAGTGACGTAATCGCATTCCGGAAGTAAGAGTGGCCAGTAGTTTTTCCTTTTCCCACGGTTTGGGGATAAAGTCTGTTGCACCGGCTTTAATGGCCCGTACCGCTTTATCTGTATCTGCATATGCAGTCATAAAGATGACAATCGCTTGCGGATCGATTTTCAATATTTGCTTCAAGCTTTCGAATCCTTCCTGACCACTAATAGCGTCACGGCTAAAATTCATATCTAATAAAATAAGATCAGGTTGAAAAGTGGTCATGAAATGTTCGATTCGGTCGGGAGTGGTGGCTACCTTTATTTTTTCTGTGTAAGGTTCCAACAGCAGGTTTAGAGCGAAGAGGACATCTTCGTTATCATCTACTATAAGTATCTTTCCCAGTTTGTTTACTTCTTCCATTCTTTTAGCTAATTAGAATATAATCTTTTTCCTTTACTGCACCGGCAAAGATATGGATAATAATCATGTGTTGTATGTGCGATTGCGCACTATTTTCGTGCGTATTTGCACGCTATTTTAAAAAGAAAAACAAGTATATTTCATTGATATACAAATATTTATATAAATGGCACAGGTTTTGAATTATAAATAACAAATAAAACTAAGAATGAATCTGAAAATAATCTGCATAAGTATTGGAATCCTGGCGACGGAATTATTGGCTGCTCAAGATCAGACAACAGAACTGTCATTGGAACAAGTTGTGAAGATTGCTCGTCTGGAGTCTCCCGATGCGCAGACGGCGTCATAGCTTCCGTTCGGCTTATTGGAATTATAAATATTATCGTGCCAACTATTTACCGACTTTGAACTTGACATCCGATCCTAATCTGAATCGTGCCATTAATAAGATAACAATGGGGGACGGTTCCGTTAAGTTTGTTGAGCAGAATTTGTTGAATACTGATCTGACTTTGAATCTTTCACAAAACATACCTTGGACAGGAGGTTCCTTGTTTCTTGAAACGTCCGCACAACGTATGGATTTGTTCAGCGAACATAAATATTCGTGGCAGACTTCACCTATCATGATAGGATACCGGCAATCGCTTTTCGGCTACAATAGTTTGAAATGGGATAAACGAATAGAACCGGTACGCTATCAGGAGGCAAAGAAAAACTATGTAGAGACATTAGAACTTGTATCTGCCAATGCGATTAATAAATTTTTTGCTCTAGCCACTGCCCAAAGTAATTATGACATAGCATCCTTTAATTATGCGAATGCCGACACGTTATATCGCTATGCACAAGGACGTTACAATATCGGGACAATAACGGAGAATGAAATGCTGCAACTGGAGCTTAACCGTCTTACAGAAGAAACAAATCGTATGAACGCCCGTATTGAAATGGATAACTGTATGCAGGAACTCCGTTCATATCTGGGCATTCAGGAAGAGAGGGAGATTCGTGTACGTGTCAGTTCCCGGATACCGAATTTCAGTATTAATCTGAATGAGGCGCTAGCATTGGCGTATGAGAATAGCCCGGATATACAAACGATGAAACGGCGCAAGCTGGAAAGTGAAAGTGCGGTTGCGAGAGCCCGTGCCAATGCAGGTTTGAAAGCAGACATTTATCTTCGTTTCGGACTGACACAGACAGCGGATAAATTACCAGAGGCTTATCGAAACCTTTTAGATCAACAATATGTAAGTTTAAGTATCTCCCTACCAATTTTAGATTGGGGACGTGGGAAAGGGACAGGTACGGGTAGCCCGTTCTAATCGTGACCTGGTTTATACGCAGGTGGAACAAAGCAGGACGGATTTTGAATTGAATGTCCGTAAACTGGTGAAACAGTTTAATCTGCAAACGCAACGTGTCCGTATCGCTGCCCGTACAGATGAAACCGCCCAACGGAGGAATGAAGTTGCCCGTAAACTTTATATATTGGGAAAATCTACCATTCTTGATTTGAACGCTTCCATTTCAGAAAAAGATAGTGCACGCCGTAATTATGTATCGGCTTTATACAACTATTGGAGTTTGTATTACACACTCCGTAGCATCACACTTTATGATTTTGAGAGTAACAAGTTACTGACGGAGGATTATAATCTCCTCATTGAATAGGATAGAATGATTTTTTATAATTGATATAAATATAAAAACTATATAACCTCATGGATATAAAATTAGAAAAGAAGCCGTGGTACATTCGTTATAGATACTATCTGACAGGAGGACTTTTGTTTATCTCCTTTCTGATTTATGTAATCGTCCTTTCATTAGGTCCCAGGAAGCTGCGTGTTGATGCCGAGAATATTCAGATAGCGGAAGTGAAAGATGCTGACTTTATGGAATATGTAGATGTAGAAGGGCTAATTCAACCTATATTGACAATTAAAGTCAATACCCGCGAAGCAGGAAGTGTAGAAAGCATAGTAGGTGAAGAAGGCAGTTTACTTCAGCAAGGTGATACTATTCTTATTCTTTCTAATCCGGACCTACTTCGTAACATTGAAGATCAGCGTGATGAATGGGAAAAACAAATGATTACCTACCAGGAGCAGGAGATTGAAATGGAGCAAAAGAGCCTGAATTTGAAACAGCAGGCCTTGACGAATAATTATGAGCTTGAGCGTCTGAAAAAAAGCATTGCTCTTGACCGTGAGGAATATCAAATGGGAGTAAAGAGTAAGGCCCAGTTGCAAGTAGCTGAAGATGAGTATAATTATAAACAAAAAAATGCAGCTTTGCAACAGGAGAGCTTGCGGCACGATTCTGCTGTGACAATGATTCGTAAAGAACTTATCCGCAACGACCGAGAAAGAGAACGGAAAAAATATGAACGCGTTCATGAACGTTTGAATAATTTAGTGGTAACGGCTCCGATAAAAGGACAGCTTAGCTTTGTGAAGGTTACTCCCGGGCAGCAAGTGTCTTCCGGCGAAAGTATTGCTGAGATAAAGGTACTAGACCAATATAAAATCCATACTTCGCTCAGTGAATATTATATTGACCGGATTACTACCGGATTGCCTGCTACCATTAATTATCAAGGGAAGAAATATCCGTTAAGAATAACGAAAGTTGTCCCTGAAGTAAAAGACCGTATGTTTGATGTCGATCTTGTTTTCACAGATGATATACCTGATAACGTAAGAGTGGGCAAGAGTTTCCGTGTACAGATAGAACTAGGGCAACCGGAGCAGACGCTTATTATCCCACGCGGTAATTTCTATCAGGCTACGGGTGGTCAATGGATTTATAAGGTGAATGCTTCAAAAACAAAAGCTGTTCGTGTACCTTTGTCTGTCGGTCGCCAGAATCCGCAGCAATACGAGATTACAGACGGTTTACAGCCGGGAGATTGGGTTATTACGACGGGATATGATAACTTTGGCGATGCTGAGGAATTAATATTAAGATAAACAGACAACTTTAAACAGATAGTATGAAAACACTGAAATATGCAGTACGCTTTTTATTACGTGCGAAATCATATACGACTATCAATTTACTCGGACTGACACTTAGTCTAGCCTGTTGTATTATCTTGTCCCGTTATATTTATCGTGAAACAACAGTAGATATGCATTGTATAGACCGTAATCAGGTATATGGAGTTCAAGTGTCGTTTGATGGAAACCGGGTGTTGAGTAAGGCAGAAATAGGAAAGCGTGATAGTACTTATATAGATGACAATGTTATACTGACACGTTCAAGTGTAATATTGCTTGAGAATGATTATGTAGATTATCAGACAAATCGTTTTTCTGTACATGCCTTAATAGCTGACAATGCTTATTTCAGACTTTTTCCTTATCAAGTATTGCAGGGAGAGATTTCTTTGGAAGTTCCGGAATCAGCATTGTTAATGGAAGATTTCGCCAAAAAACTTTTTGGTAAAAAGAAAATCCGCTAGGTAAGGTGTTACGTTTTTCTAACGGTAAAGATATCAAGGTGACAGGTATATTGAAAAAGCCGGTAAATAAACAAACATTCAATTTCGATATAGTACTTTCTCATGCATTTTCGACAGACTGGGGACGGATGCCTTTGGAGTTTATTCAGTTTACTTCTGAGAAGGCAGTGGAACAAGCCAATCAAATAGGGAGTTATCCCCGGTTTATAAATCAAGATTCTCGTTTCGGAGATGTTCGTAAATACACATTCTCTCTTATTCCTGTCAGTCAAATGTATTGGGAGCAAGCATTACTTTACCAAACAGGGCCTAGTATGCTTGTTAGTGGGAATCGTTCTCATCTATTCATTCTTGGAGGAATTTGTTTATTGATACTGTTTGCCGGGATTATCAACTTTATTAATCTTTATTCTGTATTAATGGTGAAACGAGGGAGGACTTACAATCTTCGAAAAGTATTCGGTGCCAGTGGCAATACACTGTTTACGCAAATTTTCACAGAAAACGTTCTACTGATAGCCGTTTCTATTGTGTTTGCATGGTTTATTGTTGAAATAACATCTGTTTTTGTATCCCACTTGTTGGATAGCCGGATAGTCTATACTAAATTCGACTGGATATTGTCGATATCTATCCTGATATTCCTGTCTTTGACTGTAAGCCTGTATTCACATATAAAATGCCAGCGCTCTTTACCGGCTGTTGCTCTCAAGGCATTAGGTACCGATAAACGTTCTATTCGTTTTCGTATGATATTCCTTTTTGTACAATATGTTGTTACCTTTTTATTGGTCTTACTTTCCATCTATTTTAATAAGCAATTCAATTTGATGTTGCAGACAGATCCGGGATTCCGTACAAAAGATATAATTCAGGCAAATATGATATATGAATCGAACGATTATTCTTCGTATACATCTGAAACTGTAAACCAACGTAAAGAAAGAGTTTTAGCGATAGATCAACTGATAGATAATTGTCCGGATATCCAAAGCTGGACAACCGGTTTTTATTCTATTCTTGGGTTTGATTATTCTGCAGGATTTCTGAAATGCAAAAGGAGAACTGGTTACGTTGAATCAGAGTTATGTTACCGACAGTTTCTTTAAACTCTTTGAGATTCCTTTTATTGAAGGAGATTTATCGGAAGCAGATAAAGAACAAGGAGGTGAAATTATAGTTGTCAACCGTGCCGCATTGGCCGCTTTAGGCTACACAAGTTGCAAGGGGGCTACTATAATTAATGAGCAGATGAGAAAGATAAAACCCGATTTACAGGCACAGCCTATTGGTGCCGTAATAGAAGATTATTATGATAGACATGTAGGATTGGGTGCTCGCCCTATGGTATTTATCGTAAATAAACGGTTGAAGGGAGATTACTATCAGATTGCTTGTTATCCGGGGAAAACTCAGGTAGTCATCAATTATCTGAAAGATATTCAGAAAAAAGTATATGGTACGGAAGACTTTAAATATTCACTATTGGATGATGATGTGGCGGCACTCTATAAAAACGACCGGCGAATAGCCATGGTATATGCTATTTTTGCATGTATTGGAATTATAATAATCTGTCTCGGATTATTCGGTATTTCATTATTTGATATTCGTCAGCGCTATCGGGAGATTGCAATTCGTAAAGTAAACGGTGCATTGGTGAAAGACTTGTACTTGCTGCTTGGATGTAAATATTTGGTTGTATTGGGAAGCGCTTTTGCGGTATCTATTCCATTGTCCTGCTACTTGATTTATCAGTATACTAAAGCTCTTGTGATAAAAGCTCCGTTAAGCATGAATGTCTTTCTGATAGCATTGCTCGTAGTAAGTTGTATCTCTTTAGGCACACTGTGCTGGCAAATAAAAAAGGCATCACGTATTGACCCGGCCAAAATAATGAAAATAGAATAAAAATAATAATATATGATACGACACTATTTGAAAGTTGCTTTTCGTAATTTACTGAAATACAAGACCCAAAATATAATTTCTATCATCGGTCTTGCGGTAGGATTACTATGTTTCTGCATATGTATGTATTGTAGTCGTTTTGTTGAGACCACCAACCATTGTTTCAGTAATTACACTCGCATTGTGGAATTAAACCTTTATGATTATCAGACAGAAACATATTTTTCCGGTACACAAGTGGCTTTATCCGAAGAACTCCGCACATGGGCAATGGGAGAGGTGGAAGCAATTTCTTGTATGACATACTCGCGTGAACGTTCTTATCTTGCCGAAATTTCAGAGGAAAAATCATTACCATACGAACTTGAAACGATAGAAATAGATACTTTATACAATAAGGTATTCACTCCCCAAATAGTAGCCGGAAATTGGAAGACGGCAAGCCGGACATCTAATGCCGTTATTTTAAGTGAATCTACTGCCATAAAGATATTCGGTAAAATAGAAAGTGCTATCGGCAAGCATCTGACTCTGGCGCGACGACTCCATACTTCGCCTGAAAGTACTCCGAAAACAGGAGGTATTGTTTATACGGTACAGGCAGTAATGAAAGATATCCCGCTAAACAATGGTTTTAGTTTTATGACGCATACTGATGCAATGGTTCTGAACGATAGCGAAGGACTTTTCCGAAGTACGAAACGTCACGATATGACAGGAGCCAGAACCTATGTCTTGCTTTCTCCCAATACGAATATAGCTGAACTGGAGCAGCAGTTTGCTAAGCGTAATTATAGTTATACTATGTATAATCAGTCTTATGCGGTTGTTGCTAATTATATTAGCGACAGGGCACAGAAGAAAGGTGCTTTTGTGTTGGGATGGGTGACAGGAATAGTCGGTACATTGATATTACTGGTCGGACTAATCAATTTCTTTCACTTTCTGATCGGTTCTTTTCTTAATCGCACTAAAGAATACAGTATTATGAAAATGGCAGGATGTAATTGGAAACAACAATTCTGCCTGCTGTTTGTACAATCATTGATTGTGGTGGTTATATCTTCCTTTTTAGTAATATGGGGAATAGAATTGATTGGCAACCGAATGGATTTTTCTCTACAGGGCATTACAATGACTTTTCCGCCCGAAATTCTTTTGATACACGCTATGCAATATATCATTCTTCTTATATTGCTCTGTGCTGCAATTTGTCTGTTTGTATCTGTCCGTATTCGCAGAATTTCGATACAAACAGGCATTCATGGAGGAGTAAATAAACGTAGAGGTAAGCAATGGGGACGTAACCTTATGCTGGGTATCCAGTTCTTTATTTGCTGGGTATTTGTATCATTCACTGTCGCATTGTTTTTACAGTCGGAGAAAACAACCCAAACATTGTTTCATACGCTTAACCAAAAAGAAAAAGAAGCGATTCTTAGCATTCCATTAGACTATTCGTTTATGAAAAATGAAGAGAAGTTAAGTGTGGTAGAACGTTTTCAGCAACATGCAGGGGTAAAAGATGTCTTATTGGCAGATATTGCTTATACACAAGGAGTATCCGGAAACCTGTTGATGACCGAGAAAGGGAATGACAACTCCTGGACTGATATCAATATTATGTGCGTTCCGCTGAATTTCTTTGCTTTTATGAATATTCCGATAGAGGAGGGCAGAACTATCCGGACAAAAAATGACCTTGTCATGGATAAAGTATGGCAAAACAAACAAAAGAAGAATGTAATTGGAATGAATTTTTATGACCAAAATAATGATTATACCGTATGTGGAGTTTGTACTCCTTTCCAGACTGATGTCCATTATCATAGTGGCGGCTATGCTTTTATGCTCTATGATCCTTCTGAATATGTTGGCCATTGCTATGTAAAATGTTACCCTGAACAACAAAAAGAAGTCGTAAAGTGGATTGAGAAAATCCGTCGTGAAGTACTTCCGGAGAATATATCGTATCAGGTTCGTACATTTCAAGACGACCTGTATGAAATACAGGCTATGGAATATATGCTGAAAGATACTATCCTGTTTTTCGCAATCGTCAGTATCATCATTACCTTGTTGGGTGTATATTCCAGCATTACCCTCGATACTGAACGTAGACAGAAAGAAGTTGCTATCCGTAAAGTAAATGGAGCCGGAATGTCGCATATTATCTGGTTGTTTACCCGTTTGTATATAACTTTGTTGATGGTTACCGCAGCTCTATCCTTTCCGTTAGTATACCTAGTGTTACAGCTATGGAAACAAATATATACGGTATTCTTTAACTGTGGATTCTGGTTCTGGACAGGGATTTTTATATCTGTTGCTATGATAACGGCACTAACGATTTGGTTTCGTATCTTGAAGATTGCCAGAGTTAATCCGGTGGAGTCTATCAAAAATGAATAGGAAAACCATATTTGAATTAGAAAATAAAAGAAAACAAAATGATACAGCACTATTCAAAAGTTGCTTTGCGCAATTTGATGAAATATAAAACCCAAAATCTTATATCAACCATAGGCTTGGCTGTGGGACTGCTATGCTTCAGTATTTGTTTCTATTGTAGCCGCTATATGCAGAGTGTTGACCAATGTTTTAATAATTATCATCGTTTGGTAGACATCAATTTAGCTGATGAAGGTAGGATGTTATCCGGTACTCCTGCAATATTGGCGGAGAAGTTGACAAAAGAATATGGACATGAAGTAGAAGCATATTCCAGAGTTGCTTATGCACGGCAACGGCCTTTTGATGTGTATACAAATGATGAAAAGAAACTACCCTATACATTTGAATGCATAGAAGTCGACTCGTTTTTTAATCGTTTGTTCACTCCGACTGTTGTGGCAGGTTCGTGGAGAGTGGCAGCCTATACTCCTAATGCGGTAGTAATAACAGAAAGTACAGCACGCAAATTATTTCCATATAATCAGGAGGCTATCGGTAAACGTATGGTGATGACAAGCAAAATATGGTCTTCTCCGAAAACAACTCCTGATAGCGGAGGTATCTCATACACAATTCAGGCTGTGATTAAAGATATTCCAGCCAATGTCAGTATGAACTTCATGCGGACAATTGAAGTTCTCATTCTGAACGATAGTGAAGGATTATTTAAAATGACCGGTAATAATGACCAGACAGGCGTTTATACTTACGGATTGCTTCATGAAGGCAGAACAGCCAAAGATTTAAATGAAGTGTATAGAAAGAGTAATGTCACTCACCGAATGTTTAATTGCGATTATGACCTGATTGTTTCTCCTATTGGAAAAAGTAATGGCAACTCTGACATGATAACCATCTTTAGCTCAATAACTAGCATTGTAGCAGTTTTAATCTTATTAGTTGCTTTACTAAACTTTTTCCATTTTCAGATTGGAAGTATAATCAATCGCCAACGGAATTTACAATTCGGAAGATAATAGGAAATGATATGTTTCATCTGGCAATGATGCTTTTTGTGCAATTGTTTTTGGTCATTGTAATCGCTTCTTTATTTATGTTCGGACTCATAGAAATATTGTCTTCCGGAATGCATATTTCATTGTCTGATTTAAGTTTGTCCATTGATAGAGAGCGTTTGATGTTACAAGCCGGACAATATATTATCATTCTTCTCATAGCAACATTTGTGATCTGTTTTTCTGTTGCTTTTTATATCCGTAGGGTAAACATACAATTAGGCATGAGCAATGGGCTTAAAAGTAAAAAGCATTTCTTTCGTAATAGCATGTTAGGAATCCAGTTTTTCATTTGTTGGCTATTCGTTTCTATGACTGTCGCTCTTTATTTACAAACAAATACTACAATATCTACGCTGTACAATACGTTGACTAAAGCGGAGAAAAATAGCATATTAAGTCTTAAATTGGACTATACTTTTATGAAAAATGAAGAAAAAGTTGCGCTTGTTGAACGTATCCGGCAGTATTCAGGCGTGAAAGATGTCTTACTTTCTGAAGACGGTTACTTAAATGGTAGTCCGGATCGTACAGGCATACAATTAGATAAAGACTCGGATAGGTGGCTGGAAATAAATATAATGAGGGTAACGCCTGATTTTATTTCTTTTATGAATATCCCCTTGTCAGCAGGACAAAATATGGAAGGCAATAATGATATATTGGTCGATGAAATATTTATGAATGAAAAAGAAAATATACTGGGGACTACTCTTTATCATTATAAAGACGCTTATACTGTACGCGGTATATTGTCTTCTTTTACTCCCTCGGTTTATGCTTATAAAGAGGAGCAGACTCCTTATGTTTTCTTTCCTATGAAAGATAATGGAAATGTAGGTCATTGTTATATCAAGTGTTACACAGATAAAAAGGAAGAGGTCCGCCAATGGATGACCCAACTTTTGCAGGAAGTGTTACCGGAAAGTGTTGAGCCCGAAATAACAACTTTTTTGGATGATATCATTGAACAACAGGCCATGGAAACTAAATTCAAGAATATAACTTTATTTTTCTCTATTGTAAGTCTGATTATAACTTTATTGGGAGTATATTCAGCTATTACTCTTGACACCGAACGTCGGCAGAAAGAAGTGGCAATCCGGAAAATAAACGGAGCGGGAATAAAACAGATTATCTTACTGTTTTCCCGGTTGTATATGTTACTTTTGACAACATCGGCTTTATTAGCTTTTTCCTGTGGTATACGTCATTCTCCATATGTGGAAAGAAATATATCAGATATTCTTTAATGACGGGATATTATATTGGGTAGGAATATTTGTAGGAGTAACTTTATTGACTGCACTAACCGTTATCTTTAGAATCCTAAGGATTGTACGACTCAATCCTGCGGAAGTTATCAAGAATGAATAAATTCAATAATTTTTAAATAGTACAATTATGATTAAGACAGTAAATTTACAGAAGATTTTCAAGACAGAAGAAGTGGAAACTTGGGCATTGAATAATGTCAGTATTGAAGTGAAACAAGGTGAGTTTGTTGCTATTATGGGACCTTCCGGCTGTGGAAAGTCAACGTTACTTAATATTCTGGGTCTGTTGGACAATCCGACAGGAGGAGAGTATTATCTGAATGGAATGGAAGTTTCGAAGTACACGGAATCGCAGCGTACAAATCTCCGTAAAGGAGTCATCGGTTTTGTATTCCAAAGTTTCAATCTGATAGATGAACTGAACGTATACGAAAACATTGAATTACCTCTGCTCTATATGGGTATCTCAGCTTCCGAACGTAAAAAGAGAGTGGAGACTGCCATGGAACGAATGGCTATTACTCATCGTAGCAAACATTTCCCGCAACAATTGTCCGGCGGACAACAGCAACGCGTGGCAATCGCCCGTGCAGTCGTATCAAACCCTAAACTGATACTTGCCGATGAGCCTACCGGTAACCTCGATTCAAAGAACGGAAAAGAGGTAATGGAACTACTGAATGAACTGAATAAGGAAGGTACTACGATTGTCATGGTAACGCACTCACAGCATGACGCCGGTTACGCTGATCGCGTCATCAATCTGTTCGACGGACAAGTAGTAACTGAAGTCAGCATGTAACATTAAAAGAGTATGATGATAAAACATTATCTAAAAGTAGCTTTCCGCAATCTGGCAAAATATAAGGTGCAAAGTATTGTGAGTATTTTAGGATTGGCAGTAGGCTTTGTATGCTTTGCATTGTCTACTTTGTGGATTCGTTATGAAATGACTTATGATACTTTTCACGAAGGTGCGGAACGTATTTATCTGGTGCGTGCACATTATGCACATGAACCTGGTAAGATATCCAATTCTACTCCTTATCCTTTAGCTGATTATTTACAGAAAGGTAATCCGGAAATAGAGGCAATGGCTTCTACTTCCGTACAGAAAGTTAAATTTCGTGTGAAGGATACTGAGAAGGATGTTGTGTCGGCTACTGCAGATTCTGTTTTGATGAACTTTTTTAATATACGAGTATTAAGAGGAACAGTGAACTTCTTGAAGGGAACCAATGGGGAAATTGCTATAACAGAAGAATTTTCTAAAAGGATATTTGGAGAGGAAGAGGCATTGGGTCGGGAGGTAGAGGTTAGTGGACATGCTTCTAAAGTTGGAGCAATCGTGAGTGGCTGGTCTTCTCATTCCAATATTCCATATAGTATATTAACTTCTGCCAGACATTATACACAATGGGGGAGTGCGAATGAAAACTTATTTGTTCGCATTCGTAAGGGGACAAATGGGGAAGAATTTCAGAAAAAAATTGCTGCTCTCCGTATCAATGATATTGAGAAGGAAAATGAATTGGGAGAGCTATTATTGACCCCGCTATCGGCTTTACGCTATTCCGGTTATGTATCTCGGGAAGATACCGTGATTACTTTTAGCTATATCTTATATTTTTCATTAGCCGGTGGATTGGTCATTATCTGTTCGTTATTTAATTATTTGACTCTCTATATCAGTCGGTTATATATGCGTAGGCGTGAAATGGCACTTCGCAAAGTGAATGGAGCAGGTAATAAAGATTTGTTTGTTCAGTTGACCGTTGAACTATTGATTGTTCAGTTTATAGCTTTGGTAGCCGGATTGTTCTTTATTGAAATATGTATGTCCCGTTTCCTCGAGTTCACACGAATAGCTCCCAACTCTTATTATGGAGAGATTTTAGTATATCTGTTTATTGTGATAGCTTTGTCTCTTTTGTTGGCTCAGATACCACTATATCATTTTCGTCGCCGAACTTTGCAAGACGCTGTCAAAGGGAAAGTTTCAGTAAACAGACCGTATGCTTTCCGTAAGTTCGGGATTGTTATACAATTGATAGTCAGTCTTGTTTTCATATTCTGTACAGTGGTTATAATGAAACAGATTTATTTCCTGAAGCATACAGACTTAGGAATGGAACGTCATAATATTGCCAATGTTGCATTATGGAGAGGTGATATAAAACAGTGGGGCGGTAAGATAGCAGCTTTACCTATGGTGACCGAAGTTCTGCCTCCCCGTTATTTTCCGATTATTCCTACCGGACCAATGATGTATGCGGAAATGAACCATTGGGAGGATATGCCTGAAGCAGTAGAAGAACCTATAACTATTGGCATAATGCCTGCAATGAAGGATTTCTTTGATTTTTATGATTTGAAATTAATTGAAGGCGAACTGCTCTCAGAAAAGAATGCTCCCAATGATATTGTAATTGATGAAAATACACTTCGGATATTTGGTTGGAACCAAGGAGTAGGAAAGACTTTGGGATATGAGAAGGATGGCAAAATTCTTCATTCATATAGAGTGGTAGGAGTTGTCCGGAATTTCTGTTATCAACCGCCTACAAGTATTCCGGGATGTATCGCTTTACAACAACCTCAAGCACAAAATTATCTGCTGTTTCGTGCCAGTATTTTGTTTAAATTTGAGGAAGGTTCCTGGCACGAATGCCGGAAAGCGATTGAGGCCATGCATAAAGAAGATTTTCCGAATGCCTATTTACGATTGTTTAATGAGGAGGAAGAATATGATAAGTATCTCCGTTCGGAGAGTGCTTTAATGAAGCTGTTGACTTTCGTATCATTAGTTTGTATTCTGATCTCTTTGTTCGGAATATTCTTATTGGTTACATTATCTTGTGAACAACGTCGTAAGGAGATTGCCATACGTAGAGTCAACGGGGCACAGGTATATCATATTCTTCATCTATTTTTCCGTGAGTATTTATTGTTGCTGGCAACAGCTGTTATAATAGCTTTTCCTGTCGGATACGTTTTAATGAAACAATGGATTGATCGGTATGTAAGGCAAACGCCGATTGAGGTATGGATATATGTAGCTATATTTGGAATTATAGGATTTTTTATCTTACTATGTATAGGCTGCCGAGTATGGAAAGCTGTTTTGCAGAATCCGGCAGAAGTAATTAAGAATGAATAATAATTAATGGTGATATTATGATTACACATTGTTTAAAAGTAGCTTTTCGTAACTTAGTAAAATACAAAACGCAGACACTTATCAGCATAATTGGATTATCGGTTGGGTTTACTTGCTTTGCGCTTTCCGTATTATGGATTCGTTATGAAATGACGTATGATAATTTTCATGAAGGAACAGACCGTATTTATCTGGCAGGTAATAAATTTGATTTGCAAGGAGACGGATTCTCTTATTATTCGTCAAGTTTGTTGGCTGATTATATAATGAAAAACTGTCCGAAGTAGAAAAGGCTTGTCATATAATACAAGAAGACATAATACCCATTGAATATGAGAAAAATGTATATCAGACACAACAATTAAGAGTTGATTCAAACTTTGTCTCAATCTTTAATATTATTGTATTAGAAGGAAGCAACCGTATGAGATTAGAGAATAACCAGATTGCCATTACTGATAAAATTGCTAAGCAAATATTTGGAACTGAATCTCCGATAGGTAAGCAATTTATATTTCCTAATACAAATAATACAAAGATGACAATAGTTGCAGTGGTAAAATCATGGGAAGGTCATTCTTTATATCCTTTTGATATATTATTACCTTATGAGGATCAAGATCCACATTGGGGGAGTCAACGAAGCCATACACTTTTCCGTATTTACCCTAATAGTGATATAAATGCATTGGAGAAAAGATTGGCTAAATATGAAGTGCAACAAGACTCATATAAACAGTTAATGTCTACTCCTATTGCTTTATTATCTACCTTACGAAGTACACATCCGAGAGAAGATGTTAATGTCAAATTGAATCACATTCGTCTTTTTGCCTGGATTGGAGCTTTGGTTATTATTTGTGGATTATGTAACTATTTAACAATGCTTGTTACTCGTATCCGAATGCGTAAACGTGAATTGGCATTACGAAAAGTAAATGGAGCTTCTAATGGTAGTTTGCTGTCATTGCTTCTTTGGGAATTGGTATTGTTACTCATTGTATCATCGGGATTAGGACTTATGATAATAGAACTCATTTTACCGGGCTTTAGATCTCTATCACAAATAGCCGAGGATACTTCATTCTATTATAGTGAAACGCTTATGTATATATTATTATTAATATTGATAACTATAAGTCTGGCAGCCATACTTATCCGATATGTCAGCAAGCAGTCTTTGCTTGATAGTATTAAACATAAATCAAATCTTCATCTTTCCGGTTGGTTTTATAAAGGAAGTGTTTCCTTTCAATTATTTGTTAGTATTGGTTTGGTGTTTTGTACTATGGTGATGATGAAACAGCTGGATTATCTATTGAATTCAAAAGAACTTGGGTTGAATAGACATAATATAGGAGTTATAGCTTCCGGTTATGGATTTGAAGGTGTTCCTTTTAAAGAAATTCTGGAACAAATGCCTGATGTTATAGAATGTTTATATGGCTTTTATACTCCTATTCCTAAAATGTCATTTTATAGTTATGAAGTGAGGGAATGGGAAGGACAGGCGGACAAAGAACAACGTATCAAGTTAGAGAAGGAAACCATCAATCAGGATTATGCTAATTTTTTCCAAGTTGAAGTTTTGGAAGGTAATATGTTGGATGAAAAAGACGGGAAAGAGGCGGTCCTTATAAATGAAGCTGCGGCAAAGGCTTTTGGTTGGGATCATCCTATTGGAAAGAAGATACACTTGAACGAAAAATGTATAGTAAAAGGGGTTATTAAAAATATTTATTATAATGCCCCGATACATCCGGTTACTCCAGCTATATTCTTCTTGCCGGACAACAAGCAAAAAAGTGAAAATAGAGGTCATTTGATTTTTAAGTTTAAAGAGGGTACCTGGAAAAATGTTTCTCAAAAATTGAGAGAAGAAGCTTATAAAGTTAATCCGAATGCAGAATTACGTTTGATTAATATGGAGGAGAAATACGATGAGTACATGAAATCGGAAAATTCTTTAAGTATGCTATTGAGTATTGTTTCCTTTATATGCATAGCAATTGCCGTATTCGGCATCTTTTCTTTAGTTACTTTATCGTGCGAGCAACGTCGTAAAGAGATTGCTATTCGTAAAGTCAATGGTGCCAGTATAGGAACAATTCTGAATTTATTCTTTAAAGAATATCTGCTTTTGCTTATCATTGCATCATGTATCGCTTTTCCATTAGGATACGTCATTATGAAACATTGGCTTGAAAGTTATGTAAAACAGACTCCGATAAGTCTTTGGATATATGGAGGAATATTTATTGTAATGCTTCTTATCATTTTCCTGAGCATTATTTGGAGAGTATGGAAAGCAGCCCGGCAGAATCCGGCAGAAGTGATTAAAAGTGAGTAAGAATATTATTTAATAAAAGCAATATGAAGAACCAGTTATCAGCTATCAAGGCCCTGTTTCGTTTTAGAATTTATACGATAATAAATATTATAGGGCTTGCGATTAGTGTAGCGGCAACATTAATAATCGTACGTTATATTCATCAGGAAGTGACCGTAGACCACTTTTGCAAGGATCTGGATCAATTATATATATTGACAGCTCAAAGAAGTAACGGTCATATTTCAATAATTGACAATACGGACAGGAATAATGATCCTAATTTTATTGATCCGATGAAGAATCCGGAAGTAGAAAAGTATTCATATTGCATTTCTTTTAAGGATGATTATATCATAGTTGATGATCACCGTTTTCAGGCCAATGTTTTAGTGACCGATAGTTTCTTTCTACAACTAATGGATTATCCTGTCATTTCAGGCATTAAGACTATTCAACGTCCGGATGATGCGATCATTACCCGAAAATATGCTAAACATCTTTTTAAGGATGAAAACCCGCTTGGAAAGCAACTTGTTTCTTCCGCAGGCTATACACTTACTATACGGGGAATTGTAGATGAACCGGATACCAAATCCTCTTTGCAGTTTGATTTGATAACTCCTGTGAATCAGGGAAAATATATGGATTGGAGCCGAATGGGATTTTGTATAACACGTTTGGTTAAGGGTACGGAGTTGGCTAAGTTTAATGAAAAAATCTCTAAACCACAGTCATTGATTTGTTTTAGTCATTCACCTATACAATTCAGGCTTTTTCCATTGAAAGAGCTATATTTTAATAAGGTGGTAAGCTCTGCATCCGGTTTCTTCTTAAGAGGAAATAAAGAACATGTTATTGTGTTGTCTGTTGTAGCATGTATGCTGTTGCTGGTCGGAATTTTCAATTTTATCAATATCTACACGGTTATTATACTGAAGCGGGCGCGTGAGTTTGGAGTTAAAAAGGTGTATGGTGCGAGTGGTATTCAAGTATTTTCCCAAATATATGCAGAAAATCTATGTATGGTTGCTACTTCAATGCTGATTATATGGATGCTGATAGAGGTTACAGCAGGGTTATTCGCAACTGTATATTCAATACCCGTGAAACCGGATCTAAAGTTTGATTTACTACTGTCTCTTATTATATTATTCGGGTTACCGTTAATTACGTCTATCTATCCCTTTTTAAGATACAATTACTCTTCACCTATCACCTCATTGCGTTCAGTCAGTGTCGGGGGACATTCCATTGTGTCTCGTGCATTTTTTCTATTCGTTCAATATATCATCACTTTCTGTTTAATTGTGGTTTCCTTGTATTTTGTGCGCCAGTTATATACTATGCTTCATGCTGATTTGGGTTATCGGGCAAAGGATATTATATCTTGCCAATTCCTGTCACACGAGACACAAAACAGGAGGTATGCAAGTGATGAAGAATGGCAGAAAGAGCACGATTTGGAACAGCACAAAGAACAAGTCATTAAGCAGAAAATGAATGCGTGTCCTTTGTTCGTTACATGGAGCTATGGTGAAATTCCTATAAATCTGGAACCTTACATTAACTTGGAAGCGGATAATGGAGAAAAACATAAAGTAGCCCTTATGAATGCCGATAAAGAGTATATGGATATGTTCGGATTGAAACTGAAAGAAGGGAGGGAGTGGAACGACAAAGATCAGTTTGCCCAGTATAAAATGATTATCAACGAAACAGCTAAGAAGTTATTTCAAATAAAGAATATAGAGGAGGCTTCATTACAGCCGGAATCACGTTTGTGGTGGAGTATGGGAATAGATGAAGGGAAAAATCCTCCTTTCGAAATAGTAGGAGTAATAGAGGATTTTCGGACAGGACATTTGGCGAAAGGAGATGCTCCTTTAGCTATATTATATGATAAAGGAGATAATCCTACTAACCCTTTGATAGCGACAATTGTGGAAGGAAAGCGTAAAGAAGCGGTTGATTTTCTGAAAGAGTTGCATGATGAAGTGTTGGGACAGGGAGAATTTGATTACTCGTTTGTGGAAGATGAAGTGAAAAAGTTGTATGATGAAGATAAAAGAGCCACTCAGATCTATGTCACTTTTGCCGGACTGGCTATCTGCATATCCTGTCTCGGCCTGTTCGGTCTGTCGTTGTATGATATTCGCCAGAGATATCGGGAGATAGCCTTGCGCAAGGTAAATGGCGCTACAGGCAAACAAGTGGCCTTATTGCTGGTACGGAAGTATATATATATACTGGGGGCGGCATTTGCAGTTGCTATTCCTTTGGCCTATTATATCATTCATGATTATACCAAGGACTTTACAGTGAAAGCTCCAGTCGGAGTCGATATATTTATAACAGGTTTTATTCTTACATTAATAATCTCTTTAGGAACATTGTTATGGCAGGTTCGTAGGGCTGTCCGCATCAATCCGGCATTGATAATGAAGAGTGAATAAATACAATGTTTTTTGTTGTTTTTAGTTTAAAAGACAATTGAATAAATTATCTTTGCACTATTCCAATTTTATATCAAATAGGAGAATGTGTATGAATAGAATGAAAGTTTTTTTATTGTTGGCAGTTATGATTGGTTTTAGTTCATGCCAGTCGAGAAGTAAACAAAACATAGAGCAGGAGGTAGAAGTTGACAGTTTGTCGACTAACCCAACTGAAGAGATAAAAATAATAACCGGAGTTGTAAAGGACGCTTCAATGAATAACTTTATGCTAATTACCTTGCAAGGAGATACACTCTTTATTAGTACAATGGATCAAGAGCCAAACGATGTAGCAGGCTTTGAGTTAGGAGATACGGTGAGAGTGAATTATATAGAAGAGGAGGAAGAACCCGGGTTAAATACTATACCGACCGCTCAAAAGTGATTGTGATAGGAAAGAAAAACCGGAATCAATAAATAATTAATCTAACAATAACGTAGAATTATGAAAAAGAAAATGTTGGCAACAACTTTGTTGACAGGGCTATTGGCTGCATGTAGTGGAAACTCTGCTTCCGTCACAGGAGTATGGATTGAGCCTATCCCAGGAATGGAAGACCAAGTGCAGGGTATTAAACTGGAAGAAGGTGGTATTGCATCTTCCGTTAATATGGCTACATTAGTTTATAAAAATTGGAAGCAGGAAGGTGATCAACTGATTCTGGCAGGAAACAGTATTGGCAATGGGCAGACAATTGAGTTTATAGATACAATGAAGATAAAAAAAATAACGGCTGACTCGTTAGTTTTGGATAATCGGGGAATGGAGATTCGCTATGCGAAACAGAAATGATGTAATTTAATATGTGAACATACATTTTATCAATAAATAAAAAAAAGCTACTTCCCTTTTTATGGAATCAGGAAAGTAGCTTTTTATATGATTCTAATACTGATTACAAAATATCCAAAGCCTTGAATGCTTTTACTAACTTCTCAACAGCACGGTCAATCTGCTCTTTTGTATGAGTAGCCATTAATGCCACACGCACCAATGTGTCTTGTGGAGCACATGCGGGTGGAATAACCGGATTTATGAATACCCCTTCATCGAAAGCCAGTTTAGTAACCATGAAAGTCTTGTCTGTATCACGTACATAAAGAGGAATGATAGGTGATTCGGTAGCACCGATTTCGAAACCTGCCTCACGGAAACGTTTCAAAGCATAGTTGGTAGCTTCCCACAGAGCTTCGAGTCTTTCCGGCTCATTCTGAATGATATGAAGAGCTTCTAAAGCAGATGCAGTAGCAGCCGGAGTATTGGATGCACTAAATATATATGTACGAGCATTGTGACGCAACCAGTTGATGATAGAAGAGTCAGCAGCGATAAAACCACCGATAGAAGCCAAAGACTTGCTGAAAGTACCCATAATCAGATCAATCTCATGAGTTAATCCGAAGTGGTCACAAACACCGCGTCCCTGCTTTCCGAATACACCTAAACCATGAGCTTCATCTACCATGATAGTAGCATTGTACTTATGTTTCAAACGTACAATTTCAGGTAAGTTTGCCAAATCGCCTTCCATGGAGAATACGCCGTCAACGATAATCAGTTTTACTGAATCTGGATTGCACTTTTGCAGTTGCTTTTCCAAATCAGCCATATCATTGTGCTTATATTTTAATTGCTGGGAGAAGGAAAGACGACGACCGTCTACGATCGAAGCGTGGTCACGATCATCACAAATGATATAATCATTGCGGTCTGTCAATGCAGGAATAACTCCGGAATTAACTGTGAAACCGGTTGAGAAACAAAGCGCTTCATCTTTACCTACAAAGGCGGCCAGTTCTTTCTCCAGTTGGACATGCAGATCAAGCGTACCGTTCAAAAAACGTGAACCGGCACAACCGGAACCATACTTGTGCATGGCTTGTATACCTGCTTCAATAACTCTTTCATCTCCCGTAAGGCCAGTGTATGCGTTGGAACCGAACATCAACACTTTGTGTCCGCCCATTTCTACTTCTGTACCCTGCTTTCCCTCAATCTCACGGAAATATGGGTAAACGCCCTGTGCCATAAATTTCTGTGGCAGGTCGTACTTAGCTAACTTCTCTTGTAATAATCCCATGAATTATAATTTATTATACTCATACTCAGATCACTCGCTGATGATCTAATAATCCTTTTTTCTTAACAAGTGTTTAAAACAGGGGGCAAAGATAACAAAATTTGCTTTTATCTGTTCTTTTTAAGGGAAAAAAAGTTGCCTTCGTATGATTAGAAACCTCTAATAGATTAAAATTTAATATATTTGTATTACTTTTGTCGTCTACAATCGACAAGAATAGCATGAACGAAAGAATGAAGAAAATAATATTCGTCGTCAATCCTATTTCGGGTACACAAAGTAAGGAATTGATTCTTAGCTTGCTGAATGAAAAAATAGACAAGGCGAGATACTCTTGGGAAGTAGTGTATACAGAGAGAGCCGGTCATGCAGTAGAAATAGCCGCGAAAGCTGCCGAGGAAAAGGCAGATATAGTAGTAGCTATCGGAGGAGACGGAACGATCAATGAGATAGCTCGTTCGTTGGTGCATACGGATACCGCTTTGGGAATCATTCCTTGTGGCTCGGGCAATGGACTTGCACGGCACCTGCATATACCCATGGAACCGAAGAAAGCATTGGAAGTGCTTAATGAAGGTTGCATGGACGTAATAGATTATGGCAAGATTAACGGAACAGATTTTTTCTGTACCTGCGGAGTCGGCTTCGATGCTTTTGTTAGCTTGAAGTTTGCGCATGCCGGCAAACGTGGGTTATTGACTTATCTGGAAAAGACATTGCAGGAAAGTCTTAAATATCAGCCAGAAACTTATGAACTGGAAACGGAAAATGGAGTAACCAAATACAAAGCTTTTCTTATTGCATGCGGTAACGCTTCGCAGTATGGAAACAATGCATATATCGCTCCGCAAGCTACACTGACAGATGGATTGCTGGATGTGACCATTCTCGAACCGTTTACCGTTTTAGATGTTCCTTCACTCGCTTTTCAGTTATTCAATAAGACTATTGATCAGAATAGCCGTATCAAAACATTCCGTTGTAGACGATTGTGTATCCGTAGAACCGCTCCGGGTGTGGTACATTTCGACGGTGATCCTATGGAAACGGATGCTGATGTGAATATTGAATTGATTCAGAGAGGTTTGCGTGTGGTAGTGCCACAAGCAGCAGAAAAAGATGCGGCAAATGTGCTTCAAAGAGCACAGGAGTACATGAACGGAATCAAATTAATGAATGAAGCGATTGTAGATAATATAACAGATAGAAACAAGAAGATATTAAAGAAACTGACGAAAAAGGGGTAATAAATTTATTAATTACTACTCACGAATTACAAATTATTGCGTACTTTTGCAAAGTTTTGGCTCGTCCAAAATTAGAAACACGAGTGATAATTATCTAAATAATAAAATATATGTTCAGAACGCATACATGTGGAGAACTGAGAATCTCTGACGTAAATAAGCAAGTTACGTTGTCCGGCTGGGTGCAACGCAGCCGTAAAATGGGGGGCATGACCTTTATTGACCTTCGCGACCGTTACGGTATTACCCAATTGGTTTTTAATGAAGAAGTAAACGCAGAACTCTGTGAACGTGCCAATAAATTGGGACGTGAATTCGTTATTCAGGTGACAGGAACGGTAAACGAACGTTTCAGCAAGAATGCAAATATTCCTACCGGAGACATTGAAATCATTGTTTCCGAACTGAACGTACTGAATACTGCAATGACTCCTCCGTTTACAATTGAAGATAACACGGACGGCGGTGACGATATCCGTATGAAATACCGTTATCTGGATTTGCGTCGTAATGCTGTCCGCTCTAATTTGGAGTTACGTCATAAGATGACAATCGAAGTCCGTACCTATCTTGACAAGTTAGGTTTCATCGAAGTAGAAACGCCTGTATTGATCGGTTCCACTCCGGAAGGTGCACGTGATTTTGTTGTGCCTTCACGTATGAACCCGGGACAGTTTTATGCACTGCCACAGTCTCCGCAGACTTTGAAGCAACTACTAATGGTTTCCGGTTTCGACCGTTATTTCCAGATTGCAAAATGCTTCCGCGATGAGGACCTGCGTGCCGACCGTCAGCCGGAATTCACACAGATTGACTGTGAAATGAGTTTCGTTGAGCAGGAAGACATTATCGCCACTTTCGAAGGAATGGCTAAACATCTGTTTAAAACCCTTCGTGGTGTGGAACTAACCGAACCGTTTCTGCGTATGACATGGGCAGATGCCATGAAATATTATGGTAGTGACAAACCAGATTTGCGTTTCGGTATGAAATTTGTGGAATTGATGGATATCATGAAAGGTCACGGATTTTCTGTATTTGATAATGCTGCTTACGTGGGTGGTATCTGTGCGGAAGGTGCTGCAACCTATACCCGTAAGCAACTGGATGCATTGACTGAGTTTGTGAAGAAACCGCAGATTGGTGCGAAAGGTATGGTATATGCCCGCGTCGAAGCAGATGGAACGGTGAAATCGAGCGTAGATAAGTTCTATACCCAAGAAGTATTGCAGCAGATGAAAGAAGCGTTCGGTGCGAAACCGGGTGATTTGATCTTGATCCTGTCCGGTGATGATGTGATGAAGACACGTAAGCAACTTTGTGAGCTTCGTTTGGAAATGGGTTCTCAATTAGGATTGCGTGATAAGAACAAGTTTGCTTGCCTTTGGGTGATAGACTTCCCGATGTTCGAATGGAGTGAAGAAGAAGGCCGTCTGATGGCCATGCACCATCCGTTCACTCATCCGAAAGAAGAAGATATTCCTTTGTTGGATACAGATCCGGCTGCTGTGCGCGCTGACGCATATGATATGGTTATTAACGGTGTGGAAGTTGGCGGCGGTTCTATCCGTATCCACGATGCACAGCTGCAAGCTAAGATGTTCGAGATTCTGGGCTTTACACCTGAAAAAGCACAGGCACAATTTGGCTTCCTGATGAATGCGTTTAAGTACGGTGCACCTCCTCACGGTGGTTTGGCATACGGACTTGACCGTTGGGTATCTCTGTTTGCCGGGCTCGATTCTATCCGCGACTGTATTGCGTTCCCGAAGAACAACTCAGGACGTGATGTAATGTTGGATGCGCCGTCTGCTATTGACCAGACTCAACTTGACGAATTGAATTTGATCGTTGATATCAAGGAAGGAGAGTGAAAGAATCAGTACGTATATTCCGTTTTATAGTAATCGGTACAATGAACGCTTTGATTATGGCGTTGGTTGTATGGTTAATGATGAAAGAAATATCATTCGACGGTGACTATATGGTGGCTAATATAACGGCGTACCTGATAGCTCAGATTCATAATTTTATCTGGTGTAAGTACTGGATATTTCCCGTAGAAAACAAAAAGAACAGTCTCTGGAAACAGATACTGCTCTTTTGCTCTGCTTTCGGAGTGGCTTACACCGCACAATTCTTATTTCTTATCCTGTTAGTAGAAGGATTGGACGTTAATGAATATCTTGCGCAATTTCTGGGCTTGTTTATTTATGGAGGTGCCAATTTTTTGGCTAATAAAAAGATAACTTTCCAATAAGAAGTCCATTATACAGTATATAGAAAGGGCACAGAGTTTTAATTTTACATTTCACTCTGTGCCCTTCGTTTTTTAATATACGACTATTGATTATATCTCAAACTCTAGTCCAGAAAGCGTTTAGTCAGTCCTTCGTATTCGTCAATCCGACGGTCACGCAAGAATGGCCACCAACGGCGTACATTTTCCGAACGTTCCATATCTATTTCGACGACCATATTCTCCGGACGGTCATTACCTGCTTGCGCTAAGAATTCTCCTTGCGGACCGACCACAAAGCTATTTCCCCAAAATAGAATACCGTTAGTCTGTCCCGAAGGATCGGGTTCATGTCCTACACGGTTGACGGAAATAACAGGAAGACCGTTTGCAACAGCATGGGCACGTTGGGAGATAATCCATGCATTGAGTTGACGAGCTTTCTCATCATCCGTATCGCTACTTTCCCAGCCGATAGCAGTAGGATAAATTAAAAGTTCTGCACCTTTCAGCGCCATTAGACGGGCAGCTTCCGGATACCATTGATCCCAGCATACCAGTACTCCCAGTTTGCCTAAGGATGTCTGAATCGGTTCAAAACCGATATCTCCGGGAGTGAAATAGAACTTCTCGTAGTAGGCAGGATCATCAGGAATGTGCATTTTACGGTATTTTCCTGCAATGCTTCCGTCACGGTCAAAAACAACGGCAGTATTATGATAGAGCCCGGGAGCACGTTTCTCAAAAAGAGAGGTGACAAGAACCACTCTATTAGCTGCTGCCAGTTCCGAATAAAATCCGGTGGAAGGCCCGGGAATTGGTTCGGCAAGATCGAACAAGTTAGTGTTCTCTGTCTGACAGAAATAAAGCGAATTATGTAACTCTTGGAGCACAATCAGTTGTGCGCCGTGAGCGGCACAAGCCTCGATACTCTTTGCAAGATTCATTAGATTGGCTTCGTATATCTGCGGTATTGGATTGCTGTATGATTCCGACTTTTATCTTTTCTCATGATGAATAATTATTTTATGCTACTGAAACGTTATTGGATAACACCTGACGGATATTGCATGGTGACGCAATGCAGCGAGCCATGTTGCTTTATTAATGCCCGGCAATCAATACCGATGACCTGATGTTTAGGAAATGCTTGTTGCAATACTTCTCCCGCTTTCCGGTCATTATCCGGCTGTTGATAGGTGGGGTAAAGCACAGCTTCATTCATTATCAGAAAATTGGCATAGGTAGCAGGCAGTCGTTCACCGTCTTCTTCTACCTTGTCTGCCATTGGCAAAGCCAGCAGGCGATAGGGCTCTCCTGCCAATGTGCGGAATGTTTTTAATTGTTCCTCCATGGCATGCAGTGCTTCATAATGTTCGTCTTCGGTTTATCGTCACATTTCACGTAGGCAATGGTGTCGGTGGAACAAAAGCGTGCCAAGGTGTCGATATGACTGTCGGTATCATCGCCGGCCAGATAACCGTGATCCAGCCAGAGGACTTTCTGCAGGTGGAAAGTTGATTTGAGATATTCTTCTATTTCTACTTGATTCAGTTTCCGTTCCGGTGGGGGAGAGCAGGCATTCGGTGGTGGTAGAGCAGTGTCCCCATACCGTCGCTTTCGATGGAACCTCCTTCGAAACGAAACCAAGACGATTGATATAATGACCTTTAATACTTCCGGCTTTTACAGCCTGTCCGGTAATCAGATTATCCAGTTCGGAGGCGAACTTCAACCCCAGCCGTTGAATGTGAAGTCGAGCAGGGAAGGGTTGCCGGTATCTATCATGGTGATAGCTCCGTGGTCGCGTGCCCATGTATCGTTTGTCTCACATCTCAGAAAGCGGACATTGTCCATGTTTACGGTAGCCACTATCTGTTTTTACTTCTTCGGGCTCGGGAGTCACGATTAATAATAACTCACGTTTGGCTATTTCTCTGGCTATATTGACAAAACATTCTTGTACTTCTTTCAGCATATATGCCCAATCTGTACCGGCATGCGGCCATGTCAACTGTATGCCGCTTTGCAGATCCCATTCGGCAGGCAGGTGAGGAGCTCTCATTTCTACCTGTACAGTCATATTCTTTCCAAAGTTCAATTGCAAATCTTTTTCCGAGCCACTGGGGCTGGGAAGTCCAACCATGATTCCCATCAGATTATATTATATTTAGTTATAAAATCAGTTTATAAAATGAGCAGGTACCAGTCTTTTGACACATACCTTTATGCTTTGGTTTCCTGTTTCGGCTTCCGGTCAAAGAATGGATTCTTTGAAGAGGCGCTCACCGGAATAGCCATAACCATTTTGCAGTTTTCAGCCAATTGAGGCGTTGTGCTGCCAATCGGCAGAGAACATGACACGGGTATCTACGCATATGCGGCTGCTGTGGCACAAGCGGAGCCGATGGCGATAGCCAACGTCAATACTGTTCAATGCACAGGGGACGTCTTCCGTGCGTCCGGCACAGGTTGTAAACCAATGTCTGGTCAAGCCCTGCGCTTGCTTCGCGTTTATTAATATAACACATTCGGCACTCAAGATGTTGTCGGCGTCACGAAGGAAAAACTTCATTCCATGTTCTTCTACCATAGCTATCATGGGTGTCCGACAATTGTTTAATCTCTTCATCAGTGATCAAGGGCCACTTCAATAATATCAATTCCTTTTCCTTTTCGAGCAGTGCGTGCAGCGGTCATCATCTTGACGGGCTACCTGCAATATATGCTCGTGACGGGCGTCTTTCGTTCAGTATCATAACTTTCTTGAATTAATTATAAGGCGTGATAAATGAAATTGGCAAAATTACACTAGATGATGAAATAAATAGGGGCTATCATTTGAGTCTGATATGAAAAACTTTCGTATCGGACTTTGTGTTGGGCGGAAAGGCTATCTTTGTATCTGTCAACTTATAAAAGCTGTGAGTATATGAGTAATAAAATTTATCCTATCGGCATACAGAACTTCGAGAAAATCCGTAAAGGAGGTTATTGCCATAGATAAGACTGCTTGATATATCAAATGGTGAAAACTGGCAGTTATTATTTTCTTTATCGTCCACGTCGTTTTGGGAAAAGTTTGTTACTATTCACTAAAGCCTATTTTCAGGGAAAAAGGACTTTTCGGGAAGGATTGGCGATAGAGAACTGGAAAAGATTGATCAAATATCCCATTCTGCATTTAGATCTGAATGCGGAGAAATATACGAATCCTTGAAGCACTCGACCAGGTTTAGAGAGTGCTTTTACGGGGTGGGAAGCTCTTTATGGTGCACAGGATTATGAGAAAACATTCGCTTCCCGCTTTCAAGGTATTATTCAGCGTGCTTGTGAGAAAAGGGCCAGAGTGTCGTTATTCTTGTGGATGAATACGATAAGCCTATGTTACAGGCGATTGGTGGATGATGAACTCCAGAAGAGTTTCC
>VOFB01000275.1_pt1 | contig 42001 bp, 56 predicted proteins | sample 5384141 | NCBI WGS metagenome assembly VOFB01 (sample SAMN12384721, study PRJNA508395) | human gut metagenome | isolation source: healthy gut A | host: Homo sapiens
TATGCCGCTGAATTTGTGATCTGCTGTCCGGGCTGCTTACGGCCGGTCCTCATTAGAACGGCTGCCAGCTTCGGCTCAGTGGGTCAGTTAAATCCCGACCACGAACCCTGCCGTTTTATGGCACCAGCTTCATCTTATAAGGCAAAACGCGCTTTTTTCGGACGGTAGATCGTTTCTCGCTGCAATTTGCTGTCCACCATGATGATCGTCGCTTCGTCATCAGTGAGGTTTTGCGGACGATGCAGGGCATCTCGGTGATGCCTCCCGAACACACGGATTTTCTCGCCGTAATGAGCGCGCAGAGAAGCGATGATTTCCTTTGCCTCGTTTGTACGGCTATCCACCATCGTAAAAAGAATCCCGTCGATTTTCAGCTTGGGGTTGATCTGCCGTTTGACCTGTGAAATGGAGTGCATAAGCAAATCCAGACCCTTTGCCGAGAGAAACGATGGCTGCGACGGAATGATAACGCTGTCGGCTGCCGCCAGTGAGTTCAGCGGCATAATGCCAAGCGACGGCATACAGTCAATGAGAATATAGTCATAATGTCCGCAGCGCCCGCCCGTTCATAGCGTTAATACCATGGGCTTTATCTCGTTGATATATGTCCGCAGCGCCCGTTCACGGTTCGCCGGGCAGGTCAATAGCGTTAATCAGTCCCGGATTTCCATACCCGACAATGTCTGATAGCTTATTCGCAGGCAGCAGGTCAACGCCCTCGCATCGTGGCCGTTGGGAATCGGCTTGTCGTCAATCACCGACTGTATAATGTCCGTAAGCGTAACGGGCAGATCGTCGGGTTTAGGATAGCCGAGGGAGAGCGTCAAAGAATTTTTGCGCGTCTGCGTCGATCAGCAAGACACCTTTTGTTTTCCTGTGCAAGCAATACCGATTCCGAGGTTAGCGGTCGTTGTAGAAATCCCTTGGCATTTTACCCACGCCGCCTTTTTGGTTCGTCACCGCAATTACTTTGCAATTCGCTTAATTCTCAAGGAGGAAGCACGGCTGCGCAATTTTTTTCGTCGGCAGCCGCAGAAAAAGGCATGAACAATATCGAATGGTTTCGCGAAGCGAAATACGGCATGATGGTCCACTTCGGACTCTATTCCATGCTCGCCGGTGAGTACAGAGGGCGCCGTACGCCCTACGACTACGGTGAATGGATTCAGTCTGCTTTTGCCATCCCGAACCGCGAAATGGAACAGCTTGCGGGTGCGTTTAACCCCTGTTTATTTTAATGCGGAGGAGTGGGTAAAGCTTGCAAAAAGAATGCGGTATGACCTACTTTGTGGTTACCTCTAAGCACCACGAGGGGTTTTGCGCTGTTTGATTCCGACTGCGATGCATACAACATCAAAAAAGCAACGCCATTTGGCGAGAGACCTCATCGCAGAGTTGGCGGAAGCCTGCTACAAGCACGGTTTTTAAAGCTGGGACTTTACTATTCGCAGGAGCTTGACTGGCACCACCCGCACGGCGGCGGCTACGACAAAACCGCCGGCTGCGCCGGCACGGCGTGGTATAACAACTGGGATTTCCCGGTGCAGACAACAAAGACTACTCCATCTGCTTTAACGAGAAGATCAAGCCGCAGGTGAAGGAGATCATGACAAAATACGGCGACATCTGCCTGATCTGGTTCGACACCCCGGGCGTGATGACAAAGGCGCAGAGTCAGGAGTTTTTACGACCTTGTGAAGCAGTATCAGCCGGACTGCCTTGTGAACTCGTCTCAAGTGGGCGTGTATGATTACGTTTCTCTCGGCGATAACGAGATTCCCCGCAGAGCGTCCGGCAGAGATCTCGAAAGAACGCGCAGGGGACATGCAGTCCCATGAACGATCTGTTCGGCTTCAAGTATTCGCCGTATAACCTCTGAGACCGCGGCCACGCTGAACGACACATGGGGCTTCAAATACTACGACCACAACTGGAAAACACCTGAGCAGATTCTGCAAACAAGCAGAAGCTCAACGGTATGGGTGTAAACTACCTTTTGAATGTCGGTCCCGATGCGCTCGGCCGTATTCCGTCCTATTCCGTCGATATTCTTCGCCGCGTTCGCGAGCTGGAAACCCAACTGTTACGGTGAGTATCTGACGTATAAGTCTCCCTGCGAAACGGCACGGAGCTGTTGGTCGGCGCAGGTGAGCGGCGTTTGTCTGCCGTTCATGTCGTAGAGCACAACAGCATGTGTGCTGACACAGGCCGCAGGATAGAAAGCGTGCAGGAAGCAAACTGCTTTGAGGTTTGCATTCGTAAATTCTGTTTGGTAGCAATCTGGCAAAAGTGCAACAATTTATCCCTTTGCAAATTCAAATGCAAGAGATTTGCGTTGCACTTTTTCTCTATCTGGTGCCAATAAATTATTCTTCGCTCAAGTCCGCTTTGGGGCTTGGCTTTTTATTTGCAGACTTATGAAACCGTGTGAGCAACAGAACGCCGATTAAAATAAATGCCGGAAAACCGCGGAAAACAGCATGCCGCTCTTTAAACCGAGTTGGTCCGCAGTGAGATTCGGAAAAGATGCGGCGATGTTTGCATTGCCGGAAACCGCGCCGCTCACTGCGCCCATCAATGCCGGGCCCACAGAGCAGCCCCATCGCCCAACACCGCCAAAATGCCGAACATCGCCGTACCGCCCCTTCGGGTACGCGGCGGAGGTCAGCGAGAACGCCCGGCCCATGAGGCTTACGGAAAAGCCGCACAGCGCGCACGAAAGCAGAGAAAGCCACGGGTTTTCAAATAAAGCCGTACCAAGATAGCACAAAATACACAGTGCGGCGCAGAATACCATCGCGCCCGTTAAATGGATTTTCTCGCCCCACACGCCGTAGATTGTTCTGCCGATGCCCATAAACACCGCAAACAGGCACGGCCCTAAAAGGTCGCCGATGACCTTCGTCACGCCGAGCGCACGCTCCGCAAACAGCGAGCTCCACTGGCTCATGGCAAGCTCGCTCGCGCCCGCGCAAAGCATCAAAAGCAGTGCCACGAGGAAAATTTTCGAGGTAAACAGCGTTTTGAGCGGTGTTTTTTTCCTCCGGCACGGTGGGCATCAGCGGCACCTTGAGGAAACGGAATAAATTATAAAGCGGCAGCAAAGACCACAGAATCGGGATGATAAACCACAAATCCTCGCCGATCAAGCGCAGCAAAAGCGTCGTGATGAGCACCACGCCCACCTGTCCCCAGCAGTAAAACGAATGTAAAAGGCTCATCGCGGAGGCCTTCGCATCGCCCGGGCAGGAATCGACAATCGGGCTGATGATAACTTCAATCAGGCCGCCGCCCACGCCGTTCACAATCGTCGCAAGGACAAGACCCACATACGGCGCAGGCATCACGTTCGGCAGCGTGCCCTGCATCCAAGGCCTAAAAACGCCAGCGCGTGCGATGACCGCTGATTTTCGGTAGCCGATGCGGTCTACGTATTTAACGGAAAGCGTATCCGTGATGACCTGCGTCACAAAGTTGCACAGGAATGAGCGCCGAAATCAGCGAATACGAAATGCCGAATTTGTTTTGGAACAGCACGAAAAACAGGGGAGAGAGATTGTTTACAATGCCCTGCGTGATATACCCGCGGTAGCAGGCAAACACGGTGCTTTTAAAGTTTTGGGTCTTCTCCATTTAACTATACCGCCTTTAATAAAATGCTAACTTTCATTATAGAGGAAGGCCCGGCGAAATTCTACCGTGAATTTGACGGAGAACCACAAAAATTCAATACATCTGCCGAAAGGCATTCCAAAAAAAATGCGGCGTAAAAAGCCAAATCCATGTTGATTTTACCAAAGGAAATATAGTACAATAAAACCAAACAGGGTTTCTCTTTCAGAAAAAGCCCCAATTCAATCTGTTATTCTTTTGATTTATTCAATTAGAAGGAGTGTTTTAACATGAAGTTAGGCGTACTTACCAATGTTGTAGGCAACATGTCTCTTGAGGACGCACTGAAGTATTTCAAGTCCATGGGCATCCAGATGGTCGAAATCGGCTGCGGCGGCTATCCGGGCAAAGATCACTGCGATCCGGAAGTTCTGCTCCACGATGAAGCAAAGTATCAGGAGTTCTGCGATACCATCAAGAAGTATGATATGGAAGTCAGCGCATTCTCCTGCCACGGCAACCCGATCCACCCGAATAAGGAGCTGGCTGCGGCTTATGATAGGACATGCGCAACGCAGTTCTGATGGCTGAAAAAATACGGCCTGCATCAGATCAACTGCTTCTCCGGCTGCCGGGCGATTGCGAGACCTCTCAGTATCCGAACTGGGTTGTATGCGCATGGCCGGACGATTTCGGTAAGATCCTCGAGTATCAGTGGAAGATTCTTGTCGATTACTGGAAGAATTTTGTAGCATTCGCAAAAAGAGCACGGCGTCAACAAGATCGCTCTTGAAATGCACCAGGGCTTCTGTGTTTACAACACGGAGACGCTCCTCAAGCTCCGTGAGGCTGTGGGCCCGGAGATCGGCGCAAACTTTGACCCGTCCCACCTCATTTGGCGGGGCATGGATCCGGTTGCTGTTATCCGTGAGCTCGGCGGCGACGCAATCTTCCACGTACACGCAAAGGATACCCGCCTCGATAAGTACAACATGGCAAAGAACGGCGCGCTCGACACGAAGAGCTATGCAGACGAAGCACATCGCTCCTGGATCTTCCGCAGCGTCGGCTACGGCAACGATCTGCTCTATTGGAAGGACATCATCAGCGCTCTGCGCCTTGTCGGCTATGACTATGCCATCAGCATTGAGCATGAGGATAGCCTCATGAGCCAGAACGAGGGCCTTATGAAGGCTGTTGAGACCCTGAAGTCCGCTATCATCTTCGAGCCGAAGATGACCGAGACCCGTTGGATCTGATTTCTCTCTGACAACACGTAAATAAAACCACGGCGCTTCGGCAGGGCAACCTGTCGGAGCGCCGCTTTTATGTTTTAACGGTTTGCTTTTTGTCCGTATGATACGCGCACAGCTTTAAAAACGGAAACAGCAAAGCGGCATAAAACCCTGCACAAACCGCCGTTTGCAGCAAAACAAGGGGAATACCCGAAAGCGAAATGCTTTTCAATAAAAACTGTGTTGCATTCGCGGCAAGCATTGCGAAAAACGTCGGCATCACTACACTTTTCAATAGCCCGATATGTACATCGGCGACTTTTAATAATCTTCGTACGCTCAGCATCGCGTTGAAGATGGACGAGAAAAACAAAATTGCAATGTACGCCCGCATACCGGCAAACCGCATGAAAAGCAGAATCGAAAGCACACGCAGAAACGAATCCGAAAAGTTGTATTTCATGGAGTTCAGCTGCTCGTCAAGCCCCTTTAAAAGACTGTCCACCACGACATCCAGATACAAAAGCGGTACGAGCGGCGCCAAAATTTTGAGGTATGCCCCGGCTTCCCGGCTCTTATAAAACGCCTCGCCCCAGTCACTGCCGAAAACGAAGAAGATCCCCGCGCAGAAAATGCCGAACTGCAGGGCTGCGTGCACCGCGCGCTGCGTGATGTGCCGCACGGCCCTGCGGTGCGAAAGCTCAAATTCCCGCGCCGTTTTCGGGATGAGCAAAGACGCGAACGACGTCAAAAACGAAGACGGAAAGTACAGCATCGGCATTGCCATGCCCTGCAATAAACCGTAGGCGGACATGGAAGCCGCACAACTGAGCCCGTACCGCCCGAGCTCGCGCGGGATGAGCAGATTTTCCGTCGTTGAAAGCAAGCTGCGTGCCGCGCTCGAAAGCGTGCACGGCACCGCAATGTGGAACATCCCGTGCAGAACGCCCGTCGCCTGCTCTTTTTCTTTCGGCGTGTTGCGCTTTAAGCTGCGGCGGTAAATGAGAAACCCCGCCAAAAACGAGACGGCTTCTCCGAATGTTGAAGCAATCATCGCCGCAAAGCACGCGGCTTCTATGCTCTGCGGCGCAAAATACCAGAACAGCACAACGGCGGAGAAAATCGTCAGCACCTGTTCCACCGCGTCACTCCATGAGGTGGAAAGCGATTCGTCCACTGCTAAGAAATATCCTTCATGCACGTGCACTGCGACATAAACGGCAGCCCAAGCGCCAAAATGCGCAGAGACGGCGCCGCGCCGGCGTTGCCCAAAATATGCGCGGCGGCAAAATCCGAAAAGCACAGCAGCAAAACCGCAATGGTACAGCTCACCGTCAGGCAGAACAAAAAGCACTGCGTCACCACGCTGCGCACCGTGCAGCGGCGGTTCGCCGCAATGGCTGCCGTCACCATGCGCGTCACGGCCAAGCTGATGCCGGAAGTGGAAAGTGTGATGGCGAGCAGGAACACGGAGAAGATGAGCTGGTAAAGCCCCATGCCCTCCGCGCCGATTTTGCCCGATAAATACGCACGGTAGCCGATATTCGTAATGCGGAAAAACAGTGAAAATGCCGTTAAAGCGATGCCTTGCAGCAGAAATTTGCGTTTTGTCATGATTGTCGCAGGGCCTCCTATTGCAAGTTTTCCGGGCGCGTTGTATAATCAGCTTATATGAGAAATGTATAGATAATTTTCTGCATTTTATAAAAAGAGAACAGGAGTTAAAAAGTATGACAGATCAGGTAAACGCAGACTGGACCGAATTACAGGTCACCATTCCCGCGGCGGATACGGACCGCGCGGGCGACATTGCGCAGATGGTCGTGCCCTACGGCATTTATATTGAAGACTATTCGCATTTAGAAGAGGAAGCGATGGAAATCGCGCATATCGACCTCATTGACGAAGACCTTCTCAAAAAGACCGCACCAAAAGCATCATCCATGTGTATATCAGCCCGGAGGAAAACCCGGCGGAAGCCATTTCGTTCCTCAAAGAGCGTTTTGAAGCCGTCGGCATTGAGAACACCATCACCGCCGCCAACTGCGCGGAGGAGGATTGGATCAACAACTGGAAAAAGTATTTTTAAGCCCATCCCCGTCGGCAACCGCTTGCTTGTGCGCCCCATGTGGGAGGACGAGTACGAAGCAGGTGACCGCGTCGTGCTGCATCTGGAGCCGGGCCTCGCGTTCGGTACCGGCACGCATGAAACGACCCGCCTTTGCATGGAGCTGCTCGAAAAGTATGTAAAGCCGGGCGATACCATGCTTGATATGGGCTGCGGCAGCGGTATTTTGTCCGTCGCCGGTCTGCTGCTCGGCGCAGGCAGCGCCGTTGGCGTCGATATTGATGCTCTCGCCGTCAAGACCGCCGTCGCAAACGCAGAGATCAACCACGTCGGCGATAAGTTCACCGGCATCTGCGGCAATCTGGCGGATAAGGTTACCGGCACATTCGATGTCGTTGTCGCGAATATCGTCGCAGACGTCGTGATTTTGCTCACAAAAGATGCCCCGCGCTTCATGAAACCCGATACCGTCTATATCATGAGCGGCATCATCGATACAAGGGAAGACGATGTTTTGGCGTGCCTCGCGGATAAATTCGAGATCATCGACCGCAAAGAGGAAAAAGGCTGGGTTGCACTTGCAGCAAAGCTGAAGTAAACATAGCGAAGCGACAAACAAAGTCTTTGGTCAAGTTTTCTTCAGAAAACTTGCGGGTTATCAGGGCAGAGCCCTGATTCGTCGTCCGCAGACGACGAAATCCTTTTGCCTACATTAGGACTAGGAAGGTAGGCTAAACAGTCCGGTGGACTGTTTAGCTGCAGGAAACCCAGTCAATGGGGTTCCTGAACGACTCGTAGAAACGAGTCGTTAGAAAATATAAATAAGCACTAAAAAGATTCGGAGGGGTTATCATGACAGCAGAATTCCACAAGGCAAACCGTCAGCGCCTGTACGCCGAAATGAAAGACGGCAGCGTAGCCGTGTTCTTTTCCGGCAGCGCACCGCGCCAGAGTGCCGATGCGTACTATACATTCTTCACAAACCGTAATTTCCTGTATTTAACGGGCATTAAATTCGCGGGGCTCGTGTTGGTCGCCACAAAAATCGGCGGCAATGTGCAGGAATCCATCTATATCCTCCCGCCGGATCTCATGAAAGAGCGCTGGACGGGCCGCAGACCGAAAGCCGATGAAGTTATGGCGCAGTCCGGAATCACGGATATTCGCTTCGTTGAGAACTTTGAAAACGATATCCACCGTGTTTTGAACAGCGGCAACGTGCAGCGCGTCTACCTCGACCTCTACCGCCATACGCCGGACGAGGGCTTAGATGAAGCCCACCGCTTCGCGCAGACCATTAAGACCGGCTACCCGTTCCTCACGGTTGAAAATATCCTGCCCATCTTAAAGCGCCTGCGTACCCTGAAGGCTCCGTGCGAGATTGACGCCATGCGTCGTGCCATGACCGTTACGCGCGAAGGCATTCTGCGCATGATGCGCGCTTCGCACCCCGGCATGTATGAGTACGAGTATAAAGCCGAGTTCGACTACGCCCTCACCAGCGCCGGCGTGCTTGAGCCCGCGTTCCACTCCATCATTTCCGCCGGCGAAAACAACTTCTGCATCCATTACGACAGCTACATGGGACAAGCCAAAGACGGCGATATGATCTTGAATGACGTTGGCGCGCAGTGGGACGGCGAGTGCAACGATGTCTCCCGTGGCTGGCCGTGCAACGGCAAATACTCGAAAGAGCAGCGCATGCTGTATGAGTGTGCCCTCAATACGTCGAACTACATGTTCTCCATCATCAAGCCCGGTATGCTCATGGACGATGTGGATAAGACCGCCCGCCGCTATTGCTGTGAGCAGCTGAAAAAGATCGGTCTGCTGTCCTCTTACGATGAGATTGGCAAATACATGTGGCACGGCGGTGCGCACCATGTCGGCTACGACGTGCACGATGTTGTCGATGCACTCGGCAAGCCTATCGCGCCGAACATGGTCTTCTGCGTTGATATCGGCATTTACGCCGAAGATCTCGGCATCGGCTTCCGCGTGGAGGATAACTGCCTTGTCACGCCGACCGGCGCAGAGAACCTCTCTGCGTCCGTGCCGCGCACCATCGAAGACATCGAGGCTGTCATGGCAAAATAACGGGAGAAATTTTAAGGAAGCTCATTTTACCCGAGCAGATTACGGAAGCGCAGTATAAAGCGTATCTTGCGGATTGAGGCACAGAGCGCATCGTGCCGAGCGAGCGCCGCAGGGGCTACGCCAAAATGCAACTTGCGCTCGCGTTGCCTATCGCACATGCCATGGGTTTGCAGAAGGCGCTCATCACCTGCGCAGACGATTTTGAAAGAAAGAAGTGAAAAACATGACAAATTTTAGCAAGCTCGTTTTGAAAATGACGGAGTACGAGGGCGGCTGTGTCGAGCGCGTCAACCACTTTTTGAAGGTGTTCGCGTTCGCAAAGACCATCGCGGAGGGCGAAGACGTGGACGATGCGACAAAAGAAATTTTGGAAGCCGCCGCCATTACGCACGACATCGGCATCCGAGTGTGCTTTGAAAAATACGGTAACTGCAACGGCTCTCACCAGGAGGTGGAAGGCCCGCCCATCGCACTCGAAATGCTGCCTGCGTGCGGTTATACCCATGGGCAGACGGAGCGTATCTGCTATCTCATCGGCCACCACCACACGTACACGAACATCAACGGCATCGATTATCAGATTTTGGTTGAAGCCGATTTCCTCGTAAACATTTTCGAGAGCGGCATGACCCATGAAGCCGCCGAAAAAGGTGTACGAGAACATCTTCCGCACAAAGACCGGAAAGCAGCTTTTAAAAGACCTGTTCTTGTAAATTGCACATAAAATCAAAAATTAGAATATTGACATTTATGAGAAATAACCTTACAATTAACATTGCAAGGTTATTTTTTACTTGTCAAATTTTTAAGGAGTTGTGATATATGGCAAGAAATTTCATGTGCACCAAAACAGACCCGGTCGTCGAGACCAAAGCCGGTAAGCTGCGCGGTTTTCAGCTTGACGGCACATATGTGTTCCACGGCGTAAAATACGCCGATGCAAAAAGCGTTTCCACCAGCCGACCCCGGTAGAGCCGTGGAGGGCATCAAAAACGCGCTGGCTTACGGCTACGTGTGCCCCATGCTGCAGCAGGATCAGCCCAGCAACGAGCTGATGGTGCCGCACCGCTATTGGCTGCTCGATGAGAACTGCCAGTACCTCAATATCTGGACACAGCATCTTGACCCGAACGCCAAAAAAGCCCGTGCTCGTTTGGCTGCACGGCGGCGGATTCGCGGCGGGCTCCTCCATTGAGCACATCGCCTACGAGGGCGAAAACATGAGCAAATACGGCGATGTCGTCGTCATTTCACTCAACCACCGCCTCAATATCCTCGGCTATCTCGATCTTTCCCCGTTCGGCGAGGAATATAAGAATTCCGGCAACGCCGGCAACGCCGATATGGTCGCAGCTTTGCAGTGGATTCACGAAAATATCGCAAACTTCGGCGGCGACCCGGAAAACGTGACGCTGTTCGGCCAGTCCGGCGGCGGTATGAAGGTCTGGACGCTGATGCAGACCCCTGCGGCGGACGGCCTGTTCCATAAGGGCGTCGTGCAGAGCGGCTGCATCGATCACTTCGTCTCCGGCAATTCCACGGAGCAGAACGGCAAAGCCATCGTCACGGCGCTTTCGGCAGAATTGAAGCTCGATGATGTCAAAGCACTGGAGACCATCCCATACGCACAGCTCGCGGCAGCGTACAACAAGGTCGCGCCGGAGGTCGCAAAGACGGGCGCATACGTCGGCGGCAACCCGCTTGCAAACGATTGGTACCTCGGCGATCCGCTCGAGGTCGGTTTCGGAGCACGCAAAGACCATCCCGGTCATGGTTGGCACCGTGCTCGGCGAGTTCTCGTTCATGCCGGCATTAAGCGAAGAGGAAAAGGCCGATGCTGCACTCATCGATTCTATGATCGAAAAACGCTACGGCGCAGAGGGCAAAAAGCTCAAGGAGATGTTCGCCGAGGTTTACCCGGATAAGGACGTCAGCGACGTGCTGTTCATGGATTCTATTTTCCGTGCGCCGTCTACCGATTTCATCTTGAAAAAAGCGCAGCACCCGGAAAGCGGCACGTATTCGTATATGATGACCTACACCTTCCCGTATGACGGTGGGCATATCGCATGGCATTGCAGCGAAATCCCGTTTGTGTTCCATAACACGAGCCTCGTCGCCGCGTATAACGAGCCCGGCGTGACCGACTTGCTCGAAAAGCAGATGTGCGACGCGTGGCTCAACTTCGCGCGTGACGGCAAACCGTCCAGCGAAGATTTGCCGGAGTGGCCGGCTTGCACTGCAGACGACGAAGCGACCATGATTTTCGACAAAAAGTGTGAAGTCAGACATAACTACGACCACGAGCTTGTTGCGCTGCATAAAAAATTGGCTCCCTCGCCGTGGAGCCATAACGATGACGAGGAAGAGCAGCAGATCCAGCACTAAGCGCTTCGCATTTGCCTGTGAAAGCGAACGAATAAAGGCTTTGATTTAGATTTTCTTCGAGAAAACTTGAGGGGACTTGGGCACTGCCCCAAGTCCCTCTGCCTTTGAAAAGGCGGGCAAAATTTTTAGTGTCGCTACGCTATGTTCCCCCGCAAGCTTTTTTTTTTGCAAAAAAAAGCCGAACACAACTTCTGTGCTCGGCTCATTTTGCATTAAATTAAATTACATGTTAGCCTTCAGCCATGCAATGTCTTCAGCAAGGCAAGCTACGCGATCCTGCGGGTCGTTGTAGCTGGCTTCACGCTCAACAACGTAAATGACGTTGTCGCACTGTGCGTCGGCAGCTGCCTTAACAGCCTTCCAGTCCACAATGCCCTGACCCTGCGGCACGTTCAGCTTGTCGTGCTCTTCCTTCATCTTGAGGAACTCCGGCGGGAAGATCGGCTTGCCGTCAGCGTCTTTCTCAAACTTGAAGCGCGGGGTGGTGTCGTGGCGGACTGCGGCTTGTTTGCGCCGATAACGCCGCCGTTTTCCTTAATGTGGATGCTTGCAATGCGGCCTGCGTGGCTGTTGATGAAGTCTACCGGGTTTACGCCTGCTGCGCTGCACCAGCCGCAGTCAAGCTGGAAAGCCGTAACTCCGGGTCACATGCATCGATGAGCCAGTCATAAAGATACTTGCCCTCGTCCACATAGAACTCGTCGGTGTGGTTGTGGTAGCCGATCTTGATGCCGTACTGCTTCGCAATGTTGCCGAGGCGGTTGAGTTCTGCTGCAACTTCTTCAGCTTCTGCCTTGTTGCAGAAGTTCGTTGCCGGGCAGATGACGAGCTTTGCGTCCAACTCTGCAAAGTAGGGGAGAACGCCTTCAATCTGATCCAGACCGACGTGAAAGCGGAATCGACCTTCAAATTGTTCTCTGCGAGAACTTTCTTCATTTCTTCAACCGGCACTTCCGTGAAGTCCGCAGTGAACTCTGCACCTGCAAACCAAGCTTTGCAATGGTCTTCAGCTTCTCTCAATCGGGCTAATCGGCTCGGGGAAACCAGGGAATAAACCTGAACATTGATATTTTCCATAGAAAACCACCTTTCTGAAAATTATAACGTTTGCGGAAACTCACGTTTAAAAATGCGGCGACACGAAATGCCGCCCACACAAAATACTGATTAAAATTAGTCGAAGTAAACAGGCTTGCCGGTTCTGTTGGACTCATAGATCGCATCGAGGATTCTCGTGACGACATAAGCCTGATCAGCCGTAACAAATAGCCTGCCTTCACCCTTCAGAGCCTTGACCCAGATCTCAGCTTCCTTGGACTTCGGTGCCGGACCCTGAGAGAAGCCCGGATGAAACCGCTGACCTTGTTGCCAACCCAAGAAATGGTCGGGTACTCAGCAACAACATGGTTCAGACGGACACGGCCTTCCTTCGTATCGAGGCCGCCCTGGGTACCAGCCAGCATCGTGTAAGCTTCGCCGTTTGCAGCGTAGTCTTCAGCCATGTTGATAGCCCAAGCAGCGCGCAGAACAATCGTAGCGCCGTTCTTCATCTTGATGAAGCCAACAGCGGAGTCTTCAACGTCGTAGGTCTCGTTGTTCCAGGTATCGAACTCACCGCGGTAGTTGACCTGACCCTGATGCTTAGCATCGAGCGTGTGGCCGAGCTTCTCGAATTGCCGCAAACATAGTCAACATCGTAGTTGTTCATGAGGAACAGTGTGAGGTCAAGAGCATGCGTGCCGATGTCGATCAGCGGACCGCCGCCCTGCTTTGCCTTATCCGTGAATACGCCCCAGGTCGAAACGCCACGGCGGCGGAGGTATGTAGCCTCTGCATAGTAAACATCGCCAAGAACGCCGGAATCGACAACCTTCTTAGCAACCTGGTTCTCCGGGAAGTGACGATACTGATAGCCGATCGTCAGCATCTTGCCGGTTCTGTCTCTTGCTTCAAGCATCTTCTTAGCGTCAGCCGGGGTAGCAGCCATCGGCTTCTCGCACAGAACGTGCTTGCCAGCCTCAAGAGCAGCAACGGTGATCTCGCAGTGTGCAACGTTCGGGGTCAGAACGTGAACAGCGTCGATCGTCGGGTCTGCCAGAAGCTCATGCGATAATCGGTGTAAACCTTAGCGTCCGGGGTGCCGTACTCTTTAGCGGCCTTTTCTGCCTCTCTCAAGAATGAGGTCGCAGAATGCGCACATATCTACGCCTTCCTGCTGGGCCATGCCCGGGAAGTGCTTGCCGTTTGCGATACCGCCGCAGCCGATAAAACCAACTCTTACATTTGCCATTGGAATTCTCCTCCTAAATTTACGCCGAAGTCCATACGGACTCCTAACGATTTATTTCTGCTTGTATTTTAGACCATTCCAAAGCAAATGTAAAGCCCTTTTTGTGAAAAAGCGGATTTGCACAAGCTTTTTCTATTTTGCTTGTATCATTTGCATAAAAACTTTTGCTTTGTTGCCTGCGCGTCCCAAAATCAGCCGTGCATTTCATAAAAAAAGAAAAGAGGCACACCGCAAAAAAATACGGTGTGCTAAAATATTCTTACAACATTCTGCTTATAAAAGCACAGTTAAAACCGTGTAAAACATATACCAATTTGATATAGCGCTACGCAAAGCAGAAAAATCAGTACTGTCTGCCCCAGTAGACCATGTGCTTCGCCGGTTTCCGCAGCAAACACCAAAACGTCGGAGAGGTGCTCTTCTTTAAACGGAATGCAGCGGGACTTCACGCCGCCGGTCGCGTCCTTCAGCTTGTCCTCGCACGCGCTGTCGCCGCACCACATGGCCTTGATGAAGCCGGGCTTGCCGCTATGTCGAGGAACTCCTCATACGTCGTCGCCATGAAGGTCTTCTCTTCAGGTTCTTCAGCGCACGCTCATAAAGACCGTCATGCACAGCCTGCAGTGCCTTTTTCAATCTCGTCCTCAAAGGGTTATCAGGCAGAAACGAAAATCTTCTCTCTCTCGTGTCGCGGCGGACGAGCACACTGGATTCTGCTCAATATCCTTCGGACCGATCTCCAAACGCAGGGCACGCTCAGCATCTCATACTGGCTGAACCTCCAGCCGGGGAGTTGTTGGTGTCGTCCAGCTTCACGCGGAACTTCGTCTTCAGGGATTCATACGCGCGTTTGCCTTGTCGAGCACGCCGGGCTTATGCTGTGCAATCGGGATGATTGCCAGCTGGATCGGCGACCTTCGGCGGCAGCATACAAGACCGTTGTCGTCGCCGTGTACCATGATGACAGGCGCTGATCATATTGGTGGAAACGCCCCAGGAGGTCTGGTGCGGGTGCCGCAGGGTATTGTCGCGTCCGTGAACGTAATGCCGAAGTTCTTTGCCCAGCCGTCGCCAGTAGTGGCTCGTGCCGCCCTGCAAAGCAACGCCGTTGTGCATCATCGGCTCAATGGTGTAGGTCGCCACAGCGCCCGCAAACTTTTCTTTCTCGGTCTTCTGGCCGGTCACAGCCGGAATGGCGAGCACGTTCTTGTAGAACTCCTCGTAGGTGTGCAGCATGCGCATGGTCTCTTCCATGGCTTCTTCTGCGGTTTCGTGCATGGTGTGGCCTTCCTGCCACAGAAACTCGGAGGAGCGCAGGAACGGACGCGTCGTTTTCTCCCAGCGCACAACGGAGCACCACTGGTTGTAGAGCTTCGGCAGGTCGCGGTAAGGATTGATGATCTTCTGGTAATGCTCGCAGAAGAGAATCTCACTCGTCGGGCGTACGCACAGGCGCTCACTCAGCTTCTCGCTGCCGCCTTCCGTTACCCAGGCCACTTCAGGCGCAAAGCCCTTTACGTGGTCTTTTTCTGCAGGAGGGATTCCGGAATGAACAGCGGCATGTAAACGTTCTGGTGACCCGTCGCCTTAAAGCGATCGTCCAGTTCATGCTGAATGTTTTCCCAGATAGCGTAGCCGTACGGCTCGATGATCATGCAGCCTTTACACTGGAGTAATCCATCAGCTCGGCTTTTTAACAATATCGGTGTACCATTTGGAAAAGTCAACGTCCATGGAAGTGATGTCGTTGACCATCTTCTTCTGATTCGCCAAGAAATTCAGTCCTTTCACGATTCGTGCGGCAAACGCTGTGCCGCCGGGCCCAAAGCGGGCATATTGTTTCTTATTATACAGGGAATTTTCCTGAAAAAGCAAGAGCGGCAGCCATCTTTGTGCGGGCCGCCTAAGATTTTATTTAAAAAACAGAAAAGAAGGTTCGTTTCTTCTTTCCTTGTACTTATTCGGTGCAATTTGTACCAAAGATACTTATACATAAATAATTCAAAGTTAGCTTAAACTAATTTACAGAAACAGAGTACCAACAAAAACAGCTGTCCATCGGAATAAATTAACAGCAAAAAACACCGGGAACAGCCAGAAAGCCGCTCCCGGTGTTTTCATATCGTTTTGCACAAGGCGAGCGAAAATTTCACGCAGAGCGCAAAAATTACTGACCCTGATGTTCTTCGATGAACTGAACGATTTCGCCAACCGTCTTGAGGTTTTCAACTTCCGTATCCGGAATTTCTACGTTGAAAGCATCTTCGATGGACATGACAAGATCAACAACAGCAAGGGAATCTGCGTCCAGATCCTCAACCAGGTTGGAATCCTCGGTGATCTCGGAGGGATCTACGCTGAGCTCCTCAGCAATATCGATAACTTTCTCCAGAACCATTTAATTTTCCTCCTATCGTGTAGTATTTGTCAAGTACTGCACCGTCTGCCGTATGGACAAAACGCCGCAGGCATGATACAATCGGGGTGTACTTCACATACATTGTATGGATGCACGGCTTATTTGTCAATAGCAATTCCGCATTCCGTGCTAAATTTTTCTGTTTTTAAAGGAGAGCCTTAAAATGCAGCTTCGCCGTTTGCCGTCATCGGGCACCCCATCGGGCACACGATGTCGCCGTTTATCCATGATCGCCTCTTCTCCCTCACAGGCCATAAGCCGGAATATTCCGTGCTGGATGTACCGTCCCTTACACAGGCGCTGCCCGCATTGCGCACGCTCGACGGCTTCAATATCACCATCCCCACAAAAGCGACATCATTCCCTTGCTCGACGGTATCGATGAAAAAGCGAAGCTTTTCGGATCCGTCAACACCGTGCGTGTCGAAGACGGCAAAATGACCGGCTACACAACGGACGGTGTCGGTGCAAAAAAGGCCCTTGCGCGCTATGGGCTCGATTTAACGGCGAGCTCCTTCTGCTCGGCCGCGGCGGTGCGGCGCGTGCCATCGCATTTGAAGCCGTGCTCACGGCCGATGCACCGCATCTTGATATCGTCTGCCGCGAAAACTCGCTCGAAAAAGCACAGGTGCTCAGCGATGAACTCGCGGAGCTCTGCCGCACGCGCAGCAAAACCGGCGTGTTCCGCGTGCTGTCTTATGACGAGCTCGCAAAGGGAAACCGGGCACTACGATCTCGTGCTCAACACCACAAGCCTCGGTATGTACCCCAAAACCGGTGTCAGTGCTGTCGGGAAGGCGTACTCTCCCGCTGCAAAGCCGCGTTCGACGCCGTCTATAACCCCGGCAAAACGAAATTTTAAAGCTTGCCGCAAGCTGCGGACTCAAAACTGTCGGCGGTATGGGCATGCTCGTCTGTCAGGCGGTCGCCGCGCACGAACTCTGGTACGGCGCGTCGTTTAAGGACAGCGATATCGAACAGCTCATCTGCGATGCGGAGCGGAAACGGGCACGGCTTTTTCCGCGCATAACGAACCGAAAGAAACGGGGAACGGAAATGGACAAAAAAGTAAAAGGTGAAATCATAAAATCGGGCAATATCGTTTTAAGCGGCTTCATGGGCAGCGGCAAGACCACGGTCGGCCGTCGCTTGGCCGCCGCGCTCGATATGCAGTTTGTCGATATGGACTTGTACATAGAAAAGAAGACCGGCATGACGGTCAAGGGAGCTTTTCGCAGAATACGGCGAGCTGCATTTTCGCGCGCTCGAGACCGAGACCGTAAAGGAGCTTGCGCAAAGTAATCATTTCGTCATCGCCACGGGCGGCGGCACGCTGATGCAGCCGCAGAACGTGAAGAGGGCTTCCATCAAGGCGGCGGTACCATCTTATTATCTCGACGTACCGCTGGCCGCCTTGCAGGAGCGCCTCAAAAACGATAAACGCCGCCCGCTTCTGCAGACGCCGGACCGCCGCGCGCGGTGATTGAGCGCCTTTTTTAAACGAGCGCCGCCCGAAATACCTCGCAAGCGCGGATGTCGTCGTCGACGCCGGCGCGCCCACGGTTGTCGTTGGGGAGCGCATTTGCGCTCTGCGCGGCGAGCCCATTGAAAAGCGAAGCGCAAAAAGCCGGAAATACCTCCGAAAAGGCGGCCTCAAAAGGCGCTTCCGCAGAAGAAGCACGCAAAAAGGAACTTCTCCGGAACACCGCAAAACTCTTGAAAAGCGCCCGCGCGGCGGTATGATTTAACACGGCGATGCAGGATAGATAAACAAACCTGCAAATCGCAAAGCAAGAGTCACATATAGGATGGTTCAAACTATGCAGTCCGTTTTATTCACAAGACGATTTACAAAGTATTTTAGCGCACGATTTTATACCGTGTGCTTTTCGTCGTATGTGAATATACCGGGTAACAACGTTGAAAACGCGCGGAAAATTTCTGCGCGGAGGAATTTGAAGTATTCTGAGCAGTATAAAACCAAGCGGAGCCAATGGGCTTTTTTTTGTGCCGAGAGCGGCAGCGGGGCACGGCTCCTATAAAAGAAAGGTAAGGGGAAAAACATGATCATCGTACTCAAAGCCAACCGCAGTGAAGAACAGGTCAAAAACTTCATTTCGAATCTCACCGACCGTTATGACGTCAGTGTTAACACATGGGTCGGCACACATTCCACCGTGCTCGGCCTTATCGGCGATACCGCTGCGGTAGACAGCGAGTACATCGCCGCACAGGATATTGTAGAAAGCGTCAAGCGCGTGCAGGAGCCGTATAAAAAGCCAACCGTAAGTTCCATCCGGAAGATACGGTCATCAAGCTTCCTACCGGTCAGGTGATCGGCGACGGTTCCCTTTGCGCTCATCGCGGGTCCGTGCTCCGTCGAAAGCGAAGCGCAGATCTGCTGTGTCGCAGAGCGCGTCAAGGCCGCAGGCGCTACGTTCCTGCGCGGCGGCGCATTCAAGCCCCGCACCTCGCCGTATGCGTTCCAGGGCCTTAAGGCAGAGGGCCTCGAGCTCCTCAAAAAGGCCAAGGAAAGAACCGGCCTGCCCATCGTCACCGAGATTATGAGCATCAGCCACCTCGACCTCTTTGAGGACGTCGATGTCATTCAGGTCGGCGCAAGAAACATGCAGAACTTTGAGCTTCTCAAGGAGCTGGGTCACGCATAAGCCGATTCTTTTAAAGCGCGGCCTTGCCAACACCATCGAAGAACTTCTCATGAGTGCCGAGTATATCATGGCGGGCGGCAACGAGCAGGTCATCCTGTGCGAGCGCGGCATCCGCACGTATGAGACATTCACCCGCAATACGCTCGATATTTCCGCCGTGCCGATCTTAAAGCGCCTTTCCCATCTGCCGGTCATCGTAGATCCCAGCCATGCCTCCGGCATCAACTGGCTTGTCGAGCCGCTTGCCATGGCAGCGGCAGCCGTCGGCGCAGACGGCCTCATCATTGAGGTGCATAATGACCCCAGCCGCGCCCTATGCGACGGCGCACAGTCCCTCACGCCGGATCAGTTCGACGTGCTCGCAAAGAAAGTGCAGAAGGTCACCGAAACGGTGAAGAGCCTGTAAAAATTTACCCGAAAGGGAGAACGATATGCAAATCGCAATCATTGGTCTGGGTCTCATCGGCGGTTCGCTCGCAAAGGCCCTCAAAGAAAATACAGAGCACACCGTCATCGGCTTTGACCGTGACGAAAACACCCTGCTCGACGCACTTTCCCTCGGCGCCATCGATTCCGTCGGCAGCACGTCTTTGCTCGAAAACGCGGACGTCGTGTACGTCTGTCTGTATCCCGCAGATGTCGTGCGCTTCGTCGAGGAAAACGCACCGCATTTTAAAGAAGGTTGCATTGTCACGGATGTGTGCGGCATCAAAAATCAGGTCTGCGGCAAATTAACGGAGATCGCCAAAACTACCCGTTCGTTTACGTAGGCGGCCACCCCATGGCGGGCAAGGAGCGCAGCGGTTTCGACGCCAGCGAGGCAAGCCTCTTTTATAACGCTTCCTATATTCTCGTGCCCGGAGAAGCTCCGCAAAGCGCCACAGATACCCTTGTATCGCTCGCAAAAAGCATGGGCTTTGGCACCATCAAATACTGCACGCAGCAAAAGCACGACCGTATGATCGCCTATACGTCCCAGATTCCGCACGTTTTGGCGTGCGCTTATGTCATGAGCCCGCGCTGCGATGAGCACAGCGGCTTTTCCGCCGGCAGTTACCGCGACGTTTCGCGCGTGGCGCGCATCAATGCGGAGCTGTGGGCAGACCTTTTCCTTGCAAACCGTGAGGAATTAGCGGACGAGACGGAAGAACTCGTGCGCAATATAGAACGTATACGCGCTGCGGTGGCGAAAAACGATCGGGCAGAGCTCGTGGCGCTGCTTTCCTCCGCACGTGAAAAAAAGGAGAAATTCGGATAATGGTGATCGAAATTAAAACAGATAAACCGTATGAAGTTATTGTGGAAGACGGCGTTTTGGACCGCACGGGCGAAGAAATCGCCCCGCTCGTCCGCCCTGGCAGCCGCGCCATGATTGTCAGCGAGTCGAACGTCTTCCCGATATACGGCGAGCGTCTAAAAGCTTCGCTTGAAAAAGCGGGTATCCACACGGCGGAGTTCGTCTTTGAAGCCGGCGAGCCGCAAAAGCAGCTTTCCACCGTCATGCAGATTTACGAAGCGCTTGCGGAAAACGATTTCACGCGCAGCGACATCATTGTTACGCTCGGCGGCGGCGTAGCGGGCGATATGGGTGGCTTCGCGGCGGCAACGTTCCTGCGCGGCATTGATTTCGTGCAGGTGCCCACGTCCCTTTTGGCGCAAGTAGATGCCAGTGTCGGCGGCAAAACGGGTGTTGATTTGCCGTTCGGTAAAAACCTCGTCGGCGCGTTCCATCAGCCGCGCCTCGTCCTCGCCGATCCCCAAACGCTCTCCACGCTGCCCGATGCCTATTTCACGGACGGGATGGGCGAGGTCATCAAATACGGTTGCATCGCAGACGCCGCGCTGTTCGATAAATTGGAGCAGGGACAAGTCATCGACCATTTGAGGAAACCATCTGCCGCTGCGTGCTGTGCAAAAAGCACTTTGTCGAGGAAGACACGAACGACAAAGGCCGACGTATGATTTTAAACTTCGGCCACACATTCGGCCACGCGCTCGAAAAAGCTTACGGGCTTCTCGTCGCTTTCGCACGGCCTTGCCGTCGGCATCGGTATGGTCATGGCGGGCGAAGTGGGTGAAAGCCTCGGTGTCACGGAAAAAGGCACCGCTGCGCGTATCCGCCGCGTGCTGGAAAGCTATGGCATGCCCACCGAGTCCGCGTTTGATTTCGCCAAAGTTGTGGAAGCAACCGCGCTCGATAAAAAGCTTTTGGCAAAACGCTCAACCTGATCCTCTTAAAGCAGATCGGCGAAAGCGTTATTCACCCGGTGGACAGAAACTACCTCGTACTGCGCTATAAACTCGCTGCCGAGCAGAACCGCCGCAGAAAATTGAATTGATTTTTAGGAAGGCAGCATCATCCTCATCGTGCTGCCTTATGTCAAATATAGAGATAAATTTATGTAGAAACAAGGTGATACTATGGCAGAGGTGACCTACCGCCCCGCCCACGTTAAGGGCGAAGTGCGCATTCCCCCAAGCAAAAGTGCCGCGCACCGCGCATTGCTTTCGGCGGCGCTGTGCAAAACGCCGTGCCGTGTCGGGCCCATTGACCACAGCGCGGATATGGAAGCTACATTAAACGGCGTGTGCGCCATGGGCGGCACGGTGAAAGCGGAAGAAAACGGCGTGCTGTGCATCGCGCCGGGCACGGCACCCCAAAGCGTCACGGTCGATTGCGGTGAATCCGGTTCTACGCTGCGCTTTCTCATCCCCGTTTTCGCCGCCCTCGGCATCGAAGCGACGTTTGTCGGTCACGGTCGGCTTCCCGAGCGCCCTATTGGCGTTTACACAGACCTTCTGCCGCAGCACGGCGTAACGGTCGAGACTGCCGGCGGTCTGCCGTTTCACATCACGGGCAAGCTTCAAAGCGGCGATTTCCGCGTGCCGGGCAACATCAGTTCTCAGTTTATAACCGGTTTATTATTCGCTTTGCCGCTGCTCAAAAATGATTCCACCGTTACGCTGACCACCCCGCTCGAATCCAAAGGCTATATCGATTTGACGATAGAGGTGCTCGCGGGCTTCGGTGTTAAAATTGAGGAGACCGAGACCGGCTGGCACATCTCCGGCGGGCAGACGTACCGCGCAGAGCACTATACCGTCGAGGGTGATTGGTCGCAGGCCGCGTTTTTTCTCTCGGAAGCCGCTGTCTCCGGCGGCCCTATCCGCCTGCTCGGCCTTTCCGAAACCTCTCTGCAAGGCGATAAAGCCTGCGTCCATCTCTGGCGGCAGTTCGGGCTTTTTGTCACCGAAGAAAACGGCGTTTATGTTGCCGAAAACAAAAATATAGATAAGCCCTACCGCGGCCTGCACGGCATCGCGATTAACGCCGCGCAAATTCCCGATATGGTACCTGCGCTCGCCGTCACGGCCGCGTTTGCGGAGGGCGAGACCGTCATTTCCCATGCGGAGCGATTGCACTTAAAGGAGTGTGACCGTCTGCTTGCCATGGAAGCGGCGCTCAAAAGCCTCGGTGCGGATATTAAAGCCGTGCCGGACGGTCTTATCATTCACGGCAAGCCCGCGCTTACGGGCGGCAAAGCCGAGGGCATGAACGACCACCGCGTCGTCATGGCGCTCGCTGCCGCCGGTTGTGCGTGCACAGTCACCGTCACGGACGCGGAAAGCATCAAAAAATCCTACCCCGGATTTTTCCGGGATCATAAACATTTAGGAGGGATCGCCGATGGCATCGACCTGGGGTGAAAACATCAAGCTGTCCATTTTCGGCGGCAGCCATACGGAAGCAATCGGCGTGGTGCTCGATAATCTTCCGCCGAACGAAAAAATAGACATGGAAAAAATTCGCGTGCAGATGGCGCGCCGTGCGCCGGGCAAGGACAAGACCGCCACCACGCGCCTTGAGGCCGATGAGCCGCAGGTGCTCTCGGGCCTCTTCAACGGCGTCACAACAGGCGCGCCGCTCGCGGCTATCATCGCGAACACCAATACGCGTTCGAAGGATTATTCCGATTTAAAAATTCACCCGCGTCCTGGCCATGCCGATTACACCGCGTCTGTCCGCTACAACGGCGCAAACGACATTCGCGGCGGCGGGCATTTTTCGGGTCGTCTCACCGCATGCCTCGTGTTTGCAGGCGCCGTCTGCCGCCAGATATTAGAGCGCCGCGGCATCACGATCGGTGCGCACGCTTATGCGGTCGGCAGCGCAAAAGATACCCCGTTCGATCCCGTAAACGTCTCAAAAGAAGACTTAAATACCTTAAATACCCGCTTTTTTGCGGTCAATTCCCCCAAGGCCGAAGAAAAAATGCGCGCCGAGATTGAAGCCGCGCGATTGGACGCAGACAGCATCGGCGGCATCATCGAGTGCGCCGCAGTCGGTGTCCCGGCAGGCATCGGCAATCCTATGTTCGGCGGCATCGAAAACGTCTTTGCATCGATTTTATACGGCATCCCCGCCGTCAAAGGTGTGGAGTTCGGCGCGGGATTTGATGTTGCCTGTATGCGTGGCAGCGAAAATAACGACGCGTTTTACTACGACGAAAATGGTCTCGTCCGCACGAAAACGAACAACGCGGGCGGCATTTTGGGCGGCATCACAACGGGCATGCCGATTCTATTCCGCATCGCCGTCAAGCCCACGCCGTCCATTGGCCGTGAACAGCACACGGTCGATCTCACCACGAAAACAAACGCCGATTTAACCATCCACGGCCGCCACGACCCGTGTATCGTCCCGCGCGCCATCCCTGTGGCGGAAGCTGCGGCAGCCTTGGCGCTGATGGACTTGCTGCGTTAAAGAGAATAGAAAGGAGCGAGCAAAATGAGTGAAAATAAGTCCTTTGATGAACTGCTTTTGCCGGTTCGCAACGATATAGACCGCATTGATAAAGAACTTTTAAAGCTTTTCACGGAGCGCATGCAGTGCGCGGAGCGCGTCGCGGAGATCAAGCGCAAGGCGGGCATTCCCGTCTTAAATGCCGCCCGCGAGCAGGTCATTTTAGACCGCGTTAAAAAAGAAGCCGGTGAGTACGGCGACAGCGCCGTCGCGCTTTACAGCGCCATCATGAGCATCAGTCGCGCCCGCCAGCACAATATGCTGAAAAGCGGCGGGGTATTGCGCAACCTCGAGCAAAATTCCCCAAAGACATTAAAAGCTGACCCGCGTGTCATTTGTCAGGGCGCGGCGGGCGCGTTTTCCCACAGCGCCGCTCTGCGCCTGTTTCCGGGGCAGAAGCCGATCTTTTTGCCCGGCTTCCGCGATGTTTTTGAAGCTGTCCATAACGGCGCGGGCGATTACGGCGTGGTGCCGGTCGAAAATTCCGATGCCGGCAGTGTCTCTGAGGTCTATGACCTCATCATGAAGCACCGCATGTTCATCGTCGGTGCGGCGGATATTCCCGTGCGCCACTGCCTGTGCCGCGCAAAGGGGACGGGTGCGGTCAAAAAGGTGCTCTCGAAGCACGAGGCCCTCGTGCAGTGCAGTGCGTATCTCGCGGCACACGACATCGAAACCGAAGCCTATTCCAACACGGCGGCCGCCGCAAAATTCATCGCCGAAACCCGTCCCGAGGGCGTCGGCGCAGTCTGCTCCGCGCAGGCGGCGGAGGAATACGGCCTCGAAGTCATCGCCGCCGATATCCAGAATACCGATAACAACTGCACGCGCTTCATCGTCATTTCGCGTGAAGCCGTTTTGCCCGAAGACGCGGAAAAGATCAGCCTGTGCTTCTCTCTGCCGCACACCCCGGGCTCGCTGTGCCATACGCTGGAGCGTTTCGCTCTGCTCGGCCTGAACCTCACAAAAATCGAATCCCGCCCCATCCCGGAGCGCAATTTCGAGTATGACTTCTACCTCGATTTCACCGGGAATGTTCACGATGTGCAGACACTTGCGCTCATCTGCGCCCTCTCCGACGAGATGCCCCGCTTCTCGTTCCTCGGAAACTACAAAGAAAGCTGAGTTAAAAATGGCAGTTACCTTTATCAAAGTCACGGAAGAAGAACAGATTGAAAAAATAGCCGAGATCGCCGCACCCATCTGGCACGAGACCTACGACTGCATCAACGGCGTTGCGTCCACGGATTACATGATCGAAAAATTCCAGTCCGTCCCGGCCATCCACCGCCAGATGGAAAGCGAGGGCTACGTCTATTATATGATGCTCGACGACGGCGTGCCCGCGGGCTTCATCGGCCTTGTGCCGCACAAAGAGGGCAAAATGTTCCTGAGCAAGCTCTACGTTTCCGCCGCTCATCGCAGCCGCGGCCTGCCGCGCGCCGCGTTCGATTTCGTCGAAACGCTCTGTCAGGCGGAAAAGCTCCCCGCAATCTATCTCACCGTCAACAAAAAGAATTTTCACGCCATCGAAGTCTACAAATACTTCGGTTTTCATCAAACGGACGCCGTCGTCACCGACATCGGCAGCGGCTTCGTGATGAACGACTATATCATGCAGAAAGACCTGTAAACACAAGCCGCAATATGCCAAGCTGTAATTTTGTGCCCGTTCGTATCCTTGACAAAAAATAAAAACTGAAAACATTGCGAACGGTGTGCAAAAATTTCCCTCGGCCGTTCGCTTTTTCTTTCTTTTTCGGAAAATCTGTGCTATACTAAAAACAACATTTTACCTTGAGTGGGGTATACGCATGAGCGAGAGAAAAGAAGTCTATGTTTTAGGCCACCGCAATCCCGACACCGATTCCATTTGTTCGGCGATCGCCTACGCGGACGTTAAAAATAAAGAAAATGACGGAAATCACTATGTCGCCGCCCGCGCCGGGCAGATCAGCTCCGAGACAAGCTACGTCCTCCAGCGCTTCGGCATGCGCCAGCCGACCTACGTCAACAATATCGGCACCCGCGTGCGCGATATGGAGATCCGCAAAATTCCCGGCATCAACGAGGGCATTTCCATGAAAAAAGCATGGAGCATGATGGCGGAGATGAACGCCGTCACGCTGCCCATCGTCGATGCAAACAACGTGTTAGACGGTATCATCACCATCAACGACATTGCCACGTCCTACATGGAAAATCAGGACAGCACCATGATTGCAAAAGCCAAAACGCCGTACTGCAACATTTTGGAGACGCTGGAAGCCAAAATGCTCGTCGGCGACCTCGATGCCGTTTTCGAGCACGGCAACGTCGTCATTGCCGTCGCAAACCCGGACGTCATGGAAAACTACATCGAAAAGGACGACATGGTCATCACCGGCAACCGTTACGAATCGCAGCTTTCCGCCATTGAGTCCGGCGCGGGCTGTATTCTCGTCTGCCTCGGCGCAGAGGTCTCCCGCAGCATCCAGAAGCTCGCGCGCGACAATAACTGCGCCGTGCTCACTACGCCGCTTGATACGTACACCGTTGCGCACCGCATCAGCCAATGCATGCCGGTTAAGGCGTTCATGCGCACGAAAGATCTTGTCACGTTCGCCCCGAGCGATTACACCGATGCCATTAAAGATACCATGCAGAACACCCGCATTCGCGATTTCCCGGTTATCGATAAAAACGGCAAGTACGTCGGCATGATCTCCCGCCGTAACTTGCTTGGCATCCGCAAGCGCTCCGTCATCTTAGTCGATCACAATGAGCGCAGTCAGGCGGTTGAAAATATCGAAAACGCAGAAATTTTGGAAATCATCGACCACCACCGCATCGGCTCCCTCGAGACGATGGCGCCTGTGTATTTCCGCAACGAGCCCGTCGGCTGCACGGCGACCATCATCTATTCCATTTATAAAGAAAAGGGCTTTAAGGTTCCGCCGCAGATTGCGGGTCTTCTGTGCAGCGCCATTTTGTCCGATACGCTCATGTTCCGTTCGCCTACCTGTACCATGCTGGACCGCGCCGCAGCGGAAGCGCTCAGTGCCATTGCGGGCATCGATTGCCAGAGCTTCGGTATCGAAATGTTTACCGCAGGCAGCAACCTCAAGGATAAGACTCCGGAAGAAATTTTCTATCAGGATTACAAGAAGTTCGAGTTCGGCGACGTCACGTTCGGCGTCGGCCAGATCAACAGCATGAGCGGCTCCGAGCTCGATGAGCTGGAGCGCCGCCTGCGCCCGTACCTCGAAAAGTCCTGCCGCGAGCACGGCCTCTCCATGATGTTCTTCATGCTGACGAATATCATCGAGGAGTCCACGCGCCTCATGTGCTACGGCGAGTCTGCCGATATGCTCGTTGAAGATGCCTTCGGCCGTGCGCCGAAAGCGGGCACCATCTGGCTTAAAGGTGTTGTCTCCCGCAAAAAGCAGCTCATCCCTGCCTTCATCGATGCCATCAGCAAAGAAGCCGGCGGCGGTGTGTGATTTTCCTCGCGTGCCCTCTCCGATTTCGGCTATATGGCCGATTGGACCATCCCGAGACACGATCGACTGCGTTTCGATATCATGAGCGGCAAAATAAACGAATAATTTGTGAGGAAAGGGTCGGCCCAAAGCGGTCGGCCCTTTTTGCATACAGAAAATTGGGAAAAATAAAAAATAGGACTGGATTTTTTTGAAAGACTGTGTTATAATGTTTGCTGTTGAACAGAATATGGGCCCGTAGCTCAGCTGGGAGAGCGCTGCGTTCGCAACGCAGAGGTCAAGGGTTCGAATCCCTCCGGGTCCACCATAAGTCCACCGTAATTTTGATAGAATTACGGTGGACTTTTTCTATGCCCGAAAACCGCTTGGAATCAGGCTTTTCGGCTGTTTCAGCGCATAAGTGAACCCCGCGGCAGGACAATTCTGCGGCGGGGTTTGTGCGTTTTATGTGGATTGAGGCTTCATGTACCGTCATAATCGTTAAACGGCTGAGGTAATCGTTAAATCACAGAGGCATTCGTTAAATTACAGGGATAATCGTTGAATTAGAAGGGAATTAAAAAATCAAAACACGCACAATCTCTGTTCGCATAGTTTCATTTTGGGGGGAAAAACAGCATAACAGGTTGTGTTCGCATGGATTTTTAACCCGTGATTGTCATGCTGCACCTCCGTTATACGCGGAAAATCACCGATTCATACGGGCGCAGATTGGGGCCGATGTAGCCGCCCTCGCGGTCGTAGGAGGAGAGCAGCACTTCGCCGTTCTGCGGAACGAGCGCGGCGGGGATTTTCGACGGTTCGGCGGAGAAATTGTGGAAAGAAAGCAGAGTTTCGCCGTTATAGCTGCGCTTTAGGGCGAACAGCGTATCGGAGCCGGTTTCCGGAATTTCGAGGTCGCCGCGTGAGAGCGCGGGACTGCTTTTGCGCAGTGCGATGAGCGCTTTGTAGCAGCTGAAAATGGAGTGCGGGTCGTTTTTCTGGTTTTCCGCGTTGATCTTTGTGTAGTTCGGGTTGATGCCGAGCCACGGCTTGCCTGTTGTGAAGCCGGCGTTTTCGGTTGCGTTCCACTGCATCGGCGTGCGGGCATTGTCGCGGGAGATCATCTGCGCCTCTTTTAAGGCCACGTCCGGCGTGTCGCCTGCCAAAATGTGCTGGTGGTAGGTGTTTTTTGCATCGGGGTCGTTGTAATCTTCAATGTACGGGAAGCGCATGTTCGTCATGCCAATCTCTTCACCCTGATACACGAACGGCGTGCCGGGCAGGGAGTGCAGCAGCATCGCGAGCATTTTGGCGGAAACCTCCCAGTATTCCTTGTCGTTGCCATAGAGTGAGACCTGGCGGGGCTTATCGTGGTTGCTGAAAAACCGCGCCCACCAGCCGTTTTCCTTTAAGGCGTCGTAGTCGTTTTGAATATCCTGCTTCATTTTTTTCGGCGACCACGTGTTGATCTCGACGATCGGCGCGACGAACGGGATGGCCATATCGAACTCCTCGCGGTCGGTGTTGACGTAGCGGGCGAGCTCCTCGGCGTCTTTCGACGCCACTTCGCCCACGGTCATGACGTTATATGGCGAGAACACGCGGCGGTTCATGTCGCGGATATAGGCGTGCGTGCCGGGGCGACCGTTGATGAGACTCGAACTGAACGAATAGCCGTCCGGCTGCGGCGGCTCTGCGGAATCCGGGAAATCCTGCGGCTTATCAAGGTAGCTGATGGCGTCCACTCTAAAGCCGTCCACGCCTTTTTTCACCCACCATTCCATCATAGAGAAGATTTCTTCACGCAGCGCGGGGTTTGCCCAGTTAAGGTCGGGCTGCTTTTTGGAGAACAGATGGTAGTAATACTGCCCGCGCTCCGGTATAAATTCCCACGCGCTGCCGCCGAAAACGGAGGCCCAGTTGTTCGGCTCCTTGCCGTTTTCGGGTCGCGCCAAATGTAGTAGTCGCTTTTTTGGGTTATCGCGCGAGGTTTTGGATTCGAGGAACCACGGATGCTCGTCGGAGGAATGGTTTACGACGAGGTCCATAATGACCTTGATGCCGCGCTTGTGGCACTCTGCACACAACGCGTCCCAATCTTCCATGGTGCCGAACTCGTCCATGATCTCCCGGTACCCGGAGATGTCGTAGCCGTTGTCGTCATTCGGCGAGCGGAACACGGGCGAGAGCCACAGCGCGTTGATGCCGAGCGCCGAAAGGTGGTCAAGGCGGCTTAAAATGCCGGGAATATCGCCGATACCGTCTCCGTTAGAATCCTGAAAGCTGCGCGGGTAGACCTGATACACGATAAGATCCTTCACCCAATCTTTTTTCTGTTCCATACAACTTTACCTCCTGTGCAATATCCATGTATATTGCGCAAAGCGGCCTTTCGGCCAAGTATTTTTACCATTATAACACAGTTTACAAGAATTTGAAAAGTATTTGAGAAAAATAGTGGAAATTATGATTTAAAGTATAAAAGGGAAAGCCGGGCGCTTAGCTTCCAAACATGCGTTAAGTTTTCTATACTGCGGTGCTCGTTTGCCGGGGTGAATTCAGAGAAGCCGGTGGTAAAAATGCCGAAACGGTTTCAGTCGCCGAAATGTACACTTATAAGAATATAGGTGTATAGAATGGAGTTCTATAAAACAGAGTATAAGCCACAGGACAAAGGATATAGGATGAAAAGAACGGTGTGCCGGGTGCGGCAGACCGTTCTTTTCACATTTTTTGGATGTTGTAGGGCAATATAGACGATGTTGGTTTAAAATAAATAGAAATAGTAAACAAAATATTGATAAAATTAGAATGAATAGCGGATGAAAACGAAATGTTTGTAATTGAAACTATTGAAAAAGCCCATAAATCGCAGATTTATGCGCTTTGAAATATCAAAGTGTACAAAAGCATACAAGTGCATTAAAATTACATAATTTTAAAATGGGAAACCGCTTTCATATTGCTCCCTAAAATGCACTTTTTGTCGTATATGGCATTATAAAAGTAAAATTATTAAAAATATTTGGAGGAAATACTGAAAAGTTTTGGAAACTTATTGACAAATCGTGAACACAGTGTTATTCTATGTACATAAAAAAACGAGAACAGAATTAAAATTTGATTATTTTTCACTTGGCTCTACAGTTTAAAGCTATTTATTAGCGTTGGTCTTCGGCTATGGAGCAATGGACCGATGCTATCGCAGCGTTTGAATGTTCTAAATACCGCCGCTTTCAGCGGAATGCACATCGTCGTACCGAATGCTAAAAAGGCGAGCGTGTGGGGAAAAAGGTACATCAGTGAACGGACAAGCGCTGTAAGATAAATAGGGGTCATGAATTTTGCGAAGCAAAGTTCATGGCGGATTCCTATAAATTTTGCGATTTGCAGGAATTCAAAACACCGGGGATCACAAAGTGGGGTATGCTTTGTGACCTCAACACATTATGAACCGCAGGTTCACAAAACAAGAGAGGTATTGTATTATGAAGAAAAAGACCTTAGCTGTTCTTCTGTCGGCGGCCATGCTCGTCACCGGCATCCTGAGCGGCTGCGGTGGCGGCGGCAGCACAAGCAGTGCAGCATCCTCCGGCTCCACCGACAGCACCAGCAGCGCCGCGGGTGAGTCTTCTGCTTCCGAATCTACCGGCTCCGGCACGAATGCCGCCGCAGGTCAGGTTACGGCGGTTGGCACGAACCGTGACGAAACTCTGATCGTTGAGACTGCGTCTCCGACCGACACTCCGGGCCAGTTCAACAGCTACATGTCCGGTACGAACATGAACTTCGGTATTCATCAGCTGATGAGCGCACACCTTTGGGAAATGGACACCGTTTCCGGTGAGCAGTTCCCTGAAATTGCAGCCGATATGGGCACCCCGAACGAAGACTTTACCGAATGGACCGTTAAGATCCGCGAAGGCATCAAGTGGTCCGACGGTGAAGACCTGAACGCTGACGACGTTGTCTTCGTTCAACATGATCAAAAAGAAAACGACAAGATCGGTGCTTCCGCAGCGACCAACCTCTACATCGATAAGGTTGAGAAGGTTGACGATTACACCGTTAAGTTCACGATGAAGGAATCCTTCCGCGCTTTACACAGCGTTACGGCATCACCGTATGGGGCACCGATTACCGCATCGTTCCTGAGCACATTTACTCCCAGCAGGCTGATGTTACGACCTTTGGGACGAGCAGCCGGTTGTAGCGGCCCGTACACCGTAGAAGACTATGACTCCAACGGCGACTGGATCCTCTACAAGCTCCGTGACGACTGGAAAGAAAGTACGCTTGGCGTTGTAGGCACAGAGCACTACAACTACAGCGAAGATCAGGTTCCGGCAGAATATGTTTGGTTCCGTTATCTTGGCGACTCCTCCTCAGACAGATGCAGATGGTCAGCAACGAAGTTGATATCCTCTGCGAAGTTACGATGGAAGAGCTGCAGGCAATGCAGAGCTCTAACGACAAGATCAACGCATGGTACAACGAGTTCCATGCAACCATGGACGACCCGGGCGCAAAGGGCCTGGTGTTGTTCTCTCAGGGTCAGGGCGCTCCGTACGACAACCCCTGACTTCCGCTGGGCTATCGTTCTGGCACTGGATATCGACCAGATCTCCATGAACATCTTCTCCGGCGCAGGCCGTGCGGCTCCGATTCCGCTGCTCAACAACACCCAGTATCTCCAGGATACATACACCATCCCGATGCAGGAATGGCTTGAGAACTTTGAAGCTTGACCTTGGCGATGGCACCACCATTAAACCGTACGACACCGGCTATGCAAAGCGCATGGCTGAAGACCGGCGTAACCGGCACCGACGAAGAGCTCATCGATATGTTCGGCGCAGGCTGGTGGAAGCACGATCCGGAAGCAGCTGAAAAGCTCCTCATCAAAGCCGGCTTTGAGAAGAAGGACGACGGCTGGTACTTCAATGGTTTCCAAGTTCACAACTGAAATCAGCTACCTTGCTGATACAGAAGCTCAGTCCGCTCGCGGCGCTCAGGCTGCTTACAACCAGCTGCAGGCGTTCGGCCTCGATTGCACCATTACTTCCAAGAGTACTGCTACTTTGGGACGTTGACGGTGGTCAGGGCAACTACCAGATCGGCACTTACTGGCCGTCCGCTGGTATTCTGAAGGACTTCTACTCCGCTATCAGCGGTTGGGACAGCCAAATCTGATAAGCCGCTCGGCTTGGACCGGTTCCGGTCAGGGCGCACGTTGGAAGAATGAGAAGGTTGACGAGATCCTTACCGAACTCGCAGGCGTTGATCCGACCAGCGACAAATCCTATGAGCTGCATCAGGAATTCCTGAAGGAAGCTGTTAAGGAAATGCCGGCAATCAACTTCCTCAGCGGTACAAAGTTCGTTCCGACCAACAGCACATATTGGGAAGGCTACCCGAACGCCGAGAACGCATATGACGGTCCGTGGTGGTGGTGGAGCCGCTTCAAGTATGACCTGCCGTTCATTCAGCCGGTTCAGGGCTAATTTGATAGCTTGAATACTTGGAGAGAATCAATAGCACTAATCTGAAATGATCTGAAGAGGATGAGGGCGTGTGCCGAATACCCATGACCACGTCCGTCATCCTCTTTCTCATTTCCCAGAATATCCTGTTGTAATTTGTCTATAAGATAAGGAAGTGTGGCTGTGAAATTCAAAACATTCTTTTTACAGCGTATCCTTGCGTGGGCGTTGACGATCTTGATCGGCGTTACGTTCATCTTCTTCATCCCGCGTATGTTCCTTCCGATCCTGTTGAGAACATGATCGCCCAGATGCAATCCCGTTCCGGCAACATGGATCCGGCAGAAATGGAAGCGCTACGTCAACAACTTAGAATTCAATTCGGTCTCGATGGCACTCTTCTTGAGCAGTATGGCTACTTCCTGCTGCATGGCCTTTTACAGTTTGACTTTGGCCCGTCTTTGATGAGCTATCCGGAGCCGGTTACCTCTATTATCGGTCGTAACCTGCCGTACACCCTCGGTTTGTCCCTGACCACCACGCTGCTTGCATGGATCATCGGCAACTTCATCGGTTTGCTTGCAGGTTTCCGTAAGAACAAGACATCCTCTAAAATCCTCGAAGGCATCGCGATCTGCATTTACCCGATCCCGTACTTCCTGGTCGCTCTTGTTCTGCAGATTGTCTTCGCGTTCGTCCTCGGCTGGTTCCCAATCCAGACAACGCTGCTTACCCGCGGCACGTTCGCACAGTGGCTCGGTTCGCTTCTGAAAGCGTCTGTTCTGCCGGGCATCTCCATGCTTCTGCTCGGCACAGGCTGGTGGATTATCTCTATGAAGTCCCTTGCCGGCACGACTGCAGAAGAAGACTTCGTTTTATATGCACGTTACCGCGGCATTTCCGAAGCGAAGATCGGTGCGAGCTACGTTTTCCGTAACTCCATCCTGACCCAGATTACGGCTTTGGCCATGAGCCTGGCGGCGTCTTCGGCGGTTCCATCATGACAGAAATCATCTTCGGTTACCCGGGTGTCGGTACGCTGATCCAAAATGCGATTTTGCAGTCCGATTACAACATGATCCTCGGATGTATCACGATTTCCATCGTGGCGATTTCCACGGCGACGTTGGTTGTTGACCTTATATATCCGTTCATCGACCCGAGAATTCGTTACGGTTGATAGGAGGGGAAGTTGTAATGAAAAAAATTTGCAAAAATTTTGGAAAGCAGCCAACTTCCGCCTGAAGTTCGGTCTTATCGTGACCCTGATATTCTTTATCATCGGTTTCGTTGTTTACTATGTACCGCACGTGAACCCGTTCACGTTCAATACCTACCCGAATAAGCTGGGTGCTTCCGCAGAACACTGGCTGGGCACTACCAGTATGGGTCAGGATGTTGTGTGGCTGCTGATTGAAGCTATCCACAACTCGCTCGTCATCGGTCTCATCGTGGCATTCCTCGGCACGGTTGTCGGTGTTTTTTTGTCGGTCTGCTTTCCGGTTTGCCGGTGGCCTTTTTAGACCGCGTGCTGATGATTGTTACGGATACGTTCGTTGTTATTCCGTCTCTGCCGATCCTCATCATGATGACCTCCCTGATGAAGGGCAGCTCCACCACGATCGTGATGGCTCTTGTGCTTGCCATGTTCGCATGGGCTTCTGCCGAGCCGCCAGATTCGTTCCATGGCGCTGAGCATTAAAGAGCGCGACTTTATCCACACGGCGAAGTTCTCCGGTGAAAGCACGGTGCAGATCGTCGTGACCGAGATTCTGCCGTATGCGCTGACCTGGTCGCTCTCCAACTTTATGAACGCTACGCTTTCCGCTATCGGTTCCGAGTCGAGCCTTGCTGTTATGGGTCTTTCCCCGGCAACCTTGTCTCCCTCGGCAACATGATTCAGTGGGCAAGAAGCTACAACGCAATTTTCAACAAGCAGTATCTCTGGATCGGCGCACCGATCGTTGCAACGGTTATTCTGTTTGTCGGCCTGTTCTTACTCATTACGGGCTATAACGATTACTTATCCATGAAGAGGGCAGGTAACGAATATGTTAAAAGTCGAAAATCTGTCCACTTCTTACAAGCTCATCGACGGTGACGTTCACGTCCTTAACGACCTGAACTTTGAGATCCACGATAACGAGATATTCGGCATCGCCGGTGAATCCGGCTGCGGCAAGACCACACTGCTGAAGACCCTCTACGATATTATCGAGTTCCCGCTGGAGATCGACAAAGGTAAGGTTATCCTCAGCGGCGAAAAGAATGGACAATCCTTTTTCTTATGAATCCGGAAACATTCAGAAGACCTGGTGGAACAACATTTCTTACGTTCCGCAGGCCGCGCAGAGCGTTCTGAACCCGATCGTTCGCCTGAAAAAGCAGTTTTGGATTCTATCCCGCAGGAAGACCGCAAGAACGAAACGAAAGAGCAGACCCTCGCACGTGTTGCAAAATACCTCGAGGAGCTGAATCTTTCCCCGGATATTTTGGAATCTTATCCGTTCCAGCTTTCCGGCGGTATGCGCCAGCGTGTTATCATCGCGCTTGCGACCTTTATGTCCCCGAATGTCGTGCTTGCCGACGAACCGACCACCGCTCTGGACGTTGTTGTGCAGAAGGGTATTTTGAAGATGCTGATGCGCTTGCAGAAGCAACTCAAGAACACCATGGTCATCGTCAGCCACGATATGGGCGTGCATTATCAGATTACGGACCGCATGGCGATCATGTATTCCGGCAGCATTATCGAGCTTGGCCCGACCGATGCGATCTTTAATGACCCGATCCATCCGTACACGAAGATGCTGGTTGACTCCCTGCCGCGCGTTGGCGATAAGAGCCAGAAGGTCGGTATTCCGGGTCGTCCGCCGGCACTGAAGAACCCGCCTCCGGGATGCCGTTTCGCAGCACGCTGCCCGCATGCTACGGATCGTTGCCGTCAGGAGATTCCGGAGTTCATTGAAGTTAAGCCGGGCCGCTTTGCAGCCTGCCATTTGCTGAAGAAGGAGGGAGAGAAGAATGGCTGATAAATTGCTTGAAATCAAGGGCGTCAGCAAAATCTTCCGCGTAGGCGGTATGATTCGTGGCAAAAAGCTTGTTGCGATTGACGACGTTACGCTTTCCATCGACAACGATAAGCCGGTCATCCTCTCCGTCGTTGGCGAATCCGGTTGCAAGCAAGTCCACACTGTGTAAGATGGTTCTGCGTCTGCACAACCCGGATATGGGCGACATCGTGCTGGACGGCCAATCTTACCGCGATAAGAAAAGCTACAACGCAAAGCAGTTCAAGCTGGAAGTGCAGCCGATTTTCCAGAACCCGTATGAGTCTTTCTCCGCACGTAAGCCGGTAGACTCTTACCTGTTCAACACGGCGCTGCGCCTTGGCATTGCGAAAACAAAGCAGAAGCTACAAACCTTGTAGATGACGCCCTGAAGAGCGTCGGCCTCTCTCTGGCGGTCGTAAAGGGCAAATACCCCACCCAGTTCTCCGGCGGCGAGCTGCAGCGTGTTTCCATTGCACGTGCGCTTATCACCCGTCCGAAGCTGATCATTGCCGACGAACCGGTTGCGGCTATCGATGCTTCCATGAAAATGAACATCGTCAACCTGTTCAAGGAGCTGAAGGATAAGTACAAGGTCTCCTTTATCTACATCACCCATGACCTTTCCACGGCGTACTATGTATCCGATTACATTGCAACGCTGTACCGCGGCTGTCTCATTGAGTACGGCCCGGCCAAGGAGATCATGGACGAGCCTGCACACCCGTACACTGAGCTTTTGATGAGCGCTGTGCCGCGTATCGGCGACAAGTGGGCGGATGACGACATGGCGTTGCCGGATATGGAGTCTAAGGAATATTCCATCACCTATTGCAAGTTCGCACCGCGCTGCCCCTATGCGACGGATGAATGCAGAAAATCGCGCCCGGGCGAAACCTATCTGAACGATGTCAGAAAGGTCATGTGCTTCCACCCGCTGATTCAGCCGAAGAAGTAAAGCCTCTGCGCACAACAAAATAAGCAAGCTACACTTGCCGACCCCCTGAAGGCCCATGAAGCCGACATTTCCTCCGTCATTGCTTTATGGGTATCAGGGGGTCAATTTTTGCTTTGTGGGCGTGCTTTAAAACGGTTGAAAACATGTCGGGATTGTTATAAAAAGCAGGGAAATTCGGCGGAATAAGGATTGAAGTTTGTCGCGAAATACGGTATACTGATTCACAAGCGGCACTGCGGGGTTCGCGGGCCGAATTTTAGAGTTTTGGGGAGAAAATACAATGAAAACGAAGACGCGATTTGCGTGGAAACAATTTCTGAAAAACCTTGCGATCATCGCGATCCCGGTGGCTTTGCAGAACATGCTGACGACAACCGGCAGCATGGTTGACACCATAATGATTGCGCCGCTGGGCGAAACGACCGTGGGCGCGGTGGGCCTTTGCGCACAGTTTTCCTCGCTGATGTTTGCGGGCTACTGGGGCTTTTTCGGCGGCGGCATGCTGTTTTTCTCGCAGTATTGGGGCGCGCAGGATGACGACGGCATCGACCATTCCTACGGCCTGACGCTGACCTGCATGATGATCGTGGGGCTTACATTCGGCGTCTTTGCGATTTTTGCGCCGGAAACCGTGATGAAGCTCTATACGGATAAGGAGAGCATTCAGGTAATTGGCGCGGAATATCTGCGCATCATCGGCTTCGGTTACCCCGTGCAGGTGTTTTCCATGGCGATGAGCGCTCTGCTGCGTTCTACGGAGCGCGTGCGCATCCCGCTGTTTGCGTCAATCGCCTCGGTGGCATCGAATATTTTTCTTAACTGGGTGTTCATTTACGGAAAGTTCGGCTTGCCGGAGATGGGCGTGCGCGGCGCGGCGCTGGCAACATCCTTGGCGGCGGTTATCAACGTTTTGGTCATTTTGATTTTGGCGCGTGCGCAGAAGTACCCGTATCTGTTCCACTTTAAAAAGCATTTCCGCTGGAATAAGAAGCAGGTGAAAATCTACTTCGTCAAGTGCTTCCCCATCATCTGCAACGAAGTGCTCATCGGCGTGGGCAATATGGTTATCAACGTTGTTTTGGGCAGACAGTCCGAACAGGCCATTGCGGCCATCGCGGTGTTCCGCACGCTGGAGGGCATGGTCATCAGCTTCTTTGCCGGTTTCTCAAATGCGGCTTCCGTTTTGGTCGGCACATGCGTGGGCTCCGGCGAGTTGGACGCAGCCTACGAGCGCGCAAAACGCCTTGTGTTCCTGTGCGGCGGCACGATTTTATGCGTATGTCTGGTGCTACTCGGTATCCACAAGCCGCTGCTTTCCGCGATGAGTCTTTCCGGCGAATCGATGGAGATCGGTTCGCACATGCTGATGATCTACTGCGTGGCGGCGGTTATTCGCATGTGCAACTGGGTGCAGAACGATACGTATAGAGCCGCGGGCGACGCGGCGTTCGGCACAATCCGCGAAATTGCGTTTATGTACGCGATGGTGCTGCCGCTGGTGTGCCTGACGGGCCTTGTGTGGAAAGCGCCGTTCCTTGTTGTTTTTGCGTGCTGTTATATCGACGAGCCGATCCGTCTCATTTTGATGCAGCGGCACATGTACTCCGGCAAATGGGTGCGCCCCGTTACGCCGCAGGGCATGGAAGCGTTGCCGGCGTTTATGGAAAAGCATGGACGTCATAAGAAGGCGGCGTAAACAACTTAAAGACAGCAAAAGGACTTCCGAAAAGAAGTCCTTTTTTCGTGTGTATGAAATTTAGCGGATGTTTTCTTTGATCCACCTTGCGTCGTCGGCGATGCACTTGTCGTGCTCGTCGTAGAAGCCTTCGCGCTCTACGACCCAGAATGCTTCAAAGTCCTGCTCGTCGAGTGCGTCTTTGATGTCCTGCCAGTTCATGTTGGACTCCGGCGCGCCCATGGGGCACTGTACCTCAAACTGCTTCTTGCCCTCGGGGCTGTTCATGTGCGCGTTGAAGCCATCCAAAATCTTCTGGCGTTCTTCAAGCGGCATTTCCTTTACATTGGCAAACGGATTGGCGCGGCCTGCCTCTTCTGCCGCGTGGCGGGAAGCCGGCCTCGGGCCGGGGCCCTGCACCTTGCTATTTTCCTTTACATGGATGGCGACAAAGCGATTTTTATAGCGGCGGATGAACGAAGGCGGGTAGCAGCCGCCGTTCTGTGCCCAGCCGCAGTCGAGCTGCGAGTAGCACTTTGTGCTGTTGTCAAGCAGGTGCTCCAGCAACGTTTTGCCCTCATCCATGAAGAATTCCTGACTGTGGTTGTGGTAGCCGATCTTGATGCCGTACGGCTCTGCCATTTCTGCCATTTCGTCGAGCTTGTGCGCGACTTCGACGGCTTCTGCCTTGTTGCAGAACGGCGTGCCTGCCCAGATGACGGTCTTGCCGCCGAGCTCGGCAATCTTTTTGACGATCTCTTCTGTCGGCTCTGCGTGGATGGAGACAACCTCAAGGCCGGTCTCTTTCAGCCATTTTTGATGTCCTCGATGTCGTTATCGAGGTCGACCGGCAGCAGCTCGACGCCCGTAAAGCCGAGGGACGCGATGGTCTTGAATTTATCGAGCAGCGTGGGCCCGAGGCCGAGATAGCTCGCGATGCCGCCGAAAGAATATGTACCGATGTTGACTTTCATGTAAACTTCCCCAATCGTAACAAAATTATGAAAAATAAATTCACATATCAAGTAAAATCATACCATATACACAAATAAGCGTCAATCGAAATTATGGGGAGCGATGGAAAATTTGCAGGCTATTTTATGGCGAAATTGTCGGGGACAACGCAATTTTTCGGAAATTTCGGCGTGTCGGCGGTTTCATACCACGCTTTGTAGACCGGGATGAGCTCAGTTAGGGTGATTTTTTCCGGGCGGTCGAGGAAACCAAGTAAATTTGCCATGCGGCCGAGGAGTTCTTCGGGCGTGAAACGCGTGCGCAGAATGCCGATGTCGAGGTCGCGCTCGCGCTTACTTAAACGGCGGCCGTCGCGATTGACGAGCAGCGGAATGTGTCCGTAGTGCGGCGGTGTGTGGCCAAGTGCGTGAAAGAGCTGAATTTGGCAGCCGGTGGAAGGGAGCAGGTCACGCCCGCGGACGACTTCCGTCACGCCCATTAAAGCATCGTCTACGGTGACGGCAAGCTGGTACGCGTGCACGCCGTCGCTGCGGCGCACAATGAAATCGCCGAACGTGGACTGAACATTTATATTTTGCGGGCCGCAGTATAGATCTTCAAATGTAACGGATTTATCCGGTGCGCGAAAACGCAAGCTTGGGCGGCGCGTGCGGCTTTTTTCTTCGGCTTCGGCGGGCGTCAAATTTCGGCATAAACCGGGGTAGCGGAACGTGCCATCGCCCGCATGGGGCGCGGAGACCGCGTGCAGCTCCGCGCGGGTGCAAAAGCATGGGTAAACATCGTTTTTGGCGCGGAGTTCACTTAATGCCGATTCGTATAGCTCGCGGCGCGCGCTTTGGTAGTAGGGGGCGTGGGTGCGCTCATGGCCGGGGCCTTCGTCCCAAGTGAGGCCGAGCCATGTTAGATCGTCCATTAAAAGCTCGGCTTTTTCGCGTGTGCAGCGGTCGGGGTCGAGGTCTTCGATGCGCAGGAGCATCTCGCCGTTTTGGCTGCGCACGGAAAGCCACGCAAGAAGCGCGCAGCAAAGGTTGCCAAGGTGCATGCGCCCCGAGGGGCTGGGCGCGAACCGCCCGCGGACAGGGTTAGGTTGTGAGGTGGACATACTAAAAATCCTTTCGGAGAAAATTTAAAATCATAAAATCATTTTACCGCAGATTTTGGGCGCGCGCAACGGTTTTGGGACGGAGAAGTGAATTGACAGGTGTGCACCAAACGGGTAAAATGATATAGCAAAAGTTTTGCACAGCCCGCGGCAACGGTTTAAAGTTTCGCACGCCTTTTCAAAGGCGGCGGAATCAAGGGCAGCGCCCTTGGTCGAGCTCCGCAGAGCTCGAAACTCTTTAGACTTTAGAATAAAGAGGACATCAAAATGAACGAAAAAAGAAATCTCGGAAATTCGCCGCCGATTCAGGGCGGATAAAAGCAATATCACCCATGTGCGCGGGTGCTACGTCAACGAAAAGCAGGAAATCGTCTCGCAATTCGACCAGCCGCTCTCCCTGCTGCCGCAGGAGGAATGCGAAAATATGCTTTCCGTGCTGCGCCGTACGCTTTCCGGCACGCTCGGCAAAAATCTCATCGAAATGCCGTTTACGACTGCGCAGGTCGTTGACAGCGATGAGCACCGGCTGCTGATGGCGCTGCGCGACTCAAAGCTTACCGATGAAGAAGCCGTACGGATGTTTTTTGAGAAGGTCATCGCATCATACAGACCCGAGGGTACGTATCTCTTTTTGCTCGCGAACGATACATACGACGTGCCGTACCGCGCAAAGGACGGCGAAACGCTGGAGGATGCCTCGGAGAATATCTATAATTACGTTCTGTGTACCGTCTGCCCCGTGAAGCAGACAAAGCCCGTTTTGGGGTACGACGTGCCGGAAAATACGTTCCACAACCGCGACATCGATTGGCTTGTTTCCGCGCCGCAGCTGGGCTTTTGTTCCCGTCGTTCACCGACCGCAGCGCCGATATTTACAGCGCCATGTACTACTGCCGCAGCGCTTGGAAAGCTACGATGAATTTATAGACGCGGTGTTCAACCGCGAAGCGCCCATGCCCGCAGAGGAGCAGAAAACGACGTTTGGCACGATTTTTGGGCGATGCCTAAATGACGCGTGCAGTTTAGACGTCGTACAGACCGTGCACAGCCGCCTTTGCGGGATGATTGAGGAGCACAAGGCGAGCAGGATCCGGAGCCGCTGACCATTACAGGACGCACGATGAAAACGATGCTGACCGCTTGCGGCGTGCCGGGCGAGAAAGCCGAAAAATTTGAAAAGCCTGCGCGGGCAGTTCGGCGCGGACGCTGCACTCAGCCCACGCAACCTTGTGGAGACGAAGAAATTCGAGATCGAAACGCCGGAGGTGCAAATTCGCGTCGACCCCGAGTACAGTGAGTGGATTGAGACGCGCTATATTGACGGTGCACCGGTACATCCTCATTCCCGCCGGCGCGGGCGTGCAGGTGAACGGCGTGCCGATCGCCATCACTCGCCCGGACGTGGGTATGAGGAGGAAGAATGATGGAATTCAAAAACTGAATATGGAGGTTTTAAAATCGATTTTGAACGCATCCGTATGAGGTGTTTTTTTGTGCCCGTGCGCGACGACGAGGGTAAGGTCATCGGCTACTTCGAGCGCCACGAAATGCACTGGGATTTCAGCGACCCCGGTAAGTCTGTTGCGGTGCCGAAGCCGGAAGCAGGATATTAAGACAAAACAAGCGGCGCACAGGGTGTGAAAACTCTGTGCGCCGCTGATTTTATGTGCTTTTTAAATTTACTCGAAATCAGCGTTCATGAAGAGCTCGAG
>VOFB01000623.1_pt1 | contig 42001 bp, 54 predicted proteins | sample 5384141 | NCBI WGS metagenome assembly VOFB01 (sample SAMN12384721, study PRJNA508395) | human gut metagenome | isolation source: healthy gut A | host: Homo sapiens
CAATGCTGTTGTGATACATATTGTATTCTGCGTAAATGGTATTCATGTTGTGTCTCCTTAAAATCAAAAAATATTGAAGCATTTCAATCAGTTCACCATGTCAGTTTTATTTTGTGTTATACTGTTTTATAAGATTTTCTTTCCCTTACTTTTTTCCCTTATCAGAGTTCGTAAAAACCTGTGGGAAGATATAACACAAGGGAAAGTCTAAGGGAAAGTTCACCTACCACAAACTTAGTGTTTTCAATGGCTCGTGAGAAATTTAGTAACAAAATATAACAGTTATTAAATTCCTTAGAATAGGTGAAATCTCAATCGGAATTTGTAAATGAGGTGAATTTATGATGTTACATTCATATCCGTTATTAATATCTATATATAAGGGAGAGGGGCGAATGTTAATTGTTCCGCTTATTGACCATATTGCAGGATATTCGATTGATTCAGATTGGTTCATAAATTTATCAGATTTGGACAATGCTGTTTCTGTCGGTGAAGGGGTAAAAAGTGCTCTTGATTACTTTGGCAGATGGTTATGGACAATGTAATATAAAAGGAACATTGTTTATGGCAATACTAAGGGCATGCAATATTCCTTGCAGGGTACATGGATTCACCATTGATAAAAAATTACAAAAGGGAGCAATGACAGGGGTTGTCTATAAAAATGCACCACAAAATGTATTTCATAGTTGGGTTGAAGTTTACTTTGAGGATAGATGGTATGAGTTAGAGGCGTTTATTCTTGATAAAAGTATTTACAAAAATTACAGGAAAAAAATAGTGATTGTAAAGGTGCATTTTGTGGTTACGGTGTAGCCGTAAAAGACTTCAAAAATCCAATTATAGATTTTGATAGAAATAATACATATATTCAGAGTGAATTGCCCCTAAGATGAAGAAGTGAGAAACTTCAAGTTTGCAGGAGTAAGAAAATAGGATATACGGAGAAAACAAAAATGGAAGATAATAAATCTTGAGAATAACTTTTGGAAGTGCATTAGCTATGGTTATTAGTTGTAACGTGGAAGTCTGTAAACTGGGCGATTTTCATGGATTACTTAGTTGGGTGTATGTCATATATTTTCTTTTGCGTTACTAACTTATTATTTGAAAAATATAATGGTGTCGGGCACCAAAAATTTTATGGTGAATCTTATAATGAATTTTTGACAATGTAGTTAGTTCGGAAATTTATTATTTAATGAAATTGGTAAAATCGGTGTTTGATTTGGAGGTATCATTATGTGTGGAATGACAACTGATTTATAAGAAAAATAAAATCGGAGGTTTATATGAATTATTTTGATAAAAAAAACAAGATGAAAATAAGGTATTAGATACTTTTGTACGAGGCTGATTTTTATTCCCGAAGGAGTTTCTGCACCGAAAAGGAGATGATTGATAAATGAGAATTGGAGCGTATCAATTTGCGATATCTGGAGATGTAAATGAGAATTATAAAGAAATAGAAAAAGCAATATATTTAGCAAAACATAAAGATGTTCAATTACTGATATTTCCAGAATGTTCATTAACAGGATATCCACCTAGAGATATATCAAATTCATCATGTGTCAATTTTAACCTTGTTTCAGCCTAATAAACAAATCAAGTCTTATGACAAGCGGGCTTTATGGGGATGGGATAATGATAATTTCGCAAAGGGGAATAGTGATGGAATAGTTGAGATAGATGGGGTTGTATTTGGAATTAGAATTTGCTTTGAAATAAGATTCCCCGAATTTTTCAGGGAATTGTATAAAAGAAATACCGACATAAATGTCGTTTTGTTTTATGATGTAGCGGATACGGACGACAAGGAGCGATATAGTATGATTAGAGGACATCTGCAAACTCGTGCAGTTGAAAATGTTACTACTACTATTTCAGTAAATGCTACCTCGCCTTTTCAAACGGCACCGACAATGGTTTTTGGAAAATCTGGTCAATGTATCAAGGAATGTGTTAGAAATAAACCGGAACTATTGATTTATGATTTTGAAAAGACTGTTAATGATTTCGGGGAAAATGGAAGAACATCAATATCTGATTCATTGATTAACTGGTAACTGATTCTTTTAGCAATTTCTTATTTATTGTGAATGAGCTTACATGTGCTATAATAAAACAAATTAATAGATCGATGTTTGCGGAGGTGTATGCGCAGTGAAAAAATTGGGTTTAGTTGGTGGTATGGGACCAGAGTCTACAATTCCATATTATCACGATATTGTATATGGTGTTCAAGAAGCAATGGGAAAATCGATATTTCCTGAATTGTCAATTGAAAGTGTAAATGTTTTTAATGTATTAAAATTATGTGATGAAAAGAAATACGATGAATTAACAGAATACTTAATGCGTGCCATCAATAACTTGGTTAAAAGTGGAGCAGAATTTGCGGCATTGTCAGCAAATACACCACATATTGTATTCGATAGATTGAAAGAACAATCACCTATTCCATTAATTAGTATTGTAGAAACAACTTGTGAAGAAGCTAAACATAGGGAATTAAAGAAAATTGGTTTATTAGGTACAATTTTTACTATGACGGAAGAATTCTTTAAAGCTCCATTTGTGAAAAACGGAATTCAAGTTGTTATTCCATCGGAAAGTGAACTTAAGATGATAAACAAAAAAATATCTACGGAGTTAGAACTGGGAATTATAAAGGAAGAAACATTATTGTTTTTCCAAAATGTAATAAACCGTATGAAAAATGAGAATGGCATAGAAGCAATTGTGTTAGGTTGTACAGAGCTTCCGCTTTTGCTAAATGATGAAGTGAGTTCCGTCCCTTGTTTAGATACAATGCAGATACATATTAGTTCCATTATAAAAACTATTTTAGATTGTTCAATTTGAAATATATGAGATACTTTTATGAGATGTATCCTGATGCAGTGATTTGTCCTCAGGTTGAGGACGAATTAAATGAATAACTTTAAATTTGAAAAATTTAATGGTGTCAGGAACCAATGTGATCCAAGACATATTTGTCTAGTAATGCAAATACGGCATTTTCTCGCTTTGTGTCGTGTTTCATATTTACATATTAGGTTATTCTATTGATGAAGGGAGGGAGCATAAATGAATCAAAAAAAAAAATAGGAAGTTTTTTTGAAAGAGCTTCGCAAAGAGATGGGAATCACACAAGAAGAATTTGCCGAAAAATTAGATGTATCTAGTAGAACGATATCTCGTTGGGAGACAGGGGTTAATATGCCAGATATTAGTCTATTAGTTGATATTGCAGAATTTTTCAATGTAAGTATTCCTGAAATCATCAATGGAGAAAGGAAAAGCGAGAGTATGGAAAAAGAAGTAAAAAAAGTTGCAGAAGCAATGTCTAATTATGCAGGTGCAGAAAAGCAGTAATATTAAAGAGAGTAAAATTGATAAGTATTATAGGGTTAGTAGCATTAATAATAGGATTGATTATGGAATCCATTTGTTATGATTCTATGATTCCAATATATAGAGCATCAAAGGAATCTGTTTGGGACTAGGAGTCGGAGCATTGGTTACCATGGTTCTTTATACGACTGGCATACTTGAAAAGATTAAAAATAAAAAGTCAAAACAAATTAAAATAGTAGCAGGCATTGGCTGCGCAATAATGATAATTTGTATTTTAGTATCCTTGATAGTATCAATCATTTGATTAATAAATGAACCACCCGTAGAGTGTTTAATGGTATCGGACACCAAAATTTCAGGGGTTGCGGAAATACTTGGAGACAATATGTAGTTATAAAATCCCGGAATCTGCAGTTAAGCGGATTTCCGGGATTTTTGCAGTTTATAAAAATTGCGGATATCATGCGCATATTCTATGGAAAATTCCGCTAAAATATGCTTTAATAGAGGTATATAGTAGTAAAGGAGATGAACGCAATGGGGAGATTTGTAAATCCTGGAAACAGTGCATTCAAGGTAGCATTAGCTTCCGAGATATATATAGACAAAACAAACTTGCTCGATTTTACCAATAGTGTGCTTGGAACAAAGCAGGCATATATATGTAATAGCCGGCCGAGAAGGTTTGGTAAGTCTATTACGGCCGATATGCTCACAGCATATTACAGCAAGGGCTGTGATTCCAGGGAATTATTTATGAATTATAACATTGCACAGACAGAAGACTTTGAGAAATATCTCAACAAGTATGATGTTATTCATCTCGATATGCAGTGGATACTAATGGATGCCGGTGCGCCGGAAAGAATATCAGGATATATAAATAAAAATGTTATATCAGAATTGGCAGATTTGTACAAGGATATTGATTTAAGAAATCAGAAAACATTGTATGGTGCTCTATCGGTTATTAACAGTATGACGAACAATAAATTTGTAATTATAATCGATGAGTGGGATGTTTTGATACGTGATGAAGCAGCAAATTCCTCAGTTCAGGAGGAATATATCAATTTCCTGCGAGGAATGTTTAAGGGAAGTGAACCAACAAAGTATATAGAGCTTGCATTTCTCACAGGAATTTTACCGATAAAAAGCTAAAGACGCAATCAGCACTTAATAATTTTGATGAATTTACTATGTTATATGCGGGACGTTTGTCTCCATACATTGGCTTTACTGAGGATGAGGTCAGAGACATATGTGATCGCTATGGCAGGGATTTTACGCAGGTAGAGCGGTGGTATGATGGGTATATGCTAAGAGATTATCAGGTATACAATCCACGTGCAGTAGTAAATTATATGTTGCATGGAGATTTGAAGAGTTATTGGTCAGAGACCGGGTCTTATGATGTCATAGTTCCACTTATAAATCTGGATTTTGATGGATTAAAGACAGCAATAATTCAGATGCTGTCCGGTGGAGAAATAAAGGTGAACACCGGCAGTTTTATGAATGATACGGTCAGCTTTAAAAATAAAGATGATGTTTTAACATATCTTATTCATTTAGGGTATCTTGGGTTTGACCAGAAAAGAAGCTGTGCATTCATTCCAAATGAGGAGATACGGCAGGATATTGAAAATGCTTGTCGGCATAACCTATGATAAAAAGACAAAGAAGCATCAGTGTATTATAGAAGAATACATGAAAAAATAATCGGATAACATTTTGATAGCAGGATAACGACTGCAAGAGGAAAAGAAAATGTCTAGAAGAAAGAGGCAGAAAACCGGAATGATAAATAATGAAAATGAAAATAACAGCATGGCGCAGGAGCCTCAAACACCACAGCAGACAGTTGACGCGCAGCAGGTGGTTATACCGCAGGAGAGCGAGCGCATCTTGACATAGAAATAATCACACCGGACAGGGTGTTCTACAAGGGAGAGACAGATTTCCTCGAGTTCAATACCCAAAACGGAGAGATTGATGTGAAGAGAGCAGAGTTTGCACTCAGGAAGGCACTTATCAGAATAGATGTGTCACATCATATATAAAAGAATTAATTTAGGAGCTTAAAAAGTCCCAAGATCCACATATATAATATGCGGATTTTGGGGCTTTTTGTGTACAAAAGTGGATTAAGAAGATAATACAATCATACAGTTGGCTATAATTGGTCAGTTATACTGGAATTTTCGCTAAAAACAGGTGGTTTTTGTAAGTATTTGCTAAATTGGGAAAATTTAATAATTGGTATAGTATCATAAAAATATGTTTGATAATTGGTATAGTATAAACCGCATTTTGTGGATGGATGGTATTTTTAATATATTGACAATTGGGTGTAAACATAATATATTTAGCTTGTTCGAACGAGTAACCAATATACCAGTTATTATTTAGAAATTCAGGGAGGTAATCAATAATGATTAAATTTGATGAGGAAGAGTACAGAGGAAATCTTACAAAGCAGATTGCAGCTATTAATAAAGGATATGAGTATGCAAAAGAGATAACAGCAGATGGATATAGTAATATCTTTTTTGTAGCTGTTGGTGGAACAATGGCAATGATGTTACACTTTGCGGCAATTGCAAAACAAAAACAAAGATTCCAGTGTATGTTGAGCAGGCAGCAGAGCTTGTTGTTGCAGGAAACACACAGTTAAATAAAGATTCGCTTGTAATTATGGGATCAAAATCAGGAGATACTAAAGAGACTGTAGCAGCCGCAAAATGGTGCAAAGAAAGAGGAATAAGAATTGCATCAATGGTCATTGACAAAGAGTCACCACTTGGTCAGTTGACAGATTATCAACTTCCATTGGTTGTATTTAAAGGGGTTGAGTATGAATATCTTTCAATGTTTGGATTATTCTACGGATTATTAAATTGTAATGGAGATTTTCCAGAGTATGATCAGTTTGTAGAAGCATTAGCAAAACTTCCGGATACATTGGTAGATGCACAGAAGAAATTTGATGAGCCAGCGGATGCTATTGCAAAGAAATATTTTAACGCAGATTATATGATGTGGATTGGCAGTGGAGAGCTTTGGGGAGAGGTATACCTGTTTTCTATGTGTATTCTTGAGGAAATGCAGTGGATCAGAACGAAATCTATAACAAGTCCGGAGTTTTTCCATGGAACACTGGAGCTTGTGGAGAAGGATATGCCGGTATTCTTAGTAAAGAGTGCAGGCGTATACAGAACTCTTGATGAAAGAGCAGAAAAATTCCTTAAGGAGCATACAGACAATCTGATAGTTATTGACGTAATGGACTATATGATACCAGGACTTAAGCCTGAGTTTGCACCATTAGTTGCCCCTATTATAAGTACAGCAGTGCTTAATGGACGTCTTTCAAAACATATAGAGTCTTATACAGGACATGACCTCGATATGCGTCGCTATTATAGACAGTTTGAGTACTAAGATATAGAGATGATAGAAGCTGTATTATTTGATATGGATGGCATTCTAATTGATTCTGAGAGAGAGTATGATAAGGCCATGAGAGAGGCAATTACGAGATATGGACATATAATAACGGACGAGTTTTTGCTCAGAGTAAGAGGAATTCCTGCAGAAGCATTTAAAAAAGTCTGAAACTGGAGTTCGGAAGAGATTTTCCTGTTGAGAAATTCAGAAATGATTTTAAGTCCATAGTGTGGCAAAATATCAGACAATATGGTATGCCTGTAAAGAATGGTGTATACCAGCTAATACAATATCTAGAGGTAAATAATATAAGATATGCAGTTGCAACAAGCAATGACAGGGCAATGGCACTAGAATTATTAGAAGCAGCAGACCTGAGGGGAGTATTTGAGTACATGGTATGTGGTGATGAAGTGGAACATGGTAAGCCATTTCCGGATATATATCAGAAAGCTGCGGATATGCTGGGTGTGAATATAAAACACACATTGGTGATTGAAGATTCATATAATGGGATCAGAGCCGGTCATGCTGCAGGCGCAAACGTTATCATGGTGCCTGATTTAGTGCAGCCAACAGATGAGATAAGGCAAATGACAGATTATGTAGTAAGTGATCTGGGTAAAGTAATTTCATGTATCAGTAATTTTTGAAACTGGCATTGATACAACATCGGTCAATTCGACGCAGACTTTGACAGTATTCAATTACATTGTTATTTGAATCTTTAGATATTATGCTGAAATTCAACAATGGAGAATTGGTTTCGATTCCAAGTAAAACAGCATTATCAATGTCGCATATATTCATAGAAACTTTATAGCTATGATGAGTTGGAATAATGTTATAGTCGTTTTTCATTAAAGCATATAATGACTGCGTTTCATTTTCCTTAAATTTCCTTAACAATTCAGGAAACATAGCCTCAGAAAGATGAGTAGTTTCTATCATTGCCGGTTTCTGATTTATAAACCGCAATCGTTTAATAATATAAATTGGTGAGTACGGGGATAATCCAAGTATTTTGCTTATATAATCGGTGGCAAGAGTCTGGTAGCAATATATTAATTTATTGGAACGCTTGAAGCCGTTTGCTTCACAATAGGCATCCAGTGAAAATCCCATACCAATACTTGTTCTTAGTTTTGGGGGTGCCACATATGTGCCACTCCCAACTATAGCATAAAGAATATGTTCATTTTCCAATCGCTTTAGAGCCTCACGGCAAGTGGTCCTGTTAATGCCAAGCTCTTCTGCCATGGCACGTTCAGATGGAATACGGTCATGAGGATTAAGATTATGCATGGATATATAATTTTCGATAGCCTCAGCAGCGTCATCGGCTTTTGCGTGAAGATAATGATTCATAAGATACTCCTAATCAAAAACAAATTTAAATTTATCAGCTAAAGAATATGATAATGTATATTCGACAACGCGATTGTGTATATCGTACACAGTATTGACTCTTTTAAATGAGGCGGAACCATCGGGCTGTTGAAGAATATCAGATTGCGGTTTAAATATTTTGACCAAATCTATAGTTTGAACCGTATGATCAACAATTATATTGTTATCATTAAAACAGTCATATAAAGATTCTTTGGCAAAATTATAGCTTTGCGCATTAGGAACATAGGCAAATGGTAAAAAAGTATATTCGACAGAATAAGGTATTTTATTACCTAATCTTTGACGATATACGAAAAAAGTTGATCAGATTCAGAAATATTAAATATATTTGAATATTTGTACCCGGCATTCCTTATTCCAGATGTTATAATTCTGGTTGAAGGTTTGAGATGATGGTCTTTTAAGTATTTTCTTGTAGAGGTTACAGAATTGGTAGCATGAAGCTTAGGCATGGATACATAAGTACCTTTTACCTTGAATCTTGTATAGCAGACCATCGAGTACAAGCTGCTCAATAGCATTACGGACAGTGGTTCGGCTTACAAAGTATTTTTCAGCCAGTGTACGTTCAGACGGCAGGGCTGAACCGAAAGAATATAAATTGTTCTCAATGTCACCTTTAAGGGTGTCATAAATATACTTTGATGAATGACTATCCATATAATTCTCCTTAAATAATTGTAAAGCTATGTTATAATTATAAAATGGATAATAAAGTAAATCAATAAATAAAATAAATATAATAAATATAAAAGAGGAGGTGGACAGATGGTTAAAATTATGTTAGCGTCACACGGAAATCTGGCAGCAGGAATGCTTTCGTCAGCAGAAATGGTTTTTGGAAAGCAGGATAATGTCAGTGTTATATGTGCATATGTAGACGGAGAAGATGATGTATCGACAAGAATAAAAGGTTTCATTGATAGCATTGCACCGGATGACAGCTGGATCATTTTTACAGATTTATTTGGTGGAAGTGTGAATAATGAGTTTATGAAGTATATTTCTAATCCGCAAATAAGGCTTATTGCTGGAATGAATCTGGCACTTGTTATAACAGCAATGTCTATATCAGAAATGAAAAATAATGCTGCTGAGGTTGAGGAAGAACTTTTGGGTATAGCAGACAGTGTAATAAATTTTTGCAGTAGGACAGGTATTGATTCGTTAGAAGATGACGAATTTTAAAGAAAGGGGTATATAGGATGATAGTAAATGTCAGAGTAGACCATCGTTTACTACATGGACAGGTTGCAATGGCCTGGAATCAGGTATTAGGAAGTGATTGCATTTTAATAGCCAATGATAGTGTGCCAAACGATGAAATCAGAAAAGCTGGAATAAAACTTGCAAAACCAGCGAATACAAAGCTTGTTATAAAGAATATGGATGCTTCTGTAGAAGCTCTTGTGTCAGGTGTAACAGATAAATATAAGTTATTTATTGTTGTAGAGAGCATTGCTGATGTATACAAACTGTGCAAGGAAACAGGAATGATTGATAAGATCACGCTTGGTGGTGTTAAATCAAGAGAGGGGACAAGGCAGATATCAAAAGCAGTATTTACAACACCAAAAGAGGAAGAACTCTTAAAGGAGTTGATTACTGATGGAGTTACTGTGGAGATAAGGCAGGTTCCAAGTGATTCAGTTATTTATGCAAAGGATGTATTGTAGGAGGAACTGATATGATATTAAAGGCTATATTATTGGGATTAGTTGCCATGTTAGGACATACTAATTTCCTGTTTGGAACAAACCTATTAGACCGACCATTAATAATGTGTACATTAACTGGGCTGGTTATGGGCGATTTAAAAAGTGGAATTATTATTGGGGCAATGATGGAGCTTGCATTTATAGGTGCATTTTCTGTAGGGGCATCACTTCCACCGGATATGATTTCTGGAGGTGTGCTTGGAGCTGCTTTGACACTTGCAGCAGGAAATGATCCTGAGGTTGCACTTACAATTGGCGTACCTATTGCTTCATTAGCACTTTTGATGAAAAATGCATGTAAAATATTTATTTTGCCGATTTTTGTACACAAGGCAGATGATTATGCTGTTAAAGGAAATAGTAAAGGTGTTGCAAGAATGCACATGCTAGGAGGATTCCTATATTTGAATCTTCCGTATGGAATATTTGTATTTTTAGCATTCTTATTAGGAAATACAGTTATTCAGAGTGTGTTGGATGCTATTCCACAATTTGTAAAATCAGGACTTACAATTGCAACTGGCTTGATGCCGGCTCTCGGATTTGCAGTTCTTGCAAGCATGATAATAAATAAAAAGAATTGGTATTTCTTATTATTGGGATTTCTCATTTCTGCATACATGGGAATGTCAGTAACAGGAGTTGCACTTTTTGCAACAGTTATAGCTCTTATAATAGTAAATATGCAGAATAATCAGGTTATAACAGCTACAGAAATGGGAGGTGATGAAGATGACGACTTCTAAATTAATTACAAAGAGAGATCTTAGAAAAGTATTCTTCAGATCTTTTCCAATGGAGTGGACATGGAATTATGAAAAACAGCAAAATCTAGGTTATACGTATGCTTTGATTCCGATTATTGAGAAACTGTATAAGGACAAACCGGAGGAAAAAAGCAGCAGCATTACAGAGACACTTGGAATTTTTTAATACAACTCCACATATGGTAACATTAATTCTTGGAATTAGTACAGCTATGGAAGAAGAAAAATGCGCTCGATGAGAATTTTGACACATCATCCATCAATAGTGTAAAAGCAGGATTAATGGGACCGCTTGCAGGTATAGGTGATTCTTTTATGTGGGGAACACTTCGAATAATTGCAACTGGAATAGGAACATCACTTGCTATGAACGGGAATATTCTGGGACCAATTTTATTCTTCCTATTGTTTAATATACCACATGTAATTCTGAGATACATATGTATGATGGGCGGATATAAGTTTGGAGCTGGATTTTTATCAAAAATTGCAGCGGGTGGACTAATGGAAAAGCTTACGTATGCTGCATCAATATTGGGACTTATGTCAATTGGTTCTATGATAGCAACTATGGTTACGGTGAATATTCCATTAAAGTATACAAACGGAGATACAAGTGTTGTTATAGCTGATGTAATAAATGGAATTGTTCCGTGTCTGTTACCATTATTATTTACAGGATTTATATACTGGCTGGTTACCAAAAAGAAGATGAAGACAACCTGGGCATTGATACTTATATTTATTATAGGTATTTTGGGAAGTCTTACCGGAATACTGGGGGTATAAGTCAATATTTGTTACTACTCAATTTATACCCACTGGATAATTCAGTGGGTATATTTTATAGAAAGGATTTTGAAATATGGCTAAAACTATGTTTGATTATATCAACTCTTCAACAGAATTAATTGAGGAAAATCTAAAAAAACGAATAGCATTGACAGAAACCATGGTTAATGAATATATCAAAGGACCATATCATAATATTACTATAGTTGCATCCGGATCTTCGAACAATGCTGCTCAGTGTGCAAGACTATATATGGAAAAAGTGTTGAAATGCAAAGTTACAGTTATATCACCATTTGAATTTATTCACGCAGAGCATAGCGTTGCGTCAGATGAAATGGTTATATCTGTTTCTCAGAGTGGATATAGTGTAAATACTATGGAAGCACTTAAGTTTATAAATGATAAACTGAATAGAAAGGCAATTGTACTAACAGGTGACTTGAATAGTGATATAGTATCGGTTGCAGACATGGCAGTTGATTTTGGCGTTGGTGAGGAAACGGTAGGATATGTAACAAAAGGTGTAATTGCATTGTCACTTTATCTTATGCTATTTGCTTTGGAAGCCGCTAAAATGTGTAAAATAATAGGCCGGAATGAATATGACACTTGGGTAAGAGAATTTGAAAAAGTAAGCGGTGCGCATGAAAAAATGATAGTTGCGACAAAGAAATTTTATGCTGATAACATTAAAGCATTAACATCGCTTCAAACAGTATATATATGTAGTGTAGGTGCAAATATGGGAACTGCTATGGAGGGAGCACTTAAAGTAGGTGAAACTATTCAGGTTCCGGGCATAGCATATGAATTAGAAGAATATATACATGGACCTAATCTTCAGCTTACACCAAATTATACAGTGTTTTTTATTGATGGAGGTCTTGCTTCGGATAGAACACAAGAGATATTTGAGGCTACAGGCGTTATAACGGATAAAACCTATATGCTTACAAATAAAAAAGGACTTGAAGGGAAAAATATAATAAATCCCGACTTTGAAATAAACGAGCTTATTACACCTCTTGCTTTTTTACCATTTTTTCAAATATTAAGTTACCAAATAACAGAGGATACTCATAAATGGAAAAAACATCCATTAATGGATGAGATGAAACGGCTAGCAGGAGCTAAAACTTTAAATTATGAAAGTAGTCCTTTAAGAAAGGATATGCCACAGTAAAAATATAGTTATGGAATAGCGTAATGATGATATTGTAAATACCATTGTTATGCTATTTTTATATTGAGTATAATATTTGTTTTAATAGCAAGATATTCTATGGAAAATTCCGGTAAAATATGCTTTAATAGAAGATATATAGCAGTAAATAACAATTGCAAGAGGAAAAGAAAATGTCTAGAAGAAAGAGGCAGAAAACCGGAATGATAAATAATGAAAAGGAAAATAACAGCATGACGCAGGAGCCTCAAACCCCGCAGCAGACAGTAGACGAGCAGCAGATGGTTATACCGCAGGAGCGAGCGCATCCAGCGGGCTGAGTGGGTTCACGAGCAGGTGAAGCTTCAGCGTGAGGCAGAGGATGAGGCCTGGGAGAAGATCATGGAGGAGCAGAAGCTGCTTACAGAGCGCAGACGCTCCATAGATGCTGATATAAACAGCAACAGGGAGCTGAAGCGATACCATGAGGACTGCATGGAGGATATCACAGACCAGGTATATTCACTGCATGGCATATCGGTAGACAAGCTGGAGGGCATAAAAGAGTACAGGAATGCCTTGTTCCGCGGAGAAGCATTCATAGTGTTTTGCATATCTGTAATAATGGCTGCGATTGTGGCATATGCCTATGGACCGACTTCGCAGCTGTGCCTGTATGTACTCATGTGTGTAGGTGCGGAGGGAGCGTTATTGTCACAAAAGCGAAAGAATATATTGTTTTTTATCCCGCTTATCCTGATAGCGGCGGAGATGGCAGGCTACAAGCTGTATCCGCAGTATCTGGAGTATGTCACGATGGCTGGAGAGGCACTGGCGCTGCTTCTTATGATGATAGGCACTGTGGGATACTTTGTGCACAATCCATACCGCAAGGACAGAAAGAATATAAAGGCTGCAAAGTCAGACCTCAAGGAATTACATAAGGTTGCCAAAAAGAGCGTAAAGAAAAATAAAAAGAGCCGCATAAAGAACGAAGCAAAAGAAGCAAAGCTTGCGGCAAAGCAGGCCAAAAGAGAGACAAAGGCTGCCATAAAGGAGCAGAAGAGGCAGAATAAGCTCGCAAAGAAACAGGCAAAATACGAGCTGAAGGAGAAAAAAACGACAGCTAAAGAGTGAGCGTGTTGAGCTTAAGCATGAGCTGAAGAAGACTCAGCTCATGGATAAGGTGAGAAGATTTACACCGAAAGAGCAGAATAGTGAAAGCACCTCTTCGGCAGAGAGCATAGATAACAATATTACAGAAAACAATATCATAGAGAATAACATCATTGATATAGAGCGCAAGGTCAATTAGTCATGGATGAGCATTAGGCAGACAGCTGATACTTCTCCATCCAGTAATTAATCTGGATGAAATATGCGATAAGCTGCGGACCTGCCATGAGCTGGCCAAACCACGGACTGCCGTATTCTGCCGGTGCCTTTAAAAATTCGCGCGTTTTGTCAGTGTCAATGAGAGTGCGCACAGGGGCGTTAGGGGAGTCTAATATCTCCTCCATTCCCTTTATAAGGAGAGCTTCATATCCGGGATGATAAGTCTTTGGATATGGGCTCTTTTTTTCTGTGCAAAAGCTCAGGTGGCAGGACATCTGAAAAAGCATCACGAAGCAGAGTCTTTTCCACACCGTTTTGATATTTCATATGCCAAGGCACATTAAAGACATACTCAATGATACGATGGTCGGCAAAAGGTACACGGGCCTCAAGCTCGGAGTACATGCTAGTGCGATCCATGCGGTCAAGAAGCGTCTGCATGAACCATTTGATATTGAGATATCCGATTATGCGGCGGCTTTCGTCCTCACCGGCCTCGCCGTAAAGGAGAGGTGCTTTTGACCTGGACTCTTCATATCGAAAAGCCTGATAACCGGATAAATCAAGCTCCAAACCCACATCATCGCGCAAAAGGGCAAGGCGTGGAGCGACATCCGATGACCATGGGAAGCCATATCTTTCCAGCAGCTCTTTGCGGTAAAACCACGGATATCCGCCAAAGATTTCATCAGCACACTCACCGGTAAGAGCTACCTTGTTTTTGCGGCTGACGAGGCTGCAGAAATATAAAAGTGACGAGTCCACATCGGTCATGCCGGGCATATCCTTTGCATCGACTGCGGCAAAGAGCGCTTTGAAGAGAGAGTTCTCATCACACTCGAGATAGGAGTGGGCTGTCTCATACTCCTCAAGCATACGATTGACATAGGGCAGATCCTCTCCGGCTGGAAGGCATTTGCCTTAAAATACCTGTCATTGTCCTTAAAGTCGAAGGAAAAAGTGTTGAGCGTTTTACCGCGTGTGTTCATATAGTTTGCGGCGATGGAGGTCACGATGCTTGAATCGATGCCGCCTGACAGAAAAGTACATACCGGCACATCGGAAACCATCTGCCTTTTTATAGCATCCTCCACCAGAAAACGTGTGTGAGCAACGGTATCCCGATAGCTCTCGGTGTGTTCCCGGCTTGTAAGCTCCCAGTAGGTTTCATCATGCAGCCCATCCCGGGAGTAAATCATGAAGTGTCCCGGCAAAACCTCAAACAAATCCTTAAACAGGGAAAGTCCGCTCGTGTGCGCAGGCCCGATAGCAAGAAGCTCCTGCAAGCCCTGTTTGTCAAGCTCAGGTTTTACTGCAGGGTGAGCAAAGCAGGCCTTTGGCTCGGAGCCAAACACCAGAGAATCCCCTCGGATGGCATAAAAAAGCGGTTTGACACCCACTCGGTCGCGGTACAAAATTAGCCTGCTTTTAGCCGCATCCCATATGGCAAATGCAAAAATGCCGTTTAAGCGATTGACAAAATCAGCGCCCCAATGGATGTAGGCGTACAGAATAACCTCGGTGTCTGAGGTTGTGGAGCATACAAAGCCGTTTTCGGACAGCTCGGGAATCAGCTCATCTGTGTTGTAAATTTCACCGTTATAGCAGATTGTGTAATCATAGCCATTGTGTGTGCGCGTCATGGGCTGGTCGCCGCACAGGATATCACGGATGGCCAGACGGCTGTGCGACAGACCAATATGCTTTTTAAGGTAGCGTCCTCTGGCATCGTTGCCGCGGTGGGCGAGCACAGCACGCATCTTCTCAAGACGAAAGTTCCAGTAATCGGTGTTCTCTTCAAAGTCTTCTTTAAAATTACAGAATCCGGCAATACCACACATAAAAATTCATATCTCCGTAAAATCAGATTTAATTTATATTATGCATACGCCTCGAAGCTGTTAATCCGGTCAGAAAATAAAAAGATGTTTTACCAAGCTGATTATAAAATTTTTATTGACAAGAAAGGCAGAATAGCGTTACTCTTATTACATGAAGTTAGATAACACTAACATATATAAATGACAGGTAACTACAGTAAGCACAATCTTACCAATAATTGTTTTTAAACGTATAACATTATATAAGGTAAATGTAATTTGAAATGTTGAAAGAGAGGATATCATATGTCAGAAGAAGAGAGAAAGTTCTTAGAAATAGTGGATTTGAAAAAGGGCTTCGGAAGCGGCGAGACGCGCCAGGAGGTGCTGCGGGGCATGAATTTTTCTGTGGCAAAGGGTGAGTTCTGTGTGCTGCTCGGACCGTCAGGCTCCGGAAAGTCTACACTGCTCAATATCATCGGAGGCATCGACAGCGCCGATTCCGGATATATCAGCATAAATGGCGACAAGCTGAAGGATATGAGCGAGAAAAAGCTCACACAGTACCGCAGAAAGCACCTGGGATATGTATTTCAGATGTACAACCTGATTGCAAACCTGAATGTAAAGGAAAATATAGAGGTGGGCGCTTATCTGTCTGACAACGCACTGGATATCGATGAGCTGCTTCACACGCTGGGGCTTTACGAGCACCGCTATAAGCTTCCAAATCAGCTATCCGGAGGACAGCAGCCGCGTGTGTCAATAGGGCGTGCAATCGTGAAAAACCCTGATATACTGCTTTGCGACGAGCCGACAGGAGCGCTTGATTACAACACCTCCAAGGAGATTTTGAAGCTCATAGAGGATGTCAACAAAAAGTACGGAAACACCACAATCATGGTCACACACAATGAGGCCATCAAAAACATGGCAGACCACGTGATAAAGCTACGAGACGGAGCCGTGCGCCACAACGATATCAATACTAATAGGGTTTCGGCCGAAGAGCTTGAATGGTAAGGAGGATTTGACCTATGAGCAGGAAAAAGATAAAAAATCCTCTGATAAAGCGTATACCAAAGGAAATTATCGGTGACTGGAAGAAATATCTCGTTGTATTTATTTTCCTCGTGCTGACAATAGGCTTTGTATCCGGAATGTATGTGGCAAACGACAGTATGCTCACATCTGCGGATGAGGGAGTAAGTAAATACAAGCAGGAGGATGGACATTTTGAGCTTAAGGATAAGGCTGACAGCGAGCTTGTTACGGCTATCGAGTCAGGCGAGGTAAAAACAGCTCCGGACGAAAAAGACAGCGATAGCAGCAAAACTCCTGTCACGCTCTACGAGAATTTCTATCGCAATGAGACTGAGGACTACGACGCAGACGGCAAAAAGGACGGAACCATCCGTGTATATACAAAGACCGGGGATATCAACCTCGCATGTCTCGTAAAGGGTTCTTTTCCACAAAATGAGAACGAAATCGCTGTGGACAGAATGCATGCAGACAACGTGGGGATGAAGGTCGGTGACACAATAAAGGTCAGCGGAAAAGAATTCGAAGTATCGGGCCTTATCGCATATGTCAATTACTCCACACTGCATGAAAAGAAGACCGATATGATGTTTGATGCGATAAAGTTTGATGTGGCAATGGTGACAAAGGAGGGCTTTGACCGCCTGGACAAGAGCATTCACTATGCATATGCATGGAAATACGAGGATGAGCCGACGGACGATATAGAACAGAAGGAAAAATCAGATGACTTTTTGGAGGCGATGGTCTCACAGGTGATGGCAGCGGGCAATGAGGTGGAGGACTACACACCGCGCTACTCAAATCCGGCAATCAATTTTGCCACGGACGATATGGGCTCAGACAAGGCCATGGGAGGAGTGCTTTTAGACATTCTTATCGTGATAATCGCATTCATTTTTGCAGTGACCATAAGCAATACGATAGCAAGTGAATCATCAGCGATAGGCACGCTTCGCGCGTCGGGCTACACAAAGGGCGAGCTTATTAGGCATTACCTTTCAATGCCTGTCATTGTGACATTTTTGGCAGCAGTAGTAGGAAATATACTGGGCTATACGGTATTCAAGGATGTGGTTGTGGGCATGTATTACAACAGCTACAGCCTGCCGACATACCACACAATCTGGAATCCGGGCGCATTCATAAAAACAACGCTTGCTCCGGTGATTATCATGCTGGTTGTAAATCTTATCGTAATAATTCGCATGATGCAGCATACACCGCTTCAATTTCTGCGTCATGACCTTAAGAAAACAAAGCGCAAAAAAGCAATGCGGCTTCCGCGCTGGAGCTTCATGAGACGTTTCAGACTGCGAATCATGTTCCAGAATGTGGCAAACTATCTGATACTTTTTGTGGGAATATTTTTCATCATGGTAATGCTCGCGATGGCAGTCGGCATGCCGGATACACTTGATTATTACAAGAAAAATACCGACAGTATGATGTTTGCAAAATATCAGTACGTACTCAAATCCTATGTCGATGCAGACGGAAACGTGCTTGAAACCGACAACAGTGATGCAGAGAAATTTGACATGACATCGCTCTTAAGGAGGTCAGATGACTTTGACGAGGAGGTGTCGGTCTACGGAGTGGAAACAGACAGTGCATACGTAAAGCTTAAGGACATGGATTCGCTTAAGGATAACGAGGTATACATATCAGACTCATTTGCAGATAAATATGGTATAAAACCGGGCGATACAATAAAGCTTGATGCACAGTACGAGAAAAAAACATACAAATTCAAGGTGAAGGGAACCTACGATAAATCCCAGAGCATCGCGGTGTTTATGCCGATAGAGTATTTCGCGGATACCTTTGATTTTGCAGATGCCAGATTCAGCGGATTTTTGTCGGATACAAAGATAAAGGATATCGATGAGAGCAATATCGCGACAACAATCACGATACGCGACATCACCAAAATGGCAGACCAGCTCGACCACTCCATGGGCTCATACATGCAGTACTTCCAGGTGCTTTGCATACTGCTATCAGCCGTCATGATATATCTGCTCACGAAGCTCATCATCGAGAAAAATGAGACAGCCATATCGATGACAAAGATTTTAGGCTACGACAACAGAGAAATTGCAAGTCTTTATCTGGTCTCAACATCAATTGTGGTGGTCATCTCGGATATCATCAGCGTAGTGCTTGGTGCAAAGGTAATGGACATTGTATGGCGCATAATGCTTCAGACCTTCAGCGGATGGTTTTCATTCCATATGACACCTGTCGGCTATGTAAAGATGTTTGCGTTCGTGCTCATCGGTTACCTGATAGTGACAGTATTTGATTTCAGCAGAATAAAGAGAATCCCGATGGACATGGCACTAAAGAATGTGGAATAGATAGTATAACTGTTTATGATTGAACATTAACCCTATTTGCGCGACAAATTAATCAAAGGCAAAATGTAGATAAATTTTTTATTTACTGATAAACTATTGTATAATTTCACCAAAAATGGTAATATTGTCTTATAATTTTAAGCTAAAGGAGTAGCAGTAGGATAGGAGAGATGGTCATATGGAACAGAGTAAAACTAAAAAAAGGGGTACACTTGCAGCCAAAATCATAGTAATGGTGATTTTAGCTGTTATAGTTTCAAATGTAATTTGTATGGTATTTATTCTTGAAAGCTCCAAAAACAAATTACAGACAGCACAAAGCATACCATGGTAGATGTTATCAATACAACATCAAAAATTGTGGAGAATGAGATCAGCAATGCAGATACAGAGGATTTAGACTATGATGAATACGCTAAGAGTCTTTCCGATGTAAAGCTCGAAGGTATGGACAGCTCATATGTCTATGTGGTAAAGAATGATGGCACAATGCTTTATCATCCAACAAAGGAAAAGGTTGGACAGCCTGTTGAGAATGCCGTAATTAAAGGAGTTGTACAACAGCTTCAGGATGGCAAAAAACCGGGCACGACTGTTGGAGAATATGATTTCAATGGAACAACAAAGTATTCGGCATATACGATTTTGAACAATGAAAATATACTTGTGCTTACAGCAGATGAGTCTGAGGCACTTGCAGGAATCACTACTGTAACAGGAGTTGCCGTTGGAATCATTGCTATTGTTGTGCTTATTGCAATTATTATCTCATTCATAATGGGACGCAGGCTTATGAGACCGCTTGTAAAGGTCAGTACAATAATTGAGGATGTTGCCAATGGTAATATTGAGGCAGATTTCAGTGTGGTCAAGGAGTCAAATGATGAGATAGGCCTGATTATAGAAAAGATGAAGGAGCTCACACAATCGCTTGGAAGTATAGTCGGAAAGATAAGAAATTCCAGTGATACGATGTCATCAAACAGCTATGAGCTCAATGACACAAGCAGTCAGACACTTGCTGCAAATAACGAGATATCCAAGGCAGTCGAGGATGTTGCAGAGGGCTCTACAGGCATGGCAGCATCTATTTCCAAGATTAATGAAAATCTTCTGGAGATGAGCAATGAAACAAAGGACATTAATGCCTCTGTTGATGAAATCAAAAACCAGACGGTAGCAGTGCAGGATAGCAGTAAAATCATGAATGACAAGATTAAATCCATGCAGGATAGCAGCCACAAGATGGATGAGGGTATCTCAGCAATTTCAAAACGCATAGAAACTGTAAATACTACGGTTGACAAGGTGAGCAATATTGTCTCTGTCATTGAGGAAATATCCAGTGAAACCAATCTTTTGTCACTCAATGCATCTATAGAAGCAGCCAGAGCCGGCGATGCAGGAAAAGGCTTCGCAGTGGTGGCACAGGAGATTCGAGTGCTTTCAGACAATACCAATACGGAGCTTGAGAATATCAAGCAGATAATATCATCACTGGTTGAAGAGTGCAGGTATTGTGTTCAGGCATCCGGCACCATCGTCGATGATAATGCCAAGCAGAAGGAAGAGATTAAGGCAGTACTCGATGAATTTGGCTCACTTGATGAGCAGATTCAAAAGACAGCAGAAAAAGCTGATGAAATCGAAGAGCTCGTCACTGCGATGATTGAGCTGAACGATGACATCACGAAGAGCAGCAACAGCCTGACAGACGTCAGCGCAGCAAATGCCGCAGCAACCGAAGAGATGAATGCCAATATCGAGGAGCTCAATGCGATGATGCACGGAGTTTCAGAAATGGCAGAACACATGAATAATGAGTCTGATGGATTGAAGGAAGCATTATCGTTCTTTCATAATTAATTGTAGGTATTCATAAATGAAGTCGCAATGTAAATCAGTCATAAAAGCAGTAAAATGCTTTTGTGACTGATTTTGGTATTTGGGGGATTATTGATTATATCAGCAAAAACACGTATTATATACATATACAAAAAATTTTACTGTTCACGCTTGAGAGTGGCCGGTAACACAAAAATCTTAATATATGATAAACAGAAGAATGAGGTATAAAATAATGACAGATAATTTTGAATTTAGAAGTATAAACCCAGACGAGGTAGAACAGGCAATAGCAATTGAGCAGATATGTTTCCCACCGAATGAGGCATGTTCTCCAAAGGCAATGACAGAGAGAATTGCAAAGGTACCACAGCTATTTCTCGTGGCAATTGACAAATCAACCGGTAAGCTGGCGGGCTTTTTAAATGGTGTGGCAACAGACGAGGAAAAGTTCAGGGATGAGTTCTTTACGGACATCGATTTATGTGATGAAAACGGTAAAAATGTGATGCTTCTGGGCCTTGACGTGCTGCCGGAGTACCGTGGACAGGGCCTTGCCAGAGAGCTCGTGTACCGCTACAGCCAGCGTGAAAAGGCAAACGGACGAAAGAAGCTGTTTCTGACATGCTTAGAGCAGAAGGTAGAGATGTATAAAAAGTTTGGATTGCAGGATCTGGGAATTGCTGACTCTACCTGGGGCGGAGAAGAGTGGCATGAGATGGTGTTAAAGGTATGAATGTGATAACATGGAAAATAAAGTATCAGATAACGTTATAGAAAAAAACTATAGGGAGTGCCTTAAATTCAATGAAATCAACGAAAGCAAGGCCGGTAATTTTGACCTGGCAATAGCAAAGGCTGCCCTTGAAAATCTGTATGAGCTATACAAAAATGGCATATTAACAGGTCGTTTCACAAAGGATAAGGACTATGTAGTAAGGTGTGCTGACCTGGTAACATTGGCTGAGGAGAACAAGGACAGCTTGTTTTATGATGCATGGCGCGTATGGTTTAGATACTTTGTATCGATGGGCTATGCCGGATGGAATGAGCTGTGGGAGGCAGTATGAACCAAATTTGCAGGGATATTTTCAGAGCCATACATGAGGGTAAATGGCTGAAAATAGAATATCGAAACAAGGCAGATCAGGTGACGAAATATTGGATAGGGATAAGAGACATTGATCCAAGAAGCCGAACTATGAAGGTTGATGGACTTCATCTGGGACAGCTTACGATTGGAGAATATGACAGGATATTTATCGATTCAATATTGTCTACTGAGATAATAGAGGGGACATACTGCCCTGAAAACAAGATACTTGTTGAAGATATTGAGATGCATCCAGAGCGTTACAAAAATATATTTGACAGCTCAGCAAATTTAAAAATACTAAATTATCTTGAGATATGTAATAAGCTTGATACGACTCCATATATCACAGATTACGATTTGATTCATTACATTGACAGAGATAGGATTAACGGTGGTATGTATCAGCTTACAGACCAGCAGTTCAGGGAAGTGGTTGCTCAATTTCAGTATTTTTTTCATCGGAAAAAAAAAAAAAAGCGGATCATTAAAAGTTAAGAGGCTGGCAATAAATGTCCTGAGTATAAATACTAATAAAGGACTATATGTTCTTGCATATAGAAATCTAAATCTTGATGTAAAAAATCATATTTTTAAACCGGATGAGGAGATTACAGTGTGTACGCAGTTTTCTATAGATGGAAAACAGGAAAATGCAAGGAAATTTTTAGATGCCGATGAATATGAGCTTTTGGAGGATTTTGAGAAAAATCTGGAAAAAATAAAGGATGCAATAACTGAGCATGGTGGCAACAAATCCATAGTAGATGATATGCCGTATGTTATTGGACTTGGCATGGACGTGGTTCTCAATCTGCACGAAGAATATAAGGCAATTATGGATATGTTTGAGGCTGATAATGTGACATATCCAATAAAGGCTTTTTTTGGAGAGCTTCTTGAGAGACCAAGGAGGACAAAAGCATATCCGATTGCTCTGATTAATAAAAATATAAATCTGGATCAGTTGCTTGCGATAAACAATGCTATGAAATATCCTCTTGCATATATTCAGGGACCACCCGGCACTGGCAAAACAAATACTATAATAAACACGATAGTAACAGCATTTTTTAACAATGTCACAGTGCTGTTTGCATCATATAATAATGTCCCGATAGATAATGTTTTTGAAAAGCTCTCATCCATGAAGTATCGCGGGAAGACAATCCCATTTCCGGTGCTTCGCCTGGGGAATACAGAAAAAGTAATGGAGGCAATTAAATATATTAATGAGCTGCGTACACAGGTGCAGTCATTGCAGATTTTTGCTTCTACACTTGATAAGCGGAAGGATGATCGTATAGACAGGGCAAAACGTTTGTCTGCGCGTCTAAAGGAATATGAGGAAATTCTGGATTTAAAGGAGAGAAAAGAGACACTTACACATCTGATGAAATATCAGGAACATATGAAAAATACTATGAAGCTATTGCCGTTTCAGACAGATCTGCAAGGCTATCAGATGCAGAAGCTTGATAAAAGGATAGCTGCTATCGGTGAGATATCGGATGCTGATGCTATGCAGCTTTTGGATAGAAATGAGGATGAATTTTATCAGTATCTGTTTTACACATCTGCACGCTATATAAAGGCGCTCGAGGAACCTAAATTCCAGGAGCTTAGACAGATACTGGATTCTGATGAGACACCAGAGAAGCTGGTGAATGAGTTTAACAAATATATGCGTAAATCTGAAAATGTAAGAAAGCTTCAGCGAGTTTTTCCTATAATCATAACGACATGTATATCTGCGCACAAAATAGGTGAGCCTGAGCCTTTATTTGATATGACAATTATGGATGAGGCAAGTCAGTGTAATGTGGCAATCTCACTTGTGCCTATAATCAGAGGAGAAAAACTGATGCTGGTGGGAGATCCGCAACAGCTAAATCCGGTTATTCTGCTTGGAGAACTGACAAACAAAAAGCTTCGTCGCAGGTATCATGTATCGGATGAGTATGATTACAGACAAAATTCAATCTATAAAACGTATCTTGCCTGTGATGCAGTAAGTCATGAGGTGCTTCTGAGAAATCACTACAGATGCAATAAAGAAATAATAGGTTTTAACAATAAAAAATACTATAACTCAAAGCTCAAGATACAGTCAAAGAGTAAGGAGCCGGAACCGCTTGTCTATATGGATGTGAAAAGTGATAACACACAGATAAAAAAATACTTCTCCGGCTGAGGTTGAGGAAGTGGTGGAATATGCGCTTTTAAATAAGGATAAAAGCATTGCCGTGATTACGCCGTTTGTCAATCAAAAGCAATTGATTGAAAATGCAATAAAGCAGAATAAGCTGAGCAATCTTGTTTGTGGAACGGTTCATGCATTTCAGGGCGATGAGAAGGATGTAGTGCTGTTTTCTACAGCAATCTCTGAAAGGACAAGCTCAGGTACATATAACTGGCTTAAAAATAATAAGGAGCTCATAAATGTTGCGACATCCAGAGCAAAGGAGAAGCTGGTACTTCTCACAAACGGAAAAGAACTGGAAAGACTGCATGCGGGACAAGCTGATGATGATTTGTACGAGCTGGCGCAGTATATAAAGACGAATGGCCACTCAAAAATTACTGAAAAGCATATAAGCTCACGAGCATTGGGAATACAGCCGTTCTCGACGGCTACAGAAAATGCGTTTCTCGAAAATCTTACTCATGCTCTTGAAAATATCTGGCTTTCGCAGAGTAAATATGTAATACACAAGGAGGTTGCCATATCACAGGTATTCAGAGATAACATAACCTATGATGATTTGTTTTACATGGGACGTTTTGATTTTGTTGTATACGAAAAACAAGGCAGAAGCGAATTGCCAATACTTGCCATAGAATTAGATGGCAAAGAACACTTTGAGGATGCCGTGGTGAAAGAGCGGGACAGAAAGAAAAATGCGATATGTAAGGCACACAACATGGAAATTATCCGGGTGGAAAACTCATATGCGAGAAGATATAATCATATCAAAGGAATATTGATGGATTACTTTTCAAGGGTGCATTGATGATAGAACTTCTTATCAGATAATGATAGCGTGTAAAATGGCAAAACAAACAATAAAATGTGAGAACTCATATATAATTCAAAAAGCATTGATGCTGGTTGGAAAGACTATATGCAAGGTTTGGAATCAAAAAATACTGGTGCTAAATCTCAAAGACGGTTTTTGAACCTTCCGCAGAAACATGTTGATTTTTTTTTGAAAACTGCATATAATACAAGTACAAGGAGATGTTCCTTGTATTCGGAGAGTCACTACCGTTAAGTGTGAGATGAAAATATTCGGAGAGTCACTACCGTTAAGTGTGAGATGAAAATATTTGGTTGTCATCACCGTTAAGTATGGCAAATAGGACAAAGATTAAGTCTTTGTCCTATTTTACTATTATGGAGGAATGAATGGACCTATACGAAGTAACCGTTGAATATGTAAAATATTTACGAAAATTTGAACCCACGAAGATTATGTCAAATGCAGATGGAAAAGAACAACGTAAGTTTTTGGGTGTGATAGTACAGAAAATTGGAGAGGTATTGTATGAAACCCAGGACAGCAAAGAGTATGGAGCTATATGATATATTGCTTAGGGCGGGTATCCGGAGCCGTTTTGCAATGAGATAACAAAAACCTAAATACCGACTGGACAGCTCAGAGGATGATAGGATATCTGTCACACTATAAAAAGCTTCCCATGGAAGAAATCGCTGATGAAATGCTTGCGATACTGAACGACCGCAACCGCATAATGCAAAAGCATGAGCTTGAGGAGACAAACGCAAGATGGAATGAATACTTAAACAGATAAAGCCTATTGATATTTTCTTCGGAATAAAAATTTCTGTCCATAACAAGCTTTGCTTTACAAAAGCCCCCGAGTCCGGAGGACAAACTGACACAGGTCATGGTGTAGGAACTGATTGAAAAGATGCAGATTTTAATGTACTATAAGTAAAAAGAAAGGCAGGAAATTATATATGTATTATGTACCGGATGGCACTGAGCAGTGCGGTTATTATGAGTGTAAAGAGTGTGGAAGCAGATTTCTGGATTTAAAAATTGCACCAACATTGGTATGTCCATACTGTGGAGAAGAGGCAGATATGTAGATAGGACCTGATGAGGAGATGCCAAAAGTTGTAGAATCTGCGAAGCTTATTCAGATGGTTAGAGGCGTTGAAGAGGTAGAGAAGATGGATAAGCTGTTATCGCTTGCGGTGACAGGTGGCGATTTTAGCTGGATATAGGAATGCGGATATTTGTAAACGCATATGATATATTGCTAAGGCGCGGCTATCCGGAGCCGTTTTGCGATGAGATAACGAAAAATCTAAGTACCGACTGGACAGCTCAAAGGATAATACTAATAAATCTCAAGCTTCTGATCAACCAGTGATTCACCTTCATATACAAGCTTAATTGTGAAGAGATTTTCTTCATTTTCAAGCAGGAGCTTTAAGAAGATAGCGTCGCCTTCCCAGGTAGGAAGTGTGGGCACGATAGTTTTATCCACCCATTTGAGGTCACCTTCGTTGCATGTTATAAGCTTGCCGGAAAATTCATCAGCGGTGAAAAGACACATCAATTCAGGCTCCTGTTTATCACTTATAAAAGTTATGAGTGCGCGGAAACGGTATGATGTGAGTGTGAGCCCTGTTTCCTCTTTGACTTCGCGGAGCAAGCATTCTTCGGGTGATTCACCATACTCGGCGTGACCGCCAACTCCAATCCATTTTCCTTCATTTATATCATTTTCTTTCTTAATACGATGAAGCATGAGATATTGTCCATCGTGTTCTATGTAGCATAGAGTAGTTATTTTCATGATGTACCTCCGTCAGATGATTATAACATAATCCTATCATAAAACCGCATTTTATTGAAACATCAAGATTGGATATTGGTGATAAAAAGAAGTATGCAATCCTTGACAATTGCAGAGGTTAGGCTTACAATACTGCGGAATATATGGCAGAAAGCATAAAACAGTAAGCTGATTGAATTTCACAGATGTTTGGATGGTGATTACAATAATAGTTATAGAAGAAATTCTAATGGCAAATGGATTGACAGTTCTGATGATGTGTTATCTTTTGTCATGCAGGCGAAAGAACAGAGAGAGTCTTCATACAGAAGATAAAGTATATGATGGAATTGCAAAAGTGAATATATTGGGAGCTGTTGCTGAGACAATAAGTTTTCTTGTAGATGGAAAGAGCTTTATTGGATGCAGACAGCTCAATTATATTTCTAACAGCCTGTGTTTTATTGGTACGGTCAGTATGGGGCTGCTCTGGTGCTTATATGTGAATCTTCGTATTTATCGGAATTTTAAGAAGATATCTGAAAAAATGGCAGTTGTGATGATTCCGTGGATGATAGAGGTTATTATGGTGTTAGGCAATCTAATCAAACCGGGGATTATGTTTAAGGTATCAGCGGATAATGTATATCAGAGGACAGGAGGTGCACTGGCAGGCTATATTACACTTGTAATATATTTGGCTTACAGCTTGTATATGGTGTATCATTCGCGAAAGCAGGGAGTTAATCTGAGCTATTTTCCAGTGTTTTATTTTGTTTGTATTTGTTTTGCCGGAGTACTCATACAGCTTGTGTTTTATGGTGTTACATCATCATGGCTTATTACTGCTGTTACGTTGATATTTACACAGATGCAGTCGTATGCGGAAAATATATATATGGACGAGCTTTCGGGATTGTACAATCGCAGGTATCTTAAGGCTGTGCTTGCAAAAAAGAAAAAATACAGACGCAAACTCTTTGTATGGAATTATGATGGATGTAAATGATTTCAAGTACATCAATGACAGCTTTGGACATAGTATGGGTGACAAGGCTATCAGCACAATGGGAAATATACTTTTTAAATCAATACCTGATGCGGGAATTGCAATCCGGTATGCGGGGAGATGAGTTCATTGTATTGCTGACAGATGCAGATAAAGCATGTGTACTGGCTACAATAAATGAGATTAATAAAAACATTTCAAGGTTTAATGACTCAAAGGCAGAGCCATTTGAGCTGAGTGTTTCTATGGGATATGCGGAATTTGGCAAAGATGATAATGCAGAAGTATTTCTGAGAAATATGGATGATAAAATGTATGAAGAAAAACGCAGATATCATGGAGCAGCACCATCTATACCTGAATTGAATGAGGTGTATGATTTTGGCCGATAATGACTATGGTATTATGGGGAGCACGAAAGACCTTGAGTTTATAATGAACTCAAGGTCTTTTTTTTCTGTATTATAAGCAATGAATTTATAACAAATATAAAAATCTGTATGAAGTTGGACTACTAAATACAGTAGATATGGTGTAAAATGATTCTTATAGTAAAGTCAGGACATTATCAAATGCAATAGAACTATGGGAATATAAGGGAATGTATATAACAATTATACGATATAAATTTTAAAAGAAGAGGGAATATCATTATGGCAAAAAAGGTTACTATAAAAGATATAGCTGATATGGCAGGGGTTTCAATTGCAACCGTTTCTCATGTTATAAACAGAACAAGATATGTGAGCCCGGACCTTGTTAAAAAATAGAAAATATTATTATAGAAACCGGATATCATAAAAAAATAGAAGAAAAAGAAAGACGACTCAAGGTTGGAAGGCAGTCGGAAATAGTTGCAGTTATTCCAAATGTTGAAAGCACGATTTATCGTGATATGGTGGGATATTTAAAAAAATATGTTAGCATTCAGGGTTATCAGTTTTATATTGCAATTACGGATAATGATATTAAAGAAGAGGCTCAGGTACTGGAAGGACTGATACAGAATAAAAAAACAGCAGGTATTATACATGTACCAGTCAGTGATGTTGCGGCAGATTATAAAAAGCTGATTGAATCTGGAATTCCATTTGTCTGCATGGAAAGAAATATTTTGGGAGATGGGATAGACGCTGTTGAATTTAGGGATAGAGAAGCCATTTTCAAGGGAACTGATTATCTGTTAGAATGTGGTCATAAGAATATTTTGTTTTTAAGAGAAAGCTTGAAGAGTACGACGAGAGATGAAAGAACACGAGGTTTTCTCCTTGCATTAGAAGAACATGGAATCAATACAAATGATGCAAATATTTCAGACATTAATATCGAATCCGGAGCTGATAACTGTATTTTGGAAATACAAAAGGCAATGAGACGATATATGCCAACTGCAATTATGGCAGGAGGAAATAGAATTACTTTATATCTTATGAAAACTATGAGGGATAGAGGAATTGAATGTCCTGAAGAGATATCGGTTGTTGGATTTGGTGATGAGGGATGGTCGGAGTTAACGTATCCACCATTGACGATTTTAAAGAGAGATGTTGAAGGGCTGAGCAGACGAGCAGTAAATATGCTTTTTGAAAAGATAAATACAGGACATGTGATTGAACAGGATTATTATGCCGATGTAGAGTTGATAATAAGAAAATCCACAAGAATGTTGGATAATGGACCTTTTGGAGAAGAAGCAGCTACACCGGAATCAATAGTCATAACAAAAGAGGAAAAGAGCCGTTTGCGTGCTGGAAATTTCCGTGTGGCAATTTCGTTTCATTATACAGGAACATCATGGGCGGAATTACACGAAAAGGGAATCCGCGATGAATTGGAACAATACGGAATTGATATTATATCAGTAACAGATGCACATTTTGATGCATCTTTGCAAAATGCACAGCTTGAAGGTATTCGTTTACAGAAACCGGATGCTGTAATTGCAATTCCGGCTGATGATAAAGAAACAAAAGAACAATTCCGTGAATTGGCAAAGGTGTCAAAGCTTGTATTCCTGAGTAATGTCCCTGAGAATATGGAAAAAAATAGTTATGTTTGCTGTGTGTCTGTTAATGAGATTGAAAATGGAGTTAATGTCGGCAGAATGATGGGGGAGTACTGTAAAAGGAAAACACGTGGAAGCCGGATTTATCATACATGGAGCGGTCTTTTATGGTACGCGTGCCAGAGATGAGGCAGCAGAAAAAATTATTTCAGAACAATACAAAAATATAGATATTAAGGCAATAAGAGGTTTTGGAGAAATTGAAAACGCATATCAGGTTTGTAAAGATATGATTACTGAGAATCCACAAATTAAAGTCTTGTATGTCAGCTGGGATAGACCGGCGCTGTTGGTAATTAAGGCGTTGAAAGAGATGCATAGAGAAGACATCGCTATATTTACAACTGATTTAGATTATAAAATTGCACAATATATGGAAAGTGGTATTGTAAAGGGATTAAGTACTCAAAGACCTTACGAGCAGGGAAGAACAGCTGCGCATGTGGTAGCGAAATCTTTATTAAGTAATGATGTGCCAAAATATGTTGGGGTGCAGCCGTATGTTGTGGATTCTAAGCAGCTAGGAAGAGCATGGAAGGATATTTTTCATGAGGGAATGCCAGAAGAAATGAAATAATGCCGGATAAAATTAAATATCTAAAAAGAAATATATGCGAAGAAAAAGAATATCATTTTGGTATTCTTTTTTTTAGTTGTTGGAAATTTACGTAAAAAATACTTTTGAAATGTTAATTTGCGCAAAACACAATCGTATAATTGTTGAAAACGACGAATTAAACAAGATTTTACGTAAAATTATTGACAAATAATAGAGCAAAATATATCATGTAATCACAGAAACAAACAAAAACAAATAAATTTACGTAAATTTAAAAAATGGAGGAAAAAACTATGGCAAAAATAAAAAATTATTAGCATTGGGCTTATGCCTGTGTATGGCAGCAGGGATTACTGTAGGATGTGGCGATAGTAAGTCATCAAAGAATGGTACAGATTCTGGAAAGAATACAAATGATGGATTATCGTTTGCATTTTGTACTAATACCTTAAACAATACATTTCAAAGCTCAATTGATTCAAAGCTAAAAGAACTGTGTGACAAAGATGGAATATCATATACATGTTTAGATCCTGACTATGATTTGAATAAGCAGCTTAGCCAGTTGTCAGATGTAGCAAATAATGGATATGATGCAGTATTTGTTATTCCGGTTGATTCAGCAGGAATAACATCAGGACTGGCAGAAATAAGCGAAGCTGGTATTCCTATATTTAATGTAGACACTGCAGTTATTGATGATGACCTTGAGAGCTTTGTAACACAATATGTTGGAACTAATGCGTATATGGCAGGACAGCTTGTTGGAGAACAGATGGTTAAGGATCATCCGGATGGAGGAAATATTGCAATTTTGGATTTCCCTTCAAATGAAAGCTGTCTTGATCGTGTAAATGGATTTCTTGATGGACTTGGAGACAGCAAAGATAAGTTTAAGATAGTAGCACAGCAGGATGGCGGAGCAGCCTTAGACAAATCAATGGAGCTGGCAGAAGACATTATTACAGCATCTCCTGATATGGATGCATTTTTCTGTATCAATGATCCATCTGCACTTGGTGCTGCAGCTGCTATTAAAGCAGCAAATAAAACAGGCAAAATTGGTGTATATAGTATTGATGCCTCACCGGATGGAAAACAGGCATTACTGGATGATGAATTTACAGCTGTTGCATGTCAGGTACCTGTACAGATTGCAGATTATTCTTTTAAGGAAGCTGTAAAGTATGTTAATGGAGATACTAAAATTGATGAGAAAAAGGTATATCTCGATTCGCATTTAGTATCTAAGGATGAGGCTGAGAAAACTCTTAAAGAATGGCAATAATAAGGGAGAGTTATTATGGGACAGACAGTATTAGAAATGACAGGGATAAAGAAAAGCTTTGCGGGTATTTACGCTTTAAATGGAATTGACTTTTTCTTTGGAACTGGGCGAAGTACATGCACTGCTTGGTGAGAATGGAGCAGGAAAGTCAACATTAATTAAAGTGCTTGGCGGAATTTATCAGCCGGATTGTGGATTGATAAAAGTTAATGGAAAAGAAGTAAAAATTGATGGAGTCCCAGCAGCAAGAGCAAATGGTATAGGTATTATACACCAGGAAATAGTATTGGTGCCTTACCTTACAGTTGCACAAAATCTGTTTTTGGGAAGAGAAATTAGAACTAGACTTGGAACCTTGGATGAAGCGGAGATGAACCGCAGGGCAGCAGATATGATCTCTGCCCTGGGGGTCAATATAAAAGCTGAAACAGTAGTTGAGAAGCTGACTATCGCACAACAACAAATGGTAGAGATTGTAAAAGCTGTATCGTTTAACGGAAAAATAATTGTTATGGATGAACCTACATCATCTCTTTCAAATGAAGAGGTGGAGCAGCTATTTGGAATTATTGAGAATCTAAGGAAGAAAAAAAGTAAGTATTATTTATATTTCTCATAGAATGGAAGAGTTATTCCGAATATCAGATCGAATTACTGTTATCAGAGACGGAACATATGTAGGAACCAAAAAAACTGTCGAGACGAATGCGAATGAATTGGTAGCAATGATGGTTGGAAGAGATCTTGATAATTTCTATGTAAGAGATTATTGCGATGTGGAACATGCTCCAATTGCACTTGAAGTAAAAAAATCTATCACGTCAGGGAACATTTGAAGATATCAGCTTTTCGGTGCATAAAGGCGAGATACTTGGATTTGCAGGGCTGGTAGGCGCTGGAAGAAGTGAGATTATGGAAGCTGTTTTCGGAGCAAGACCATATGATGCCGGTCAGATTTTCCTGAATGGAGATGAAGTGCATTTCAAAAATCCTATGCAGGCAATTAAATCAGGAATCGCATTGGTTCCTGAGGACAGAAAAAACAGGGGCTTGTACTGGGAAACAGCGTTGCATTCAATTTAACTTTATCGAGTCTGCGTTTTTGTATGAATGGAATTGCTATCAGTGAAAAAAAAGCGTGATTCGATTATTGAACATTATAGTAAAAGACTTAGGATTAAAGCAGCTTCTCCGGAGATTGAAGCAGGTAGTCTTTCGGGTGGAAATCAACAGAAGGTTGTACTTGGAAAATGGCTTGCAACAAAGCCGGACGTCTTGATTCTGGATGAGCCTACAAGAGGCGTAGATGTAAATGCCAAGTATGAAATATATACTGTAATAAATGAATTGGCAAAGGAAGGAATTGCAATTATTATGGTTTCAAGTGAATTGCCGGAGATTATCAACATGTGTGATTATAGGAATTATTGCAGTATTGATTATTATGTGCGTAATAGTGTCAATTGCAACGGATAAATTCCTTTACAACCAATAATATAATTTCTGTTTTAAGACAAATTTCAATAAATACATATATCGCACTGGGAATGACACTCGTAATTATACTGGGACACATTGATTTGTCGGTTGGTTCAATTGTTGCGATGTCGGAACCCTTACGGTTGGACTTACTGTAAATCAGGAATGCCACTTATAGTAGCAATAATTATTGGATTGGCAGTAGGAAATTTTGCTGGATTTATCAGTGGATTTATAGTATCTCATTTAAGGTACCTGCATTTATTGGATTACAATGGATATGATGAATATTGTTAAGTGGTAAGGTATATGTGTATACAAATTGGAAATCTGTTCTGTATTACACGATACAGAGAAAGATAAGTAAATGGAAATTTTTTAAAATGTAGATTCTACGGGAGATGCAATTCCGTTTTACCACGAAGGAAAATATCATATTTTTTTCACTTACATCTCCACCGGGAACGACCGTCTATCCGGAGAGACTGCACAACCTGGAGCCATAGTATATCGGATGACTTAGTGCATTGGCAGGAGCTTCCGACGGCATTATATCCGGGAGAAGGAGATGAACCGGATGCTTCAAGAGTGTGGACCGGTTCAGTAATATATCAGTGAGGGACAATATCATGCATTTTATACAGGATATTGTCTAACCGCGGAGTTTCAGCAGACCATATGTCACGCAACAAGCGATGATGGCATGACGTGGACAAAAGATATCGCAAAATCCGGTTATTACTCCGATGACAGAGCTTTATGAAAAACTTGATTGGAGAGATCCGTATGTTTTTTATAATGAAGAAGATGAAAATTATTGGATTTTGATTTCAGCGAGAAGACTTGATATGCCGGTTAACGAAGGGGCTGTATAGTGCTGTACCGTTCAAAGAATTTAAAGGATTGGACGTATTATGGACCAATATATTCACCGGGGCATACAAATTGTCCGGAATGTCCGAGATGGGAGGTCACTGGTATTTGTCTTACTCAAGATTTTCAGAGTTTGTAAATACAATATACCGTGTATCAGAGTCTCCTTTTGGTCCGTGGAGAAAACCTAAAAAGGATGGTATTGGTGGAAGACGATTTTATGCTGCTAAGTCAATGCAAAATGATGATGGAAGACGTGTTTATTTTGGATGGGCGCATGATCGTGCAGAGCAGAGTGACAAAGGTGAATGGTATTGGGGTGGAACATTTTGTATTCCACATGAGGTGGTACCAACCGAAAATGGAGAGTTAAAATTAAAGACCACCATGTGAATATGAGCATATTTTTGATAAAGCTGTTAATTGAAATATATATAAGTTCTTGGAAATGCAAAAGATTATGGTGAAAAACTATAACATTGAATGCGTTGGAAAAGCTGTTCATATGGATTTTTGAGACATACGGAAGAAAGCTATATGCTGACATGCAAAATAGTACCAAGAGAAACATATGATACGTTTGGTATTCTTTTAAAGTCTGATAAAGAGGCAAGTGGATGTTTATTTCTTGAATTTGACAAAGCAATGCAAAGGGTCTCATTTTGCGTGTTTGTGAGAAAACAATGCAAATTGAAGACGGAAAGGCAATAGACGTAAAGATTATTGTGGATCATGACATGATAGAGGCATTTATTGATGAACAGATAGCGTTCACATATAGAATATATGCCAAACCGGAATTTGAAACTGGTATAATTGCTCAGGATTCAAATGTTGAATTCTATAATTTAAGCATTTCCGGAAAATAATTGCGAATGGGAGAGACATGGATGGAAAAAGAATATGATATAGTTGCGATGGGAGAATTATTAATTGATTTTACACCGGCAGGAGTTTCAGAAACCGGCATGTGTCTTTATGAACGTAATCCTGGAGGGGCACCGGTAAATATGCTTACTGCAGCAGCTAAAGCAGGATTGAGAACAGCCTTTATAGGCAAGGTTGGGAACGACATGCATGGTAAATTCTTAATAGAAGCTGTTGAAAATCAAAATATTAATAGCAATGGCATTATATTGGATGATAATGTATTTACTACACTTGCATTTGTAAATCTTACAAAAGATGGAGAAAGATCATTTGCGTTTGCAAGGAAACCCGGAGCAGATACAATGATAGGGTACAAGGAAGTCGATACGGAATTATTACAGAATACAAAAGTTTTCATGTGGGTTCACTCTCTCTTACTGATGAACCTGCACGTTCCACTACATTCCAGGCAGTGAAATGTGCAAAAAATGCAGGTGCAGTTATATCATATGACCCTAACTACAGGGCGCCTCTTTGGAATAATGAGAAGACTGCTATAGAACGTATGCGTTCAATGCTTCCGTTTGCAGATATGATTAAATTGTCAGATGAAGAAACTGCTTTACTTACGCCATACGAAAATCCGGATGAAGCAGCAAACTATTTATTAGACCATGGAATAAAAATAGTTGCAGTGACACTCGGAAAAAGAAGGGGTGTTAATATGTAATAGGAAGGATCATCAAAAGGTAAGTGGTTTTTCAAGTCAGGTAGTAGATACTACAGGGGCAGGAGATTCATTTTGGGGTGGATTTATGTCTCAATTTGTAAAAAGCAAACTTAACCCTGAAGATTGTTCTATTGAAGAATTAAAAAAATTTGCAAGGTATGGAAATGCAGTAGCAAGCCTGTGCATAGAAAAAAAAGGAGGAATATTGTCGATTCCTGAAGAAAAAAGAAACTTTTAAACGTTTACAGCTAAGTGTGTGAAAAAAACAATCGTAGTGCAAAATAATTGAAAATATACGATTATAGCCTCACTTTCAAATTTAAAAATATAGTAATGAAAAATGCAACATTTCTCTAAGAAATGTTGCATTTTTCGTCTAAAACAAGGATTTTTGTGGGAAGTGGTCGTCAAAAAGGCAGATACAACCAATAAAGGGCAAATATAATTTTTAAATAAGTTGTAATTAGGGGTAAAGTATTAGAATTGATGTCCGATATAGTAACTGTAAGATAAAAAATGCAACATTTCTTAGAGAATTGTTACATTTTGCATAAGCATGGAAATAGCTTAAATCAAGTGCACGGAGGTATACAGAATGCTTAAATTATCGCTTAAAGAGGAGAATATGTAAATATAGGAGACAACATCAGAGTGGTCTATGCCGGTGGAAGCGGAAAGAACGGACGTCTCATGATAGATGCTCCAAGAGAGATGAACATCTCAAGGTCAAACAATGATCCGAATCCTGAGAAGAGAAAAGACACATATTATCCGGAGCCAAAGATTTCAAAGGAAGCACAGCATGAAATCAAGAAGATTATCTGGAATGAGAGACAGAAAAAGGCAAAGCCGGCTAAAGCAGATAAGAAAGCATAGGCAAACAAGTTAATAGGCGGCTGTGGCGCAAGCCACACCGGGAAGCCGCTTTGTTATAGAAAACTGCAACTGCTTAAATAAAAATATACACAAAGCAGCTAGGACTTCCAGAGGCCAAACATAATAACCCACGAACGTGGGACAAGGAGGATTATATTATGGTAGTACAACACAACATGCAGGCAGCAAATGCCAACAGAATGCTCAACGTAACAACAAGCGCACAGTCAAAGAGCACAGAGAAGCTTTCATCAGGTTACAGAATTAACCGTGCAGCAGATGATGCAGCCGGACTTACAATTTCTGAGAAGATGAGAAAGCAGATCAAAGGGACTTGACAGAGCTTCAACAAATGCAGAGGATGGTGTTTCAGCAGTACAGACAGCAGAAGGTGCCCTTACAGAGGTTCACTCAATGCTTCAGAGAATGAATGAGCTTGCAACACAGTCTGCAAACGGAACAAACTCTTCAACAGACCGTCAGGCAATTCAGGATGAGATTGATCAGTTATCAACAGAAATTGATCGTGTATCAGAGACAACAAAATTTAATGAGACATACTTATTAAAAGGTCAGAATGGTACAACTGATAAATACATGAAAGCTCATGATGCAGGATTTGCTCGTACACTTGCTGATGGAGATAAAACAGCAACATTCTCAATGAAGATTAAAGCTGGAGAAAGCCTGAAAATAGGTGGTACTGATTATGATGTTTATGCAGATGGAAGTGGTGTAACGGATTTACAGGCATCAGTAAAGGCTTTAGCTGCAAATGAAACAGTTGAAATCGATGGGACAACATATACGGTAGTTGCTAAGGGTGGAGCTGTTGATGCAACTGCAAATAAGCTTGAAGCAGAAACAATAGCAGCAAAGATAAAAGCTGGTACCTCAGTTAATTTAACACCAGCTGATGCAGCAAAGAAAGTTACAGCTGTTGATACAACAAAGGCATCTTCAATAAGTGTTACGAAGGCTACCGAGAAAGTAATAGAGCAGCTTAAAGCAGCTAATGACATTGGTGCAGTAGATGGAAAATCAACAGTTACAGCTGGTACAGCAGCTGCTGATGGAACAGTAGAGTTTGAAATTCAAAAAGGACATGCAACAGTTGCAGATACATTATCATTCAATCTTCATGTAGGAGCTGATGCTGATTCTACAAATAAGATTACTGTTGATATCGATGCAATGAGTTCAGTAGGACTTGGAATCAAGGGAATTAATGTTAGCACAGAGCAGAGCGCTACATATTCAATTGATGCTATCGCAGATGCTATTTCTCAGGTTTCTTCACAGAGATCAGCACTCGGAGCAGTTCAGAACCGTCTTGAGCACACAATCAATAACCTCGACAACGTAGTTGAGAATACCACATCAGCTGAGTCTCGTATCCGTGATACAGATATGGCTGAAGAGATGGTTAACTACAGCAAGAACAACATTCTTGCTCAGGCTGGACAGTCTATGCTTGCACAGGCTAATCAGTCTAACCAGGGTGTACTTTCACTCTTACAGTAATCATCTACAATTTAATGTTGTACAAAGCAGGAAGAGCTCGAAAGAGCTCTTTTGTTGTACACTTTTTTCTATTAGAATGAAAAGTACAATCATTTATTCCCGAATAAATTGCAGACACCCCCTGTAAAGTAGTATAATAACAACAATTAATACAGCTGATTGCACAAATGGGAATTGGCAATAAGCATGAAAAGAGGTTTACACTATGGACGTAAGAAAAATGAGAAACGATTTACTGGGAAAGCGTTTGTGGCTGCGCTTGAGTCGCGCAACATGGAGGCATATTATGTCGAGACAAAGGAAGAGGCTGTTAAGAAGGCACTTGAGCTGATTCCAAAGGGCAGCTCAATCAATATGGGCGGTGCCACATCGGTGAAGGAATGTGGCCTGTATGAGGCCCTCTCAAACGGAGAATATCAGTTTTATGACAGGGACAAGGTGTCTACGCAGGAGGAGAAGCAGGAGATAGCGTTAAAGGCATTTACATCGGATTATTTCCTTGGAAGTGTCAATGCGATGAGTGAGGATGGCGTATTTATCAATATTGATGGAAATGCAAACCGCGTGGCTGCATATGCTTACGGACCGAAGCATGTGCTTCTTATAGTAGGCATGAACAAGGTCGTAAAGACCGAGGCAGACGCTATGAGCCGTGCGAGAAATGAGGCAGCGCCTATCAATGCACAGCGCTTTGGCATCGACACACCATGCTCCAAGAACGGCACCTGCTTTGACTGCAAGAGCCCGCAGTGTATCTGCTGTCAGATTCTGACAACACGCTTCTCAAGGGTGAAGGGACGTTTCCAGATTATTCTTGTGGATGAGAATCTGGGCTTTTAGTAACTGTTCAGTACAGAAATATGCGGTACCGCATATTTCGTAAGAAAACGTATATTATGTAGGAGCAAGCGCCCATCAGCGCAGCTGATTCTTATGCGCTTGCGGCTCGCAACTGTGAAGGTACTGAACAGTTACGACTTTTAATATATTGACCCTCATATCATTTTTATGCATTATACAGAAACGAAACATACGGTCAGGAAATACACGGACAGGAAACACGAAAAGGAAACATACGAAAAGGAAGCATACAAAATGGGATATTTAATTAGTGAGACAACAAAAGAGGAACGCGAGGCAATTGTGGCTGAGTCGCTTGGCAATATCGAGGCTACCTGCGATGGCTGCATGTCGGGGCTTGCCGAGATGTATCAGGACTATATCGACGGAAAGAAGGAGCTTCGTGAGATAAATATGGAGTTCAATGCCAGGTATGTGCACGGAGAAGATATGCCGGGGCGAAGCGGTTGTGGATATAAATAAAAAATGTGCAGCCATTTTGGGCTGCACGTTTTTTATTATCCTAAAAGTGCCTTATCAGAAGCAAATTCCTCGCCGGAAACCTCCTCAAACTTCATGAGCAGATCCTCCACAGTGAGGTTTTTCTTTTCCTCGCCTGAGATATTAAGGACAACCTGTCCGTTATTCATCATGATGAGTCTGTTGCCGTGAGCGATGGCATCACGCATGTTGTGTGTGACCATCATGGCAGTCAGGCTGTTCTCCTTGATGATTTTGTCTGTGAGAGTGAGCACCTTTGCGGCTGTCTTCGGATCGAGCGCTGCGGTGTGCTCATCCAAAAGCAGCACCTTCGGCTTCTGGATGGAAGCCATGAGCAGTGTAACAGCCTGACGCTGTCCACCTGAGAGCAGACCAACCTTTGAGGTCATTCGATCCTCGAGTCCCAGGTCAAGCTCCTTTAAAAGCTCGTGGAAACGCTCCTTTTCAGCCTTTGTGATACCCCAGCCAAGACCACGGCGCTTTCCGCGGCGCGCTGCAAGTGCGAGGTTTTCATCAATCTGCATGGTTGCGGTAGTTCCTGTCATTGGATCCTGGAACACACGTCCCAGAAATGATGCACGCTTGAACTCAGGAAGTCCTGTGACATCCACTCCATCGATGAGAATTGAACCATCATCAACAGGCCATGTGCCTGCAACGGCATTGAGCATGGTCGATTTTCCGGCACCGTTTCCACCGATAACAGTGACAAAATCGCCCTCCTCAAGCTTTAGGTTTACACCATTAAGGGCATGCTTTTCATTGATTGTGCCCGGATTGAAGGTTTTATGTACGTTTCTAATCTCTAGCATTTATTTGCCCTCCTTTGTGTTAAGTGCTGCGGCAGAGCGTTTGCCGGCCTTTTTAAAGGAGGCCTTGCTCTTGCCCTTCAGGTAAGGCACTGCAAGGAAAATTGCCACGATGATTGCAGTGAAGAGCTTTAAGTCATCACTTGGCATCTGCAGCCACAGAACAATTCCGATTACAATGTAGTAAACAATTCCACCAAATATGACAAAGATAAGTTTTCCCATGAAATTCATGTGCTTTCCGAGGATTGCATCGCCGAGCACCTCACCGATGATAACTGCGGCAAGACCGATGACGATTCCACCACGGCCCATGTTTACATCGGAAAAGCCTGAGTACTGTGAAAGCAGGCCGCCTGAGAGCGCTACAATTGCATTTGAAAGCGCAAGACCGATGAGCTTCATGTTGTCAATGTTGATACCCTGAGCCTTGCTCATTGCAGGGTTGCAGCCTGTGGCACGGATAGCAGAGCCCTGCTCTGTTCCGAAATACCAGTAAAGCACCGCGATAATTACAACCGAGAAAATCACACCGACAATTATCGCATGTGTCAGATTACGTGATGAAAGCACCAGATTATATTTATCTGCGCTAAGTGCCTGGTTGGCGTGGCGCTGCATGATATTTAAGTTGATAGAGTAGAGAGCTATCTGTGTAAGAATTCCTGCCAGAATCGGAGGAATGCCGAGCTTTGTATGTAAGAGACCTGTGCAGAGTCCTGCGAGCAGACCGGCAATACATGCGCAAAGCAGTGAAACCCAGATATTGTAGCCGTTAATCGTCATCATAACGGTTACGGCACCACCTGTTGCAAATGAGCCATCAACCGTCAGATCTGCGAAGTCCAGCAGTCTGAAGGTGATGTAAACACCGAGTGCCATGATGCCCCATATCAGACCCTGGGCTATATTGCCCGGAAGGGCATTGGTGAATGCAACCGGATTTAAGGTTGCAAAATAATTCATTAGAATCATTTTATTAAATACCTCCATAGTGCAGCTGTTTATTCAGCTGAGATTTCCTCATAGCCGTCAGGAACTGTGATTCCAAGCTCCTTGGCGCGGTCCGGAAGGTACTCCTTAGTGAACTTAGGAGCGCTCTTGACCTCCATAGTTTTGATGTCTGTACCATTTACAAGGATATCGTAAGCCATCTCACCTGTTGTGTATCCAAGGTCATAGTAGCTGATAGAAAGTGTTGCCACACCACAGCCCTTAGCGATTCCTTCCTCGCCGGCGAAGATAGGTTTCTTAGCCTGTGAAGCTACATTGTTGATAGCCTCTGTACATGAAGCAGCAGTGTTGTCAGTTGGGATGTAGATTGCATCAGATGCATCACATGCGCTCTGTGTTACTGCAGCGACATCATTTGAATCAGAGAAAGTGAGTGTATCCCTCGTCCTCAAGGTATTTGGTAATAGTTGTTGACTGGTAGATACTGTTTGGCTCAGATGAGCAGTAGATGATACCGATGTTCTTTGCATCCGGGAAGAGCTCCTTGATGCATTTTATGTGATGACATACGGATGACATTTTGAACGGAAAAATATTACAGTGCAGTACAACAGATCCTGAAAGCGGATGGTTCCGAAAGG
>VOFB01000732.1_pt1 | contig 42001 bp, 36 predicted proteins | sample 5384141 | NCBI WGS metagenome assembly VOFB01 (sample SAMN12384721, study PRJNA508395) | human gut metagenome | isolation source: healthy gut A | host: Homo sapiens
AAGATATGGTATAATACTTTTGCTTGTGAGAGACAAATCGGGATTTGAGGTAATATGCTTATGAAAAAATATATTTCTTTGTTTTTATGTCTGACTTGTGTGCTGACTTTAGTTGCGTGTGGAAAAAGGTAGTTCCTATTACGTTACCTCAAACCGACGAGATTACATCTATTGATATAACTTTTTGGGGAAAATACAGTAAGTCATTCAGACACAGCTTGGATAAGTGAAATAATTTCTGACATTTCCAGTTCTGAACCGACTAAGAAGGAAAGTGTTCAAGACTGTCCACAAGTGGAAAGTTATATCAAGATTGATTTTCAGTTTGAAACAGGAACAAGTACCATTTTTGCCTATGAGGAAAACGGAAAACACTATATCGAACAGCCTTATCAGGGAATTTATAAAATTGATAGCCAACTATTCGAAAGGTTACAAGAAACTGATTAATTCCAGTTTGCCGAACTGAATATAGCGTACATAGCCGCTTGGTTTTCAAAAAGAAATCAGGCGGCTATTTCTACTTTGAAGGAGCTTTTCGTTTCCGGGTTTGTCACGGACAGGGCGGGAAAGCGGGTTCAAACGCGGCATACCTTTTCGTTATAATAGAACCAAAGAATAATTCTGTTGAGCAAAAGGGGGACGCGTATGAAAAATGGGAAACGGGCGGTAAGCTTTATTTTGGCGGTGGTGCTGTTGTGCACATCGTTTGCAGGATGCGGCATGGTGCAGCAGGACAAGGCGTATTTGGAGCAGGTGGCGGCGGCCGTGACGGAGACGCAGAGCATTTTAAAGGACGTGGAAGCTGCGGCGGACGAGCTTTCCGGGCAGAGCAGCATTGTGTATGAGAATTCTATGAATGCAGAGGGCTTTGACGTGCTGGACGAGTATTATACTTTGTGCACGGAGAAACTAAATGCGCTTAACGACGCGGTGGGCGCGGTGCGGCAGCAGATGCAGAGCCTCGAGCGTTGCGACGCGCCGAAGACCGAAAAAGGCAAGGCTGTGGAAGCGGAGCAGAAGGCTTACTTTGAGGACGCACTTGAGGTGATCGGCGGCATTCAGGAGGCGCTGACATTTTACACGGCGCAGTATGACGCTTTGCAGCCGCTTGTAACGGCTACGGTCGGCGACCGCAGCGACGAGCAGGCGTACCTCATTTCCGTTTACGAGGCGGCGGGCAATGTGAAAACGGCGCTCAGTACGTTGGACACGCCGGAGTGGCTCAATGATCTGTGGCCGAAATACGTTGCGAACCTTGATGTGATGACGAAATACATGGAATCGCGCTCGTGGGGCCTTGCATGGTCGGACGTTTTGAGACTGTATTCCGCAAACCAGCTTATCTCGCGCGTGGGCATTACTTCCGGGCGGCACGAGGAGACGATGTTCGATTTATACAGCCGCGAATATAACCACGCCGCGTTTTTGCTCGATGAGAACCTTGACACGTATGCGGATGAGATCCTGGCGGCCTGCGAGGGCGGCAAAGATGTTGGCGCGTATGACGCGCAGGCGCCGATCGTGTTCTCGGACTACTCGACCGTGGAGGAGATCTTTCCGAATTTGTACCCCTCGATGGACTCGGCGATCAACCTGCTTTTATATACGGACAAGGGCTACACCGACGTGATGGTGACGGCGGAAATTGCGGGCTTTACGCAGAAATATGAGCAGAAAGTGACACTGACGCCGGAGATGACGTATTTGATGATCAAGCCGCCGGTGCTCGCCGATATGCCCGACCTTTCAACGACGAAGGACACGCAGATGACGCTGCGTGTGGAAAACACGATCACGGGCGAGGCGATTATTCAGGAGACGAAGAACATTGAGCTGCACAGCGTATACGATTATAAAAATTACAGCGACGAATTCGGCATCATCCAGAACGACAACATCTTGGCGTGGATGACGCCGGAAACGGACGGCATTTTGCAGGTGCGCCGTAATGCGGTATCGTGGCTGGAGCAAAGCTTCGGCACGGAATACGGTATGCTGCCGGGGTATCAGCCGGCGTACGGCTTTACGTCCGACCAAGGCGCGTACATCACGTATTATCAGGTGGCGGCGATACAGAGCGCCATCAGCAACATGGGCGTACGCTACAACATGGGGCCGTATTCGTTCAGTGCGAGCCAGCGCGTTTTGATGCCCGACGCAGTTTTAGAGAACGGCTCCGGAATTTGCATCGAAACAGCGGTTTTAATGGCGAGCGTGCTGGAATCCGCAAGCATGCACGCGATGATTGTGTTCACGCCGGGACACGCGCAGACAGCGGTGGAAACGTGGAGCGGTTCCGGGCAATACTTCCTCATTGAGACGACGATGCTGCCGTTTACGGCGACGCAGGACGCGCTGCAGTCGCTCATTCAGCCACTGAGCGCGGAGGAATGGGCGAACTACTTGTACAACAAGGAGCAGGAGGCGCAGCAATCCGGCGGCATGGTGTATGTGGTGGATTGCGATTTGGCGCCGGTGCTGAACATTCAGGGATTAAACTACTGAGGAGACAAACATGACACGAACGAAACGAATGACGGCGGCTGTGCTGACGCTTGTATTGCTTTTGAATTTTGCGGGCTGCGGCGCGAAAAACGCGCTGTTTGACCGAGTGAGTGGCGCGGGAAAATTTGCGGCGGAAAGCCTGACGATTTACGAAGAAAAAGGAAGCTTTGCGGCGGAACCGAAAACGGTGCGGGACGCAAAGCAAGCGGAAGAAATTTTTGGCGCGTTGAAAGATGTGACGCTCGGCGAAGTTGTAAAGACGGACGACAAATACACGCGGTATATTTTTACATTTGCGGACGCAAGCGGCAGCAAAATGAGCTTTACGCTGCGTGAGGACGGGTGTGTTGTATTAGGCGGCAAGACATATGATGCGCTCGGCACGGACACGGTGTTTGAGGTGGCGAGGATAGACCCGGACGAGGGGACGGCGGAATCAAAAACGGAAGCGTCCTCCGAAGCTTCAAATGCGCAGACGGAGCCTGAAGTGACGCCCGAGCCAGAAGCGACCGTGACCCCGGAGCCGACGGCGGAACCGACACCTGAAGCGACGTACACATTGGTCGATTACGACGGCGGGGTGTTCACGATGCAGCTGCCGCAGGGGTGGCAGATTATGACCGGCGGCGAATACGCGGGCTATTCCATCCGCGCGTGGGACCCGAATGACCCGGATGTGCAGATCTTCTATTACGGTGAGCTTGGCCCGTACTTTAAGAGTGCGGAAGCGAAGGCGCAGTATCAATCGATGAGCACGAGCAATGACCCGCTGACATATTTGCCGGTGCTGGAGGACCCGACGCTTGCGGGGTGCTTAAACGCGATGGACGATTACCAAGACGCTTACGACGGCATCATGCCCCAGAGTTTTGCATTTGCAAAAATTCAAAACATGACAGTTTTGAGCGAAACGCCCATTACGACACCGCTTGCAAACTATGCGGTTTCGGAAGCCTCGATCTTAGCGAGCCTCACATCGGAAACAGGGGCGGCCTGCACGGGTATGTTTGAGGGCAGCATTTTAGACGCGGGCGGCTATGAAATCAACGGTGTGGACGTGACACCTTCACGCAGTGCCTCGAACATTTTCGGCATCATTGCGCCGGAGGGAAAATTTGAGACGGTGGCGCCGATCTTGATACAGTCTTTGACGAGCTTTACGTTTACGGACGAGTACATCCAGGAAGCAATACGGCAGGGAAACATGCAGGCGGAAAACGCGGCCGAGGTTTCGCGCCGGAATAACGAAATGATGGAGCGTGTTGTGAATGATTTTTGCGAATATATTCGGCAGTAAACGGCGATTAGCGCCGCGAACGCTGCAAAACTTTTAACCACCGTTGACGCGGGTGGCGGTTAATCCTCAACGTAAGGCAAGATCATGTTTTGGAAGGCGCTGAGCATTTTACTGTGGCGAATGACGAAATGGATGGCGGGGCTTTGCTTTTGGACAGCATGACCCACTCGTTTTCGTGGATTTGAATTTGGATATTGCGGAACGCGGGTTTCTCCGCAAAACGGACGGTGTAGTTTAGGTGCTGTTCAGCGAATATTTTGGTGGCTTTAAGGTGCGCTGTGTATTCTTCATAGGTGTACGTGACGGTGTTTTCGATGAATGCGTTTGAAAGCGAGAGCGTGAGGGGGCTTGCCCGGAACGCTTCTTCGCTTACATGCGGGAGCTCGTCGATGACGGTGTTTGCAGTGAGAATTTGCTCGATATTTTCCGTTTGCTGTTTGAGTGTGGCGTTGATGCTTTCTGCGTCTGCTGCCGACATGCCGCTGCGCTTTAGAATGCGTCCGAGCAGATCTTCCGGCATGGTATAAAGCGGCGGAGCGGAGAGAATGTTTTGCCGTGCGCCGACGGTGGCTGCGTCGTTTTTGAGGAATGCGCGGAACAGATCGGCCTGTGGGGCTTTATAAATTTCCATTAAGGGCTGCGCTTTTTGCAGCAGGTGGTCTGCGATGCGGCGGCTGTGCTGCACCTCTTCACGGTTATTCGTGAAATGGTAATGGCCGTCTTCGTGAAAGCCGTTTATGCACTCGCCGGTGAGCGCGGCGGCGCCGGAGACGTAATGAAAGTGGCAGTAGACGGTGTTCTGCACGCCTTTTAAGTAGTACGGCGAGACCTGCCCCGTCATGTAAATGGGGATCCAGCTCTCTAACCCGAGCATCATTTCTTCAAACGGGCGGTCTATGTTGTGGATTATATCGAGATGCAGTCCTTTTCGGAGCGCGACGGCGATGCCGAACATCCATTTTTTACCGAAGTCGAGATCTTCCGCCATATCGGCCATGGGCATATCGCTGCACATGAAAACGGGGGCGGCGGATTTGGAAAGCGCGGTCGCCTTGAAAAAATCGAGCTCGCCCTGCTTCATTTCCTCTATGCCGTAGTAATTGCGCGAGGCAGGGAGTCGGAACGGGAGCGACGGCACCTTAATCTCCCCAAAATGAATGGCTTCGATATATTCATTGAGGTCGAAGGTATCGAGATGCGCGAGAAATTTGGAGACGGACTCAGCATCGCGCTGCTTTGCGGTGCACAGCCACTCAATGAGGAGCGCAGTGTATTGCTCGGGCTTTGTAGGTTGCTCTGCGGGTGTACCGACGAGCGCGCAGAGGGCTTCTTTTTGGTCGTTTTTCAGGCATCGCCTTGTGACATAGCGGCAGACCTGCGTGATGAATTCCTCTGTGTTTGCGGGTTTTTCTGTCCGGAGCAGACGCGGGAGAGGTAGGATGCGTCGAAATTCATGGCGCGGGAAAGCTCTGCGTAGCTGATGCCGAATGCGGTGAGCAGGTTTTTGAGGTTTTGAACGGCGCTGTCAAAATCGGATTTTTCGGTGTGCAGGGAAGCGCGGAGGGCGCAGAGAACTTCGCCCTCCGAAAAGCCGGGAGAATCATCGCTTTCGGCGGCGATGGCGCAGATGCCCTGTGCGAGCCGCAGAAGCTGTTCGCTGTCCCTGCCGGGTTCACGCTCGCCGGAGCGGTAGCGGCTGATGGCGGCATCCGATATGCCGGAGGCGGCGGAAAGCGTTTTGGCGGAGCAGCCGAGTGTTTCGATATATAAATTGAGACGGTCACAAAATTTCATGCGGGTTCCCTCCGTATGCTTGATTTAAGGCGATTATACCACGCTTCGACCGAAACCGCCATAAGCGAACGCAGTGGGTTTTGACATTTTCCGGCGTGTCAATGACAAAACCGGGAAAACGCTTTTTTCGGTTACGGTCGTTTGGTAGGATAGGAGATAGAAAAGGGGGCGGGAAAATGAAGCGATGCGGTTTAATTTTGCTGTGTGCGCTGGTCGTTTTGTGCGTGCTGCTTGCGGGCTGCGGAGGAAAGACGGCGGAAAGAAGCGAAGCCGGCGAGGTGTTTGCGTTTTGTGGCGGCGAAGCAGAGAATTTCGCAAAGACATTTGACGTGAATGAGATGAACTGCATGGAATATCGCTACACGATGGACACGCCCGTTTCCTGCCGCATCACGGACAAGGCGGCGATACAAACGATTTTTGACGCACTTTGCGAGGTGAAAATCGGCGAAAGAACGGACATGCGTGCAACGGACAGCGAGCAGAGTTTGACGTTTGTGAAAACAGACGGCACGACGTGTGTGATACGGTTTGAGCAGCGGAACCTGCTGTATGAAGAAGACGCTTATCAACTGGAAAATGACGCGGCGCTTTGGAAGGCGCTGCGCGAAGCGAAATAGAAATGGGGGAACAACATGAAAGAGTCGAGAGTGTTTGAGCTGAACCAAGTGACTGCAGAGCAGGTTTTGGAGGCTGTGACGACATTTTTGCGCGGCGAAAAGGGCATGGAGGTGCAGAGCGTGGCGACGCCGAACGGGTACCTCATTCAGGCGGCGCAGGCCGATACGCTGCGCACACTTTCCGGCATGAAGCTGGCGACGACGGTGGAGCTCACGGTAAACGGCACGCAGCTCAATGTGACGCTCGGCGAGGGCCAGTGGGCGGATAAGCTGGGCGCGGGCGCCGTGGGGCTTTTTCTGCTGTGGCCGCTGGCGGTAACGGCGGGCATCGGTGCGTATAAGCAGAAAAAGCTGCCGAGCGAGATTTTTGAGGTGGTGTACCGCTGCACGATGGGCGAGCCAACGAGCTTCCGGACGGCGGGCGTACCCGTAAATGCGGCGTCGACAGCTCCGGCGGGGGCAGTCTGTCCGCAGTGCGGGGCGCAGATCTTCGCAAACGCGAGGTTTTGCAGCGCTTGCGGCGCAAAGCTGCAAACGGTGTGTCCGGGCTGCGGCGCGCCGGTGAAGCCGGGCAGTAAATTCTGCTCGGAATGCGGGCAGGCGCTCTCCTGATTTATATATCCCAAAACGGCGGCGTGGAGCTTAGGCTTTGCGCCGCCGTTTTTTATGCGCATGTTTTGTACCGTGTGGAGTGAAGCGGTTGAAATCTTCGGCGAATTCTTGTATGATAAGGGAAAAGAAAGGCGGGGATGAAGATGAATATCACGGTTTATCTCGGTGCGAACGCGGGTAATGACCCCAAGCTGCAAGAGGCGGTGGAGGCGCTCGGCAAGTGGATCGGCGAAAACGGGCATGACCTCATTTACGGCGGCTCAAAATGCGGGCTAATGGGGTCGATTGCCGAAAGCGTGCTGCAAAACGGCGGCAAAGTGACCGGCGTGGAGCCGCAGTTTTTTGTGGACTCCGAGCTGCAGCACGACGGGCTGACGGAGCTTATTGTGACAAAGGACATGACGGACAGAAAGACGAAAATGATTGAGCTCGGCGACGCGTTTATCGCGTTCCCGGGCGGCACGGGCACGCTGGAGGAAATTGCGGAAGTGATGTCGAAGGTATCGCTGAAGCATTTAGACGCGCCGTGCATTCTTTATAATTTGAATGGATATTACGACGGGTTGAAGGCACTTTTAGGCCATATGATCGAGATGGGGCTTTCGACCAAGGAGCGGCAAGAGGGCATTTATTTTGCCGACACATTAGATGAGATCGAACGCATTTTAGCGGAAAAGTGAGGGATATACATGCCGAACATTGCATGGAACGCGACGGAATATCAGCAGAATTTTTCGTTTGTGCCGTCTTACGGCGAAGCGGTGACAGAGCTTATCACGAAGCCGCAGTGAGCGAAAAAGCGACACCTGACGGTTTCCGGGCTTGTGCGGTGGGGGTTCGTCCGCTATAATAAAAGCAGAACGAGCGCAAAGGAGTGCTGTCTTTATGGCAAAGACGAATAAGACACCGAAGGCGGAGGACAACGCCGAGCTGCGGACGATCTCGCTTTTGAAAATTTTGAACACATACAGCGACGAAAACCACGAGCTTTCTACAAAAAACATTATGGATAAGCTCCAAAAGGAATGCGGCGTTACGGTGCACCGTACGACCGTCGGCAAGAACATCAAGCAGCTTGCGGACTGCGGCTTTGATATTTACACGCACAAGACGACGCAGAACCGCTATTACCTTGCGAGCCGCTTATTTGAGATGCCGGAATTGAAGCTGCTTGCGGACGCGGTGGAATCTGCGGGATTCATCACCGAAAAGAAAAGCGAGGAGCTGATTGAAAAGCTTTGCCGGCTGACGAGCGTTTATGAGGCCGAGGCTTTGCAGGAGGGATTTTGCGCGAACAACGGGAAATCCTGCAACGAGAGCATTTACTACATTGCGGACACAATCAACGCGGCTATTGCAAAGCGGAAGAAAATTGCGTTTTACTATTTTCATTACGGTCCGGGCAAGAACCGTGTGCTGAAAAACGACGGGAAGCCGTATGTTTTCAGCCCATATAAGCTTGTTTGGAATACAGATGAATATTACGTTGTAGGGTATTCCGACAAGCACGAAAAAAGCTTGTGAGCTTCCGCGTGGACCGCATTGACCGTTGCCCGGAGATTTTAGATGAGGACGCGGAGCCGCGGCCCGAAAAAGAGGAGTTGATGCGGCATATCCGCACGATGACAAGCATGTATGACAGCCGCCGTGAGCGCGTGACGCTTTTGTGTGACAACGCGATGATGAATGCGGTGGTGGACGCATTCGGCGAGGATGTGGAAACAAAGGCCTTTGGTGACGACGCGTTTACCGTGGAAACGGAGACGGCGGCAAGCCCTGTCTTTTACCGCTGGGTGTTCGGCTACGGTGGGAAAATCCGAATCACGGAGCCGGAAAACGTGAAAAAGGAGTATGCCGAAATGGTGAAAAGCGCTTTTGAAAATACGTGCAGCCGGTGCGGCGCGTAAAGTAAACAGCAGTCCGACCTTTGGCAGTTTGACGCACAAAGGTCGGGCCTTTTTTGTGTTGAAGACGGAACATGAATGTGCTATAATGAACCGTAAGATTTTGGGAAAGGGTTCGGCAATGTATAACTCCAAACGATTCGAAACGGTGAAGAATATGAGGGAAAACAAGAAAATATCGAATGCCGTGCAGGCAGCCATCGGCGTGCTGGCCGTGGTTTTGGCGGCGCTGATCGTTTGGATGATGGTGCTGGTCTCGGGCATTCAGGGCACGGCGCGCGTGGTGAACTATGCGGGTCTTGTGCGCGGTAAAACGCAACGCCTTGTCAAAATGGAGATTGCAGGGCAAGCGGAGGACGGGATGATGGAGAGCGTGGAATCGTTTATCAACGGTCTGCGCTTCGGCGATGACGAGCTTACCCTTGTGCGATTGGACGACAAGAGTTTTCAGACGAAAATGGAAGAGCTGGCTTCTTGCTTTGAAAGCCTGAAGCAGGAGATTTATCTTGTGCGCGAAAAGGGTTTTGAGAAAACCGACATCATCGACAAAAGTGAAAAGTTTTTCGACATTTGCGATGAGGCGACGGGCCTTGCGGAAACCTATTCGCAAAAGCGCGCGTCCTCTTTGGCAGTTTTAGAGCGGTACATCACGGCGGACATCGTAGTTTTGATGATGCTGATCGGTTATGAGTTTATCAAGGCGCTGCACTACGCCGCCATGAACCACGCTTTGCAGAAAAAGGTGTATATGGACGAAGCGACGGGGCTGCCGAACAAAAATAAATGTGAGGAGCTATTGAGCGCGCCGGAGATGATCACGATGCCCGTGGGTGTTTGCAGCTTTGACCTCAACAATTTGAGACGCATCAACAACAGCATGGGCCACGAAAAGGGCGACGCGTACATCCGCATTTTTGCGGAGCTGGTGCGCGAGGCGGTGCCGGCGCATTACTTTGTGGGTCGCGCGGGCGGCGACGAATTCATCGCCATTATGGACGGCGCGGACAAGGAAGAAATGCAGCGGTGCTTACAGCTCATCCGCGACCGTGTGGACACGTACAATGCGGCGAACCCCGATTTTCCGGTGAGCTACGCGGTTGGCATTTCGGTCTCCGACGAGAACGAAAACTGCACAATGCGCGATTTGTATATCTTCGCAGACAAAAACATGTATATCAACAAAAACCACGTGAAGCGCGAGGAAGCATTGGCCGAAAAGAAGCTGGATCGCAGGCTGCTGAAAAGCATGAAAAAATACGGCAGCAACTTTTCCGATTGCCTGTACTGCGACGCAAGGCAGGACGCTTACAGGGTAATTCGTGCAAGCGAGGCGTTTTTCCTTGCGGCGGACGGCAGTTATTCCGGCGCTGTGGAGCAGATTGCAGAAGAACGCGTGGCACGGGAAGACCGCAAGGCGGTGCGCAGCAGATTGCAGCTGACGGCGCTGTGCGAGGCGCTTTCCGAAAAGAACCGCGTGGTGGAATTGCAGCACAAGATTTTCGGCGAGAACAGTGCCGACTATGGGCGACTGACGGCGATTTTTGTGGATGCAGATCCGAACGGCACGCTGCACCATTTCTTACTGGCGTTTGAGACGATCGACAGTGTGCAGCCGGAGACGGACGCCAAGCAGCAACTGACGCAGTATTACGAGCAGCTGAAGCAGTCTATTTTGGAAAACGACAGTTACGTGGATGCGATGCTGGAGACTGCGGATGCGGTATACTCCGTGAATCTGACGGATGATCTGGTGGAGCGTGATTTCCGTCGTGAACGCGGCGCAGACACCTTTATTGAGGACTTGAAAGCACCGTGTCCGTACGGCGAATATTGCCACCGTCATTCTATGCTGATTTTGCCCGAAACGATGGGCAGCTACCGGTTGATCGACACGGCCGAAAAGCTTTTGGAACGCTATGCGAGCGGAGAAAAACAGGTGACGGTGGAATACTGTGAGCGTGTATCCGGCGGCGAGACACGCTGGATACAGAAAACGGCGCTGATGATGTCTTCACGCGTATACGATGCGAAGAGCGGTGAGGAAAAGCCGATGATCCACAGCCTTGTGCTGCTGAAAAACACCACGGAGTTCCATGAACAGGAGCAGAAGGAGCACGAGCGCTTGCGGGCTGAGGTGGACGAAGCAACGCTGGCGAATAAAGCGAAGACGGAGTTCCTTTCCCGCATGAGCCACGATATCCGCACGCCGATCAACGGTGTGATGGGTATGCTGGAGATTATCAAGAAAAACCGTGAAGATCATGAGCGCGTGGACGACTGCCTTGAAAAGATCCATGTTTCCTCCGAGCACCTGCTGTCGCTCATCAACGATGTTTTGGATATGAGCAAGCTGGAATCCGGCCATATGGAGCCGGAGCATGTGCCGTTTGACCTTGACGATTTGATGAAGAACGTCCGCGCACTGAACGAAGCGCAGGTGGCAAAAACGAGCATTGTGTATACCTACAGCAAGATTTCGTTTGCGCACGCAAAGCTTATCGGCAGCCCGCTGCATCTGCGGCAGATCTTATTGAATCTGTTCAGCAACGCGGCGAAATACAATAAAGAAAACGGCACGATTGAAACGTATGCGGAGGAGATTGCCTGTGACGAAAACACGGCGACATTCCGCTTTACAATACGTGATACGGGCATCGGTATGAGCGAAGATTTTGTGAACAACGAGCTTTTTGAGCCGTTTACACAGGAAAAGCAGGACGCCCGCACGCAGTATCAGGGCACGGGCCTCGGCATGTCTATCGTGAAGGAGCTCATCGAGAAGATGAACGGCACCATCACGGTGGAAAGCGTGCTCGGCGAAGGCTCTGCGTTTACGGTGACGCTGCCGTTTGAAATCGACAAGCATCCCTCTGCACAGGCGGCGGCGAATGGCGCAGCGGACGAAACGGCTCTGCACGGGCTGAAAGTGCTGCTGGCCGAAGACAACGAACTCAACATGGAGATTGCGGAATTCTTCCTGGAAGACATGGGTGCCGAAACGATGCAGGCATGGAACGGCAAAGAGGCCGTGGAGGCCTTCCGAAACTCCGCGCCGGGCGAGATCGGCGTGATCTTAATGGACATCATGATGCCGGTGATGGACGGCCTTGAGGCGGTGCAGCGCATTCGTGCACTGGACCGGCCGGATGCGAAAACGGTGCCGATCATCGCGATGACAGCGAACGCGTTCTCGGAAGATGTGGAGCGCAGCCGCAAAGCCGGTATGACGGAGCATCTCTCGAAGCCGCTGAATGCCGAAACGCTGAAAAAAGCGATCTTACGGAACATATAACCCGTGCGGTAAAGACAAATATTCGTTAAGGGCGGCGAAGAGCTGCCCTTTTTCGTGTACCGACACTTGATTTTTCTTTTTGTTGTGGTATACTCATTTGGGAGTATTAGAATCAATTCTAAAACAGGGAAAAGAGGGGTATAAATGGCAAACCGCAACGAAAAAGGAGGCCTCGCGCAAGCGAATTCTTTTCTACCTGTGTGCGTCTGTTTTTGGAGCAGGGGTTTAAGCATACGCCGCCGAAGCAGATTTTGACGGAAGCGGATGTTTCCGCGGGCACGTTCTATAATTTGTACCGCACGAAAGCCGGTGTGCTTACCGAGCTGACCGAGTTCATGTTTCAAAATCAGTTTACTATCGCGGGGCAGATTGCACAGGGGGGAGACAGACCCCGTAAAGCTCTATGCGGTGGAGACGGCGATTCAGCTGACGCTGGCAGAGTTGAACGAGAACCTGCGCCAAATTTACGTGGAGGCGTACACGCTGCCGGAAAATTTGGAAATCATCCACAGGATGACGGCCGAGATGCTGCACCGTATTTTCGGCGCGTATATGCCCGGGTACAGTGTGAGCGATTTTTATGAGTCGGACATTGGTTCGGCGGCGATCATGCGCGGATATATGGCGCGTCCGTGCGACGTGTATTTTACGCTGGAACGCAAGTTAGAGCGCTTTTTGCAGCTGACACTGCGCATTTATTGCGTGCCGGAGGAAAAACAGCGGGAGGTTATGGCACTGATTGCGAGCCTCGACATCCGTGCCATTGCAAACGAAGTGATGCAAAAGCTGTTTGCCGCGCTTGAGATGCACTATGAATTCACGCTCGGCGAAGAGGCAAAGCAAATTTGATTAAAAAAGAGCCGCACAGACGGATATGCCCCCGGTTTTTTGGGCACAGGTTCAAAATTGAAAAATGGGTTTCCATCATGGATGCTTCCCTGAATTCAGAGGAAAGCGCAAATATTTGTTGAGTGTGCTGTCGAAATTCATTGAAAACAGAAAAATTCTGTGCTAAACTTAGAGCATAAACACCGGGCGGAATATAACGTGCGGAAACCATTGAAAAGGAGCAATTATTTATGGGTCTTATTAAAGCAGCTGTCGGCGCCGCGGGCGGTGTTATGGCGGATCAGTGGAAAGAATTTTTCTATTGCGAATCGATGCCGAAAGAGGTGCTTGTCACAAAGGGTGTAAAGCGCACGAGCGGGCGTTCCTCCAATACGCGCGGCAGTGACAACATCATCACGAGCGGCTCCGGCATTGCGGTGGCAGACGGCCAGTGCATGATGATCGTGGAGCAGGGCAGAGTGGTGGAGCTTTGCGCGGAGCCGGGCGAATTCACCTATGACGCTTCGAGCGAGCCTTCTGTTTTCTCCGGCTCTCTCAGTGCGGGCATTAAAAACACCTTTGCGCAGATTGGCAAGCGTTTTACGTATGGCGGCGACGCCGGCAAAGATCAGCGCGTATATTATTTTAATACAAAGGAACTCATCGACAATAAATTCGGCACGCCGAACCCCATTCCGTTCCGTGTGGTCGATAACAAGATCGGGCTGGACGTGGACGTTTCCGTTCGCTGCTCCGGCGTATATTCGTATCGCATTGCGGACCCGCTTTTGTTCTACACGAATGTGTGCGGCAATGTGGAACAGGAATATACCCGCGACGAATTGGACAGCCAGCTGAAGCACGAGTTCATCAGCGCTTTGCAGCCGGCGTTCGGCAAGCTTTCCGATCTCGGTTTGCGTCCGAACCAGATTGTGGCACACAACACGGAGCTGGAAGACGCCATGAATACGGCGCTTTCCGCGAAATGGGGCGAGCTGCGCGGCTTGACGGTCGTCAGCATTGCGCTCGGCTCTGTGACACTGCCGGACGAGGACGCCGAGATGATCAAGCAGGCACAGCGCACGGCGATGATGCGCGACCCGACTATGGCGGCGGCCACGCTCGTCGGCGCACAGTCGGACGCGATGAAAACGGCCGCGGGCAACTCTGCCGGTGCTATGAACGGCTTTATGGGCGTAAATATGGCTATGAATGCGGGCGGCATGAACGCACAGGCGCTGTACGGCATGGGTCAGCAGCAGGCGGCGCAGGCTGCGGACAGCTGGAAGTGCGCGTGCGGCACGGTGGTCAACGGCAATTTCTGCCCGAACTGCGGGGCAAAGAAGCCGGATAACGACGGCTGGACCTGCTCTTGCGGTAAAGTGAACAAGGGCAATTTCTGTGCAAACTGCGGCGCGAAAAAGCCGGAGGGCTTACCGAAGTACCGCTGTGACAAGTGCGGCTGGGAGCCGGAAGACCCCGCGCACCCGCCGAAGTTCTGCCCGCAGTGCGGCGACCCGTTTGATGAAAATGACCGTGCCTAAAGGTTGCGACCTGCGTTGAACTGTGAGGAGATGAGAGCAAATGGCGGCAATTAAAGAATACAAATGTCCTTGCTGCGGCGGCGCTGTGGAATTTGACAGTAAAATTCAGAAGATAAAGTGCCCGTACTGCGACACGGAGTTTGACACCGAAGCGTTTACCGCGCACGAGGAAGAAGTTCAAAACGCAAAGCCCGACGAAATGGACTGGGAGACCACGGCCGGCGGCGCGTGGGAGCAGGGCGAAGAAAGCACGCTGCGCAGTTACGTGTGCAACTCCTGCGGCGGAGAGATTGTCTGTGATGAAAACACGGCGGCGACCTCCTGCCCGTACTGCGGCAACCCGGTCGTGATGATGGGGCAGGTGAGCGGCGCTTTGAAGCCCGATTACGTGATTCCGTTCAAGATCGACAAAAAGGCGGCAAAAGAAGCCTTGCAGCGGCATTATAAGGGCAAAAAGCTGCTGCCGAAGATTTTCAAAAAAGAGAACCATATCGATGAAATCAAGGGCGTTTACGTGCCGTTTTGGCTGTTTGATGCCGATGCCGATGCGGATATTCGCTATAAAGCGACGCGTGTGCGCACCTGGAGCGACAGCGATTACGATTACACGGAAACAAGCTACTACTCGATAGGCCGCAGCGGTGATATTGGCTTTGACCGCGTGCCGGTGGACGGTTCCTCCAAGATGCCGGACGATTTGATGGAGTCCATTGAGCCGTTCAAGTTTGAGGACGCGGTGGATTTTAAAACGGCGTATCTCGCGGGCTACCTTGCGGACAAGTACGATGTGACGGCCGAGCAGAGCATCGACCGCGCCAACGAGCGCATCAAGCGCTCCACGGAAGACGCATTCGCGTCCACAGTGAAGGGGTATCACTCCGTCACGACGGAGAATTCCTCCGTTCGTCTGCACAACGGCAAGGCAAAGTACGCGCTTTACCCCGTGTGGCTTTTGAACACGACGTGGAAGGGCAAAAAGTACCTCTTTGCGATGAATGGGCAGACCGGCAAATTCGTCGGCGACCTGCCGGTGGATAACGGGCTGTACTTTAAGTGGCTTGGCGGGCTTACGGCAGGCTTCGGTGTGATTGCGCTGATTGCCTATTTCCTGTTCTGGCTGTTCTAAGGGGTGCGGAGAATGAATAAAAAGCTTTTATCGGTATTTTTCGCCGTTCTTTTATGTGTCGTTGTGTCTGTTCCGGCGTTTGCCGATACGGCGGAGGACTACACGCCGCACCTGATCGACAACGCGGACCTTTTGACGGGCGAGGAAGAAAGTAATCTGCTCGCGAAGCTTGATGAGATCAGCGACCGGCTGAGCGTGGACGTTGCCGTTGTGACGGAAGATTCCATCGGCGACAAGACACCGCGTGAATATGCGGACGATTTTTACGATTATAATTCGTATAAGTATAACCCGGACGGCGTTCTGCTGCTCATCAGCATGGAAGAGCGCGACTGGTACATAACGACGACGGGCAGCGCCATTACGGCCATTACAGATGCGCGGCGCGGCAATATGGAGGATGCGTTTTTGAGCGACCTCAGCGGCGGCTACTATTATGACGCGTTTTCAACGTATGCCGATATGTGCGACAACTACATCTCGGGCGTGCAGAGCGGTTACTACGAGGAAGGTGAGGCGTACGAGGAGAGCACCGTAGGGAACTTCCCGTGGGGCCCGGCGATTTTGGTTTCGCTTGCTATCGGCCTCGTCGCGGCGCTTGTTGTGACGGGCTTTATGCGCGGGCAGCTCAAAACCGTGCGCCGTAAGGCGGCAGCGTCGGATTATGTGCGCCCCGGCAGCATAAACGTGGCGTATGCAAACGACGTGTTCCTCTACTCGCACGTGAACCGCACGGCAAAGCCGAAGGACAACGATTCTTCCGGCGGCTCCGCAACGCACACGTCGTCCTCCGGCACGACCCACGGCGGTGGCGGCGGAAAGTTCTGATTTTGCCGGCAAGACGATGATTCCGTTTGCGACCTGCGGCGGCAGCGCTATGGGATAATGCGTTTTAAACCATAGCTAAACCGTATAAATTCATAGAAATTAAATCCGCATTTCCATAAAAACCGGGAATGCGGATTTTTAATTCTTGTTGTGAATAATAACGTAAAATTTAAGAAAGAAGAAAGGAAAATAGGTTGATTTTTGGCTGAACTTCGTATATGATTAAAATAAAAACAGTATATACGGTACGTTCTGAAAATTAAAAATGGAGGAACTGTTATGAAGAAAAAACTATTTGCAATCCTACTCAGCATTGTAATGGTAGCTGGACTCCTGCCTGCCACAGCACTGGCAGCGGAACCCACAGTCTACGACATCTGGGTAGACGGCGTACAGGTCACGTCTGAGAATAAGGATAATCTTTTCAGTGGAACAGTAAGTTATGACCCGACCACTCACACCTTGTCTTTGAACAATGCTACCCTTGACAACGACACCCTGTCGGACTACGGTATTAAAACGACTATCCCCAGTACGTTGAAGATACGGTTGACCGGGACAAATAGTATTACCCGAACCGATCCCGGCGGAGGAGTGGGAATATACCTCAATTACAGCAATTCTGTCGAGATTACCGGCGATGGAACACTGGTGATCAACGTTATCGGGAAAAACTACGACGGAATTAGCACAGGGGCTGACGTCAAGATTTCCGATAAAGCAAATGTCACAATAAACGCTGAAGGCGGATTGGGCATAGCCGGAAGAATGGTCGAAATTGACGGGGCAACAGTGAATTCCACCGGCTTGTATGCCGGAATCGATGCCCATTGGCTGAAGATTATAAACGGCGCCGATGTTACGCTTAAGGCGACTCAGGACGGACGTAACGGAGCATATATCTGGAAAGATCAAGAAGGGAACGGCGGCGATATTGAGCTTGCTGCATCTAAAGTTAAAGCAACAAGCTATTATCCCGGTCTGTATGCTGCAGGTAATCTGACGGTTAACGGCGGCGAGGTAAACTGTACCTCTACTGCGGACGGTGCAATATGGGCAAAAGGCAATATTTTGATCAAAGGCGGCGCCAAAGTAACCACTGACGGTAAATCCCCCATGGGCGGTAACGGTACTTTTACCGTAGAAGAAGCGAGATTGATGCACGGAATACGAATGTGAACAATACCACTGCAATTTTCGATGAATGTGTGCCTGTGATTGCCGATGGCTATCACCTGAACTATGCAAAAGCTGTAGACTCGGAAGGAACAGAAATTGACCTGCTTTCCAGCGGTACTCAGGACTTTGCAAAATATAAAAATGTTCATTTTATCACAAAGGCTGTCTATCCGGTTTCTTTCGTTGTAACGCCGGACGGTCTGACCAATGTTGTTGTTAAAGTGAATGGTCAGGAGGTTACCGGCTCTGTCAGTTTGGAAGCAGGAACTTACCCTGTTGAAGTAACAGCCGATAACTGCAAAGCATACACCGGCAATATAACGATTACGCCTGATACGGCAACGCACACGCAGACGATTGCAATGACTTATTTACCTGCCGACTACACGAAAGTGGACGAGGCCATTGCGAAGGCAAATGCGCTGAATAAAGACGCGTATACAGACTTCACCGCAGTGGAATCGGCGATTAACGCAGTTGTGCGCGACAAGAACATAACGGAACAAGACGAGGTAGACGCGATGGCAAAGGCCATTGAAGATGCTATGGCCGCGTTGGTGAAAAAGCCCGCAACGACCGAGACACCGACGGCAACACCCACGGCTGCGCCTTCTGCAAGCCCGACGGCGGCTCCGACCGAGACACCGACGGCAACGCCTACGGCTGCGCCTTCTGCGAGCCCGACGGCGGTTCCGACCGCGACGCCCACGGCAACACCCACGGCTGCACCTTCTGCGAGCCCGACGGCAGTTCCGACTGCGACGCCTACGGTAAAACCGACGGCTACGCCGACTCCGGCGCCGAAGGCAGACCCCAATAACCCGAAGACAGGCAGCAGCAACTTGCCGGTCGTTTTCGGCAGCGCGGCGCTCGTGCTGAGCGGAGGCGCGCTTGCAGCGGTGCTCATCTATAAAAAGAAGAGACACGAAAAGTAAAGTGAAAACCTAAAAGTAATGAACCCCGCCCCGGAAATCGGCTTTGTGCCGGTACCCGGGGCGGGGTTTTTTATATTCTTATTCAAAAAATATTTACGATTTACACGACACCGTGGTTGACACCCGTCCGGACCCGTGCTAAAATAAAATACGAATTCGTATTTTAGCGGGGTGGAGCGAAATGGAACGATATGCGTTTTTCCGGCAGCTTGGCAAGGCGGTGTACGGCATAGACGCAGCTTACGATGTGTTCTCGAAAAGTGCGCAGATCAAACCGAATATGCTGTGGCTGCTTTCGGCGCTGAACGACGGCGAAGGGCACACGCAAAAGCAGATCTGCTGGGACTGGGGATTCCCGAAAACGACGGTGAACACGCTGATCAAAGAGCTGGAAAAGGGCGGCTTTGTGGTGCAGAGCCCCATTCCCGGCGAGCGCAGGGAACTTTCCGTAACGCTGACAGAAGCGGGTAGAGACTACGCGAATGAGGTTCTAAAGCCCGTGTATGAGGCAGAGGAGCGGCTTTTTCGGCTGTATTTTAAAGATAAAGACCCGGAATTTGTACAGGAGCTGTTCCGGTTTTCCGGCGTGATGCACCGCTATTTTACAACAGGGGAATTTGAAGAAACGGGGAACGAGACATGAAAAAAATAAGCTGGCATGAACTGAAGCCGCAGGTGAAGGAAGTTTGGGTACTGAGCCTGCCGGCTATTTTAACGCAGATCACAACCATCGTGATGCAGTATATCGATTCCGCCATGGTGGGTTCGCTCGGCGCGAACGCTTCGGCGGCGATCGGTCTGGTATCCACGAGCACATGGCTGCTGGGCGGCATTACATACGCTGTTTCGGCGGGCTTTTCCGTGCAGGTGGCGCATAACATCGGCGCGGGACGCGATGCGGAAGCGAGAAGCGTGGTGCGTCACGGCCTGTGCACGGCGCTGTGCGTGGCAGGGATTTTGTGCGCGTTGGGGCTTTCCATCCACAGTATGCTGCCGACGTGGCTCGGCGGCGACCCGGCTATTCGTTACGATGCCTCGAAATACTTCATGGTGTACGCGCTGATGATCCCGTTCTCGCAGATCAACTCGCTGAACTCGTCGTTCTTGCAATGCAGCGGCGATATGCTGACGCCAAGCATTTTAAACGCCGCCATGTGTTTACTCGATGTGGTGTTCAATACCATTTTCATTCCGCATTTCGGCGTGATGGGTGCGGGAATCGGCACGGCGAGTGCGTGTGCGGTCGTCAGCCTGACGATGGCGTGGCGCTGTCTGTTGTGCAACCCGCATTTGCGGCTCAACCGCAAAGAGACCGAAAAACACGGCTTTGACCCGGAAATTCTCAAAAAAGCTTTGAAGATCGGTCTGCCGGTCGGCGTGCAGGAGATCGCCATGTGCAGCGCGCAGGTCGTCGCAACCATGATCATTGCGCCGCTCGGTGCAGTCTCCATCGCGGCAAACTCCTTCGCCGTGACGGCAGAGAGCTTGTGCTACATGCCGGGCTACGGTATCGGCTCGGCGGCGACGACGCTCGTCGGGCGCAACATCGGCGCGGGAAAGACCGACCTTGCCAAGCGCTACGGCAACATCTGTATCGTGATGGGCGCGGGCTTTATGGCGATAACGGGACTTTTGATGATGTTCCTGTGCCCGTTTGTATTCAGCATTTTGACGCCCGATCTCTCCGTCCGCGCGCTTGCGGCGCAGGCGTTGCGCATCGGGCTGCTGGCTGAACCGCTGTACGGCGTTTCCATCGTTGCGGCGGGCGCACTGCGCGGCACCGGCGACACCTTCGTGCCGAGTATGATGAACCTCGGCAGTATTTGGGTGGTGCGCATCGGGCTTGCACTGCTGCTCGTCGGCCATTTCGGTCTGCCGGGCATGTGGACGGCCATGGCGACGGAGCTTTGCGTGCGCGGCCTTTTGATGCTGTACCGTCAGAAAACAACAAAGTATTATAAAAAATATAATAAAACAACTGAAACGAGCGAGCCTGAGCTGTTAGAAGCTGCGGAAAGCTGAAAAGCGCTGCGAAAGGACGCTCAATACGGAAAATACGGAGCATACGGTAACGGCGCCGCACAGGGTAAATTATCTCTGTGCGGCGCCGTTTTGCTTGTGATTCAAATTTTAAAGCTGTGGGTAGATCTCCTCAAAGACGGCGCGCAGCAGTGCACCGGCATCGCGGCTTTCGGCGGTGACGGTGACGACGGCGTTTTTGTCGCGCATCAAAATGACGAACTGGCCGTATTTGCCGTCGGCGCGGAAGGAACCCTCGGGGCCTGCCCAGAAGAGGTAGCCGTAACCCTCGCTGTCGTTTTCGACCTGTTTTGAGGTCGCTTCTTTGACCCACTCGGCGGGGATGAGCTGCTTGCCGTTCCATTCGCCGTTTTGCAACAATAACTGACCGAACAGGTGCAGTTCGTCGATGGTGAGGAACAGGCCGCCTGCACCGAAGGTCTGACCGTTCGGGTCATTTTCCCATGTGGGCAGCTGAATGCCCATCGGCGCGAACATGCGCGGCATCAGGTAATGAACAAGGTCGCAGCCCGCGCGGCGCTGCACGAGAATGCCGGCAAGGTACGGGCCGACGTTGTTGTACACGAATTTTTCGCCCGGCGCGTACACGAACGGCTGACGAAGCGCAAGGCGCACCCAGTTGCGGTCTTCATAGTACGGGCGTTCGCCGCCCATTAAAAAGCTTTTTTCCTGTCCGAGACACATGGTGAGCAGATCGCGCACCGTGGCGGCCTTTAAGTTGTCAGAAACGATTTCGGGCAGGTCATCCTTGAATGCGTCCGTGAGCTTTTCGTCGATGGAGAGCAGGCCCTCTTTTTGCGCAATGCCGACTGCCATAGAAGTAAAGCTTTTGCTTGCGGAATACACATTGCGGCGGCAGGCATCGTCCCACAGCTTGCGGGCCAGCTGCGTGCCGTTTTGCGAGACCACAACGCCGAGTGCGCGAAGCGGCACTGCACGGCTTTCAAATTCGGTAAGATCGATCATAGTAAACGCCTCCTAAATGAAATCGAGTTGGTGTAAAGGGAACGAATAAAGTCTTTGGTCAAACAATACCACAATAAAAATGCCGATGCAAGTATTTTTGGCTAAAATAAGATTTTCAGAGAAAATTTGAAGTTTTTTTAAAAAAAGGGTTGACATATTGCACTTTTGAGATTATAATAATGAAGCTGTTTGAGAAATGCGCTTGTAGCTCAGCTGGATAGAGTGACTGGCTACGAACCAGTAGGTCAGGGGTTCGAGTCCTTCAAGCGCGCCAAGGAATCCACAAAGATTTCGGTCTTTGTGGATTTTTTCTGTTTTAAGATAGATTCTATCGGTTAAAAGATTTATAAAGCTGAATGTATTTGGTCGATTCAACAAATTACTTTTGTCTTCCGACCTTGTGCGAAAGAAATACGCATTTTTACTTGCTACATCTTGCATATGTGTGTATAATAAAAATATTATTCTGCGTTTTTCGACTTTGCCTGAAAGAAAAGTGAAAAACACATCAAATTTGAGAAACGAAAGTTGGAAGATCATGTTAGAGATCATAGCTGCCGTAAACAAAGCGGTGAACGATTTTATCTGGGGTGTTCCGGCCATGGTCTGCATCATCGGCGTAGGCTTGCTTTTAAGCTTCCGTACGCGCTTTTTGCAGATTCGCAAATTCCCCTATGCCATGCGCACCACGGCAGGGCGCATGTTCCGCAAAAAAGATGCTTCGGACGGTTCCATGACGCCGTTTCAGGCTGTATGCACGGCGCTGGCCGGCACAGTGGGCACGGGCAACATTGCCGGTGTGGCGGGCGCTATTGCGATAGGCGGCCCGGGCGCGGTATTCTGGATGTGGTGTTCCGCACTGCTCGGTATGTGCACAAAGTTTGCGGAAGTTACGTTGGCGGTGCATTTTCGTGAGCGCAGCAAGACCGGCGAGTGGGTCGGCGGGCCGATGTATTACATTAAAAACGGTCTCGGTAGGCACTGGCAATTTTTGGCGGTGCTGTATTCGCTGTTCGGCGCGCTGACGGTGTTTGGTACCGGAAACGCTACGCAGGTGAACACCATTGTAACCGCTATCGATACGGCGCTGACGCAGTACAATGTGATCGGCGCGGACCACATTCCCACGGTGAACCTTGTCATCGGCATTTTATGCGCAATGCTCGTTGCCATGGTGCTGCTGGGCGGCATCAAGCGCATCGGCAGTGTGAGCGAAAAGCTCGTGCCGTTTATGGCGCTTTGTATGTGCTTTTGGGGCTTGGCGTGGTTGTCCTGAACATTACGCGTCTGCCGGAGGTACTGGCATCGATCGTTGTTGGCGCGTTTAACCCGAAGGCTTTCACGGGCGGTGCCATCGGTAGTCTGTTCATCAGCATGCAGCGCGGCGTTTCCCGCGGCATTTTCTCCAATGAGGCCGGCCTCGGCACGGGTTCTATCGCGCATGCCTGCGCCGATACGAAAAAGCCTGTAAAACAAGGTGTGTTTGGCATTTTTGAGGTGTTTGTCGATACCATCGTCATCTGCACATTGACGGCGCTTGTCATTTTGTGCAGCGGCACGGCGGTGAATTACGGCACCATGGCGGGCGCAGACCTGACGATTTCCGGCTTTACGACGACCTACGGCAGTTGGGCTTCCATTTTCTCTGCGGTCGCGCTGTGCTGCTTCGCGTTCTCGACCATCATCGGCTGGGGCCTTTACGGCTCGCGTTTTGTGGAATTTCTGTTCCGCACCAGTAAGGCCGTGCGCCCGTTCCTCGTCATTTATTCGTTCGTCGCAATCCTCGGCGCAACCGTCAACCTTGACCTGCTGTGGAACATCGCCGATACCTTTAACGGCCTGATGAGTATTCCGAATCTTATCGCGTTATTATTGCTTTCCGGCACGGTGGTGAAGCTGACAAAGGAATTTTTTGCGAAAGAAGACGGGCGTAAGCTCAAAAAATAACAGAAAAATAACAGATAGTATGCGGAAAATCGCCGGGGTAAGTGCGCTCCGGCGATTTTTTGTATGTGAAAATGTCGTAGAATCGTCCGTGCCATTTGGTGAGTTTGTTAGAAAGTTGCAAAATATGGCAGAAATTGCCGAAAAACTATTTAAATGTTCAACGGATTACGATATACTCTTGTCAAGAAGTTCGTTCGGCGCAGAGAGGGGACGAAAACATGAAAAAACGGCGATATTTTGCGGGTGCTGCGGCAATTCTCTTTTTACTTTTGCTTTGCGGATTTGCCCCGCAGAGCATCACGGAAGACAAGGATGCGCAGGTTTTACTGTATGAAACTTATGGTGAAAGCGAGATACTGGTCTACACCGGTCGTACGACGGTGCTGTATCGCCCGGACGGTCGTTCCGCCGAAGCACCGTTTAACGGGCAATATGCCGTTTTGCATGGCGATACCGTGACGGTTTTCGCCGAAACGGAGGAGTTCCTTGCCGTGGAGCGTTTCAGTGCGGAAACATTGGAGGAAACAGACCTGTTCGCTTTGCCTGTGACGAGCGGCCTGCGCTTTGCGGAAAGCGACAGCGCGGGCAGGCTTTATGCTGTTACCTACGGTGCGCCGAGCACATTGCAAGTGTTTGACGCGGCGGGTGAGCCCCTAACGGAATTCATATTTGAAGATAAAATATTCGGCATACAGACGGTGGATAGTACGCTTTATGTGCTGCTTTCGGAAAGTGCCGTGCAGATTTCGCTTGCGGGAAATGTGCCGACACTTTCCGGCACGGCGTTTACCTATGCGCCGGCTGCGCGGCCGTATAAGCTGCTTGGCAGCGACGTGTACGTCAACATGCAGGGCGAAGTGCGCCTGTTTTCCGGAGAAGAGTGGGCGGAAGACACGATCGTGACGGAGGCCGTTTTGAGCGGCGACATGCTCTACTGGCTTTCGGACACCTCGGAGGTCTCGCGCGTGTGCCGCGGCGACAAGGCGGAGTTCTTCACGCTTTCCGGCGAAGCGGCTGCACTCACCGCAAATGCAGCGATCATCTGGCAAAACGGCGCACTGTGCAGAGAGTCGTTCGGTACATTTGTGCAGCCTACGCCCACACCTTCGCCCATCCCGACACCTACGCCGGAGCCGACCGCGACCCCAAAGCCCTCTAAAACGCCGAAGCCGACGGCTACCCCAAAATCGAGCACGACGCCGAAGCCAACGGCTACACCGAAACCGACCGCCACGCCGGATCCGGATGTCACGGCGAAGTTACGTGTTTCCGGCCACATTTTGTATGCAGAACCGGGTGTTACGGCAGCAAAGCTACGGGCAGCGTTCCCACAGGCGGAAGTGGAAGTGTACACGTCATCCTCCGCAGCGGCCTCCGGCAGGCTGAAAACCGGCATGAGCGTGCTGATCGACGACAAGCTGTATACGGTCATTGTGCCCGGCGACATCAACGCTTCCGGCACCGTGAATACGGCCGATATGCGTCTTTTGCAGCGTGTGCTCGTCGGGGAGACGGAACTGACCGACACAGCCGCGCTTGCCGCCGACTTAAATGAAAATGGCAGGCCCGATGCCGCAGACCTTGTTCTGCTCGACGCCAAAATGCAGCGGGACTAAACCGCATAAAATGGATAGCACAGGGTAGGTTTTGTTGTGGGGGTGAATCCAATTGCAAAGCAGTACTTTAAAAAGATTGAAATCGCGCTTGTTACGGTCTGTGCTCTAATCGTTTTGGGGATTGTGCTTCTCTTTGTAGTTGCGTTTACAGCCTTTGCCTCGTACGATGATTTTAGGATCAAATCGTGGGAGTCGGCGCAGGGCAGCCCGCGCGTTGGGCAGGTGTTTAAACGCTTGCTGGAAACAGAAACGGAATCGGTGTCGCTCAACAACGTTTTGGAAGAAGGCGCATATGAGCAGGCTTTGGCGATTTACGATAATAGAATTTATCTGGTTTGGCGTCATTGGGCACAAGGCCAAGAGACATACCTTTTGATCTCTTCGAATTTATCCAGGGAAGACAGCCGTGTTTTGTATATGACCGATGTGGACGTGTTTGAAAAGGCATGTGCCAATAAAGAAAGAATTTGGTGGACGGAAAATGACGAAATCGTGCAGTACGATTTTAAAAGCGGAAACATTAAAAGGACGAACGACACCACGGAGACAGACAAAAGCGGGCTAATAGAAGACGGCCTCGTGCAGATTGATCACGAAGACAACGCGCTGCTTTTGTTCGATGAGAAAAGCGGTGACCGAATTCGGATTACGTTTGAAGAGTTTGCCGAGATGAGCGACAAAACCGATGAGCTTATGCAAATTTCAAAGCAGAAGACTTGGAGCCGCAAGCCTTGCACAGAGTATTTTTTTAACCGCATATATTGCTTTGACGATGTGTATTATGTCGTCGGGCAGATCAGAAACAAAGGCGGCGATGCCATAGCGCTTGTGTTCCGCTTTGACCCGGAAGCGCGCAAGGCCGAGTATGTCACCTACGACAATGTAGGCGAGGGCACATGGACGGGCTATGAGCTGATCCCACAGTTTGAAGCAAAGGAAAGCCCCCATCAGCCTGAATTTCAGCGCGATGGGGGAGAGAACGTTCAAAAATAGTCATTTGGGTAAAAAGAAAAACCTCAGAAACCGAAGTTCCTGAGGTTTTGGTGGGCGCTAACGGACTTGAACCGCTGACCCCCTGCACGTCAAGCAGGTGCTCTAGCCAGCTGAGCTAAGCGCCCAATTTTCTGTTGCTTGATTATTATATAGCAAGTCCCCGAAAAATGCAAGTCTTTTTTGCGAAAAAGTTAAAATTAATTTTCCTTTCGTGAATATCACGAAAAAGTGCGTAAAATTTGGTGCACTGTTCGCAGAAATTTAAGGTTTCTTACAAAACTCATAAGAATCGCACATTTCTATTGTTTATTTCTTTTCCATGCCGTATAATGAAAATACTGAAAACTGTGAATAGAATGTGAATGAAAGCGGATGGCGGTTGCGCATTGCGCTTTGAATACGGAGATTTAGACAGAATTGGAAATCTGAAAACAGACGATGACGTTGGTCTTGCACCAAGGCCGGAAAAGGAGAAACCATGAAAACACTGTCATATGTGAACTTTATCATTTCTATTTTATTTATGGCTTGCTATGCGTACCAGGCGGTCTACCTTGTGGCGGCGCTTTTAAAAAAAAGCAGAAAGTCTTCCAAGCGAAGAAGCTGCACCGCTACGGTGTGCTGATTGCCGCGCGCAATGAGGAAGCCGTCATTGCGCAGCTCATCCGCAGTGTGCGCGCACAGAAGTATCCCGAGGAGCTTATCGATATTTTTGTTGTGGCGGATAACTGCACGGACAACACCGCGCAGGCAGCGCGCGAAGCCGGTGCGGTCGTTTACGAGCGCCACAATACGTATGCCGTGGGCAAGGGCTATGCGCTGCGTTTCTTATTAGAAAACATTTTTAAGAATTTCGGCGAATATGCCTACGACGGTTTTTTCGTCTTTGACGCGGACAATATTCTGGATGAGAATTTTATTTCCGAGATGAATAACGTTTTTGACAACGGCTACAAGGTTGTCACGTCCTACCGCAACTCGAAAAACTTTGGCGACAACTGGATCAGCGCGGGCTACTCCATTTTCTTCCTGCGCGAAGCAACGCAGCTCAATCGCGCCCGTATGATGTTCGGTACCAGCAGCTGCGTTTCCGGCACCGGCTTTTTGTTCAGCAGCGAGATTGCACGCGAAAACGGTGGTTGGAAGCATTTCCTGCTGACGGAGGACTTTGAGTTCACCGTGGACCGCATTTTAAAGGACGACACGGTCGGTTACTGCGAAAACGCTATTATTTATGACGAGCAGCCCACGCGGCTTGGGCAGTCCTTTACGCAACGTGCCCGCTGGATTAAGGGCTATTTGCAGGTTTTCAGCCGATACGGCTTCAAAATGCTGAAAAAAACCGTTGTGGATGGCAGTTTTGCCTGCTTCGATATGATTATGAACAACATTCCGTGCCTTGTCTTGACCTGCGCTTCAATCGTGTTTAACGCGATTATGGTCGCGGCGGGCATTGTGACGCGCACGCCGGATATGGGCGTTTGCGTGCTTTCCGTGTGCAGCGGCATTTTCGGTTCTATACTGACGCTGTGGTTCGTCGGCGGTATCACGTGCATCACGCAGAGAAAGCGCATCCGTGCATCGAAAAAAGCGATGTTCTTCGGTTGGCTGTTGTTCCCGCTGTTTATTTTCACCTATGCGATTGCAATGGTTTACGCGGTGTTTACGAACATTGAATGGAAGCCCATTCAGCACAAAGTGGCGCTTAGTGTGGAAGACCTGAACGACACTACCAAAAAATAGCACAAAATTGCACTCAAAAACAGGGCGTGATTTGCTATAATCTATATTTGCTTATAAACGGCACCTGTGATAAAATAGTAAGAGATTACTTTGTCACAAGTGCCGTTTTTTGCGGCAGTACAAATCCTGATTTTTCCCCAGAAGAAAGGAATGGTCACAAACATGGTCACACGCGTATTTGTGGAGAAAAGAAAGGGATTCGATGTTGAAGCACGCCACATGATGGCGGATCTTCGTCAGAATCTCGGCCTCAAGGCTATTGAGGACCTGCGTATTTTGAACCGCTATGATGTTTCCGGTCTTTCCGGCGAGGAGTTCGAGGCGGCAGCCCGCACGATCCTTTCCGAGCCGAATGTGGACAACGTGTACGACGAAAACTACAAGATCAGCAGCGAATATCACGTCTTCGCAACGGAGTTTTTGCCCGGTCAGTACGACCAGCGTGCGGATTCCGCTTCCCAGTGCGTACAGCTCTTGACGCAGGGCGAGCGCCCGCAGGTCGCTTATGCAAAAGTGATCGCCGTTAAGGGCGACCTTTCCGAAGAGGAAATGGACAAGATTAAGAACTACATCGTGAACCCGGTCGAATCCCGTTTGGCATCGATGGAAAAGCCGGAGACGCTTGACATGAAGATCGATGTGCCGGCAGACGTTAAGCGCGTCACGGGCATGATCTCCTGGAGCGACGAGGAGCTTAGAGAATATTACGGCACCATGGGCTTTGCCATGACGTTTGAAGACCTCGCGTTCTGCCGCGATTATTTCCGCGACGAAGAGCACCGTGACCCGAGCGTGACGGAGCTGCGCGTGATTGATACCTACTGGAGCGACCACTGCCGCCACACCACATTCCTTACGCGTCTCAACAACATCGAGATCGAAAAGGGCAAGCTGAGCGGCGCCATCGAAAAGGCACTCGGCGAGTATTTTGCAGCCCGCGAAGAGCTGTATAAAGGGCAAGGACAAGCCCGTTTCTCTCATGGACATGGCGGTCATCGGCGCGAAATACCTCAAAAAGCACGGCATGGTAGACGATCTGGACGAAAGCGACGAAATCAACGCCTGTTCCATTGAAGTGCCGGTCACGATCGACGGCAAGACCGAGCAGTGGCTCGTGCAGTTCAAGAATGAGACCCACAACCACCCGACGGAGATCGAGCCGTTCGGCGGCGCGGCAACATGCCTTGGCGGCGCGATCCGCGACCCGCTCTCCGGCAGAGCGTATGTTTATCAGGCGATGCGTGTTACCGGCAGCGGCGACCCGACTGTTCCGTTTAAGGATACGATGAAGGGTAAGCTGCCCACAAGAAAGATTACCACCGGCGCTGCGGCGGGTTATTCCTCCTACGGCAACCAGATCGGCCTTGCGACCGGTCAGGTCACGGAGCTTTATGACCCCGGTTATGTTGCAAAGCGCATGGAGATCGGCGCGGTCATCGGCGCATCTCCGAAGGCAAACGTCAAGCGCTTCGAGCCGAAGCCCGGCGATATCATTGTGCTGCTCGGCGGCGCAACGGGCCGTGACGGCTGCGGCGGCGCAACGGGTTCCTCCAAGGCGCATACGCTCGAATCCATCGAGGTTTGCGGCGCAGAGGTGCAGAAGGGCAACCCGCCGACCGAACGCAAAATTCAGCGTCTGTTCCGTGACCCGGAGGTTTCCACGCTCATCAAGCGCTGCAACGACTTTGGCGCGGGCGGCGTGTGCGTCGCCATCGGCGAGCTTGCACCGGGCCTTGAGATTGATTTGAACAAAGTCCCGAAGAAGTACGAGGGCCTCGACGGCACCGAGCTTGCGATTTCCGAATCGCAAGAGCGTATGGCGGTCGTGCTCGACCCGAAGGATGTGGAGAAATTCCGCGCCAAGGCGCAGGAGGAAAACCTCGACGCGCAGGTCGTGGCCATCGTCACCGAAGAGCCGAGACTCAAGATGGAGTGGCGCGGCGACCGCGTAGTCGACCTGAGCCGTGCATTCCTCGATACGAACGGTGTGACGCAGAACGCAGACGCGTTCATCACCGCACCGGATGAAACGAAAAACTACCGCAACGCCGTACCGGCTTGCCTTGAAAACAAATCGCTGGACGAGGCGTTCGCAGAGAACCTCTCCCGCCTCGAAGTCTGCGGCCAGAAGGGCCTTTCCGAGCGTTTCGATGCTTCCATCGGTGCCGGCACCGTTTTGATGCCGTTTGCCGGTAAGTATCAGCTGACGCCGGAAGACGCCATGGTTGCGAAGATTCCGCTGCTCACGGGTGAGACCGATGACGCCACCGCTATGGCTTACGGCTATATTCCGGGTATTGCACGCTTCTCGCCGTTCCACGGCGCAGCGTACGCCGTTGTGGAGAGTCTCTCGAAGCTCGCAGCCGTCGGCGCAGATCCGATGAAGTCCCGCTTGACGTTCCAGGAGTACTTCGAGCGCCTGCACGATAAGCCGGAGCGCTGGGGCAAGCCTGCCGCAGCTCTGCTCGGTGCGCTTACCGCGCAGCTGAACCTCGGTCTGCCGTCCATCGGCGGCAAGGACAGTATGTCCGGCTCCTTTGAAGACCTCGATGTCCCGCCGACGCTTGTCAGCTTTGCGGTGACGATGACGAAGGCCAGCAAGACGATCTCCGGCGCGTTCAAGAACGCCGGCAACTACGCCGTGCTGCTGCCGATTCCGGAGGACAAGGAAACCGAGCTCCCGAACTGGGAAGCTTTGAAGGCATATTACAAGAACGTGCTCGCAAAAATCGCGGACGGCTCTGTTCTTTCCGCACACGTCGTCAAGGAAGGCGGCGCGGCTGCTGCCGTTGCAAAGATGGCGTTCGGCAACAAGCTCGGCTTCAAGTTCGAGAAGACTGCTGAAAACGCAGAGCTGCTTTTTGCCCCGAAGGCTGGCGCACTCGTCGTGGAAGTTCCGGCAGATGCGCTTGAGAGCGTCAAGAATACATTCGACGCTGTTGTGCTCGGCACCGTTACCGATACGGCAAAGATTGAGCTGAACGGCAAAGCGCTCGACTTGGACGACCTCATTGAGACCTGGAACGGCAAGCTCGAAAAAATCTTCGCGAATAAAGCGGAGACCGTCGCCGTAGAATATGATGTGCCGCTCGATAACCACAAGTACACCGGCTCCCCAGTCATCCGCGTCGCAAAGCCGAAGGTATTCATCCCGGTATTCCCGGGCACCAACTGCGAGATTGACACGAAGCGTGCGTTTGAAAAGGCGGGCGCAGAGACCGAGATTCTTGTTGTGCAGAACCTCTGCGCAAAGGACATCGAATACACCATCGACCGCATGGAAAAGGCAATCCGCTCCTCTCAGATCATCATGATCCCGGGCGGCTTCTCCGGCGGCGACGAGCCGGAGGGCTCCGGCAAGTTCATCGCGACAACGTTCCGCAATCCGAAAATCGCACAGGCGGTCACGGACTTGCTCGACACGCGCGACGGTCTTGTGCTCGGCATCTGCAACGGCTTCCAGGCGCTCATCAAGCTCGGTCTTGTCACCTACGGCAAGATCGTGGACCTCAAGGACGACGACCCGACCTTGACGTTTAACACGCTCGGCCGCCACGTTTCCCGCATGGTCTACACGCGCGTGACAAACACGAAGTCTCCGTGGCTCTCCGGCGTCAACGCAGGTGATGTCTTCGCCATCCCGGTCTCTCACGGTGAGGGCCGCTTTGTAGCGGATGACGCAGCGCTGAAAAAGCTCATCGAAAACGGCCAGATTGCCACGCAGTACACCACGCCGTGCGGCAAGGTGAGCGGCGACATCACATGGAACCCGAACGGCTCCGTGTGCGGCATCGAGGGCATCACAAGCCCGGACGGCCGCGTCTTCGGCAAGATGGGCCACAGCGAACGCAAGGGCGAAAACCTCTACTTTAACGTGCCGGGCGAAAAGGATCAGCAGATCTTTGAGAGCGGCGTGCGTTACTTCAAGTAATAAAAGGCAGAAACGCCTTATAAAATTCCGGTATGCGCGGGCAAAATGCTGCCCGCGCAGCCGCGTATAAGGACAATTTGGTTATGGACATTTTACAGAAAAGAACATGGGCGCAGATCGACCTCGACGCGGCGGCGCACAATTTTAAGGAAATTCGCCGCTATGTCGGCAACCGGTCGATGGTCTGCTGTGTGATTAAGGCGGATGCCTACGGGCACGGCGCGGTGCGCATGGCAGAGGAATACGAAGCCCTCGGCGCAGACTGGCTGGCGCTTTCCAACATTGAGGAAGCCTTGCAGGTGCGTCGTGCGGGCATCAAGCTGCCGCTGCTTGTGCTGGGCTATACCCCGGCGGAAGCCGCAGACGTGCTTGCCGAAAACGACATTGCGCAGTGCGCGTATTCTGCAGAATACTGCGCGGCGCTCTCCGAAAACGCCGTAAAAAGCGGCGTTAAGGTGAAGATTCACGTCAAGGTCGATACCGGCATGAGCCGCCTCGGATTCTATTTTCAGGACATTGAGCGCGACAAGGAGGCCGTAAGCGTTGTGGCAGAAGCGTGCCGCCGCCCGGGGCTTATCCCGGAGGGCATCTTCACGCATTTTGCCGTGGCAGATGGTGGCGAGAATGGCAAGGCATTTACCTTGAAGCAGTTCTCGTGCTTTATGGCGCTCATCGCGGAGCTTGAAAAGCAGGGCATCACGTTTAAAATTCACCACTGCGCGAACAGCGGTGCAATCCTCGATTACCCCGAGATGCACCTCGATATGGTGCGTGCGGGCGTGATTTTATATGGCATGGAACCGTCGCTCAGCGTGGAGCATCACGCAGATTTCCGCCCGGTGCTCAGCCTGCACTCCGTCATTTCGCACGTGAAGGAGATTGAGCCCGGATCGGACATCAGTTACGACCGCACGTTCACCGCAAAGGAGCGCATGCGCGTCGCGACCATTCCGGTCGGCTACGCAGACGGCTACTCCCGCAGGCTTTCGAACCGCGGCAGTGTGCTCATTCACGGTACGCGCTGCCCGATTTTAGGTAAAGTCTGCATGGACCAGTGCATGGTGGATGTTTCCGCCGTGCCGCAGGCGAAGGTAGGGGACACCGTAACGCTCATCGGCCGCGACGGCGAGGATGAGATCACCGCGGCGGAAATTGCCGACATCATGGAGACAATCCACTACGAAGTGGTGTGCGACATCTCAAAGCGCGTCACACGCGTCTACCTGAAAAACGGCAAAGAAGTCAGTGTTCTGGACTGTATTTTGGACAAATATTGATTGTAAAGCAGCGGCTTTTGGCTCCGTTCAGCCGGGTCGCTGCTTTGAATTTATAGTGATTTGGAAGGGTGAAAGTGATGGAAAAACTTTTAAAGCTGCGCGATGAAATGAAAGAGGATTTGCTGCACGGTTCTATTTTCCCGTTCTGGGAGCAATATACCATCGATCACGAAAACGGCGGCTTTTACGGCGCCGTGACGGTCGATAAGGTTATTCACAAGGACGCGTCCAAGGGCCTCGTGCTGAATGCACGTTTGCTGTGGACATTTGCGGGCGCGTACCGCATTTTCGGCGACGAGAAGTATAAAAAGCTCGCCGACCGCGCGTTTAACTACATCGTTGAGCGCTTCTGGGACCACAAAAACGGCGGCGGTTTCTGGATGCTGCATGCAGACGGCTCTGTGGAAGACGACACGAAAATGACCTACGGCCAGGGCTTTTTGCTGTATGCGTTCTCCGAGTACGTCCGCGCAACGGGCAGCGAGGAAGCACGCAGATATGCCGATATGACGTATGATTACATCGAAAACGAGTGCAAAGAGGGCAACTATTACCTTGAAAACGCACGCGGCACGGGCAGCAGCAACGGCGCCATTACGGAGGCGGGCAACCTTTCCATGAACACGCATATCCACATTCTGGAGCCGATGACGTGCTACTTCCGTATTCGCCACGATGCCTGCGTGGAGGAGAGCCTTGTGAACCTCATCGAGATCACCGCACGCAGAATTTACGACACCGAGCACCACCATTTTGTCATGTTTTTCAACGATAAAATGGAGCCGCTGCCGGGCGAGGTTTCGTTCGGCCATGACATTGAGGGCTCCTGGCTGTTGACGGAAGCTGCCGAAGTGCTCGAAAAGTACGGCGCAGATAAAGTCCGTGCGGAAAAGCTCCTTGAGGAAGCGAAGGAGGTCGCCATCAACATGGTGAACTTCACGCTGAGCCACGGCATAGATACGGACGGAGGTCTGTTTGACGAAGGTCACGAAGAAGGCGGCATCGCTGTGCCGAATAAGGTCTGGTGGGTGCAGGCGGAAGCCGTTGTCGGCAGCGTGAACGCATGGCAAATTACGGGCGATGAGAAGTATCTCGATTCCGCGCTGAAGAGCTGGGCATACATCAAAGCCGAAATCATCAACGGCCCGGCGGGCGAGTGGTTTGCAAGCGGCAAAAATTCCCCGGACGAGAAAAATTCACACCTGCTGTGCGGCCCGTGGAAGTGCCCGTACCACAACGCCAGAGCCGCGTTTGAAATTTACGAACGCTGCGAGGCACTGGAAAAGTAAACAGCAACAGCAAAGCCCTGCCGAGAAAATTCCCGGTAGGGCTTTTGTCATGCTTAAATTAAATTTAATCGAACCCGTAGTTTTCCACACCCGAAAGCTCGGAGTGCGTTTTGGCATAGCTCTGCGCGGCGGTATAAAAATCCTCCCAAGTTTTCTCCGGCGCACCGGGGGAAAGCGGATGCAGGCGCAAATTGCTGTCCTCACGCACGGCGGCATAAGCGTAATCGCTGTAAATCAAAATGCCCGTCACATTGTCGAGCAGGTCGTAGCTTCGCGGCAACTCGTAAATGGTCTCCGTATCCGTCGTTTCGAGCACCTCAAGGTCAAATACGTGCCTATACTGCCCGGTGACGTACAGGTCACAGAGGTCGGTAAAACCGTTTTCAAGAAAAACAGGGGAATCGCCGTCAAAATAGAGCCGCAGCACGGAAACGTCGCCCTCTGTGCCGCCGAATTCGAGTGCGGGCACATCGACCTTGTGCGCCGCGCAGCCGGAAAGCAAGAGCAAAATACTGAGGAAAAAAACAAAGCGCTTATTCATACATCGAAATCACACCTTTTTTATTTTTCAATAAAATATTAACATTTTAAAATTTATATGTCAATAATAATTGTTGAAATTTTCAAGAAAAATGATGCGAACTTAAATTATTAACAAAACTAATAAGAATTTACAATGTGTACTCAATTTTAAGAATATAAAACGGCCGCTCTCCGAATACTCGAAAAGCGGTCGCTTTCTTATTTATTCAGTAATTCGTCAACCTCGACGGGTTCCAGCTCTTTTAATGCCGGGTGGTCGGTTAGCGTTTTCAGCATGCGCCAACCGAAATGATCTTCTTCCAAATTCTCCGGCACGGGACGGAAGCCGAAATCAAGGTACAGCTTTGCGGCGACCCACGTGGTGGTCTGGGTGGGCACGAACAGCTCTTTGTAGCCGAGCGCCTGCAAACGGTGCAGCGTGTGCGCGATGAGCGGGCGGGAAAGTCCCTTGCCTTGCGCGTCGCGGCTTACGGAAACCCAATGCAGCCAGCCACCGGGCAGCTTTTCATCGAAAAACGCCGTTGCGGTCGCAACCTTCTTGCCGTTCGGGTCGACGATGAAGAACATTCTGTCGGGCAGAACGTCTTCGTGCTTGCCGTAGTAGCGCTGCCACGCGTCCACGCCTTCCTCAAAAGTCGAAAACTCTTTCGCCGATTTTTCAATCTCAATCCACGTATCGCGGTCGCCGCGGGTGTAGGTTGTGAACGAATACCCCGCGGGCAGATCGTAATGCGGAATTTCCGTTTCCGCCGGCATGGTCATGAACAAATGGTAGTACTTCAAACGGCTGTCGTGATTATCTAAATGTAAAGAAGCTAAGTCTTTCATAGATTTGATCATGAATTAGGATTCATTTCTGCCGCAGCATTTCTTGTATTTCTTGCCGCTGCCGCACGGGCATGGGTCGTTTCTGCCGGGCTTTTTGCCGTTTTTGCGCACCGGCTGCTTGACGGCCGGCGTATCGGAGGATGTTGTGCCGGTCTCCTTGGCGACGGCTTCACGCTTCGGTGCTTCCGGCGTCTTCAGGCGCACAGTCAGAATCATGCGGGCGGTGTTTTCGCGGATCGTGTCGATCATCGCGTCAAACATGTCAAAGCCCTCTTCGCGGTATGCAATGACCGGGTCTTGCTGGCCGTAGGCGCGCAGACGGATGCCCTTCTGGAGCTCATCCATCGCATCGATGTGATCCATCCACTGCGTATCGACGTTCTTCAGCAGCACCACGCGCTCCACTTCACGCATGATCGGCGGGGTGAACGCCTTCTCACGCAGGTCGTAAAGCTTGTGCGCACGCTCCTTGAGAAAATCGATGACCGTTTGCTGCTCGAGATCCTCAAACGCCTGACCCTCATAGTGCAGCTCATCCGGATTGACCATCCAGCCGAGGTAGTGGTCGCGCAGACCGCGGAGATCCCAGTCGTCGTGCAGGGTGTTCTCCGGCAAGAAGCGCTTGACGTTCGCTTCGATGGCCTGATCGATCATGGACATAATCTGCGGCTTCACGTTGTCGCCGTTCAGCACACGGTCGCGCTGCTCATAGATGATCTCGCGCTGGCGGTTCATCACGTCGTCATACTGCAGAACGTTCTTGCGAATGGCAAAGTTTCTGCCCTCGACCTTCTTCTGTGCGTTTTCGATGGTGTTGGAGAGGATAGACGCTTCGATCGGCATGTCCTCGTCCACATTCAGGCGGTCCATAATGGTCTGGATGCGGTCGCCGCCGAACAGACGCATGAGGTCGTCTTCAAGAGAGATGTAGAAGCGGCTCTTACCGGGATCGCCCTGACGGCCCGCACGGCCGCGCAGCTGGTTATCGATACGGCGAGATTCGTGGCGCTCCGTGCCGATGATGTACAGGCCGCCGAGCTTGCGAACTTCCTCTGCCTCCGGCGCAATCTCCGCTTTGTATTTTTTGTTGAGCTCCGCAAAGGTCTTGCGGGCATTCAAAATCTCTTCATCGTCCGTGTAGCCGTAGGCGGAAGCCTCGCCGATGAGCTCCTCGGAGAACTGCATGCGGCGCATTTCGGCACGCGCCATGAACTCTGCGTTACCGCCGAGCAGAATATCCGTACCACGGCCGGCCATGTTCGTTGCGATGGTCACGGCGCCCTTACGGCCTGCCTGTGCGACGATTTCGGCTTCTTTTTCATGGTACTTTGCGTTCAGCACTTCGTGCTTGATGCCGCGGCGCTTCAGCATGGCGCTGAGCTGCTCGGATTTTTCAATCGTGATGGTACCGACCAGCACCGGCTGGCCTTTTTCGTGGTGCTCGATGATGTCGTTGATAACGGCATTGAACTTGCCCTTTTCGGTTTTGTAAACAACGTCCGGGCAGTCTTCACGAATCATCGGCTTGTTTGTCGGAATCTCTACAACGTCCAGTTTGTAAATTTCGCTGAACTCGGATTCCTCGGTCATGGCCGTGCCGGTCATGCCGGAGAGCTTGTTGTAAAGGCGGAAGAAATTCTGGAACGTGATGGTTGCAAGCGTTTTGCTTTCGCGCGCGATTTTCACGCCTTCCTTCGCTTCAATGGCCTGGTGCAGACCTTGTTGAGCGTCTGCCGTACATCAGACGGCCGGTGAATTCATCAACGATGATGACTTCGCCGTCGCGCACGACGTAATCGATATCGCGCTGCATGATGCCGTTCGCCTTGATCGCCTGATTGATGTGGTGCTGAATGGTGATGTTGTCCGGGTCCGTGAGGTTTTCCAAGCTGAAGAACTGCTCGGCTTTTTTTACGCCGCGCTTGGTGAGCGTTGCGGTCTTCTGCTTTTCGTTGATGATATAATCGTAATCCTCGTAGATCTCGTCATTGTCTTCCTTTTCGTTCGTCTCCGCCACGCGGATGGGGCGCAGGGTCTTTGCGAAGCGGTCGGCGACGTTGTAAAGCTCCGTGGACTGCTCGCCCTGACCGGAAATGATGAGCGGGGTACGCGCCTCATCGATGAGGATGGAGTCCACCTCGTCCACGATGGCGAAGTTATGGCCGCGCTGCACCTTGCGCTCCTTGTAGGTGACCATGTTGTCACGCAGGTAGTCAAAGCCGATCTCATTGTTTGTTGCGTATGTGATGTCGCAGGCGTAGGCTTTTTTCTTTTCGTCCGGCTCCATGCCGGGGATGGCAAGGCCTACGGTGAGACCGAGGTAGTTGAACACACGCGCCATCATTTCGCCCTGATATTTTGCAAGGTAATCGTTGACGGTGACGATGTGCACACCCTTGCCGCTTAAAGCGTTGAGGTACGCCGGGAGGGCAGCGGTGAATGTCTTGCCTTCGCCGGTCTTCATCTCGGCGATGCGACCCTGATGCAAAATGATGCCGCCGATAATCTGCACCGGGAACGGCTTGATGGAGAGCACGCGCCACATGGCTTCGCGGCACGTTGCAAACGCTTCGGGCAGGATGTCGTCAAGGGAAGAACCAAGGGAGAGGCGCTCTTTCAACACGGCGGTCTGGCCCTTCAGTTCCTCATCTGTCATTTTTGTGTATTTGTCATCGAGCGCGAGCACCGCTTGCTTAAGCGGTTCAATGCGCTTTAATTCTTTCTTGCTGTAGCTGCCGAACAGCTTTGTGAGTAGGTTCATGGTTCGGGAACACTTTCCTTTCTTTCGCGCGGATTCCCCGCGCGCGGCATATAAATCAGTATAGCATGGAACAGCATAAAAAAGCAAGCGATAGGGGCATATTCATGAAAACTTTATAGGTGATCAAAAAGAAGCGCATTTTAAAACGCAAAAACGGCAGTGCAATTCGAGAAAAACAGCAAAATACAGGATAGCCTTAGCCGAAATGCACAAAAAACTCTTTTTTTCCAAATCATAAACAGCTTATGAACAAAATGTGACTTTTTATTCGGTTTTCTCTTGATTTTCGCAAAATTAGAGGCTATACTATAGGTAACAATTCCTGTTTTTCCGATGTGTGCAAACCATAACTGGTCAAAAAAACGAAGAACAGGAAATTCTTTAATTTATAGGAGAGTGAACATCCTTGGACAAATTCTTCAAAATTTCCGAGCGTGGCTCGAACGTCCGCACAGAGATCATTGCCGGTCTCACGACGTTCTTCGCGATGGCTTACATCGTAGTCACGAACCCGAACCAGATTGTTAGCTTCAACCATCTGGCTCCGGATGCCGACCCGGCCTTCCAGCAGATTTGGAACGCTGTGTATGTCGCATCCATTCTGGCAGCAATCATCGGTACGCTGCTGATGGCTCTGTATGCGAAGATGCCGTTTGCACAGGCTTGCGGCATGGGTCTGAACTCCTTCTTCTTCGTATCCTTCATTCTGCCGGAAATCATCTCTGGCGGCGACGTCATCAAGGGCTACCATGCAGGCCTCGTCATCATTCTGGTTTCCGGTATTGTCTTCCTGCTGTTCTCTGTCACGGGTCTCCGCGTCAAGGTTGCAAAGGCTCTTCCGGACTGCCTCAAGAAAGCAATCCCGGCCGGTATCGGTCTGTTCATCGCTTTCCTCGGCTTCCAGAATGTCGGCATCATCCAGACTAACCAGTACACGCTCGTTCAGTTCGTCGATATCCACGGCGCACTGAAGGCAGGCGCGTTCTTTGCGGATGTTGAAGGTGCAAAGGCATTTATGCCGGCTATCCTCGCATTCCTCGGTCTGCTCGTCATTGCAATTCTTGAAAAGCACAACGTCAAGGGCGGCGTGCTCATCAGCATCGCAGGCATTTCCGTTCTGTACTATCTCCTTTCCGGCACGACCCCGACCTTCGACATGAGCCAGATCGGCCAGACCTTTAAGGATTTCGGCTCCATCGGCATCACCGGTGTGTTCCAGGCTGACGCTTGGAAGCGTGCGTTTACAGGCTCTGAGCTCGGCGGCATCTTCTCCGCAATCATGCTCATCGTTACGTTCTGCCTCGTCGATATGTTCGACACCATCGGCACCCTGTACGGCACCGCTTCTCAGGCAAACATGCTGGACAAGAACGGCGATCCGATCAACGTTAACCAGTGCATGACCAGCGATTCCGTTGCAACGGTTGCGGGCGCTGTTTGCGGTACTTCCACCTGCACCACGTTCGTTGAGTCCGCTGCTGGCGTTGGCGCCGGCGGCAGAACCGGCCTTACGAGCCTTGTTGTTGCAATTTGCTTCGCGGTTTGCCTGTTCCTCAGCCCGGTCGCTTCTCTTGTTCCGACCTGCGCTACGGCTCCGGCACTCATCTATGTCGGCGTTCTGATGATGAAGGGCTTCGCAAAGGTCGATATGTCCGACCTGCGCAGCGCTGTTCCGGCGTTCCTCGCTCTCATCATGATGCCGCTGACCTACTCTATCTCCAACGGTATCGGTATCGGCGCGATCGCTTATGTGCTCATCACGCTCCTCACCGGTAAGTACAAGAAGAACGACATCGGTATCACCATTATCGCTGCGCTCTTCGTCATTAAGTTTGTCTTTGTTACGATGTAATTCGTACATAAAACGAACTTTAGCTTGAGATAACATAAGAGGCGCTCGCTTGTGATTTTTCACGGCGGGCGCCTTTTTTCGTTTTATTGCGCGGTTTTGTCCTGCTATACTTTGGGCATATCGGAAGAGTAAAAGGAGCAGGCGATGAAACAGGCGGATAGTTTGCTTTTAAACGCATTGAAAGCAGCGATACATAACGAAAAAGCGGCGCTCGGTGTGCTGCCGCAGGAAACACAGACGGAGCTTTTGCGCCGGGCGGTGCGCCACGGCGTGCTGCCGCTTGTTCTTGATGCGTGCGGCAATGCACTGAAAGCTGCGCGGCGAATGGCGTTTTGCCAAACGGCAGAGCAGATTTTGAAAACGCAGGTATTTTTACAGCTTTACAGCAAGCTGCGCGAAATGAAATGGCATCCGCTCGTGCTGAAAGGCCCGGTGTGCGCTGCGCTGTACCCGAAGCCGGAGCTGCGGCTGTTCTCGGATGTCGATTTACTGGCGGTTTCGGGTGAATTTGACCGCATACAAGATGCTTTATTGCGGCTCGGCTGCCGCACAGCGGGGGAGAGTGTCGATCCGCTTGAACAGACACTTTACCTGCCCGGCAGTCCGCTCGTTTTAGAACTGCACGGCGCGGCGTTCCCGGAAAACGATGCGTACGGGCACATGAACGCCTTTTTTGCGTATGAAAAGCTGCGCACGGAAACCGTTTCCGTGCAGGGCGAAGAAATTTATACGTTTGGCGCGAACGAGACGTTTTTATACTTTTTGTGCCACAGCTTAAAGCACTTTCTGCACGGTGGGTGCGGCATCCGCGCGGTGTGTGATTTGCTGTTGTTTGCCGAAAAGCATGAAAAGGAGCTTGACAAACTGTATTTGCGCCGCTGCTGCGAAAAGCTTTCGGCACTCGAATTTTTGACGGCGCTCTTTGAAATCGGCGAGAAATATCTCGGCTTTGAGAAAACGGAAAGCTTAGCGCTGCTTCGCGTGCACCCTGCGCCGGATGAGACTGCGCTTTTGGAGGATATTTTGGCAGGCGGCGTGCACGGTGCGGCAGAAAAAAGCCGCTTGCACGGTGCGAACATGACGCTGCACGCGGCGGCTGTGCAGAATGCAGGAAAACGCGAGTGCTTTTCCGTACTGCGTGCGGCGTTCCCCTCTGCAAAAGCGCTGCATTGCGCGCCGCATAGCTTGCCTGCCGCATGGGTAAGGCGGCTTATACGCTACGGTAATGAAAACATTCAAAACCGTACGAGCCTTAGAAAAAGTGTCGAGATCGGCAAGCGGCGCGTGGCGCTCCTCAAAACATATCACCTCATAAAATAAGCCGGCAGCTGCGCCCAACTCGGGTACAGCCGCCGGTGCTTTATTTTTGATTAACGGATACGGAACGTCTTGATCTCATACGGCTTGATGGTGAATTTGAATGTACCGCCTTCGACCGGGACATCCGTGAGCGCATTCTCCTGCAAGTCACACTCCGTAACGGAAGCGATGGGGCGGTTCCAATGCAGTTTTGTCGTTGTGCGGGCGTTTTCACATTCGTACAGACGCACGATCACGCCGTCACCGTCTTCCGCCTGCTTGACGGTTTCCAAAATGACGTTTTTGGCGTGAGGATTCCATGCCACAGCTTGTCGATTTCTGCCTCTGGGTATGCGACCTTGGCTTGTGCCAGCAGGCTGAGCAGTTCCAGGTCCATCATGTGCAGCTCAATCTTACGGTTGGAACGCTTGTTGCGCGCCATGGAGGTG
>VOFB01000939.1_pt1 | contig 42001 bp, 64 predicted proteins | sample 5384141 | NCBI WGS metagenome assembly VOFB01 (sample SAMN12384721, study PRJNA508395) | human gut metagenome | isolation source: healthy gut A | host: Homo sapiens
TGTTATCAAAAATCTCTTGTGCCATTTTAGCAGTTTCGTCATTTAAGTAATATTGTGGGGCTTGGTCTCCATATCTTAAGTAGTCGACAGATGTGTCAAGAAATAAACAATTTTTTAATTTTTCATCTTTGGAATACTGCGTCCGTTTTTCCAGTCTGAAAAAGTGGATTTTGTTATGCCGAGTTTCGCTTTGCAACATCGAGATTCTTTCATACATAGTAAGGTGCCTTTCTAAAAATGGTTCTGAAATCAGTACAAAAGGTATTAACAAATTCTGAAACCGATTTAATATTAAAAGGGTTCGGAAATCAGAACAGAATACCTTATTATAATTTGTCCGCAAAACATATTATAATTGATTTCCGAACTCTAATCAATATAAAGTTCGGAAGGGAGAAAAAGTGTACGCTAAGTATGTTGAGTTGAGAGATAATAAAAGAATTACGGATTATCGGGTAGCGAAAGATACAGGAATTCGGAGATCTGTATTTTCTGATTGGAAAAGTGGTCGGAGTAATCCGAAAGCTGATAAGTTAAAGATTTTGGCGGATTATTTTGGAGTATCAGTTGATTATTTTTAGGATGAATTATCAAAATTATTCCAAAATGGAAAGAGGATGTTGCGTCATCTCAAAGTTTGTGAAATAGAAACTTCATGTTGTACCGAATGATTTGTTGAAAAATGGAAAATAGTTAAAAATTTTTCTAAAATTTTTGATACTTTTGTGAGTTTTATCGGAAAATCTGCGGATATAAGAATGGATGTAATCGTAGCAGAGGGTGTCTATCATTTTCTAATTGATGTCATCGGTTTTAACCAGAGCATGAAAATAATGTCAGGATATCTCAGCTGTAATTGCCTGTAGCGTGAAGCAAAATCTGCCTTTGCACGTTCTTTCTCTAATAATGTAATATCGAGAATTGGAGCATATCGAATTTTTCTATATATTCTGTTTATATTCATCAAACTGCGTCCTTCTTGTAAAAGATCGTTAGTAAGATAAGAATATCGCAAATTTCTAGTTTATCAAGAGAAGGCTGATACGCCGCGTTCCATTTTGGAATAATTTGATAATTCATTTTAATAGGTCAGCCATTTCAGTTTGTTTTAGGTTGTGAGATATATGAGGTCTTTTTGAGATTTGACATGTGAGTGGTTTTGTGTCTCTAAAACATAATTCCTCCAAAATAGAACAAAAAGACCTAAAAAATATATTGACAAATAGGTTCTACAGTTCTAATATAAAAATGTGATAGTTAAACTTAATATTTAATACTGATTATAAGCTAAATTAGCGTATGATTCAACGAGATTTTGAGAAAAATAATTGCGACGTCGCAATAGCGGAAAGGGGGTGTTTGTATTGCCAAAGACAAAACTGTGTGAAGACAAGGAAAGTGCGTTGTGACTTTGTTGCTGGAATGATTGTAGGTGGTTTGCGTCGCAATAATATGTCAACAGATATTACAAAAAGGGAAAGCCGGGATGTCGGAACGGACTTTACGAAAAAGTTGCAACTTCCCAGTATCAAATTGGGAGAACTTATAAGTTAGCAGATATGGTTGGAATCAGTATTAATATTAAATACAAGGATATTCAGACTAAAGGAGGCAAATTTATGAACAACATTGTCTTGATGAAGAGAATCCTGTAACTTCTGACTAACCCATTTGGTTTTATTTGAAAAGATTAACGAGGATGTGGGGCAAGATGTTTCGGGATGGGAAAATTTGTGAATATGCTTATTTATTTAAAAAGAAAGACGCAGTCAAAAGAGAAGAAAAAGGTTGAGTAAGTGTCAATGATATTAGAAAGCAGGTGAATAACATGGATCGGGACAACAAACGAGAGATAACAATCTCCATTTCGGAATCTATTTATGAAGAACTTCAAAATGCTGCAAAACAATTATCCGGATGGGAACGTGAACAGCTCCAGGGAACAGAACGAGAGATATCCGATTCATGGGAACCGGAGGATGTGGTAACAGCGGCTGTGATCACATGGCTGTCGGAGAGGGAGAGAGTAAAATGAAGCGTTTAGCTTGTTTAGTTTGCTTAACGGTAATATTGATTGTTGGTCTGATGATCGGAGTATTAAGTCTTTGTTTAATAGCCAGCGCTGTCATTGGACATGTAGAAGTTGTAGCGGTAGGAGCATTACTTATTGTTAATCTTGCATTGCTTGATTTGTGTCGTTCCTTATAGACATGGGGAGGAACTTTTATATGAGAGAATTTATTATTATTGCAGTAAGCATCGTGTTTGTAATTATCATGTATCCAATAGTATTGCCTGGTTGGCCAGTTATTTTATCTGTACGTGGTTTGTCGGAAAAATGCAGGACAGAAATACAAATATCAGATATTGTTTAAATTGCGTAGCTACAAGGATGTTGAATTGATTTTTGTATTCTGACCAGTTGTATAAAAAAGCATGTCGTCAGTTTTCTTTATAAGACACATAGAAAATCATAGAGAATATTACAGATTTAGGTATCAGGATAAAACATACATGATTCCAAAAGAAGAAGTTGAGGCAGTCGAATTTGTAGGATCCTGGAATATTGGCTGGTGGTAGGAAGAAAGCTGGTCATTATGGTGTGGTAACTGTAGTTGTGATCACATGGTTGTCGGAGATGGGTGATGAGATGAGTATTTTTAACTATTACGATCATGGCAATAATTGTTAATTTTGTTATTGGAATTATTGCTGGTTTGATTAGTAAAGATGGGCGCGTGGCGATAGGAGCAGCAATTATTGCTGATATGATATTGTTTACATTGTATGTGTTTTTGTAGACATGGATGAATACGAATTATGGGCGGTGATGATATGGATTTAACAACAGGCATAGTATTTGGCGCCTGATTATTGCGGGGATGAAGTAAATGAACTTGCAGTTGCTTCATTTAACTATGTGAAACAGGACATAGCGGATGTCAAAAAAAGATACATAAGTTTAGGGTTTCATCTTCATGAGATGGAGCTGTGCGGATACCATGAAGAATTAGGATACGACAATTTCTATGAGTGTATTGAAAGAACTTTCATATGGATAAATCTGCAATGCAGTATCGCGTGTGATCTCGGTATGGAATGAATTTTGTTCAAAAGATGATGCGGATTCCAGAAAGATGTGGATCGATGACAGATATGAAAAATATTCCTACTCTCAGTTAGTAGAAATGCTTCCGTTAAAGGAACAGGAACGCCGCAGAGTTACTTCTGATATGACAGTATCGCAGATCAGAAATTATAAAAAAGTCGTTAAAAAAGAGCAGACATCGAAAAAGAAAAAAGTCTGTTGCGACGTCGCAAACTAAATGCCGGAGAAAAAGGTACCGCCGTATGAAAGAGGCTGTAATTACAGGCAAAAAATCCAAATGGAACAGAGTGTGCGGCTGTAATGAAACAGTAGAATGCTGTGCTGACTGTGGAAGACTGCAATGGAAGATGGATGGATAGAGGATAAAGAACCTGTTATAACGCAGCTGGAACTTCCGATTATGAAGAACATGACACAGAGAGAAAGACTTTGTAAACAGTTATAAGTCCTGGAACATTTTTGGTGTAGAAATGAGTGCACAGAAGAAACATTTTATCGCTATGATTCGCCGGATGGCTATGTAATCGTGGTAAAGAATTATCCTTTATTATTCAGAATGGTAAAAAAGAGAATGAAACAGAAGAATATTATCTTCTTGATTCCTGGATATCGTCATTTGCAGATTGTAAAACAAATATGACAGTGTTAAAAGAGCATTTAAAAAACATGAACAAGAAATAACAACCTGTCTGCACGGCAGATCCATGACCGTAGCATCAGCAATGCAGACAATCGGTTCCCTTGGAAACGGGGAACCAGAAAAAAGAAGCCCTGTGACGGCAATCACAAGGTTTGGAACATTTTCTAGAAATGCCACCAAAAACAACAAATTTATTCTACGGCATTTCTAAGAAAAGTTCAATCTGAACAGACGTTTCCCTTTATTGTTTTTGCGAACCTTGATAACTGAATGACTTGTGCGGGTGGAAGTAAGAAATCAGACTTTCACAGAAAGCCCCATTGACGGGGATAAAACGTAACAGTCAACGAAAGAAAGGGAGAAGACCGTGACGGCGACAGGCTCGGCAGTGTGCGGTTATAGAACGCTGCCAAAAGAAAATAAGGGACGCAAATTTGTCCCTTTTATAAGTTAACAGGAAGATTATATATTGTTGAATGTTACGAGGTGATGACTCTTTTTGTTGGTAGTTACAATTATATACATAGTATCAATAACTATTCTATTTTATTTATTGCTATAAAGTCAAGAAAAGTGCAACGGGCTGCTGACAGAAATAGAAGAATATTAATAGATCATGCAACGGCACTTCTGATAAAGCAGGAATATTTTATATCTGCAATATGCAATGGAAATATACATGATCCAGGGTTTACCATAGAGATTTCTACATTTCCTGACAGACTATGTTTTTAAGTGTATTTTAAACGGCACTTTTTGAAAGTGACGGAATGGAAAAGGCGCATTTATGGCTGGTACTGAAATATCCTGAATTTTTTAAAATTTACAATACGATGGAGAATAAACAGAGCTGACCAGTTAGAATGCAAAAAATGGGATGATTTGAAGAAAATCGGTAAAGCGTTTTGAATTGAAAAAATGGAAATGTATGGGAGAAATATAGTGTGGCGAAAAAGCAGAAAGAGAGAAGGAAAAATGCCGTATGAGACAGATTGCATTTTTGAGGAAGTAAGAAGTGCGGTTTTCTGTATGGTGCCATTTAAAAACAGAATACCTTTTGAGGTTATGCTTTTTTTTATGAAAGGTATTATGAAAAAATGCAAAGAGGGGTGGCAGGAGTAAATACAATGGATGATCTAAAAATATTTGAAGAACAAAACGGATTCTCCAGGAAGAATACAATGCCTGGAGAAGACATGCAGAAAGAAAATCTGCCACAATACAAAATGGATTGTGCATTTCAGGAAGCAAGAGAAATTTTTCCGTATATTGCAGTTGAAAGATACAGTCCCTTTCCTTTGTTATATGCCGCTATGAATTGATATATAACACTTTTGGAAGGAAACGATGTGATAAAGCATTCCTGTGTTTATAAGGGATTAATTAATCCCATACAGATTTCACCTGCCAGGAGAATCGAGTAACGATGAAAGGAGGAAGATTCCCATGGAAGAGTTTATGAAAGAATATGGTGGTGCAGTAAAAGAGGTGCAGTGATTATTGCAATTACAGTATTGATCTTGTTCATTTGCAATCCAACGGAAGGCGGAATTGCTTTGAGCAGTTCAAAACAGCATTCACGAATTTCTTTACAAAGATGAATGCATTAGGCTGATAAGTAAAGTGGCTGGAGTAAAAAACAGGCGGCAGCAAATGTTCAGTTGGTCTTTGACATTTACATGCTGCCTGTAACTTTTAAAAGGAGGGGAAAATTAAATTTGAGTGAAATGTTTGAACCAAGCCCGGAACAGTTTGGTGTGTTCTGGGATTTTTAATGCAGCCGGATGTTACGGATGTGGATTATAACGGTTCTGCCCTGGATCACGGATCTTAAAAAAAGGGTAAGTACAGAGCAAAGAAGCGGAAGAAAAAGTTACAGAAAACTTTTTAGATGCCTTTACACATAACATTGCAAATTGTGTGGATGCACAGTTTAACAATGCAAATAAGGTGTTAGAGGCAGATACGAAAGAACTTCGTATCAGTATCATTCATGATTCTGTGGCGGCAACCGGGACAAGCGTCTGTATCCGCAGATCTCCGTGTCTGGTGCGTAATACGATTAACGGATGTTAAACAGCGGTTTTTGTGAAGAAAAGGTGCTGCATCTGCTTTTAAACTGTGTGAGGGCGGGTATGAACTTTGTATTTGGCGGGGAACCCGGAGCTGGAAAAACGGAAACAGCAAAGTTTTTTATGCAGTTTATTCCGAAAGAAAGCCGTGTGATCACGATCGAGGATTCTTTAGAAATCCATTATCCGGAAATTAATGCCGGAGCAGATGCCGTAGAGCTTCGTGTAAAGGATAATTTTTCCTATACGGATGCAATCAAGGCGTGTTTAAGACAGAATCCGGCTTATCTGGTTTTATCAGAGGCAAGGTCAATGGAAGTGACATCACTGTTAGAACAGTGGAGTACCGGTGTCAATGGATTTACAACGATCCATCTGGATGATGTGAGGAAGCTGCCAGACCGTATCCAGAGCATGATGAATAATGTAAATGATGCGAGACGTATGGAAAACAGGATTTACCGTTATGTAAATCTTGGACTTCTGATCCGGAAAGAAAATACACAGGATGGGGAGATCAGAAGATATTTAGACCAGCTTTGTTTTTATGCCAGGGAAGATCATGAAAACAGAATTTACATGCTGGTAGAGGATGGGGAACTTATTTCAGAGGAGATACCAAAGATATTCTTTTGAAATTAGAACGTGGAATAAAAGAACCGTTCTTTTGTGAAAGTTTTACAGGTACCGGAAGGAGGGCAGATAGTGACAGGTTTGAAAAAGACACAGATAAAAAGAGAGAAAGCAGATCAAAAAAAAACCGTGTGGCAAAAATCTGCTGCTTTAAATCCGGGAAACCTTGCAAAAGAGGTTTATACATACGGATATCATTTTCTGGAAAAACGCATTTATTTGTCATTGGTGTATGTATTGCCGGGATGGGAGTGATCGGATTACTGTTTCAGCTGAAATGGGAGCTGCTTGTCATTGTGCTGATCGCCATGTTTTGCACTTCCGGCATTTATTCTGGATACCTATAAAAAGATGTATGAACAGAAACGTTTTGCAGATGCAGCTACATACATGGAACAGATGTTATATGCATTCCAGAAAAGTGGAAAAGTGTTATCTGCCTTAAAAGAAACGAAAGAAACATTTGAACCGGGGCATATGCAGGATGTGATAGAGGAAGCAATCGGTCATCTGGAAGCAGGATGTTCCTACAGTGAAAAAGGTGTTTTAAGGGAATCCTTAGACATTGTGGAAAAAGAATATGAATGCCGTAAGATAAAAACACTGCATGAACTTTTGATCAGTGCAGAGGAATATGGTGGAGAGGCGGATGATTCCATTTCCCTGTTATTAAACGATGTGGAATTATGGAAGCGTCGTGGATATCTGCTTCAGGGAGAAAAGAAAAAGCACATACAAACAATGTGGTATCCATTGTTGTGGCTACAGCCTTATGTTGCCGGAACTTTATATATGTTAAATGCACTTCCGGGTATCCTTAACATGGAAGCCCCTTACAATGTGCTTACAACAGGTCTGGTACAGGTCACATCTTTTGGACTTCTTTATGGATGATCTATGTATATGCAAGATCAGAAAAGACATGACAGGAACTGGTTAAAGAAAGAAAGCGGCAGGGACGAAGAATATGCTGCGCTGCTATGAAAAAGCCATGTCACAGCAGCATAGATTTGCAGGAATATTGCAAGACGTGTAGTATCTGAAGAACTTTATGCGGCATTCTAGAGTGGCTGATGCAGATGGCATTATTAATGCAGCATAGCAATGTGCAGGGTTTTGAAATCGTTAGATGGTGCACCAAGATCCTGGTTCCGAAATAAATATGCAGCGTTTGAAAGAACAACCGAAAGCATTGAGTTCCTACAGATTTTTGTAAAATTTCGATATTCGGAAACAACCAGCTGCATGAAAATGCTGTATGCGATTTCAGCCGGTACCGGAGATGCAAAGGTGCAGATCCAGAACCTTTAGTACAGGTCCAGGAAATGAGAAACCGTGCTACAGAACGCCGGAATAAAAGTTCGGCTTTCCAGGTTAAGATGTTATATTCGTATCCGGTTTTGGTGCATCCATCAAGTTGTTGGGAGATCTGGTCGTTGGCATGATGTTTTTTATTTGAAATGCTGTCAGAGGCGGGAGGGATGTAGATGAAAATATAATCAGTGCATTTACAACATTGTTTTATCTGCTCTGTGTACGGTGCAGCCGCATTATTAACTGCATCAGCACAGACGGGCAGCGGCGCTGAAGGCAAAGCGGATGTGATATGAAATTGAAAACAGTGATTTTTAACCAGGATGTGATAAGCAGCTGTATTTCACCAGGCGCAGTCAACAGGGTATACACTGACCGTAACGCCTTCTGCGAATGCAGAGGGGGAGACAGTATCAGCAGATGTAATACTGTCTTATGATTATAAGATGCCGGTTTTTGGCATTGAGAAAACGCATATGACAAAGGGGATCGCGCGGTAATGGAAGAGTTTATAGAACAGATTGGTGAAATGATCTTAGAGTCGGTTCCGGCGTTGGCGGTTCTCACGTTTATGATCAGCGTATATATGGCTGCAACAGCATTTTAAGGATGGTGTATGAAATGGAAGAGATTGTAAAAGAACTTGGAGGAAGCGTACAGACCGGAGTGGTGTCCGTCATAGCACTCTGCCATGGCATATGGTGTATATGCCGGATATTTTAAACAGATGATAGAGACATTTTTTTAACGGTTTGTGTGGTTAGAGAATGACATGAAAGAGATCATGAAAGAACACGGCGGTCTGCTGGTCACTGTTGCGGTAACGATATGCATCCTTACGATTATATTTTCTGCAGTAACAGATTCGGATGGAAACCGTGGAATCGTAAAGATCATAGCAGCGCATATGAATACGGATGGGACTGATTACAATGCTTATGCAGACTATGGTGCGTATCAGACAGAAATCGCAAAAGATGCCGGTGATTGAGTACCAGGAAGCGGCAGCCTTGCACGGGAACAGTGAATGCCAGCAGATTATGTAAAAGAATATGACTATAACGGACAGGAGCTTGCGGTTAAACTTTAAAGTTTTGTGATAAAGATGGAAACGAACCGACAGACCAGATGGATCAGGCATCCGGAACGATCACATTTTCATCTGCCGGAATGTATTCTTTTACGGTAAAAGCAGTGGACTCCGGTAATCGGAAAACAACCGTAGTGATCCATGTTCCGGTCATGTAGAAAGGGGCACAAATGAAATTAATCATCAGGGCGATTGTCACAACCTGTATTGCCGGAGTGATCTTTTTAACGATCATGGCGGTGTCAGGGAGGATGAACAGGAGCATGGAATTAAAAAGCAATCTACCGTCTGCTGTAGAAGAGACGGCAGAAAATCTGTTAACAAAAAGTAAAATGTCACAGATAAGAATCAGCTGGAAGCTGATTTTTAGAAACATTGCATATGCGATTGATTCTGATTCGAATATCCGGTTAAAGTAAATGCAGCGGATACGGAGAAGCAGTTGTTATCCGTAAGTGTGACAGAAGAATTTAAAGCCCGAATGGAAAACCGGGAACCGTGTCATATGACAGGACAGCGGTTGTAAATAAACTTCAGGAAGAAGTTTTGGAGACATACCAGATAAGTTATTATCTGACGGATACAGAATGTTATAAGTGCTATGAGTTCATGAACGATGATATGGTTCCGGTTCCTAAAGATCCGGTACAGGAAGGAAAAACATTTACAGGATGGGCAGATGCAGAGGGAAATGCTCTGGATCAGAATATGACGATGACACAGGATGCAGCTTATTATGCAGTCTGGAATTAAGGAAAAAGATGAAAAAGATAAGAAAAAAACAGGATGTTAAATATCCTGATTATTGGGATGGGAACATTTATATTTGTGGAAGTATTTTTATTTACGGCAGTGACAATTTTTATTGCTCACTGCCTTGGAATTTAAGAGAAAAGGTGTATACTATAAGTATAGAAATATCAGGGAAAACAACATGGAACAATGTTAAAAGATAAAACAGGAGGTAGTTATGAAGAGAAAAGAAAAGGATGAAAAAAGCAGTCGTGCTCATGCTGGCACTTATCATGTGCATCAGCAGCATCGTAGTACCACAGCCGGAGGAAGTATCGGCAAAGGCAGCCAATCGGATCGATTTCAAGATCAACGGCAAGACTGGCAGCAAAGTAACCTTATATGCAGGCGAATATGTAAAGTTCACGATCGATGGCATGTGGCAGAATGGGGATTACATTCAGACAAGCGGAACAAACGCTTATGGGGATAAGATAAACTTCAAACCGTCAAAAGAGCTGACTTATAAATCCAGTAACAATGCAGTTGCGACAGTAACAAATAAGGGTGTCATCACTGCAAAGAAAAAAGGAACCTGTAAGATCATGGTAACATCCATTTACAATGCCAAAGTAAAAGGCACGATCAAAGTTACCGTCAGCAAAAAGAAACAGAACGCCAAGATCACACTGGAGAAAAAGAAAGCAACGATCGCAGTCGGAAAGGCAGCCACGGTCAAAGTAAAATCCTACAAAGCGGATCAGCAGAAAGGGTGTGAAATTTGCATCCAGCAATAAAAAAGTAGCAACAGTTTCATCCAAAGGAAAGGTAACTGCAAAGAAAGCCGGAACGGCAACGATCACAGTAACATCCGTGGTAAATAAAAAGGCAGTCGCAAAGTTTAAAGTAACAGTAAAGAATCCGGACACGATCAACACAAACTATACACCAAGCGGAAAGAAGAAGATCGTTCTTGATGAAACAAGCGTAACACTTGCACCGGAATCCAGCTTTGATAAAATGCCAAGAGCAGTCGACGGTATGCCGGATGCGGTATTTGATGCAGGGGAGATTGCAGCTTATGCAAGAACAGATATCGCAGATCCGGATATGGGGCGGAAGTATTATGTAGTCTGCGGAAAATGCTTGTTTCCAATAAAAAGAAATATGGTACAGCACAGATTAAGATCAAGAGCATGACCGGTTTAAAGAGCAGGGAAGTTACTTATAAGTCAAGCAATAAGGGTGTTGCATCTGTTTCTTCCACAGGTAAAGTCACTCCGAAAAAAGCAGGTACTGCAGTAATCACCGTAACATCCAAGTCTGACAAGAGCGTATCTGCAACCTACACCGTCACCGTGAGAAACTAGTGACAGCATTTCAGTTCGAGATGTATACTAATCTCAAAAAGCAAGACCCTGATTTGGAAACAAGATTTGAGCAAAACAGGTATGATTGGCGTCAGGTAATGTCTACTAGAGATGTGCTCCCATTAAATGCGGAAAACAAAACTTTACACTTACCAGTAGCGATGAAAGTATTATTAAAGTACATGATAATGGTGAGATTGCGGGTGTTGGATATGGTACAGCAACTTTGACTTTAAAGTCTGCCGATGGATTTTGCAAATATTCTTGGAAATGTACAGTGACAGATAAGGGAACAACCTGCTGGTATACACAGAGTGCAGGAGATTAACAAATAATCTAAATTCATTCATGACAGTAGGATGTTCGCAGAAGCGTGCATTCTATTGTTTTGATAGAAAAGAATGATGAAACATGAAAGGAGAACTATGAAAGAACAAAGAAAACTGAATAAAGGAGGAAAAATGCTGCTGCTGTTCACACTCGTGATCAGCAGTATTTTTTTACTCCGGCCGTTTACTGTAAAAGCGGATGTAAATGTAAATATCAATAAAGAAACACAGATCGTGACGGATTTGATCGGTCAGTACAGCATCAATTATACCGGAGACGCGAACTTTTTCGGATTTTATGGTTATTATGAAAATAATAATTATAATGAGATGGTGAAGGATACTGATTTTAAAGCAACGGTAGATACCATTGGTAAGGACAAAATCGTAAACAGTTCTATTGCAAGTCTGAAAAAAACAGACGGTGCAACACAGATAGAAGCAGCATATCTTGTCTGGGAAACATCCGTACAGGGAAAAAATAATACGGATCTTGTAAAAAAGGCTGCGAATAAAGCGGTTTATTTTGCCGGTTCAACAGACAAGGGTGCTTTTACAAAGAAAGTAAATGCTTCCTATGCTGCAGTTGATATGCGTGAATCACATCTTGGAACAAAAGAATATACATTTTCCTGTATGTATGTAGATGTAACCTCGGTTGTTCAGAAATATGGCTATGGTAAATACGGTGTTGCAAATATCCCTTATGCAGCGTCAATGAAAACAAGTAATACAGACAAGGGTACACATGCAGGTGAGAGCAGTTCCGCATGGCAGCTGATCGTAATCGAGAAAAACAGCAAAGCAAATGTCAGGGCTGTTTCTTTAAAAATTGGATCTCATTTTAATTATCAGTGGGAAGGCAGTACATGGACAAAAAACCCTGTATCCATGAATCTGAATCTTGGAGATTGTAAGACAAATCAGTATATAAATGAAGATTCCGAAGTAAGCGGAGAATTATTACTGCTTGGAACCAATTCAGGAATTGTGAAAAGCAACGCGACAGAACAGAAGTCTTTTGGACTTGAGTTATATGATCGGGTTAATAAAGACAAGAATAAAAATGACAAGTTGGCATATTCAAACAGTGGACTGATCGGACATTCTTATTTCTATCATGGAGACACACAGCTGAGTTCTAAGTTATCTTCTGTCCGTGGTATATTAACAGATTTCAGCATGAATAAGGATGATGGTGCACATCCGGGATTTGCAACAAATAAATTCCGTGCGGAAGCATCCGATTCATCCTGGTCGACATTATTTGTTGTCGGGCTTGCGGTGGATGTAGCGGATTATGATCTTATTTCAAATCAGGATACAACGGTAACCAGTGCAGCATCTGCAACTGTAACAGGAGGTATACAGGTAAAAACAGACCAGTCAGATACCGGTTATTATGATGGAAAACTGGTAGTTACATTGGATGATGCATTGACTCCGATAAAAGGCGAAACAATATTTACAGTGCTTGATAAAGGTGTAAAAAATCCTAAAGAAAAAAAACTTGTTTATGGGACTGCAAAAGAGCTTAAATATGATGCAGCCAAACATACACTGACTTTATCCGGTTATGATAACAAGGCTGATGGCAGTTATGTTGACTATACGATTTCATGCACTGTAAAGGAAAATTCAGGAAAGAAAGTTTTTAAAAATCAGTATGAGGTTGCCGGAAAACTTCGGTCACAGTCTTTTAGCACCGGAATTGAGAAAAAACAGAACCATTATCGTCTCAGGCAGTTCCGATGTATCGGTTTACAGTAAAGATGGATAAGACTGCCGGAAAGAATATTGATATACAAAGATTTAACCCAAGTGGGCGGTATTACACTTCACTCTTTACGGTATTAGCAGATCAGAAATTGTTAGCAGGCGATTACTATGTAGGTTCTGTTGATATTCCATATAATGGAATTATTTCAGCAGTACCGACCTTTAACACCGGCTACGTGTTCAGTAAATGGATAGACCTCAATGAAAAACGAATGTCTCCACAGACCGCAAGGCAACATCGGACATGGTAAATGATAATACCTATGCCTTATGAGAGAAGCATGCCTGCTTATAATCTGACTCTGACGCTTACCGGATCGGGGAGATGAAGTCCGTTATTACATAACCGTTCATCACTGGAAACAGAAACAGACGGAAACATTGCATCTGACCATGATGATAAAAACTATGAACTTGCCGAGACAGAGACGAAAAAAGCACAGATCGGAAGCAAGGTTACTCCTGCAAGTAAAGACATACACCGGTTTTGACAGCCCGAAAACACAGACGAAAGGGTAAAACTGCAGATGGAAAGATGGTCATTGATTATTATTATGAAAGACATCTATATAATGTAACATTAAATGCCGGAACCGGCATTGCAAAAAAGACGACCGGAGGCGGATCGTACCGCTATGGACAGAGCGTTACCATCGATGCGGCAGTAAAAGAAGGCTATCACTGGTTAAACTGGAAAGGAAATTATAAAGGCGGATCCGGTGGGGAGCAGACCGTGGATGCTAAGAAGTTTGTATTTACAATGCCGGCCGGAAATGTCACGATGACAGCCAATGCAGAGGCAAACAAATATACGATCCATTTTGATCCGAACGGTGAAAAACGCCGGACATATCGATGATATTGAAGCAACGTATGATGAAGATGTAACGCTGCCGGATGTATGGAATGCAGACGGAACAGCAGCCTATGTGAAATATACACTGGATGGACAAAACGTGACAGAGGATGTCATTGCCGGGGCAAATTCCAAAGGCAATGATGGATGGATATGAAGAGGAAGAAACTGAAATTGAAGATACTGAAACCAAAGATGATGAAAATTCAGATATCGAGGACGAGGATATGGAAAGATGGTAATGACGCGGATATAGTAGAAACAGATGGCACCAGATGACATGGACGAAACAGAAGCTACGGAAACAGAAGATGATTCTGACGATGCAAATGACGCGGAGCTGGAGAAAATTGAAGAAGATAAGAAAGCCGAGGAGCCAAAGAAAAAGGTGTATGCATCCATTTTTATGGGATGGGCTTTGGAAGATGGCAAAGATACCTTTATCCCGAAGTGGAAAGCCGGAGATATCGTTCAGAACCTTGTAGCAGAAGATGGTGGAGAGATCACACTTTATGCTGTATGGGATGATTGTCCGTGGATTCAGGCGCAGGATCTGTATTACACTTTAGAACAGGCACAGAGCGGATTTATCACGGAAGAAGAGATTTTAAGCCATGCAACAGCTACCGACCGTGAGGATGGAAGCCCGATTTTGCCGGGAACAAACCCGGCTCCAAGTGATCCGGAAGTTTTCACATCCTTTACGATCCCGGACTATCAGGAAAGTGAGTTTACAAACCTGCAGCATGATTTTGCAACGTCCGAGAATCTGACTGTAGTTGACCATACAGGAAATACTTATGTGAAACAGATCATGGTGTATGTAGTTGACACAACGCCTGTTGTAGAGAAGCCGGAAGGAAAGACCAGGTTTATCAGTGAAAAATATTTTAACTTGGATCATGACCATGGCGGATTGGAAGAAAATTCTATCTGGATGACAGATCCGGATTATCACTCTGCACTGCAGAAGGCATTTGATAATTTGAAAAACGACACGCCGGAAGATGAGTTTTTGATCCCGCATGAAACGATTCTTGAAATGAAACAATATGTCCAGGAGCACGGGATCGGAAACAGTAAAGAGCCTGGAGCATTGACAGAGTTTTATAATCGGTTCATGGCGCCGAATAAAGTAGAATAATTGCGACGTCGCAACAAAAATTTGAAAGGGAAAATTATTTATCAAGTTTTGAAAATTAGCTTGACAAATAATTATAAAATAATTATAATATAATTATGAAAAACATAAGATTTGAATGGGATGAAAATAAGAATAAAATTAATAAGAAAAAGCATGGCTTATCTTTCGAGGAAGCAGTAGAAGTCTTTGGAGACGAAAACGCTATCCTGTTTGATGATCCAGACCATTCGCTTTATGAAGACAGATTTCTCATCATTGGCGCAATTAAATCAACGAAAATATGCATTGTAAGTCATTGTTATCGTGATGATGATAATGTTATTCGTTTAATTTCTGCAAGAGAAGCAACAAAGAGTGAGAAAAAGATATATCAGGAAGGGTGGTAGAAATGCGAGAAGAATACGATATTAAGAATTTGAATCCGAGGAAAAACCCGTATTCAAAGAGGATTAAAAAACAGGTAACAATAAATCTTGATGGGGATGTGATCGATTATTTTAAAGCGCAGTCGGAGAGTTCCGGGATTCCATATCAGACGTTGATAAATTTGTATCTTTCGGATTGTGTTGCGCAAAAAAGAGAGCTGCAGATGTCCTGGAAATAAGGAAAAGAGAAAGAAAAATAGAATAAGCAATAAATGTAAAAGGAAGATGACAAAAGAGCATCTTCCTTTTTTGTTGTCTGGAAAATTAGAATGTTTTTCCAGTCTCCCGATCAACGATCCTGACATCACAGCCAAGAGCATCCTGCTATTTTCTCAACGTCCGAGTAGCTCATGGTATCACGATAGAGCTTGGTACTTAAAGGTTGTGGTTTCATGTTGATTTTTTCAGCTAAGTCAGAAACTTTGATATTTTTTTCTAACATTGCCTGTTTAATTTGTTTACTTGCGCTCATGTTATCACCTCATTGAAAATAATAACATAGAGATATAATATAATCAAGTCAAATAAAAAATATTAAAAATGAACATAAAAGTATTGACAATATAATCAATATCGACTATAATATAATCATAAAGAACAGGAAAACAAATTACAGGAGGACAAAAACATGATCTATAGAATCAAGATTGAAGGAAAAGAGTGCAACGACAATTACACATTCGAGACACCAAGGGAAGGGGATATTCTGGATGAGCTGAAAGACATCCTGGAAGAAGTGGAAGCCGGAAACATTGACAAAGTAGAAATTGCAAGGGAGGCATAAACATGAAAAAAGTATTTACACCAGACGGAACATTTTTAGGAAGGGCATTAAAAATTGAAACTACCGGGAACGACGTTGAAATAACGATACCGGGCGATTTCCCGGGGATGGTAGAAAGAATAATCACTTATCCCGGCGGCTCTATCGTTTATGAAGATGAAAACAGGATTTATATAAAATATTAAGCCGAAACGCTCCGATCTGGAGCGTCAGCTGCGGACCGGTCGCCGCGGCTCTGACGATGGCAGACCAACACATATAGAAAGGTTATGATGAAATATGATGACAGCATTAGAAAAAAGATACCAAGTTGCGATTGATAAAATCGGTCATGCAAGATTGTTAAATCTTCCGGAGCAAATAAAAGAATTGTTAAAAAATACAAAAGACTTGAAAACCAAAACGGAATTGCTAGAAGAGATAGCCAAAAATATTTAGTCGAAACCGCCGCGTGGCGGTCTGCGGGAACTGCCCCACCTGCACCGATGAGACAGGGCATAAAACGAAAGGATGGTTGATTATATGAAGATGATGGCACTTGAAGAAGCGAAAGAATACACACGCCAAAAGTTGGCACCGTATTACAGCAACGAGCGAATCGAGAACGTTGTAAAACAGTATGTTTCCGTTGTCCGCCCAGGCGTTGTCTTAGTTGAAAATAAAAATGTGGGACTTATGGAACTGTATCTATAGGAAAATGAAAGGATGGTTGATTTTATGAAAAAAACTGAACTTATGAAAGAATTTCAAGAGCTCGAAGAAGAAAAACAGGTGCATATTGACGGTATTGCCTGGAATAGTAAGAAAAGCGAAATCAAAACGCTATAGAATGTTTAAAATGCCCGGATGAACTGTTAGAAAAATATCTGATAGTTTTAAGTCTGAAATATGAAAAGATCGGGCGTTTAATCGCTGGTAATGGAGATTTTAAACATCATTCACATAACAGACTTTATGTTTTTAATACTGCAAGACAGATTTTAGCAGATTAGCCGAAACGCTCCACCTTGGAGCGTCAGCCGCGGGATGATCGCCCGGCTCTGATGATGGCAGATCAAAAAGAATGGAGGCAGGAAGATGTTAAAAGGATTAACACTTACAGAATTTAAAGAGAAATTTCCACAGGTCAGTACATATGGATTGGAAGATCCGTTAAATGTATTTTTGGAAAATGGAGAGATCCTGATCGAAAGAGAATGGAATGGAGAAAAGTATATTTTGGGAAATGGAAAAAGTTACCGACCGGTATATAGACAGCTGGATGAAGATGATTATGAAATCATCGGTTATATAGAAGATTAGCGCAGGAGGGGATAAGATGGCGAAAATATGCAGCGTGCAGGTTGAAATATTATTGACTGCTGATGAAAAAGCGTTACTTGATCATTATGTGAAGGAACAAAATCAGAGATATAAAAAACGCGGAGCAACCCGGAACTGGTGGACACTGGAGAAACTGTTACAGTGTTTATTAAGCGATATAACTTACCAGGCGGTAAAGTATCGCAGCGTTAGGGCTGTTTGGCAGAAACTGTCGTGATTTGTCCCTGCCTTGTTTACAAATTCACACAGCGGAGGCGCTTGGATGTCTGGCGTCTTCGCCACAAAGAAAAGATCCTTTTTGTTTGTTGATCAAAAAAACAAAATAAGAGGATACCAGCAGACCTTAGCCGCAGAGAAGAAAAGGATGATCGAATAAGAGGGAGAGAAGAGAAAATGAAAGAAACAGGAAGAATAAAATTAAAAGAGATACCGTTTAGTCGGACGTTTGAAACGGGGAATGGAGAAGAGCTGTGCAATGCTACTGGTTATGCGGTGCAATTTGACAATGAAAAACACCTTTAGGTTTTCCATTGTTCTGGAATGAGTTTCAGGACCGAGAAGGTAATTTGTATTATGGCAATTAGGATCAAAGATATGAAATCATCGGTTATATAGAAGATTAGCGTAGGAGGGGATAAGATGGCGAAAGTATACTGTATGCAGGTTGAAATATTATTGACTGCTAGCGATATAACCTACCAGGCGGTAAAACATCGCAGTGTCCGGGCTGTCTGGCAGAAACTGTCGTGATCCTGTCCCTGCCTTGTTTACAAATTCACATAGCGGAGGCGCTTTGATGTTTAGCGTCTTCGCCACAGGGAAAAGCTCCTTTCTCTTTGTTTATCAAAAAAACAAAATAAAAGGATACCAGCAGACCTTAGCCGCAGGGTGGAGTTTGTGGGTAAGCTGCTGTTTATGGAATCGTTGGTAACTGGGTGGGGAATGTGTGGGAAAATTGTGGGAAAGACGGTTTTTCTTTTCCATGATTTTTCCATGCATTATCCACGCGGTTATCAATGATGGAATAGCTGTTTATCCATAAAATCCACGCTGTTCTTACGGTGTTGCAAGACGGGGAGAGCGGTCGCTGTCCTGAAGGGTTTAGTGCTGTTCCGGAGGGGTGTCCCGCGGCGCGCGGACGGAGTGTAAGCAGCGAAGCGGGGCGCCCCACCGGGGCGGCGCTAAGCCCTTCAGGGCTTCTGCCGGGCGCGTAAGCGCCCGGCTTAACCCCCGGATTGTAACACGGGGGTACAAATGCGATAGGCGACTCTTAATTACGGGGGCACAAATGCCGGAAATACGGCAAAAACTCCGGTAAAAACCTTAGTTTACATTATGACAACTAAGACCCCAAAAGTTGGCATGATGTAAACTATCTGCAAAACACAAAAAAATAACCTGCCTGCATACAGTATTGCGGGGAGTTGCAGGTATTTTGAATTTTGAAAAAAAACGAAACGAAAAAGGAATCTTTTAAGGAGGTGGAGAAGATGGCGCAGACAGAAAACAGTGTTACCGCTTATGATGTAGAAGACTGGAAGAACAAAGGCAGAATACAGATGTCACCGGCAGAGCGTGAAAGCTGGTTAAATGAAGGACAGCTTCTTTTAACTGATTACGCAGAGGGGATCGAACGGGAATGGGAATTGATCAAATTTTATAGTCAGCTCCTTGCGGCGGTGGCGGACTGGTGCATCGTCTTTTTAAAAGGCGCACATGGTCCGAAGTGGACGGACGGGCAGGAACTTAATTATAAGCGCAGACGGATCGAATACCAGCAGGAAGAAATGATTACACACGGCTTTTTTATTCCATCCGAGTTCGCAGATCTGCCGCCGGAAATGGACGTAAATTATATGCGTGGCAGGGAAAATATAAAGAAAAATGCAAAAGCAGCATTAGAACAGATTTTAGAAAACCCGGATTATCAGTTTGTAGCGGATCATGTGAGTTTTTCTCGGGCGGATCCAGACGGCGTGTATGCGTATCCGGCCGGATGAAGTGACCGGAAGAGTAAGAAAGCTGCAGGAAGCGATTGAAAACAATGATTTCCCTGGAATGCGGCGATATGCAGATTCCGATCCGGTCATTGCAGCGGCAGCCGTCTGCAGGGCAGAAATGGAACCAGCGTTAGATGATTTGAACCCGTTTTAATTGTGCTGATGCTAGGAAAGGAAAAAATGGGTTATGTGGTGGGAGCCTTATTTTCAGATGAGGCAGCAACCAAAAACAGCTTAATCATACCGGCTGTTTTGGTGGGTGGAAGAAAGAAAAAACACACAGAAGGGAGGAATGTACATATGGGTGTGAGAGTTGTGATCCCGAACATGTCAAAGACGTTCGGAGCACTGCACTATGCCGGTGAAGGGGAAGCAGTCACCTGGAACATTTGCGGGGAAGACGTAAAAGGAAATTTCTACACGTTCTTTGCAGATGCACTCCGCGGGGAAGTCGTGGAGGCTTTAGTAATCGGCGCGAACGGATCCCAGCCGTTTGAATTTGGTGAAGCGGTCGTTTTGGAAAATCCGAGCATCATTGCGAGAAATCACGAGACGCGGAGTGATGGAATGAACAGCCTGCTTTTAATGGCAGATGGCATTTACCGTGAAGCGGATGTCTGCCTGGAAGATGAACCGGATGATGGCAGCTTAGACGAACTGGTAGAAGAATACCTGATGAAACATGGGTACAGCATTGTAAACCGGGATGAATAAGAAAAGACAGATCAGAAAGACAAGTAAAAACACGTAAACAGTAGGAGGAAAATATCATGGAATTAAAAAATGTATTTATTGATGCGAAGAAATCATTAGGAAACATCACTTTTGCCGGAGCTGGCAGGGAAAACCAGCAGCGTACAAATGGCAGACGTGCAGTTACGTCAAGAACTTATAACCTGTTTTCGGATATCCAGCGCGCAGATAACGTGGAAGTCGTTATTCCTGGAAAGGCAGGTGTAAAGCACTTTGAATACGAGGAACCGGTAGCGCTTATCAATCCGCATGTGGAACTTGGCGGATATGCGATCAATGACAGGGGCTATGTAAATTATACTCTTTATGCGGATGATATTGTTTCTATGAGTGATTTGGCAGATATGACAGCAAAACAGCAGGACAGCAAGTAAAATATAAAAGCTGCGTGGAAAAAATATAAGAAAGACAAAATAAAAGATAAGAAAGATGGAGGAATAAAATATGAGATTTCCAGAAGGATTATTTATTGATGTAGAGAGAACGTTGGGGGAGTTAAAATTTGCTGCACTCCGCAGGGAAAGTTTTGCGCAGGATGAGGAAGGCAATGTGACAGATGAAGTAATAAAACGTACCTATGACCTGAAATGCCAGCGCCAGGGACGTACAATCACAGTCAGCATCCCGCCGGAAGCCGGAGAAAAAGATTTTCAGTACAATGCGGTTGTAATGCTTGTAAATCCGGAAGTACGTGCAATGGCGTCGCCAACGTTTGGAGGACGTGCAGAAGCAGACTGGTACATCAATGCGGAGGATATTGTATTGGCAGATGCTGCAGGAAAGCCTGCTGATCAGACAAAAGCTGCCGGAGCAGATGCGTCGAAAACAGCAGATCAGAACAAACCATCTGATAAGACAGCAGATAAGACCGGAACGGACGCAAAGGACGGAGGGAACAAAAAATAAATAACCGGATGGGAGAGTGGAATAGATGAACAGATTTCCAATCTGGAAAGGAAACCGCATTGGGCGTTATGATGACAGGCTGATTTTAAGGTCTGTCATTTTTTTCGCCCTGACCGTTGTAGCATTATCAGTATTTATGATCCGGCTGACAGAAGGAAATATCCTGCTTAGGATATTCCTTCTCTTCCTGATCGCGGTTTTATGTCTGCTGGATCTGTTTTATCAATGGAAAAGTGGCAACATGACAGACATCCGCAACCGCCAGGCAATGGCGCGTATGTTATTAGAAAACCGGTGGTTTGAGACAGAGCCGTTGCAACAGAGCAGAACCGGCGGCAGAATGGAGCGGATCACCTATTTTCCGGCGCTTTATTACAGAAGGAAAAACAGACATATTTATGTGACAGTCAAGATCACCATGGGAAAATACCAGGATAAATTGCTTACCTTGGAGGAGAAATTAGAAACCGGATTAAATTGTGAACTGGTAAAAAAAGATACAAAGGATATCTGGGTCGGATATGAATTTTTAACAGGGGTAGAAAAGAACCGGATCGATATTCAGGATGTGAAGGCAAAAAATGGAGAATTAAATCTGATGAAACATATTTCATGGAAGTATGACAAATTGCCGCACATGTTGATTTCAGGTGATACATGAAGCGGAAAGACAATCTTTCTGCTGATCGTGATAAAAGCGTTATTAGAATCCGGTGCAGTGCTGCATATCTGTGATCCGAAGAAAGCGGACCTGTCCTATTTATCCAGGATCATGCCGGATGTGAACTACGATACAGAGAACATGATGGGATGCGTGGAGGTTTTCTATGAGGGAATGGAAGCCCGTTATGATGAAATGCAGGAACATCCGGATTTCCGGATGGGTGCGAATTATGCGAAAGTCGGTTTGACGCCGCATTTTCTGATCTTTGATGAATATGTGGCATTTATGGATACGCTTGCAAAAAAAGAATGGGAAGAGGTTATGAAGCTGATCCGGATTATTATCATGAAAGGCAGACAGGCAGGATATTTTATTATTCTTGCGTGTCAGCGTCCGGATGCAAAATATCTCGGAGATGGTGTCCGCGATCAGTTCGGTTTCCGTGTTGCGCTGGGTAGTATGTCTGCAAGCGGGTACACCATGATGTTTGGCAGTATTGATAAACAATTTAAAGAAAAAGATATTGCCGGACGTGGCTATGTAAACACCGGAAACGGTGTTGTAACAGAGTTTTACGCTCCATATGTAGATCCGGGATATGATTTTTTTGCAGAGCTGTCGCAGATCTGTGAGAAAAGACAGCAGGAAGGAGAAGCGTGTGATCGAATGTATGAAAACGGCAGCGAAACTGCCGGAGAGGAATAAGGGAAAAATGGAAGAAGAAAATACAAACGAAAAACAGACGGAACATATTTATATCAGCGGACCGATTACCGGAACATCGGATTATATGGAACGTTTTGAGAAAGCAGAAAAGGAATTAGCCGAAAATGGATATTCTGTGATCAATCCGGCGAAAGTCAATGCAATGCTGCCGGAAGATGCGACGTGGGAGGAATATATAAAAGTATCATTGACGCTGCTGTCGATCTGTACCGGGGTGTACATGATGCCGGGCTGGAGGGAGAGCCGTGGTGCAGTGCTTGAGTTTATGCAGGCAAGACGTAATGAAATGCAGATCTATGAGGATATCCCTGGGAGACTGCAGGACTGAATTATAAAATGGGATGGTGGCAGATGTGGAAAAGAACCAGGAGACGTTAAAAGAGATTGAGAAAAAACGCAAAGAACTGGGATTATCCCAGGTAGAACTTGCAAAACGCATTGGTTTTTCAAGAGGCTATTACAACATGCTGATACACGGGAAAAAGCCGGTCAGTGACAAGCTGGCTGACCAGCTGCAAAATGTGCTTCAGGAATACCGGAAAGAAAAAGAAAGCGGCTATAGAATGCAGACAGAAGATCTGGAGGAAGGTTTTAAATCAGCGGATGATGTATGGAATATTAAAGAAGCAGGAGAGATGACAGACGAGTATATAGAAGAAAATGAAGATTCCATTGCATTTGATCCGGTGGAATGGATTACGAACCTGGAAGCCAGACGAAAAAGCTACGGCGTATCACAAAATGAATATGTTGAAACAGCAGGAATCAGCAGGGGGTATTACGGTATGCTGCTGATTGGAAAGAAGCGGGCAACAAAAAAGCTGTTAGAACATTTGGAAATGGTCCTTGAGATATTTAATCCGGATAAAGAAATGGAAATTTTATTTGACTATGTCCGGATCCGTTTCGCAACCACAGATGAAAGACGCGTGATCGAGGATGTCATGAACATCCGGATGCAGTACATGATCGAGGAAGCGCACAGCTTTTACGGTTACGGACGCCAGTATATCTACGGAGATATCACAGTCATGGTATCGCCGGAACATGAAAAAGGGATCCTGCTTGAACTAAAGGGCAAGGGGTGCAGACAGTTCGAAGCGTTTCTTAAGGTGCAGAAACGTACCTGGTACGATTTCTTCCGGACGGCAAGAGAAATGGGGGCGGTATTTAAGCGGATCGATATTGCGATCAACGACCGTGCCGGAATTTTAAATATCCCGGAACTTGCAGAAAAATGCCGCCGGGATGAATGTATCACGATTTTCCATAGTTTTAAGGATTACCAGTCCGGGGAGCTGATAAGGAACCGGGAAGAAGATGCGGCAAGCATGGGAAATACATTGTACCTGGGATCTTTAAAAAGTGAAATTTATTTTTGCATTTACGAAAAGGATTATGAGCAGTATGTAAAAAATGGCACGCCGTTGGATGAGGCGGAAACAAAAAACCGTTTTGAAATACGGTTAAAAGACGAACGTGCGGAGGCAGCGGTGGATGATCTTTTGGAGATGGAAGATGTAGCCTGTACGGCTTATTCCATTATCAACCACTATGTCCGTTTTGTAGATACAGATCCAGAAGAGGAACGCAGAAACTGGCCGTTAAATGAGCGCTGGGTGTGGTTTTTAAACGGACAGTACCGGAGCATTAAGCTGACGACAAAACCGGAAGAGTACACACTTGACCGGACACTCCTCTGGCTTACAAGACAGGTCGCACCGTCCCTTAAAATGGTACAGAAGCTGGATGATCTCAGAGGCACGCGCCTGGCGAAGGATATGATCGAGGAAGCCAATCTGTCCCCGCATCATAAAAAGATCTTAAAACAACAGCAGGCGGCACTGGACGATGTTGTCACAGCAAGGCAGAAAGGAAGAAAATGGATTGATGATCTTAAGCAGGAATACATGGAATCCTGAAATTGCGGCGTCGCAATTTTTAAAGCGCAAAGCTGGGTGTGTTATGGAACATGCGCCATAAAGAAGAAATAAAAAGAAAAAAGAAAAAATGTAACAGTAAACAGACGGCAGAAGCTGTCTTTTTTTATGCACAAAAATGTGCGGAAAGGAAAGAGAAAGATGAATTTTGGACAGGGAATTTATACGTGGCTCATGACGAATATACAGCCTCTGGTTTTAGGAGGGATTATTATTGTTGGTCTTGTGCTTTTATTTAAACACAAGATTGCGGAGCTGATTGTTTTTGCAATTATCGCGGTCATAGCGGTTGGTTTTGTCTTTAATCCCTCTGGGACAAAAGACACGATGTTAAAGATCTATAATGGCACGATCATCGAGGGCGGTGCTGCAGATGATGTAGAAGATGGAGGAAAATAATCTCTGATAAAAATAAGGTGCGGGGCGGGCTGCCCTGTGCCTTAGCTAAGTGAAAAAGGATGAAGAAAACCGCCGGACAGGCAGAAAGGAAAGAAAGGGAAGAAATGAAACAGGTAAAGTCATATACAAGCATCTGGAATGTTGAAAAAGTGATACATGCGGTCGGGGATGTTAATCTGCCGTTTCCGGCGACAATGACACAGATCGGGTATTTTACCGGGACTGCAGTTGTGTGTTTTATGATTCACAACCTGCCGCCATTTGTGTATATAAAAAGTTTCGTTGTATGGGCCGCGATATGTGTCGGAAATGCGTATCTGATGTCAAAAAAGAGCTTTGACGGCAAAAACCCGTACCGTTTTTTATGTGCGGCATTTAATTATCTGATACGCCCAAAGGAAACTTATGCAGGAAAACGTGTGGTGTATCGTAAAAAGACAGTAAACGAATATATTACCGCAGTGAGGAGGGATATCTATGTTCCCGATTAAGTACATTGAAAACAATATGATCTTAAACCAGCAGGGAGAATGGTGGGCGTATTATGAACTGATCCCGTACAACTATGCTTTTTTATCTCCGGATGAAAAGATGGCAGTACATGAACGGTTCCGTCAGATCATGACGGTAAACAGGGAAGGCAAGATGCATGCGCTCTGCATTGCATCTGAAACATCCGTAAGGGACAGGCAGGAACGCTGCAAGAGACACTTAAAGGGGGATCTTAAAGAAACAGCAGAAAAAGTGATCGACATCCAGACAGAAGGGCTGATCACTTCTATGGGTGGAATAGAAAATGAAGTTACCTACCGTTTCTTTTTAGGTTTTAAGCTGATCAAGGGAGAAGAGGAAGTTAGTGTAAAGAAGGTCAAGGAAGATATTTTAGCCGTATTTACAGACTTTATAAACAGTGTCAACCATAATCTGATGGGTGATTTTGTCAGCATAAACAGTGCAGAGATCGAGCGGTATGCAAAACTGGAAAACTTTTTAAGACAGCGTGTAAAAGGGAAGTTTTCCCTAAAGCGCCTGGAAAAGAAAGACATTGGCTACATTGTAGAGCATATCTATGGACAACAGAAAACGCCGTATTATAAATATGAGTATTCATTTCCAAAAGAAAAGCTGGAGAAAAAAACGTTAGTCCGCAAGTACGACATTCTCCGCCTGACGCGCTGTGTGCTGCAGGAGTATCAGAAACATATCCGGATGATAAGGGAAGAGGGGGAAAGCTATGCTGCATACCTGACGATCAATGCTTTAATCGGGGAACTGGAGTTTCCATCGTCGGAGATCTTTTATTATGAGCAGGAGCGTTTCCGTTTTCCGGTAGACGTCAGTATGAACGTTGAGATCATGCCGAACAGAAGTGCATTGACAACGGTCAGAAATAAGAAAAAGGAATTAAATGACTTAGATGAGCATGCGTATGAGGCTGGTGCCGATACGGATAATTCCGTGGTAGAGGCACTGGTGGATGTGGACGAGCTGGAAAAGGACTTAGGCAGAACAAAAGAATCCATGTACAAATTAAGCTACGTTGTCCGGATTGCTGCAGAAAGCGAAGAGGAGCTGGAACGTCGTATCGCAGAGGTCAGGGATTATTACGAGAATGATTTTAACATTAAACTGGTACGCCCGTTTGGTGATATGATCGGATTCCATGAAGAATTTATTCCTTCTGGATCAAGATATGAAAATGATTATATCCAGTATGTAAAAGCAGATTTTCTGGCAGGACTTGGATTTGGTGCGGCACGTATCTTAGGCGATCCGGATGGAAGTTATATCGGGTATGACACAGAAACCGGAAACAATATTTATATAGATCCGTCTCTTGCATGTCAGAACGTAGCCGGCAGTGTTACAAATGCCCTTGCTGTGGCATTTACCGGAACGCTTGGCGGTGGTAAATCAATGTTTGCAAATAACATCATTTACCAGGAAGTTTTACATGGCGCAAGGGCGCTGATCCTTGATCCGAAGTCAGAGCGCGGGGAATGGAAAGAAAAGCTGTGGGAGCTTTCAGATCAGATCAATATTATCAACCTGACCAGTGATGAGAATAACAAAGGCATGCTGGATCCGTATGTGATCATGCAGAATAAAAAAGATGCAGACAGCCTTGCAATGGATATTTTAACATTTTTAACAGGCGTCAATATCAAGGATGGAAAACGTTTCCCTCTCCTGCGTGATGCGGTAAAAGCAGTCACAAAAAGGGAAAATAGCGGACTTTTATATGTGATCGATGAATTAAATGCAATGGAGGATGAAGAAGCGCATCTGCTCGCAAGCCACATAGCCGCATTTACGGATTATGATTTTGCAGGGCTTTTGTTTTCAGATGGAAAAGCAACGCATAAGATCAGTGCAGACAAAGCTTTGAATATTTTACAGGTACAGGATCTGATGCTGCCGGATTCCGAAAAGAACGTGGAAGAGTATACCAGTATCGAATACTTAAGCATTGCGGTCATGATCGCGATCGGAACCTTTGCCCTGAATTTCATTTATTCGGACAGGGAAATATATAAAATCGTTGCTTTAGATGAAGCGTGGAGCCTTCTGCAGGTAGCACAGGGAAAAGCGCTGTCAAATAAGCTTGTACGTGCCGGACGTTCCATGCAGTCTGGCGTTTTTTTTATCACACAGAGTTCCTCGGATCTTTTGGATGAGAAGATCAAGAACAACATCGGTTTGAAATTTGCATTCCATTCCACGGATAAGACGGAGATCCGGAATACATTAAGATTCTTTGGGCTGGATCCGGATGATGAAGAAAACCAGAATGCGATCATGGCATTAGAAACTGGGGAATGTCTGATGCAGGACATTTACGGTCGTGTTGGAAAAGTACATACGCAGATATTGTTACAACATGTATTTGATGCATTTGACACCAGACCTCCAAGAAGGGAGGAAGCTTCATGAAGAAAAAGTGGAGAATGAAAACGAAAAGACCGCGAAAGCTGCACAAACGGATCCTGTCAGCATTTCTTGTATATATACTTCTGACAGGATTGTTTTTATCGGCTGCAAATATGGAAGTATCTGCAGCTTCCGGGCTGGTTGATGAGACGATTGATGCCGGAAACCTGTATAGTCAGTACCGGTGGGATAATTATCAGATCGATTTCTATGTGGACACTTCCTGGGACTGGCTTCCCTGGAATTGGATGGACAGGATAGATAATAAGATTTCATCCGTTTTTTATGGAATCAGTGACGGAATCTGGCTGATCAGTGTATTGCTGAGCAGCGGAACGGGATATATTGTGCAGCAGACGTATTCGCTTGATTTTATCGGTGATATGGCAGACGACATCGGAAAGAACATTCAGATCCTGGCGGGCATGAATACCGGATCGAAGAAATTCAATGCGGATGGTTTTTATACCTGGCTGTTACTGTTTATCGTATTGATCGTGGGCGGCTACATGGCATATGCCGGGCTGATCAAAAGAAAAACCACAGAGGCAGTCAGCGCAGCGGTAAATATGCTTGTGATCTTTCTTTTAACTGCCGCGTTTATTGCTTATGCGCCGCAGTACATTAAAAATATCAATGATTTTTCCGCGGATTTAAGCAATGGTGTCCTGGAGCTTGGGGCAAAACTTGTCATGCCGGGAAATGATGAGATGGGAGTAAAAGCAACAGACAAGATCCGGAATAACCTGTTTGCAATTCAGGTCTATAAACCATGGCTGCTTTTGCAGTTTGGTACGACGGATGAAACTGCAATCGAATCAGAGCGTATTGCAGCGGGAGTTGATGGAGATCGTATTAAATCAATTTTATCTGTCAGTCCTGTAACGAATTTCGGAGAAGACCGTCAGACTGCAGTAAAGACAGATATTGAAACTTATAAAAATGTAAATATGACTGTGACGAATGTAGCAGGCAGATTTGGAACAGTTATTTTAATAGGTTTTTGAATCTGATCATCAGTGTTTTTGTGGTCATAATGTGTGGGCTGGTTATATTTACCCAGCTTTTGTTTATCATATTTGCGTTGTATCTGCCGCTGAATTTTATTTTATCCATGCTGCCGACTTATAACGGATTGTTGAAAAAGGCGGTGTTAAAACTGTTCAATACGATTTTAATGCGCGCAGGATTAACACTTCTCATTACGATTGCGTTTTCTCTATCTGCAATGATCTATTCCATGTCAGGAGATTATCCGTTTTTAATGGTTGCATTTTTACAGATCGTTGTTTTTGTTGGAACGTATTTAAAGATGGATGAAATTTTATCTATGGTTGCGTTAGGAGATGGCGGCAGCAATAAGCGTGGTCGTTTCTTAAAGAGCATGGGAAGATATATGGTTATGAGAAAATTGTTTGGACGAAGGTATTATTCTGGCGGCAGACGTGCTGCAGTAAGCAGAAGTGCAGGAAATGGAACTGGCGGCGGTACAGGTGGAAATGCTGGAAGCAGTTCTGGAAATGAACCGGCGCCTTCAGGTGAAAGCAATTCACAGAGGGCATCATCACATACAAATAATAGTGGCAGTAAGCCTGTAAGAGAACCAGTCCGGGCAAATGAAAATGTGAATGGGACGGAAAACAATGGAGCGTCTGAAAATGAAAGAACGACAGTATCTTACGGCAGTAAAACACAGTCTGCAGGTACAAAAGCCGGAAAACGTGTCGGTATGGTTATGGATTCCGGAAAACGCTTAAAAGACCGCATGAGCCTGGTAAAGGAAAATGTAAAGAATACACCGACTGAAATAAAATATCAGGCAGGATTGCATCGGAAAGCAATAGAGCAGAATGTAAAAGACTTTAAAGAGGGCATAGCCGGAGAACGGAACAGAAGAGAAACGGGACGTCTGCAAGGAACGAAACCGGATTCAGGCAGATGCAGGAAGGAAACGCCGTGAGATGTATCTTGCAAAACGAAGAAGCGAAACTGCGCTAAAACGTTATGATGGAATTGACTTCCACCAACGGATTCCGGTAAATGGAAAAGAACTGGATAAATACCGTGGTGTGGATGGTTTAAACCGCAGTGCGAAGGCTGGAAAGAGTTTTATTGACAGCAGAGGACAGATGCGAAAGGCATCCGATGAAAAGTTAAGGGACATGGCAGGAAGTGAAGAACGGATCAGAAAGAATGATCAGAAGACGGAACGAATAGGAACACCGTTAGAGGAGATCCGTTACAAACAGAGCATAACCCGTCTTCCGTATTCAGATAAGGACGTGAGAAAAGAGCTTGGAACTTATGGAACGATGTTAAACAGTACGGATCAAGGAAAAATTTATGAAAGGATTAGAACAGCAGGGAACGGGAAGCAAAGGACTGCAGGAGAAAAATGCCGGACAGGATCTAAGGGGAGCAAAGCCAGAGTCTGTACCGGGAAAAACTGTCATAAGATCCAGTGGAAATGCAAAGGATTTAAGAAATGAGATTTTAACGGAACGGAGAAATGTAGGACATGCGGAACCTCATGTAAGAAAAAGTGACAGAAATAAGGAAGGATGATCGGAATATGGATACGAGGAGGAAATAGGGATGAAGCGTGTAAAGCGGATAGTAACTGCCTTATGTATTTTATTTCCTGTTTTCCTACTTTTTGGTATGCAGTGTGATACTTGTTGGCGTCACAGATGATAATGATGATGGAAATCCAAAGCATGCATCCGGTCTTGGGTTATCTGACAAAGTAAGGGAATATGCAGCCTTTGTCGGGGATACGGCAGCGGAATACAACATACATGAGTATGAAAAAGTATCTGCTTGCCATCATGATGGTGGAGACTGGAGGGAAGGAAATGATCCGATGCAGTCACTTGGAAACAGTAGTCTGACAGAAGAAGAGAAAACCCCTTCGGAATCTATCAAGGCTGCGGTTGCATATTTTGCCATGTTGCTGCAGAAAGCGGACACGTTAGGTTGCGATCTTGATGCAGTGATCCAGGCATACAATTATGGAGCCGGATATATTGATTATACATCAGTCAGGGGAAAGGCTCATACATTTCAGTTGTCGTGTGATTTTGCAAGCAGCAAATGCGGCGGCAGAAAAGTAAAGTATGATAATCCGGTTGCGATCGCGCAGAATGGCGGATGGAGATATGGCTACGGAAACATGTTTTATGTATATCTTGTAAAACAATATCTGGAGTCAGAGCCGTTACCAGCAGATACGGCGAATGCGGTTCTTGCGGAAGCTTATAAATATCAGGGATGGAAATATGTCTGGGGTGGTTCAAGTCCGCAGACATCCTTTGACTGCTCCGGGTTAACGCAATGGTGTTTTGGACAGGCGGGAGTGTCACTGCCAAGGACAGCGCAGGAACAGTATGAAGCCGTGCAGCACCTGGAGCTGGAGGAAGCGCAGCCGGGGGATCTGGTCTTTTTTACAAAAACGTACAAAACAGACAATTACATCACGCATGTCGGAATTTATGCCGGAAACGGCAGAATGTTCCATGCTGGAAACCCGATCGGTTTGCGGACTTAAATACAAGCTTCTGGAAAGAGCACTTTGTATGTATCGGAAGAGTCAGCGCACCGTCGCAGTAAATGCGACGTCGCAACAGCAGAAAGGAAAAGAAATGGAAAAAGAAAACAAAACAGTGCAGGAAAAGAAAGTACAGCGTATGGTAAATGATCTGATTAAAATGGCAGAAAGAAGAGGTGCTACTTATTATGGAAGCTGGATTGAAGATGAAAGGCAGTATGTTGCAGGCTCTCATTTTTGTGTATGTTTAAACAAACCTGTGGAATTGCCGGAACGGGATGGTTCGTATGTAAAGAATCAGATGTATGACTATATGGAAAACGCACGAATCATGAATGAAAAAGAAACGACATTGCCGGATGAACTGGATCAGATGGTAAAAACTTTGAAAAAAGGAAAGAGGAAGGTACAGATCGAAACGTATCTTTTGTTTCCTGGGAGACAGGGAAGCTGCAGTAAATGCGGAATATTTACTTATGCTTAGTCTGATAACTGGAGCAAAAAGTGTTTATCTGTCAAAGGAAAGACCGGAAAAGAGCATAATCTATGGAAGCGGGGGAAAATGGAGCATTTATTGTGTTGCCGGTATCTTTTACAGAAGAGGATCAGAAGAATTTCTGGATGGAATAGGAGATATTTGATATGAAGAAAGAACAGATAAAAAGCGATGATTGGTAAAGTAAAAATAAGATCTGGCTGTTTTTAAAAGGATATATGCAAAACTGCCGGAAAAAATGAAAGTACATATCAGGAAATTAAAACCAAAAGAAAAGATAAAAGGTGAGTATAAAGGCAGTGATCAGGCAGAAGAGATGCCGGTTTTAAAGGTATCTCCAAACAGGAACTGGATTCGGTTATTCTGGGTTTTGTTAGTGATCAGCATTATCTTAGGAATTTACAATAATTTCACATCAGTTGATACGGTCACAGTTGAAAAAGAAACTGTGATCGAGGAGAAATTGAAAGATACAAATGCCTTGGAGAGTTATGTAAAGGGTTTTGCAGGTGTATATCATGCCTGGGAAAATACAGACCGGGAGATCAGTAAGAGAGAAAAAGCCCTGGAAAAGTATCTTCCGGAAACACTGCAGCTTATGGATCATGGAATGATAACGACAGACTGCCCGACTGCAGTAGAGGTTGAATCCGTAGATATCTGGTCTGTGAAGGATCTTGCGGATACAGAGTACGAAGTAACGTATTGTGTAAAGCAGCGGATATCGGAAGGTGAACAGACCGCGGATCAGAGCAATGTGTATCAGACAGTGGTACACAGAGACGAAAATGGAAAAATGTTAGTTGTAAAAAACCCGACAGCGTATGCACTGCCGGGAAAATCTTCTTATGAAGTAAAAGCGAAAGAAACAGACGGGAGCATAGATTTAAAAACCCAGACACAGATCGAAGATTTTTTGAATACGTTTTTCAAGCTATATCCCCAGGCGTCGGCGAAGGAGCTTGTCTATTATGTAAAGGATGGTGTCCTTCCGGCGATCGGAAAGAATTATGTATATGATGGACTGGCAGGAAAAGCATACTATATGGAAGGTGATCAGACGAAAGCAGAAGTTTATGTAAAATACCTCGACCAGGATTTAAAGATCACACAGATCATGCAGTATAAGCTGACGTTGGAGAAGGGGGATAACTGGAAGATTGTGGAGGCAGAGTGATGAAAGAAAAGATAGAAAACTTTATCATGAAATTTTCATATCGGGAAATACGCAGGCGGAAAATACAGGCTTTTAAATGGAGACTGGAGACATTAAGATCCATGGAAAAAGAAGAACTGGAATTTGAATATGTAGAAGAAAAAGTGAGATATGAACATAAAAAGAATGTTTGTGAAGTGCTGCTGATTATTGTTTTGCTTGGAATCGTAATGGGTACCTGGAGAGAATTTTTTAGTTTTATAAGAACTGCATATCAGTACACTGTAACTTCCGGGTATAATGGCATAAAAGAAATGAACATTTGTTTTATATTGTCGGTTGTTTTGGCGGCAGCGCTAACACTGGCAATATTGATACCTGTATGTGATGGTGTTGAAGATATGAGAGCTGCAAAGAGAGATTTGGCGATCATTGAGATTGCAATGAGAGAAAAAGAAAATGAGAGATAGAGAAAAGACTTCATTCCGGTGTAACGCTGGGGTGAGGTCTTTTTTAGTGTAAAATGCTATTTTATAAATAAAACAAAATAAGAGGATACTAACAGACCTTAACCGCAGGGTGGAGTTTGTGGTTAAGCTGCTGTTTATGGAATCGTTGGTAACCGGGTGGAAAATGTTGTGGGAAAATGGTGGGAAAGAGGTTTCCCTTTTCCATGATTTTTCCATACATTATCCACGCGGTTATCAATGATGGAATAGTGGCTTATCCATAAAATCCATGCTGTTTTTATAATATGTATTACTTACGAAAGATGGACAATATTTTGTGGAATACATTGTGGAATACTTTGACGTAAAAAGTATACTTTTTGAGGTAAATTTTTTCTAAATAAGAAAATTTTAAACATATGAAAACCCAGTAAAATCAATACATTTTTGATTTCACTGGGTTTCTTTGAGTAAGCAGACAACGGGAATCGAACCCGCCTCCTCAGCTTGGGAAGCTGATATACTACCGATGTACTATGTCTGCCCGTAATGAAATAACTACTAATTATTATAGCAAAACGAAAAAAGATTGCAACCGTTTTTTTGACGGTGTAAACTGAGAGAGAGAAACATTGGAGGAAACGATAACGATATGAAATATCCAGAATTTTTACCGGAAAACGGAACGATCGGTTTTGTGGCACCATCTTTTGGCTGCAAGTATAGAGCCGTACCATACAGCATTTTTAAATGCACAGAAGAAATTTACCGGACTGGGACATAGATTAGAACTTGGACCAAACTGTTATGCGTCGGAAGGAATCGGCATCAGCAACACTCCGGAAGCATGCGGGGCGGAGCTGACAGAATATTATTGCAGCGATAAAAATGACATACTGATCTCCTGTGGCGGCGGTGAACTGATGTGTGAAATCTTAGACAAAGTAGATTTTGACAGGATCAGGGTGACAAAACCAAAGTGGTATATGGGATTTTCCGATAATACTAATATGACATTCCTGCTTGCCACGCTGTGCGATACAGCATCTATATATGGACCATGTGCGGCGGCATTCGGCATGGAACCGTGGCATGAGAGCCTTTGGGATGCCTATCATCTTCTGCGTGGAGAAAAAGCAGTATAGAGGGCTATGCACTGTGGGAAAAAAGAAGGAAAAAAGACGAGGAACATCCGCTTGAACCATACAATGTGACAGAAGAGAAAAAACTTATGGTATGTCTGCCTGAAAAACAGAAAAATAATGTGCAGTACAAACCATTGGTGCAGCCGGCAGAGGAATTACAGGAAGAAATCACCATGCAGGGAAGACTGCTTGGCGGCTGCATGGATTGTCTGGTCAACCTGCTTGGAACAGAATTTGATAAAGTACAGGAATTTACAGAGAAGTATCAGGATGACGGAATCATCTGGTTTTTAGAGTCCTGTGATCTGAATGTGATGTCTATCCGCAGGGCGGTCTGGCAGATGAAACATGCCGGATGGTTTTCGCATGTAAAAGGTTTTTTGATTGGAAGACCGGCGGTGTTCGGACAGGAAATGATGGGATTAGACCAGTACCATGCGGTTACAGACCTGCTTGCCGGGTATCAGGTACCGGTCATTATGGATGCGGATATCGGACATATCCCACCGATGATGCCGCTTGTCTGCGGAAGTTATGCGGACATCAGTGTCAGTGGAAATGCGTTGAAAGTAAATATGCAGTGGAAATAGATTTCCCCAAATTATAAAATGACATTCACATTGCTGCCGATTCCTGTGTTGAGCAGTGTGTTTAAATCAGCAGTTACCGGTGTAACAGATGCGATGTTGTGCATTCACAGCGGTAGAACCGGTATCAGCAGAATCGGTTTTGCCGGTGGTGCTGTCGGAAACAGACGAGGATGTCTGTTTATTTGCATTGCGCTTTGCCAGTGCATCATTGTATTCGATCTGTGTCAGAATATTGCTTCTGTTTTCAAGACGTCTGGCATAGGAATTGACACGCTGCATGTATTCTGAATCTGCAGAAAACAGAGATTCAAATTTTGAAATGTCGGCTGAACTAAAAGAGAACTGCGTGATTCAAGTGTGCCGTTGCCTTTTACGGTAATACCGATCTTGTCAAGCTGGCTTTCATACTCTGCAGTCAGATTCTTCAGACTTTTCTGGGTGTTTTTGACGGTACGGTCGTCTGATGCACCGGATGAGTTTATCATATTATTGTAGGTGCTGATGAACGCTGAAACACTGTTTTTGATATTTGTTTCATTATCGTCATCATATGTAAATGAGCCAAGGGAACGTATCGCACGGCGCAGCGCATGCGAATCGGCACCCGTGAGGGTGGAATTGGTCAGATTACTGCGTGATGTGGTGGTACGTGCATCCGCATTTGATGCATAAAACGGCGCATATAATAGGATGTACCAAGTGTGGTTCCGGCTCCGACATAAGCGGTATTGGCCATAAGAAGGACCTCCTTAAAAATCATCTGTTATATGTTTCGGTCGAAAAGCGTAGATAATTAACCATGGCATTGAAAATTTATTTGCGTTATACTACTATAGAAACAGCAGAAATATTACGACAGGAGGGAGAAGATTATGGAGATAATAGTTTGGTTGGCATTGATCATTTTCTTTGTGGTATTGGAGATCGCTACCGTTGGTCTGACATCAATCTGGCTGGCAGGAGGAAGTCTTGCAGGACTGATTTGTGCGGCATTTGGAATGGGAATCACGGGACAGATCATCGTGTTTGCAGCAGTGTCATTTGTACTGCTTTTTATTTTACAAGACCCTGGGCTCTGAAATATTTAAAACCACATCTGGTTAAGACAAATTACGAGGAAACAGTTGGGGAAAAATGTCTGTGTTACCGAGCAGATAGATAATATCAGGGGAACCGGAACCGCGGTTATGAATGGTCTGGAATGGACAGCCCGCTCGGTGGATGATGAAAAGACCTTCGAGCCGGGGATGATCGTGATGGTAAAGGAAATCAAGGGTGTCACTCTTTATGTGACGGAGAGCAGTGATATGCCGCAGATGAATGGAGATCAAGAGAAATGAAACTTGGAATGGTATTTGAAGGCGGGGCAAACCGCACGGTTTTTTCCTGTGGAGTAATGGATAAATTTCTGGAAGAAAATATCATGCCGGATTATTACATCGGTGTTTCCGCTGGAATGGCATATGGATTGTCGTATCTTTCCGGGCAGAAAGGACGTAATCTGGAACTGATGGAAAAATATATGGCGGATAAGCGCTATATGGGTATGCGCCATCTGCTAAACCGCAAAGAACATGCGTATTACAATACGAAGTTTGTGTTTGAAGAAGTACCGAATGAGCTTCTTCCGCTTGATTATGATGCTCTGGCACGTTTTCCGGGAGAGATTGAAGCGGCAGTCACAAATATTCACACAGGAAAAGCAGAATACATGGAAATCCCACGTGGGAAAGAGATGAAGGATCTGCTGATCGCAACCTGTTCACTGCCGATTCTTTTTCAGCCGGTAAAGATCGGCAGACATTATTATCTGGACGGCGGACTTGCAGATTCGGTTCCTTATGAGCATGCTATGGAAATGGGCTGTGAAAAACTGGTTGTTGTTCTGACAAGGGAACGCGGCTATGTAAAGACACAGGAAAAGGCGGCAGGCGTTATGAACCGTCTTTATCAGCGATATCCGAAGATCGTGGAGGATATGAAACTTCGCGCGGAGCGCTACAATGCTTCCATGGAAAAACTGATGCAGTTAGAGAAAGAGGAAAAAGTATTTGTGATCGCACCGGAGTCGACCTATGGAGTTGGCAGGACGGAGACGGATACCATAAAATTGCGCAGGCTTTATGATGAAGGTTATCGTATTGCCACAGAACAGACAGACGCCCTTCGCGCCTATTTGAATAAATAATGCAAAGGAGAAAAAAGATGAACATTGTATTTCTGGATGCAAAAACTATCGGGGAAGATATTGATCTCTCCGGGTACGACAAACTTGGAACAGTTATAAAATATGGATTTTCCACAACGGAAGAGGCGAGAGAGCGCACCAAAGATGCCGATGTGGTGATCGTAAATAAAGTACAGATCAATGAGACATCGATCGGTGAGGCAGAGCACTTAAAACTGGTCTGCGTGACTGCAACCGGAACGAACAATCTGGACAAAGCATATCTGGATGCACATGGCATTGCCTGGAGAAATGTTGCCGGATATTCCACGGAGACGGTGGCACAGCACACATTTGCCCTGTTATTCTATCTTTGGGAAAAATTAAGATACTATGATGACTATGTCAAATCAGAAAAATACGTTGGAGATATCACATTTACCCATTTTGATAATGTATTCCATGATCTGAATGGTAAGACATGGGGAATTATTGGGCTTGGAGCGATCGGACGAAGAGTTGCGGACATTGCCAAAATGTTTGGCTGCCATGTGATCTATTATTCTACAACAGGGAAAAATAACCAGCCGGGTTATGAGCGTGTGGAGTTTGACGAGCTGCTTGCAAAATCAGATATCGTGTCCGTACATGCACCGCTGACAGAGCAGACAGAAGGGCTGTTGAATGCAGAGGCGTTTTCAAAAATGAAACCGTCTGCTATCTTTTTTAAACCTTGGCAGAGGACCGATCGTTGTCGAGAAAGATCTTGCAGATGCTTTGGAAAATAAAACGATCGCAGGAGCCGGACTTGATGTGCTGACCGTAGAACCGATGAGTGCAGAAAATCCATTGAAACGCATCAAGGACAGCGACCGTCTGATCATCACCCCTCATATTGCATGGGCAAGCCTTGAGGCGCGCACGAGACTGATGAAGATCATTGAAGGACAGATCCGTGACTTCTTTGATGGAAGTGATAAATAAACACTGGAATGGACACTTTGCAAACAGCCTGTTGGTCTGTTATCAGAAGTAAAATACAAAAACAAAATACAGAAATAAAAAATACCGCGCAAATCTGTGCGGTATTTTTATTGGTGCGTGGGATCTGAATGCCAAAAACGAAGAGCCACCTTTTGCTCTGGAAAATTGAGCAGACATTACCCAGCCGATTAACTTGGGATCGTAGCACTCAACCCGCTGTGAAACGAAAGATTTCCATATTCCTGCAAAAAATCCTGTATAGCAGCGTCCTGCCTTGCTGAATCAGCACCTGCATGAAGTGCAGCATACAGCGAATGGATCCGGGACAGGTACAGCTCTTTGGATTTATCATACAGTTCAAAGAAACTCTCATTGGAAGTAATGGAAGAATCCCATGGATTTTTCCACAGTGCATGTCTTAAATTAAATGGATCCGTGCGGAAAAACAAGGTATCACTCGGGATCAGTGGTGAAAACAGCGGATATCCGAGACAGATCCGCTCCGTCAGCCGGACAATGGCCTTTTTCTTTCCGGAATCATCGTGCATCAGCCAGAGACCAAGCTGCATGGAAAAAATAGCAAGGTACATGGTATATTTGCGGAATTTGACATCCGGAAAGGCATAGCGGTAGGCATAATAGAGCATACTTGCAATAACATGTTTCTGGCGGTGTGTCAGCCGGATCGTGTCCTCGGTATGGAAATTGCAGGGCTGGCGGTGCAGCTTTAAATCGAGCAGTGCGGTATCGATATCTGTTTCCAGATAGGCATGTCTTGAAAAATAGGCTTTTTCCTTTTATCCTTATAGTGTGTCATGGCATAAATATACGGATGACATATTGTATCCAAGGTATAGTGCCCGAGAAACCAATCAGGTAGGCTTCTGCAATGTTAAGATCCGTGCGGGAGGAAAACTGGTTACGGCTTTCAATCAGACCCTGGAAAAAGGCACTGGTCTCGCGGACATGGGCAAGAGCACCGATATTGTGACCTTCTAACACATAGGAAGGAAGATAATAAAGAAAATATCCGGTCCCTGAAGTCCGAGACCGTAGGCAGCGCGATTATAATAAAGATTCTTTTTAAAGAATTATTTATTCAGGTTATGATAAACCCTCTTCCGAATATATAATGGGTAACATATCCAGGCATGATCAAAAATCTCCTTTCCATGAAATGAACCATCGTTATTATAACCAGTTTGGAAAGAACTGTTAAGCATGGCAGTTAAGATTTAAGAAAAAAGTAATAATCGCTGATTGACAAAGTTTATTGGAATGATATAATACAACATAGTTATCAATACTACATGATGACACATGAATGCTATGCAAATATTGTCTGATGTAGTCGGAAAATAGACAAAAAAGCAAATTTGTATATTAGATGGCTACATTAAAAAGTCATTGCATATTTAAAAAAGAGTGCAATTTTTTTTATACTTGCTTCTAGTAAAAGAATGTGAAAAAAATAACGGAGGTCGGAGTTATGGCAAATTTAGCACTGACAGTAGAGAGAAAAGCATTCAGCGTCGCAATCGATGCTGCACTGAAAAGTCTGAACAAGGATCGTGAGAAAGGATTGTTACAGATCGTAGATCTTACAGAGAAATTTATGGGAGATAACTTCCGTAAAGAAGCTTATGATGGTGTAAGAAAAAATGATCCAGAACCCGGATCACAAATGGATGCGCTATGTCAACCGTCTGTTAGACGAGACAGATCCACACGTAGCAAAAATGACCGCATTAAACCTTGGTTTTCAGGCTGCATTCTACGGAACCAAGACCATCCGTAAAATGCGTGAGATACATGACTGCAATATTCCGTGGCTGATCTTAATGGATCCGACCAGTGCATGTAACCTGCATTGTACCGGATGCTGGGCAGCAGAATATGGACATAAATTAAACCTGACATTTGAAGAATTAGACAGCATTGTAACTCAGGGAAAAGAACTGGGTATTTATTCTTCTACATGATGACCGGTGGAGAGCCGCTGGTTCGTAAAAGCAGACATCATCAAATTATGTGAGAGAAGCACAATGACTGCGCATTCCATTGCTACACCAATGGTACTCTGGTAGACCAGAAACTCTGTGATGATATGAAACGTGTCGGAAACCTTTCCTTATCCATCAGCCTTGAGGGATTTGAAGATGCGAATGATTTCCGCCGTGGAGAGGGCGTATATGATAAAGTTCTTCATGCAATGGATCTTTTACATGAGAACGGATTGATCTTCGGTAACAGCGTATGCTACACCAGCAAGAACATGGATGCTGTTACATCTGACGAATTTTTTGATCTTCTGATCGAGCATGGAAGCCGTTTTGCGTGGTACTTCCATCTGATGCCGGTTGGTATGAAAGCAGCACCGGATCTGATGCCGACCAAAGAGCAGAGAGAATATATCTACCACAGGATCCGTGAAGTCCGTGCCATGGAAGGCGGCAAGGAGATTTTCGTTATGGACTTCCAGAACGATGGAGAATATGTTGGCGGCTGCATCGCCGGAGGAAGAAACTACTGCCATATCAACCCGAAGGGTGATGTGGAGCCTTGTGTATTTATTCATTATTCAGGTGCAAATATCCGTGAAAAATCACTGTTAGAGTGTTTGAAACAGCCGTTATTCATGGCATACAGAGATAACCAGCCATTTAACGATAACATGTTAAGACCATGTCCGATGCTTGAAAATCCTGAGATCTTACAGCGTATGGTACATGAAACAGGTGCGCACTCCACAGATGTTGAGGAGGCAGAGCCGGTAGAACATTTATGTGGAAAATGTGAGGCATATGCATGTGAATGGAAAGAGACTGCAGACAGACTCTGGAAGGAGCATCCATACAAACAAAAAGGCTACACCAATTTCAAAAAGAAATAAGTTTTGTTCACAGTTGCAGTGTGAGCAGCAATAATAAGGGGCGATTGTTATCAGTAAAATACAAAAGCAGCTTTTAAAATGGGGACTGGTTCTGGCAGTCATTGGTATTATCGTGTATACTTTCCGTGATTCGGCAGGACCGATTTTAGAACAGCTTACGAAAACATCACCAGCCGTTGTCATTGGCATTTGTCTGATGGCAGCGGTATATCAGATCATAGAAGGCATTATCACGACCGTGCTCGCAAAGCAGTATCGGTCGTCTTTTGCATGTAAAAATGGTATTACGAATGCGTTTTTATGCTCTTTTTACCGGGTGGCGACACTGGGGGAGCGGTTCCGGTGTTCCGCCGATCATTTATCTGGGGGAGCAGGGGAATCGAATACGGCGGTGGATTTGGGCTGTATATGATACAGTATGCACTCCATAAAATGAGCATAGCGTTGTTTTCCGCGATTCTTTTGTGATGAACTGGGAATTTATGAAAAGCTGGTTTGGAGATTACGCGGGACTTTTTAGCAGGCGGATATGCGGTCACACTTTGTGATCACCATCGGTCTGTTCCTGTTCTGCTGTTCAAAGAAATTCCACCGGCTGATCTTCCGGCTGCTTGATATCGTAAATAGAAAGCTTCACGGGAAATTTGAAATGACA
>VOFB01000198.1_pt1 | contig 42000 bp, 71 predicted proteins | sample 5384141 | NCBI WGS metagenome assembly VOFB01 (sample SAMN12384721, study PRJNA508395) | human gut metagenome | isolation source: healthy gut A | host: Homo sapiens
GTCCCATCCGCCATCTGGGTACGGAAAAAGCACAGTTGATTTATAAATCAATTGAAGACTATTTACAGGAAAAAGGCGTGGAGATGATTTTTGGTTGCCACTGCGCAAATATTATACTGGAACAGGATGAATGCAGGGGTGTGATAATACAGGATGGAAGCAGTGAGCGTAAGATCCTTGGAAAGCATACGGTGATCGCAACTGGCCGACGTGGTGCAGACTGGCTGGAGAAGCTTTGCGCGGAGCATGACATTGCCCACCAGCCCGGCACAGTGGATATCGGGGTGCGTGTGGAGGTGCGCAATGAGATCATGGAGAGGGTCAACAATGTTCTCTATGAGTCAAAGCTCATCGGCTATCCCAAAGCCGTTTAAAAATAAAGTCCGCACATTCTGCCAGAATCCCGGCGGCTTTGTCAGCCAGGAGAACTATGACAATGATCTGGCTGTGGTCAATGGCCATTCCTATAAAGATTTAAAATCCAACAACACTAACCTGGCGATTCTGTGTTCCCACAATTTCAATGCGCCCTTTAACCAGCCCATTGAGTACGCCAGAAAAGTGGGAGAGCTGACCAACATGCTGGGGGCCGGGCATATCCTGGTACAGAGGTATGGGGATATCCTGGATGGGAAGAGGACTTGGCCAAAGGAGCTGTCAGGTCCAACGTAAAGCCCCTCTTCCGGATGCGGAGGCAGGGGGATATCACTGCCGCCATGCCTTACCGAGCCATGTTAAATATCATTAATTTTATCAAGGCAGTGGATGAGGTAGTGCCTGGTTTTGCATCGGAGGAGACACTTTTGTACTCTCCGGAATTGAAGTTCTACAGCAATCGTGTTAAAATGGACAAGGATTTTAACACCAACATAGCCGGGCTACACTGTCTGGGAGATTCCAGCGGCTGGACCAGAGGACTGATGATGGCCTCCGTCATGGGAGTACTGATGGGGCAGAGGCTGGCTGAGTAATAGATAGAAGAAGCGGAGAGTAACAAATGCAGAGTCAGATAAAGGAACAAATAAAGAACAGATCAAAGAGGCTGAGCTGGTATTGGTAGGTATCGGAGAGGAGTTGTCAGCTGCAAAGGCAGGCAGGGATATGGTGCTTGCCGCGTACACTCGATTGGCAGAACTACTGGAAGGAAAAGATTTTTTTCTGGTGACATTGAATACGGATGATTTGATTTATGCGTCTTCCCTGCCAAGTGATCGCATCGTGGCACCCTGTGGCAGCGAAGAGGCGGGGAATGTGGTGACAAATGAAAATTATGATGAGTCCGGATATCTTCCTCAGTGGCAGGCCTATACCAAATGGCTGGAGAATACCCTGCATAGGAAACTATGTATTCTGGAGTTGGGGTGGGCTTTCAATACCCGCAGGTGATCCGTTTTGCCTTTGAAAGCTGCGTATTTTAACCAAAATCCAGTTTTGTGCGGGTGCACAGCAAGCTGGCCCAGTTGGTTCGGAGCTTAAAGACAGAGGGATTTCTGTGCAGGAGACCCCGGTAGACTTGCTGATGAAGCTGTAAGGTAAATGGAGGCTTTTCAGTTGGTCTGTGGATTTGTGAAACTTGTTGTAAAAGAATAATAAAAAGAAAACAGAAGAAATTTGTGACAGCCGTGGATTATATGGAAATCCACGGCTGTTTTCTGTATAGAAGACAACACTTATAAAAGATGGATATTATATACTATATGAACAATGGATTGAAACGACAACAGAGAAAGTGAATGAAAACTTTTTTTGATAAGATGCAAAAAAGCGCCAACCTTTCATAGACTTAATTGATTCTTTAAGGAAGCGGACTTGCCGTTTGGAGATATTTCAATTATAAATACAATGGCCCCTGAGTATGAATAGAAACAGGCAGAGGATGAGACAGACATGTGGTATGTCCTTTAGGTAGGGGGCAGGATATTTAATTGGAAATCAGGGGGGAATGATATGTCAGAGAGCTATCTTACAATGGATACGGATCTATTAAAGCAGGATATAAACACCTTTCACATACAAATGGAAACCTTCTGCCAGGAGATGGAGGCTATGAGGGGAGATCAATCAAATTACTTCTATGTGGGAAGAACCTGCAAGCCAAAGCTTTGTCGCACAGATGGCAAAGGACTATCAGCGGATGGCAGAGATCTGCAGGGAAATAGAGGGGTTTCTGCACTGTATGGAAGAGGCGTACAAGGCATTTATAGGATGTGAAAATGAAATTGCGGATGCCATAGCCTCACTGCGGTTATGAGTAAGAAAAGGTAAAAGCAAGTAAGGAACAGTATGTACGGAGGGCCTGGATTGAGATGAATGAGAGGCTTGGGTATTTAAGGAAAGAGTGGAAAGAGGGGGCGTTAATGGAACATTACAGTAGGGAATACATTTCCACGCTGCTCGGCAGCTTTATGTATCTTGGTTCCCAAATGTCAACCGGGATGGTTATGACACACTTGGAGATGTGCTGAACCGGATGGAGGGCAATACGAGCGGGGAATACCAGATTCTCCGGGATGCACTAAAACGGGATACCACCGGGGCGTTGAAAAATTTAAGACTCCGCGATACTTCCTGGAGTATGGGAGGAGAGTTTGAAAATACAGGCGCGTGCCTGTTTACCAACCCGTGCAGGGGAGACCCTATGTGGTATTCCAGGGGCACCCAGGATGGAGAATGGCTGGATAATGCGGTTGCAATGGCATCACAGGCTTCTAAACAGCAGAAAAATGCCACGTTATATTTTGACAGCCTTGTCAAAAGATACGGCTGGACCCAGAAGAATGGTATTGTCCTGACAGGTCATTCCAAGGGAGGAAACAAGGCACAGTTTGTAACTCTGGACGCAAAGTTCAAGCACTTGATTGATGAAGTCTACTCTCTGGACGGTCAGGGGGTTTTCACCGGAGGCTGTGGCCTTTTACAAGGAGTCTCTGGGTGATGAATATGACAGCGCAATCAAAAGATGCGGGCAATAAACGGAGAAAATGACTATGTGCATCCTCTCGGAATTACCATTATCCCGGAGGAACAGACACAGTATATTAAGCAGGAAACAAAGGAGAACCCCATGGACTATCATTTTGCCTGCAATCTTTTTGAGAAAAGGGACGGTACATATACCTCTAAGGTCATGGAGGAGGCAGACGGGAGGGAACCCTGGCAAAAACCATGCGGAGGACATCCGGATATCTGATGACTCTGGACCGGGAGGACCGGGAGGATGCGGCAAAGACCATTATGCAGGCCATTGAATTGATCAACGGTGGAAAAATAGTTGGGTTTGATGGAGAAAACGGTTTTCTGGAAACACTTCCCTTTCTGGTAAACACGTCCGGAAAATTGCTGCTGGTGCTGGTTTCATCCTGGGCCGTGGAGGAGCTGTCCAGTCATGTGGCTGGAATATTTGAAAAGTTCTTTGGGGGTTCAGCGGACATGCGCACCTTTATCAGCTTGATCACAGCAGCGAATTTTATACTGCCCTGAGGCCATTTACAGCAGGGTCTGTAAAACTGCTGGAGAAGGTCTATGACTTTGTAAGTGAGAAGGTGGAAGGCACCATGGTTGGATATTTTGTAGAGTGCTTTAAGCACTTTACGGAAATCCTGGGAACGCTGCCATCCGTGATTGAAAGAGAGGCAGGAGGCTGTGCAAGAGCAGACTATGAGGTTCACCTCTCCATCTTGGAGGGCCAGGCCGGGGAGCTGGCTGATCAGGCGGCAGCAGTTTCAGAAATACGGGAGGAACTAAAGGCTCAGAGAGATAGGACACAGTTGATTATAAAATTTAACCCAATCATGCAGTATCACTTTATAAAAGCGGATTTTAAGCTGGGGCAGTACGGCAGAAAGCTGGAGCTCATGGGGCTTTGCCTGATGCAGACAGGTAGGCTTTACCAGGAGGCGGAGCGGCTGGTAATGAACAGCTATGAGGGAGGTGTCGCATGAGTGAGCAGAGTAGAAGTCTAAAAGGTACGTTCAGAGCAAATGAACCAGTGGATAGAGGGCCTTGGGAGGCGCATTTCTGTTATGGAGAGCTGTTTTCGGAACCTGACCCAGTTAGCAGCGGGATCACAGGCGTACTGGAGCGGAAGCGCGGGGGAAGCACACAGGTCTGCGTTTTTGAGTATCAGGAGGACATGGATGAGATCCTGTCCCGGATGAGGGAGGAGCTTATGAATCTGCAGAATATTTTGACTAACTATCAGGAAACGGAGCGGAGCGAGGAGGTGTCGGTACAGGAGCCCCTCTGGAAGTGATTTTGTGACGGGAGGTGCAGATGGACGCTATTTACATTGATTTTACTCAGGCTAAGCGAGAGGCGGATGTGATTGAGGAGCTGGCAGACAGGATGAGGGGTAGGTAATATTGGATTTTGATGAGAGTATGGAGGCGGTAGCCGGGTGCTGGAAGGGGAGAATGCCGCTGCTTATCTGAGGAAGGGGGAGGCTATGCGGGAACACCTTCTGCAGACGGCGGAGGACATACAGGCGGTGGCGGACAGTGTGAGGAACACAGCCAGAATTCTTTTTGAGGCAGAGGAGAAGGCAAAACAGATGGCAGGCCAATTGTCTTCCCCAGAGTCGTGAAGCTCTATCTGGCCGCTGCGTTTCTGGGAGTACCTACCATGGTGGAAATGGCAGAGATTTGGTATCTGTAGGATTTAATGAAAGAAAAGCAGAACTAAAAGGGGAAAAATAGGAAAAAATTACAGAAAAATATTGACGTGCTGTAAATTCTTTAATATACTTTTAACGTATTTGTTGTGCAAATCCTGGACAGCGGTCGGCTGGGAGGAATCGGTATCCCTCACTGCCATGGGGGCAATCTATGCATCTATAAATGATGTAGCCGCATGACATGAAATTACTGAGAGAAGATTGAAACAATACGTATGCGGCGCCTGCATAAGATACCGGGTATGGCTTAGAACAGCATGTGAAAGCATGGGACAGTATGATATGGTGGAGTATCCTAAGGTATACTCCATTTTTTTTCTATCCGGTGTTCTGGGGATGGCAGAAGCGTGAAGCTGCACCCAAACATGTGGAGCATATGAATGACACTCAGAGTAGGTTGTGTGCTTTTTTGACAGTAGGTGGAGGCGTACAAAATGCAGTGGGAGTAAACTTAGGAGGAGAAAATGATAAAAATGATAACAGAGATCAACGATGCCGTAAATGGTGTTGTCTGGGGAATCCCTATGCTGGTCTTAATTCTGGCCACAGGAATTTTTATGTCCGTTGGACTGCGTTTTTCCAGATTACCAGGTTTAAAATCTGGATGAATGAGACCTTTCTGGCAATTTTAAGAAGAAGCATGTGACGGCACACACTGGGAAAAAGGAGAAGTCAATCTCACAGTTTCAGGCAGTATCCACAGCTCTGGCAGCCACCATCGGGGTGGGAAATATTGCGGGAGTCAGCAGCGCGCTCATTGTTGGCAGGGCAGGGACGGTGTTCTGGATGTGGATCTCCGCGCTCTTTGGAATGATGACGAGTTTTTCTGAGAACGTGCTGGGAATCTACTATAGAAGAAAAAACATAAAAGGGGAGTGGTCCGGGGAGCCATGTATTATCTCAGGGACGGACTGGGAGGCAGAAAGAACTGTAAGCTGTTGGGAAGGATATTGGCAGCACTCTTTGCACTGTTTTGTATGCTTGCGTCCTTTGGCATTGGAAATATGACCCAGGTGCATGAGATTACCAGTTCTCTGATGGATGGTTTTCATCTGCCGGAGACGGTGTTTGGGATTTCGCTTCCGCTGATCATTGGTATCCTTCTGGCCATTGTAGCTTCTCTGGTCATTCTGGGCGGTATCAAATCAATCGGGAATGTTACGGAGAAAAATTGTTCCCTTTATGGCGGGAATGTACATATTAGGGACCCTATTTATTCTAATCATGAACATCAAAGCAGTACCGGATGTGTTCGGCGCTATCTTTAAGAGTGCATTTGGCCTTCAGGCAGTGGCAGGAGCTACAGTGGGGCTTTTGATCAAAAATGCGGTAACCTTAGGCTTTAAGAGGGGATCTTTTTCCAATGAGGCGGGGCTTGGGTCCTCAGTTATGGTGAACTCTGCATCCAATGTAAAAGGAGCCTGTGGTTCAAGGAATGTGGGGGATCTTTGAGGTGTTTTTTGACACCATTATTGTGTGTACCCTGACGGCATTTGCTGTGCTCAGTTCTGGACTCATCAATCTGGAGACAGGGGAAGCTCTGACCGGAGCCACAGGCGCGTCCCTGGTGAGTGAGGCTTTGTCCAGGGGAATTGGAGAATACGCGGGCATCTTTGTAGCGATTGCCATTGTACTCTTTGCGTTCTCCACTGTTTTGGGTTGGTCCTTTTATGGGACAAAGGCCTGTGAGTATCTGTTCGGCACCAAGGCAACGCTTGTCTATAAGATGGCGTTTATCGTCTGCATTGTATTTGGAGCTACTATGAGCTTTGAACTGGCATGGAATATTGCGGACACGCTGAACGGTTTGATGGCAATTCCCAACCTGATCGGTGTGCTGGCGCTGTCAGGGACTGTGTTTGCGGTTACTAAAAACTATCTGGCCAGGAAGGTGAAAAGGACGGATACGAAATTGAAACCAATGCTGTCCGCATTTGAGGAGATACAAAGAGAGCAGGAGGGGGAGCTGGCCAGGGAGGAAGAGTAAGTTGCGTGTGGTCTGTGCTGGCTGGCTGCCCGGGGGAATAAAATAGCGGAAATTGTATTTTAATTTTGGAGAATATATGGTAAGATATTTATGTATATATCCGGTAAAGTGTCAGACAAATCCTTTAAGGAAAAGGAGGAATTGCGCATGGAAATGATTAAGGTACATTCAAAGCTGGACCCCAAAGTAGTGATGAAGATCATACAGGGCCATTTTGCAACGAGTCACCTCATATCAATTACTACATTGACCTGACAACGCTGAAGGCCAGACAGAACGAGGCGGAAGCGGCGGCAGCGCTGATGGCCAGAGATTATGAAGCAACTACGGTGATTGATACAATTGTGTGCATGGAGGGATGCGAAATCATCGGCGCCTACCTTGCACAGGAGCTCACAAAGGGGGGAGTCCTCTCTGTGAACCAGCATCAGACGATTTACATCATGACACCTGAGATCAATGTGAATGGACAGTTGATTTTCAGGGACAATATGCAGCCCATGATCAGAGGAAAGCATGTGCTGCTGCTTCTTGCCAATGTGACTACAGGACAGACGCTGAACCAGAGTCTGGAGTGTCTGCAGTATTACGGTGCGAATGTGGTTGGAATCTCTGCTATATTCAGCGCGATTACCTCTGCGAGGATGCTAAAGGTAAATTCTGTCTTTAATGAAAAGGATATTCCCGACTACAAGACTTTGACCCAAGAAATTGTCCGGTCTGCCAGCAGGGGAAAAAGATTGATGCCATTGTGAATGGATATGGGTATTCGGAGATTTAGCGAACAGAAGATTTTTCGTTGTTTTGAAAGATGAAATATGCTAAACTATAGGGAAGTGCCGCACAGGAGGGTGCCTGGTATTTCCCTTTCTGTATGCCTCAGTATGCAAAAGACAATAGTGGCAGGCTTTCCTTGCAACTTTGTATACAGGACAGGTGCAGGCGTGTTAGAACAGCAGATGAGGAGTGAAAATATGATCGCTATTATTGATTACGATGCCGGAAATTTGAGAAGTGTGGAAAAGGCGCTGGTTCATCTGGGGGAGGAACCGGTGATTTCTAGAGACAGGGATGTGATTTTGAGAGCGGACAAGGTGATTCTGCCCGGAGTTGGATCTTTTGGCGATGCCATGGGGAAGCTGAAAGAGTATGGAATGGATCAGGTGATCCGTCAGGTTGTGGAAAAGAAAACGCCCTTTCTTGGAATCTGTCTGGGACTGCAGTTATTATTTGAGCGCAGCGATGAGTGCCCTGAGTAGAAGGTCTGGGAATACTGGAAGGAGAAATCCTGCGCATTCCGGAGCATGAAGGATTCCACATATGGGGTGGAATTCATTGGAATTGAGAACAACGGGAGGCTTTTTTCAGGAAATTGAAGAAAAGCCCTATGTCTATTTTGTGCATTCATACTATTTAAAAGCGAAAGATCCGGAGATAGTGAAGGCATCGACCTGGTACAGTACGCAGATACATGCGTCTGTGGAGAAGGGAAATGTATTTGCGTGTCAGTTCCATCCCGAGAAGAGCAGTGATCTGGGACTTCAGATACTGAAGAATTTTGCTGCCATTGGGAAGGAGGAGTGTTAGATGCTCACTAAGAGAATTATTCCGTGTCTGGATGTACATAACGGAAGGGTTGTGAAAGGGGTAAATTTTGTAAATCTGCGGGATGCCGGAGATCCGGTGGAAATTGCGGCAGCATACGACAAGGCGGGAGCGGATGAACTGGTCTTTTGATATCACAGCATCTTCCGATGCAAGAGCCACTGTCGCGGACATGGTGCGCAAGGTGGCGGAGAAAGTCTTTATTCCATTCACAGTGGGAGGAGGAATCAGGACGGTGGAGGATTTCAGGGCTCTCTTACGGGAGGGAGCGGATAAGATTTCCATCAATTCCTCAGCCATCAACCGGCCGGAATTGATCAGTGAAGCAGCGGACAAGTTTGGCAGCCAGTGTGTCGTGGTAGCCATCGATGCCCGCAGACGGACGGATGGAAGTGGATGGAACATCTATAAAAACGGCGGACGGGTTGATATGCAGATGGATGCTGTAGAATGGGCAATGAAGGCTGAAAAGCTGGGTGCCGGAGAGATTCTTTTAACCAGCATGGACTGTGACGGGACAAAAGAGGGATACGATTTAGAATTGACCAGGACCATAGCGGAAAACGTATCCATACCTGTCATTGCTTCCGGTGGAGCAGGGAAGATGGAACATTTCTATGATGCCCTGACAGAGGGAAGAGCAGATGCAGTGTTAGCGGCATCTCTGTTTCATTACAAAGAGATGGAGATACGGGAGTTAAAAAATACCTGAATGAGAGAGGCGTTTTTGTGCGATATTAACATATTTGTCATTTTCGACCAGGTCATTTTTTTCAAAACTGACCAGGTCAGTTTCGAAATGACCTGGTCGAAACGGGAAACGAAAAGGAGGAAGATAAGATGCCGCCGATAAGCAACGATTGGCTGGAACCATTGAAGCCGGAGTTCAGTAAACCATACTATAAAAAGCTTTATGCCACAATAAATACAGAGTACCAGACGAAAAGAATATTCCCTGCGCCGGATGATATTTTTAATGCCTTTGCGTTTACTCCTTTGAAGGAGGTAAAGGCAGTGATTTTGGGCCAGGACCCTTACCATGGGGAGGGCCAGGCACACGGTCTGTGTTTTTCTGTAAAGCCGGATGTGGAGATTCCCCCTCGCTGGTGAATATTTATAAGGAGCTGCACGATGACTGCGGGTGTTATATACCCAACAACGGATATTTGACAAAGTGGGCCAAACAGGGGATTTTGATGCTGAATACAGTACTCACTGTGCGTGCGCATCAGGCCAACTCTCACAGGGGAATAGGCTGGGAGGAATTTACGGATGCAGCTATTCGTATTCTGAATGAGCAGGATCGTCCCATTGTTTTTATTTTATGGGGGAGACCCGCTCAGATGAAGCGGTCTATGTTGACAAACCCCAGACACATGATATTGGAGTCACCTCACCCAAGTCCTCTCTCGGCCAGCAGAGGATTTTTTTGGAAGTAGGCCTTTCAGCAGAGCAAATAAGTTTTTAAAGGCAAATGGGATAGAGCCAATTGATTGGCAGATTGAGAATATTTAAAATTACCCGGTCACTTTTGAAAAGTGACCGGGTATTTTTGAAAAGTGACCAGGTAATTTCGGAAATGACCCGGTCAAAATTGCATATTCTTCAATGCAGTGGAAAGCATCAGTTTAATTCGGTTCAGCTGGTTTACCTCACTGGCCCCTGGGTCATAGTCGATAGCTACAATATTGGAAAGCGGATACTGATGCCGTAGTTCTTTGATCACCCCTTTTCCAACCACATGGTTCGGCAGACAGCCAAAGGGCTGTGTGCATACAATGTTGTTGGTTCCGGAGTGGATCAGTTCCAACATTTCTGCGGTCAGGAACCAGCCCTCACCTGTTTGGTTTCCAAAGGGATACGATGGGCTCTGCGTATTTTGCCAGATCCTGGATGCGGGCGGGTGCTGTGAAGTGCTCGCTCTTTTCCAGTTCTCTTGCGGCTGCCCTTCGAAATTGTTCCAGTGCCTTGATGCCCGCGTTGGCGATCTGGGCGGAGGATTTCTTCATTCCTAGCTCTGATGCCTTGAAATTGCTGTTGTAGAAGCAGTAGAGAAGGAAGTCCATAAGATCCGGAACCACAGCCTCCGCTCCCTCAGATTCCAGCAGGTCTACCAGGTGGTTGTTTGCTGCTGGCAGGAATTTTACTAAAATTTCTCCCACAACACCTACCTTTGGCTTTTTCACATCTGTGATGGGAAGTTGGTCAAAGTCCCGGACTATCTCACGGCACATCTTTTTTAAACTGGCTGTAGGATGGGCGACGTCCTGCAATAAACTTCCTGCACCGCATCTCCCAGTTCTTGTGCAGCTTATTTGCAGATCCCTTCACCTTCTCATACGGGCGCATCCGGTAAACACAGCGCATAAACAGATCACCGAAAACCAAAGCATACATACCGCGCATGACCATGGAGTAGGAAAGCTTAAATCCTGGATTCTTCTCCAGACCGCTCAAGTTGATGGAGATAACCGGAACCTGCTCATAGCCAGCCTTCTGCAGAGCTCTTCTGATGAATCCGATATAGTTGCTGGCCCGGCAGCCACCTCCTGTCTGAGAAATCAATACCGCTGTCTTATCCAGGTCATACCTGCCGGACAAAAGAGCATCCATAATCTGACCAACCCAATAAGGGAGGGTAGCAGGCGTCATTGTTTACATACTTCAGTCCCATATCCACAGCGGACGGTTATCATTGTCCAGCACCTCCAGTCGGTAGCCGGATGCGTTGAAGGCAGCTTCCAGCAGGCAAAATGGATCGGCGACATCTGTGGGCAGAGGATCGTGTAATTCTTGCGCATCTCTTCTGTGAAACAACACGCTTCATATTGGCAGGGACAACGGTGCGCTTTATCTTCTTCTGTTCCCGCACGCGGATCGCGGAGATCAGGGAACGGATACGGATGCGCCGCAGCCCCAGGTTATTTACCTCATCGATTTTCAGACAAGTGTAAATTTTTCCTGAGTTCGATAAAATGTCATCGCTGACCGCATCGGTGGTAACGGCATCCAGACCACAGCCAAAAGAATTTAACTGAATCAGGTCCAAATTGTCCACGGTTTTCACATAGTTGGCAGCTGAGTAGAGCCTGTGTGATACATCCACTGGTCCATGACGATCAGTGGACTTTCAACTGGGGATAAAGGTGGGAGACTGTCCTCCGTGAGAACTGCTATCCCATAAGAATTAATAAGTTCAGGAATACCGTGGTTTACTTCAGGGTCAACATGGTAAGGGCGTCCCGCCAGCACAATTCCTCTGCGGTTGTTCTCCTTCATCCAGGCCAGAGTCTCTTCGCCCTTTCTGAAAACGGCCTGACGGCATTTCTCCAGCTCATCCCAGCCCTCTTTTACAGCAGCGTTCACTTCCTCCTGGGAATGTCATGGGAAAGACTTGATCAACGGCTGCGCAGGGTATCCACACTGGTAAATGACATGAAAGGATTTCTGAAAATCTATATTTTCCGTGCGCAGCTCTTCAACATTATTCTTGATGTTTTCCGAATAGGAGGTGACGATAGGGCAATTGTAGTGGTTGTTGTGAGTTCGGAAACTCGTTTCTCTCATAAGGAATGCAGGGATAAAAAATAAACTGCACGCCCTGTTTAATCAGCCAGGACACATGGCCATGTGCGAGCTTTGCAGGGTAGCATTCGGATTCACTTGGAATGGATTCAATACCCAGCTCATAAATCTTCCGGTTGGAGGGCGGTGAGAGGATTACCCGGTATTTCAGGGCAGTGAAGAACTTATACCAGAACGGATAGTTCTCATACATGTTCAGCACCCTGGGAATACCCACCTCACCCCGGACAGCTTCATCCGCCTCCAGGGGCTTGTAGGAAAAGAGCAGCTTGTTTTTATAATCAAACATATTGGGGATGTTTTCCTTGTTCTTCTCTTTACCAATTCCTCGCTCACAACGATTACCACTGATGAACTGGCGACCGCCGGTAAAAGCGGTTGATGGTGAGACGGCACTGGTTGGTACATCCCTTGCACTTTGCCATGGTAGTGGTGAACTGCAGTTTGTTGATCTTGTCAATGGAGAGCATGGTGGTTTTCCGTTCCGTCACTGTAGCGCTCCCTGGCAATCAGGGCCGCTCCGAAAGCACCCATGATGCCCGCAATGTCCGGACGGATGGCCTCACATCCCGCTATTTTTTTCAAAACTGCGGAGCACAGCGTCGTTGTAGAAGGTGCCGCCCTGCACCACAATATGCGTCCCCAGTTCCGCCGCATCGGAGACCTTGATTACTTTATAGAGGGCATTTTTGATCACAGAGTAAGCCAGACCGGCAGAGATGTCGGACACATCCGCACCCTCCTTCTGTGCCTGTTTTACCTTGGAGTTCATAAATACCGTACAACGTGTTCCAAGATCGATCGGATGTTTTGCATAAAGGGCAGCTTTTGCGAAATCCTGTACGCTGTAATTTAAGGACTGGGCAAAGGTCTCAATAAAGGAACCGCATCCGGAGGAACATGCCTCGTTCAGCTGTACGCTGTCTACGGTCTGATTACGGATCTTGATGCATTTCATATCCTGTCCGCCGATGTCCAGGATGCAGTCCACCTCAGGATCAAAAAAGGCAGCGGCATAATAGTGGGAGACGGTCTCAACCTCCCCTCGTCCAGCATCAGCGCAGCCTTGATCAGGGCCTCGCCGTAACCTGTGGAACAGGAGTAGACAATCTTGGCTGTGGCAGGCAGCAGTTCATAAATTTCCTTTATAGCCTGAATGGTAGTCTTTAAGGGACTGCCGTTATTGTTGCTGTAGAAAGAATACAAAAGAGAACCGTCCTCACCTACAAGGGCGGCCTTTGTGGTGGTAGAGCCTGCATCGATCCCCAGAAAGCAGTTGCCCTCGTAGGTTTCCAGATCAGCCGTCACCACATTGTACTGATTCTGGCGGTTGATGAAAGCGTCGTAGTCCTCCTGAGTTGGGAAAAAAGAGGCTCCATACGGGCCACCTCAAACTCCATTTTAATCTGAGACGAGCTTTTCAATCATGTCAGTCAGAGAGACCACCACCTCCTCATGGTAGTTCATCGCAGAACCGATGGCTGCAAACAGGTGGGAGTTCTCGGGGACAATAGCATGCTCCTCATCCAGCTTCAAAGTGCGGACAAAGGCTTCCTTGAGCTCTGAAAAAGTGAAAGGCCCGCCCAGAAACGCAACATGCCCCCGGATGGGTTTCCGCAGGCAAGTCCACTTATGGTCTGGTTCACCACCGCCTGGAAAATGGAAGCAGAGAGGTCCTCTTTGGTGGCCCCTCATTGATTAGCGGCTGGATATCAGATTTTGCAAATACGCCGCAGCGGGCTGCGATGGAGTAGAGCGACTGATAATTCTTCGCATACTCATTTAATCCGGTGGCATCCGTCTGTAAAAGAGAAGCCATCTGGTCAATAAAAGAACCGGTACCGCCAGCGCAGATACCGTTCATACGCTGTTCAACATTACCGCCTTCAAAATAGATGATTTTGGCATCTTCGCCGCCCAGTTCGATGGCGACATCCGTCTGGGGTGCATAGTCCTGGAGTGCTGTGGAGACAGCAATCACCTCCTGGACAAAGGGCACACCCAGGTGCTTGGCCAGAGTCAGACCGCCAGAGCCTGTGATCATGGGGGAGAGTGAGAGCTGACCTAACTGGCCATAGGCCTTTTTCAGTAGAGCCGCCAGGGTCTCCTGGATATTTGCATAGTGCCGTTCGTAGTCTGAAAACAAGAGTTTTTTATCAGGGGCCAAAAATAGCGATTTTCACTGTTGTGGACCCGATATCAATTCCAAGTGTATGTAGATTTGTATTTTTCATATGTGTTTACAGGAATATCCTGTATCCTCCTTACTATGTTGCTGATCCGTAGTATAGTCTGCCGCCAGTATTCACAGTCCGGGCTATCGCTCTGCTTGCTCATACCGGCCATCCCGTCCAATGTCTCAACAGCTGTCCAGCCAATGTACGGAAATTTATAATAATAAGTAAGCTTCTTTCGCGCATACATGATTCATTATATGACAAAAAACAAAAAATAGCAAATGGAAGCTATTGCAAAAATAAGCTGTTCCATATATACTTAGAGGGCAATGTGCACAAGGTATAGACAGGAAATGGAGAAATATGTATAAATTACTGAAAAAAGATGGAGATGCAAAACGAGGGGAATTTCATACCGTACATGGAGTGATCCAGACACCGGTATTCATGAATGTAGGAACTGCGGCTGCAATAAAGGGAGCGGTCTCCACAGAGGATTTAAAAGAGATCGGAACCCAGGTGGAACTATCAAACACCTACCATCTCCACGTCAGACCCGGAGATGAGGTAGTCAAAAAAAATGGGAGGACTCCACAAATTTATGGTGTGGGATCGTCCCATTCTCACGGATTCTGGCGGGTTCAGGTATTTTCCCTGTCAGGGCTGCGCAAAATAAAGGAGGAGGGCGTATACTTCAACTCCCATGTGGACGGAAGAAAGATTTTTATGGGACCGGAGCAGAGTATGCAGATCCAGTCCAATCTGGCTTCCACCATTGCGATGGCATTCGACGAGTGCCCGTCCAGTGTTGCTTCCAGAGAATATGTGCAGTCTTCCGTGGAGAGGACTACCAGGTGGCTGCACCGCTGTAAGGCCGAGATGCAGCGCCTGAACAGTCTGGAGGATACCATCAATCCAAGCCAGATGCTGTTTGGTATCAACCAGGGAGCTGTCTATGAGGACATCCGTATCGAAAACGCAAAGGAGATCGCGGCTCTGGATCTAGACGGATACGCGGTGGGCGGTTTGGCGGTAGGAGAATCCTATGAAGAGATGTATCGGATACTGGACGCCGTAGTTCCGCATCTGCCGGAGAACAAGCCTACCTATCTTATGGGCGTGGGAACGCCGGCGAATATCCTGGAGGCCGTAGAGAGAGGTGTAGACTTTTTCGACTGCGTGTATCCCAGCCGGAACGGACGTCACGGACATGTGTACACCAGCCGTGGAAAGTTAAACCTCTTCAATGCAAAATACGAGCTGGATGGATCTCCCATAGAGGAGGGTGCCAGTGCCCGGCATGCCGCCATTACAGCAGGGCCTACATCCGCCATCTGCTCAAGGCAAAAGAGATGCTGGGTATGCGTCTGTGTGTGCTGCACAATTTGTATTTTTACAATCATCTCATGGAAGAAATCCGGGGAGCCATTGATGCCGGAAAATTTCAAGAGTATAAGAGAGCGAAATTAGAAGGGCTGCATGCGGAGAATAAAAAATATTGAATTTTTTGGAAAAATGCTTGAAGAAAGACTGTAAATTGTGTATCATATAATTTACAGTGATTTTTGTAACTATTCAACAGATCTGCGCATTACTGCGCTGACCGTAAGAAAATGATTCAGGAGTGCAAAAATCCCATCACCGAAGGTGATTTTAAGCGGATTTCTGCATGTAACTGTGAAAGTACAGGACAGTTACGATATTTTACTGAAAGAAGTGTGAAGCACGAGGAGGAAGCAAGATGAACTTATTATCAGGGACAGCGGCAAGCGGCGGTATGGGAATTGGCCTCATTATCATGTACGTTGTTGTAATCGGTGGAGCAATGTACTTCCTGGCAATCAGACCCCAGAAGAAAGAGCAGAAAAGGCTCAACGCAATGCTGGCGGAAATGGAAGTTGGTGACAGTGTTGTAACCACCAGCGGTTTCTATGGAGTGGTCATTGATATTACAGATGATGATGTGATCGTAGAATTTGGAAGCAACAAGAATTGCAGGATTCCCATGAGGAAAGCGGCAATTGCGGAGATTGAAAAACCAGACGCAGAATAAGATTACACGAAAAATGCCGGGAAGTTCGGCATTTTTTCATAAATTAAGAAAAAAGACGGAAGAGGGAGTATAATATGAAAAGATATAAGATATGTACAGCAGTCTTAATACTGGCTGCGACAGCTGTACTTGGAGGATGCCGGGAAAATAACAGCGTGAAGCTTGACCCCAAAAACCCGGTGACCGTAAAGATATGGCATTATTATTCAGGGGACTGCAGCAGGCGTTTGAAAATCTGGTGGATGAGTTTAACTCCACGCAAGGAGAGGAACAGGGCATCGTTATTGAGCCGGAGAACCATGGTACGGTTAACGAGTTGGCGGACGAGCTGCTGGACTCAGCCAATGGGAAGGCCGGGCGGAGGAGCTTCCGAATCTGTTCATGGGTTATGCGGATACGGTCTATGCAATAGACCAGCTGGGACTGGTGGCAGAGCTGGACGGATATTTCACCCAGGAGGAGTTAGATGAGTATGTGCCGGAATTTATTGAGGAGGGAAAGATCGGTGACAGCGAAAAACTGAAGATCTTTCCAATGGCAAAATCCACGGAAATATTTATGATGAATAAGACAGACTGGGACGTGTTTGCAGAAGAAACAAAAGCCTCACTGGAGGATTTGTCCACCGTTGAGGGAGTTACTGAGGTTGCAAAGCAGTACTATGAGTGGTCAGGCGGCAAGGCATTCTTCGGGAGAGATGCAGTTGCGAACTATATGCTCATTGGGGCCAAACAGCTGGGAGTGGAGATTTTTAATGTAAAAACGGGACAGCTACTTTTCAGGTGGGAGAGAGACCATGAAAAAGCTGTGGGATAACTACTACATTCCCAGCATTTATGGATATTTCGGCGCTTATGGAAAGTTCCGGTCCGATGACACAAAGGTGGGAGATCTGTTAGCGTTCGTGGGGTCCTCCTCATCTGCCGGATATTTTCCCAAAGAAGTGTTTGTCAACGAGGATGAGAGCTATCCTATAGACGCAATTGTACTCCAGGCACCGGTGTTCGAGGGAGGAGAACCCTGCGCAGTGCAGCAGGGCGCAGGAATGGCAGTGCTCCAGTCAACCAGGGAACAGGAGTACGCAGCGGTTCAGTTTATGAAGTGGTTTACCCAGGAAGAGGAATACCTCCTTCTCTATCCTCTCAGGATATCTGCCGGTGAAGAAAGCGGCCCTTTCACGGGAAAAGCTGGAGGAGGCGCTTGCCAACACCAAGGAACCCATTGTGGAATCCATGCAGGAGGCGCTTAAGGTTGCTGCAGATACCTGCTCGGAGAAGACGCTTTACACAAACAAGGCGTTTCAGGGAGGAACCTCTGCGAGAAAGGTGCTGGAGAGCGCCATGACAGATAAAATCGCCAGTGATGTGGCATTGATTGAAGAGAAGATGGCAGAAGGCGTAAGCAGGGAAGAGGCAGCAAAGGGATTTGACACAGAAGAAAATTTTGACAATTGGATGCAGGACTTGAAAGAAAAGTTGGATGAAACTCAGAAGGAGTAGCACATATGCACGTCAAAAAGGGTTCTTTACAGCGGAGGATATTGTTTCCTCTGCTGTTCGTAATCATCCTGGAAGGAATTCTGATCTACATAGTGATCTTTGCCAGCGGTGCAATGAACAATCTTCGCGAGAATGCCTTTGACATTTTTCAAGAAAAAGCCGATGGAAGAAAAGAAACACTTGAAAACCAGATGGTGAATAAGTGGGGACACATCTACGAGGATGGTGAAGCCATGGAGGAGACCATTCAAAACCATCTGGATAAGAATCACCTTACTGTTGAGGAACTGTCCCGGAGTGAAAAGTACACAAAGGGAGGTGCTGGCGGATTTGGCAGACGACCTCTTTAATTTACTGCGCAAAAAAATACGGTGACAGGGGCCTTTGTCATCTTGGATGAGAACGGGCAGGATAAGAAAAATGGTGTCTATTTCAGAGACAGCAACCCTTATGCCTCTATGGAAAACAATTCAGACCTGATTGCGCTCAGAGGTCCCTCCTATGTGACAAAGGAGAAGGAAATCGCCCTGGCGAGCTACTGGCTGCCATCCTTCGAGACGGAGGAGAACAAGGAGGAGTGGGCGTTTTATTACAAGCCTTTTCACGCCGCAGAAGAGTATCCGCAGCTGGATACCTCTGATCTGGGATACTGGTGTCAGCCCTTTTTTTTGCCCGAGGATGAGTCCGGCAAAATTATTACCTATTCCATACCTCTTCGCATCGGCCAAGAGGTGGTGGGAGTCGCAGGTGTGGAAATCAGTGTCAATTATCTGAAAAAATATCTGCCGAACTCAGAACTGAATGCGGATGAGAGCGCCAGCTATGCCCTTTTGCTGGGGAATCCCACACAGAGGATATAGTGGATACTGACTACCGCCTGATTTTTGGGAGCGGTTCTCTTCGTGGCATATCACAGCTTGAGAACGTATCCTTGGAGAAAGAAGGGATCTGGATAAGAAACATTTTTATCTGGCAGGGGACACAGAGGACGAGGTGTACCTTTGGGCTGATCACCTTAAACTCTACAACCGCAACACACCCTTTGAACAGGAGCGCTGGCTCCTGTCCGGAATCATTCCGAAAAAACGTCTACTGCAGTTTTACTTTAGCTTTCAGAGGACCATTCTCTCTATTTTGATCGGAAATATTTTGATTGGGATTTTTGCGGCAATCCTGGTTGCCAAGGCGGTATCCCGTCCCATTACCTATCTGACCAAAAAACTGAAAAGCTCGGGCATAGGACAGACCATACATCTGGATGCAACAAATATCGAGGAAGTGGATGAGCTAACCAGCACCATTGAAAAGCTGAGCGCTGAGGTGACGGAAAATGCGTCCAAGATGGCAGCCATCATCAGGATGGCCGATGTGGGTATTGGTATCTGTGAGTTTACCGACTCCCAGCCGGATAAGGTGTACTGTGCCGGTGATTTCTGCTCCAGCCTGAATATCCGTGGCCAAAGGAGGAGGGAGAATATGTGCCCAGAGACCTCCTTGATGAGGCCAAGAGACGGCTGGAAAATTCCGTAGTGGAGCAGGATGGGGAAAAGGACAGCTATATACTGGAGGTGCCGGAGGCTGGTAAAAGAAAGTGGATAAGGGTGCAGGTGATACGAAAGAAGGACAGAATGATCGGTGTCACCACGGATATCACAAAGGATATGAATGAAAAGAAAAAGATCGAGTATGACAGGGACTACGACCTGCTGACTAATCTGTACAACAGGCGGGCATTTAATAATAAAATGCGGGAGCTTTTCCGGGAACCCAAGAGCTTGGAGGTTGGGGCAATGGTGATGCTGGACCTGGATAACCTGAAATATATTAATGACACCTATGGGCATGACTGCGGGGATGAATACATTCACATGGCGGCAAAAAGTACTGCGCCACTACAGGAGCAGCACATCCGTTGTGGCACGCCTCTCTGGGGATGAGTTTATGGCTTTCTTTTACGGTGAGAAGGAGAAGGATCAGATACGTGGGAAACTGGAGGATATGTTTGAGGAGTTTAAGAACACAAAGATCTCTCTGCCGGACGGCAGCAAGATGCCCATAAGGGCTTCCGCGGGAATCTCCTGGTACCCTGACGACGGCAGGGATTACCTGGAACTGGTGCGGTACGCTGACTTCGCCATGTATAAAGTGAAAAAAGACAAATAAGGGCCATCTGGTGGAGTTCAGCTTTGAGAGCTACAGCAAGGAGTCTTATCTGCTCCAGTGCAGAGAGGAAATGAATCTGATTCTGGATCAGGAGCTGGTGGAATATATGTTCCAGCCTATTGTGGATGCCAGGACAGGAGAGATCTTTGCCTATGAGGCTCTGATGCGGCCCAGCACAGAGAATATCAAGACGCCCATGGAGCTTTTGGCCTTGGCTCGCTCCCAGAGTAAGCTTCAGCAGGTGGAGCGTCTGACCATGTTTAAATCTATGGAAGCCTTCACCAAGACAAATCTTGTAAATAATGAGGCGAAAATCTTTATCAATTCGATTGCAAACCAGCATTTGACTCTGGAGGAGAGCAGAGAATTTGAAAAGAGTTACGGGAAATATATGAAGCGCGTGGTAATAGAATTTACCGAGGAGGAGCATGAGGAAAAGGACAGACTCAAAAAGAAACAGGAGATGATTGAGAATTGGGGAGCGCAGATTGCCCTGGATGACTTTGGGGAAGGCTACAGCAATGACAGCAGACTGCTTAAGCTGGAACCGGATTACGTGAAGATTGATTATTCTCTGATCACCAGGATACATCAGGACGCCAGGAAGAGAAGTCTGGTAAAAATATTCTACGGTTTACAAAACACCATGGAATCAAGGTGGTGGCGGAGGGTGGAGTGCCGTGAGGAATTGAGGGAACTGATCAGCCAGGGAGTGGATTATATCCAGGGATTTTACACTGGCAGGCCTTCTTACAGTCCTGGTGAGACAGCGGACGAAGTAAAAAAAGAAATAGAAAAATTTGCGAAAGATGTAAGGAAAACGGGATTATAGTTGAAATCCGCAAAAAAATGCATTATTATATTTTCTAAAGACTTTTGGAGCAGGCGCCGTTTTTGCGTTGTCTGCCCGACATAGGAAAGGACGAGGAGAATGGATTACAATATAGCAGTGATTCCGGGCGACGGAATCGGACCTGAGATTGTGAGAGAAGCTGTCAAGGTACTGGATGCAGCTGGAAAAAAATTTGGTTTTTCTTTAAATTATACGGAAGTGCTCCTGGGCGGAGCATCCATTGATGTACACGGTGTCCCTTAACAGATGAAGCCGTACGCTCAGCCAAGGAAAGTGACGCGGTGCTGATGGGCTCCATAGGAGGAGATGCGGCCACATCCCCTGGTATCAGCTGGAGCCGTCCCGGAGACCGGAGGCAGGTCTGCTGAAGATCCGCAAGGAGTTGAATCTCTTTGCAACTCTAAGGCCAGCCTATCTCTATGAGGAGCTGAAGGACGCGTGTCCTTTGAGGGACGAGATCATCAGGCTGGATTTGACATGATGATCATGCAGGAGCTGACAGGAGGTCTCTACTTCGGAGAAAGGCAGACCGTGAAGAAAACGGTGTCCGCAGGGCAAAAGATACCCTGGTCTACGATGAGACAGAGATTCGCAGGATTGCAAAGAGGGGATTTGACATTGCACGCAAGAAGAAGGCGTAAGGTCACCAGCGTGGATAAGGCGAATGTGCTGGATTCCTCCAGACTGTGGCGGTCAGTGGTGGAGGAGGTGGCAAGGGACTACCCGGATGTGGAGCTGGAACACATGCTGGTGGACAACTGTGCAATGCAGCTGGTGAGAAACCCGGGACAGTTTGATGTTATTCTCACTGAGAATATGTTCGGCGATATTCTTTCTGATGAGGCCAGCATGGTGACAGGATCCATCGGAATGCTTTCTTCTGCAAGCTTAAACGAGACAAAATTCGGCATGTACGAGCCGAGCCACGGTTCCGCACCGGATATTGCGGGCAAGGATCTGGCAAACCCGATCGCGACCGTTCTTTCCGCAGCAATGATGCTGCGCTACTCCCTGGATTTGGACGAGGCGGCGGATGCTGTGGAGGCGGCTGTGGAACAGGTATTAAAAGACGGTTACCGCACAGGGGACATCTGGTCAAAGGGCTGTGAAAAAGTCGGCACTGCCAGGATGGGTGACCTGATTGCGGGAGAGAATATAAGAAAGGTTGGATAGAACATGAAAAGTGACGCAGTAAAAAGGTATTCAGCAGGCACCGCACCGTTCCCTCTTTAATGCTCTGGGATTTACAAAGGAGGAGATGGAGCGCCCCATGGTGGGCATTGTCAGCTCCTACAATGAGATTGTCCCCGGACATATGAATCTGGACAAGATTGTAAATGCCGTTAAGCAGGGCGTTGCAATGGCGGGGAACCCCGGTTGTGTTCCCGGCCATCGCAGTCTGTGACGGTATCGCCATGGGGCACATGGGTATGAAATATTCCCTGGTGACCAGGGATCTGATTGCAGATTCCACGGAGGCTATGGCTATGGCCCACCAGTTTGACGCCCTTGTGATGGTGCCCAACTGCGATAAAAACGTGCCCGGGCTTTTGATGGCAGCCGCGCATCAATGTACCCACTGTGTTCGTCAGCGGCGGCCCTATGATGGCTGGACACGTACAGGGAAAAAAGACAAGTCTTTCCAGCATGTTTGAAGCCGTGGGCTCCTACACAGCGGGCAATCTTTCTGAGGAAGAGCTGGAAGAATATGAGTCCAAGACCTGTCCCACCTGCGGCTCCTGTTCCGGAATGTATACGGCAAACAGTATGAACTGCTTGACAGAGGTACTTGGAATGGGGCTGAAAGGAAATGGTACGATTCCGGCCGTTTACCCGAGCGTATCCGCCTGGCAAAACAGGCAGGTATGAAGGTGATGGAGATGTATGAGAAAAACATTCGCCCCAGGGATATCATGACAAAGGAAGCAATCCTCAATGCCCTGACAGTAGACATGGCACTTGGATGCTCCACAAACAGTATGCTTCACCTTCCGGCTATCGCTCATGAGATCGGAATGGACTTTGATATCAGCTTTGCAAATGAAATCAGTGCCAGGACACCGAACCTATGCCATTTGGCGCCGGCAGGCCCCACCTACATCGAGGATCTGAACGAGGCTGGCGGTGTCTATGCCGTGATGAATGAATTAAATAAAAAGGACTTCTCCACACAGACTGTATGACCGTTACCGGAAAGACTGTAGGAGAGAACATAAAGGATTGTGTGAACTTAAATCCCCAGGTAATCCGTCCCATTGACAATCCCTACAGTGAGACCGGAGGACTGGCAGTCCTGCAGGGAAACCTGGCGCCGGACGGAGGTGTGGTCAAGCGTTCCGCGGTGGTGCCTGAGATGATGGTGCATGAGGGACCGGCCAGAGTGTTTGACTGCGAGGAGGACGCCTGTGATGCGATCCTTACAGGAAAGATTGTGGCAGGGGGACGTGGTGGTGATCCGCTATGAGGGTCCGAAGGGCGGCCCGGGTATGCGGGAGATGTTGAATCCCACCTCCAGAAATCGCGGGCATGGGCCTGGGCTCCTCCGTGGCGCTTATCACGGACGGAAGATTCAGTGGCGCTTCCAGAGGCGCCTCCATAGGCCATGTTTCACCGGAGGCAGCAGTCGGCGGACCGATTGCACTCGTGGAAGAGGGAGATATCATTAAGATTAATATACCGGAAAACAAGCTGGAGATTGCAGTATCTGATGAGGAGATGGCAGCGAGAAAAGCAAAATGGCAGCCCAGAAAGCCAAAGGTTACCACAGGTTATCTGGCGCGTTACGCATCCATGGTGACATCGGGAAACAGGGGAGCGATCTTAGAAACACCGATAAAATGAAACAGGGGGAAAGCGTATGAAATTGACAGGTTCTGAAATTGTAATTGCATGTCTGAAAGAGCAGGGAGTGGACACTGTGTTCGGCTACCCGGGCGGTACCATATTAAACATATACGATGAGCTCTACAAACACAGCGGAGAAATCAATCACATCCTCACCTCCCACGAGCAGGGAGCTGCCCACGCGGCAGATGGATATGCAAGGGCTACGGGGAAGGTCGGTGTGTGTATGGCGACATCCGGTCCGGGAGCTACAAATCTTGTGACTGGAATCGCAACTGCTCATATGGATTCTGTTCCAATCGTGGCGATCACAGCCAACGTGGGGGTTCCCCTTCTGGGAAGAGACAGCTTCCAGGAGATCGACATTGCAGGCGTTACGATGCCCATCACAAAGCATAACTATATTGTAAAGGATGTAAATAAGCTGGCAGATACTATCCGCATGGCTTTCTATATCGCGAAACCGGCAGGCCGGGCCCTGTCCTGGTGGATATCACCAGGACGTGACCGCCAACAAAGCGGAATACACCCAAAGGAGCCCTACCCCATTGAGCGCAGCACAGACTATATTAAGGATGCGGATCTGGATCAGGCGATTGAACTGATCAACCACTCCAAAAAGCCCTTTGTCTTTGTGGGCGGTGGTGCAGTAATCTCCGATGCTTCCGGAGAACTGATGGAATTTGTGAAAAGGTGCATGCTCCGGTGGCGGACAGCCTTATGGGGAAGGGTGCCTTTGACGCAAACGACGACCTTTACTGTGGCATGCTGGGGAATGCACGGCACCAAGGCGTCAAATCTGGGTGTGACTAAGTGTGATCTTCTGATCACGGTGGGAGCCAGGTTCAGTGACCGTGTAACCGGAGATTCCAAGCGGTTTGCAAAAACGCCAAGATTATACAGATTGATGTGGACCCGGCTGAGATCAACAAAAATGTTGTTGTGGACTGCAGTATCCAGGGTGATGTGAAAGAGGTGTTAAAGCGTCTGAACACCAGGATTGAGGACCACAACCATGACCAGTGGCTTGAGGAAGTCAGGGGACTTGTGAAGAAATATCCTCTGAAATACAATGAAGAGGCCCTGACCGGCCCCTACATCGTGGAGGAAATCTACCGGATCACCAAAGGCGATGCCATTATCACCACTGAGGTGGGACAGCATCAGATGTGGGCAGCTCAGTTCTACAAATACAAAAAGCCACATACCTTTATTACATCCGGAGGTCTGGGGACCATGGGGTATGGTCTGGGAGCCAGTCTGGGAGCCAAGGTGGGATGTCCGGATAAGACCGTCATCAACATCGCAGGAGACGGCTGTTTCCGTATGAACATGAACGAGATTGCCACAGCGGCCCGCTACAATATCCCCATTGTCCAGGTGGTGATCAATAACCATGTGCTGGGAATGGTGCGCCAATGGCAGACTCTTTTCTATGAAAAACGCTACTCCAATACCGTGTTAAGCGATGCGGTGGACTTTGTGAAGCTGGCAGAAGCCATGGGCGCGGAGGGCATCCTGGTTACCAAAAAAGAGGAGGTGGCCCCAGCCTTAGAGCGTGCCATCAGGCTTGGAAGACCAGTGGTGATTGAGTGCCAGATCGACTGTGATGACAAAGTATTCCCTATGGTACCTGCAGGAGCGCCCATAGAGGAAGTGTTTGACCAGGACGATTTATAAAATACGTAACTGTTCAGTACCTTCACAGTTACATACAAAAATCCATTTAGAATCACCTTTGGTGATGGGATTTTTGCACTCCTGAATCATTTTCTTACGGTCAGAGCAGTAAATGCGCAGACCTGCTGAATAGTTACAAATATACTATTGACGAAATTTTAACAAAGAGATAAAATAGGTTTTATTGAGTCAGTTTAGACTGATAAAGCAAGAAAGCATAAACAGAATAAAAAGTCTTTTTTTAAAATGAGGAGGAAACGAAAAGTGAGCAGAGTGTACAATTTGTCAGCAGGTCCGGCAGTGCTGCCGGAAGAGGTCTTAAAGGAAGCAGCAGCAGAGATGATGGACTATCAGGGGTCGGGATGTCCGTTATGGAAATGAGTCACCGATCTCAGGTTTTCGACAAGATTATCAAAGAGGCAGAGCAGGATCTGAGAGATCTGATGAACATACCTGACAATTATAAGGTACTTTTCCTTCAGGGCGGAGCTTCACAGCAGTTTGCGATGATCCCGATGAACCTGATGAAAAACAAGGTGGCGGATTACATAGTGACAGGCCAGTGGGCAAAGAAGGCATTCCAGGAGGCGCAGAAATACGGAAAGGCAAACAAGATTGCCACGTCAGAGGATAAGACCTTCTCCTACATACCGGATTGCTCAAACCTTTCCATCAGTGAGGATGCGGACTATGTCTATATCTGTGAAAACAACACTATCTACGGCACAAAGTTTAAGGCGCTTCCAAACACTAAAGGGAAGACTTTGGTAGCTGATGTTTCCTCCTGCTTCTTGTCAGAGCCCGTGGATGTGACAAAATACGGCATCATTTTCGGAGGAGTTCAGAAGAACATCGGACCCGCAGGGATGGTGATCGTGATCATCAGGGAAGATCTGATTACAGAGGATGTGCTCGACGGGACACCCACCATGCTGCAGTATAAAACCCATGCGGACGCAGAGTCCCTGTATAACACGCCGAACTGCTACTGCATCTACATGTGCGGCAAAGTGTTCAAATGGCTGAAGAAAATGGGCGGCCTTCAGGCAATGAAGGAGCACAATGAGAAGAAGGCAGCCATCCTGTATGATTTCCTGGATCAGAGCAAGCTCTTTAAAGGAACCGTTGTATCGGAAGACCGTTCTCTGATGAACGTTCCCTTTGTGACAGGGGATGAGCAGTTGGATGCCAAGTTTGTAAAAGAGGCCAAGGCAGCAGGTTTTGAGAATCTCAAGGGCCATCGCAGTGTGGGCGGAATGAGAGCCAGCATTTACAATGCAATGCCCATAGAAGGTGTGGAAAAGCTGGTAGAGTTTATGAGAAAATTTGAAGAGGAGAATCTGTAAAATGTTAAAGTATACATGCTTAAATCCCATAGCACCGGTTGGACTGGAGCTGTTTGAGGAAGGTTATGAGAAAGTGGACAGCATTCAGGAGGCGGACGCGGTTCTGGTGCGCAGCGCATCTATGCATGATCTGGAGCTTCCGGAAAATCTGGAGGCTGTGGCAAGAGCCGGGGCCGGTGTTAACAATATCCCCTGGAAAAAAGTGTGCGGAGAAGGGAATCGTAGTGTTCAATACACCGGGAGCCAATGCAAATGGTGTCAAAGAGCTTGTACTTGCCGGTATGCTGCTGGCATCCCGTGATATCATCGGCGGTGTGAACTGGGTTCAGGGCGAGCGCCAGAATGAAGAGGTTGCAAAGGCTGCTGAGAAAGAGAAGAAAAATTTTGCAGGCTGCGAGATCAAGGGAAAGAAGTTGGGAATCATTGGCCTTGGAGCAATCGGTGTACAGGTGGCAAACGCAGCGACCCATCTGGGTATGGAAGTATATGGATACGATCCCTATATTTCTGTGGATGCGGCGTGGAATTTGTCCAGAAGCATTAAGCACATCAAGGATGTGAAGGACATTTACAATGAGTGTGATTATATCACAATCCATGTTCCTCTTTTAGATGAGACCCGTAAAATGATCAATGCGGAGGCAATCTCCCTGATGAAGGAGGGGGTTGTTGTCTTAAACTTCGCAAGAGATCTGCTGGTAGATGAAAAAGATATGGTGGAAGCCTTAAAGAACGGAAGGGTGAAGAAATATGTGACAGATTTCCCCAACCCCACCACAGCGGGGGGAGAGAAACTGCATTGTCATTCCTCATCTGGGCGCTTCCACAGAGGAATCTGAGGACAACTGCGCGAAGATGGCGGTTCAGGAACTGATCGATTATCTGAAAAACGGAAATATCAAAAATTCTGTGAATTATCCCAGCTGTGACATGGGCGAGTGCAGCCACGTGTGCCGTGTGGCTATCAATCACAGGAACGTAAAGAACATGATCAGTCAGTTTGCCGCAATTTTCGGCGAGGCAGACATCAACATTGCGAATATGGTAAACAAGAGCAAGGGTGACTATGCCTACTCCCTTCTGGATCTGGAAACTCCGGCTACAGAGGAAGTAATCCAAAAGGTCAAAAATTTGGAAGGCGTACTGAAGGTTCGTGTGATTAAATAATAGTCGGACAGCCGCAAAATTTATTTTTGCGGCTTTTTTTTCCGTTTCATTGATGCCGATTTAGGGCATAGTGTGAAAGAGCACCAGAACGGAGGGATGTACAGATGTTGGCAAAGTGGAAGAAGAAACGCAGACGGCTGGATTACTTCAAGAAAATCATCCGGTCTGTTAAAAAAACAAGAATAAATATAAGAGAATAGGAGATAAGATATGGCAGAAATCAGAGCATTTGCTGGAATCCGTCCGAGGGAAGAACTTGCGCAGCGCATTGCAGCGCTCCCCATGACGTCTACAACCGCCAGGAGGCCAAGGAAGAGGTAGCCAGGGAGCCTATGAGCTTCCTGCGCATTGACCGGGCGGAGACACAGTTGGAGGACGGCACAGATCCCTACGCCCCCGCGGTTTACCAGAAGGCCCATGACCTTCTGTGGGAGATGGTGGAAAATGGAGAGTTTGTCCGGGAGGAGAAACCCTGCTACTATCTCTATGAGTTGACCATGGATGGAAGAAGCCAGACCGGGCTGGTTGCCTGCGCATCCATTGACGATTACAAAAACAATTTGATTAAGAAACACGAGAACACTAGGGCGGACAAGGAGCAGGACCGTATCTGTCATGTGGACGCCTGTGATGCCCAGACCGGCCCGATTTTTCTGGCCTACCGGAGAAATCCGGATATGGATCAGCTGGTGGGAGAGATCAAAGAGAGACAGCCCCTGTTTTCTTTTACATCAGAGGACGAGGTTACCCACCGGGGATGGCGTATTGACCGGGAGAGTGAGATTTCCAGGATTGGGGAAATCTTCGGCGCAATAGGGGAGATATACATAGCGGACGGCCACCACAGGGCAGCCTCCGCGGTGGCAGTTGGGGAAAAAGAGGCGCAGAGCGTATCCGGGATACAGCAAAAGAGAAGAGTTCAACTATTTCCTCTCCGTCCTTTTTCCAGGGGAGGAGCTCTATATCATGGACTACAACCGGGTGGTCAGGGATTTAAATGGCCTTTCGGGGAAGACTTTCTGGAGAAAGTGGCGGAGAAATTTGAAGTGAAAGAGATTTTGACAGCTACATCGCCGCAGAAAAAGGCTGCATCAGCATGTACCTGGAAGATCAGTGGTACAGCCTGAAGGTAAAGCCCCGGTACTGCAATACCGATCCTGTTGAAGGGCTGGATGTCTCCATTCTCCAGAGAGAGCTGCTGTCTCCTGTTTTGGGAATCAGAGATCCCAAGACCGATGCCAGGATTGATTTTGTGGGCGGAATCAGAGGATTGCAGGAGCTGGAGAGAAGAGTGCAGACAGACTGCGCCGTAGCCTTTGCCATGTACCCCACATCCATTGAGGAACTGTTTGCAGTGGCGGATGCGGGACTTTTGATGCCCCCAAATCCACATGGTTTGAGCCTAAGCTGGGGAGCGGTTTATTTATCCATAGTTTGGAATAAATAGTAGCAGGATTTACTTTTCACCTTTTTTACTTCTGTGATAAAATAAAGCTGTGAAACATAAGAAACAGGAGGGTACGCTTATGGATGAAAAATTGTATGAAATGATGGACTGGGCCGCAATCGAGGCAGTCGTATATTCAGAAGAGGACAATCCCCATGCACTGATGGGACCCCATGTAACGGAGGAAGGTATCCTGATACAGACCTTTATACCAACAGCGGTGAAAGTGTCCGTAAAGGTGGAAGGTGTCAAGAGAGAGTACCCCATGGAGCTGGAGGATGAAGAGGATTCTTTGCAGTCCTGATCCCGAGAAAGACGATTCCGGGCTATACCTACAAAGTGGAATTCGACAATGGCCAGGTAAAGGAGTACGCTGATCCCTACGCCTATCAGCCCCAAATCACAGAGAAAGAGACCAAGAAATTCAACGCAGGGATCTGCTACGATATCTATGAGAAGCTGGGAGCGCATCCCATGACAATAAATGGCGTGGACGGTGTCTACTTTGCCGTGGGCTCCAAACGCAGTGCGTGTGAGTCTGGTAGGGGACTTTGTGCTCTGGGACGGCAGAAGGCTTCCCATGAGAAGACTGTGGGATTCTGGAATCTTTGAGCTCTTTTGTCCCCGGACTGAAAGCAAGTATGCTGTATAAATATGAAGTCAAGGCAAAGGGAGGACTGACCTTCCTGAAAGCAGACCCCTACGCAAATGCCGCTGAGCTGCGTCCGGGAAACGCGTCTGTGATCGCGGACCTTAGGACGTTTAAGTGGACGGACAGCGCTTACATGCAGTCCAGGAAGAAAAAGAGCTTTAAAAAAGAGCCGGTATTTATCTATGAAATGCACCTGGGTTCCTGGAAAAACCTGCGGAGGAAGCCAGCTCCTTTTACAACTACCGGGAGCTTGCGCCAATGGTGGCTGACTATGTCAAAGAGATGGGATATACACATGTGGAACTGATGCCGGTGATGGAACACCGTTTGATGCCTCCTGGGGCTATCAGGTGACCGGGTATTACGCGCCTACCAGCAGATACGGAAGCCCGGAAGATTTCATGTATTTTATGGATTACCTGCACGGACAGGGGATTGGCGTTATCCTTGACTGGGTTCCGGCACATTTTCCGAGAGATACCTTTGGTCTTTCGACCTTTGACGGCACCTGCCTGTATGAGCACCTGGATCCGCGTCAGGGTTCCCATCCCCACTGGGGAACTTTAATTTATAATTACGGCAGGCCGGAGGTATGCAACTTCCTGATCTCAAACGCTCTGTTCTGGGCGGACAAGTACCATGCGGACGGAATCAGGATGGACGCAGTAGCTTCCATGTTGTATCTGGACTATGGAAAGAACGATGGAGAATGGGTGGCAAATATCTATGGCGGCAATGAAAATCTAGAGGCCATAGAATTTTTGAAGCACCTCAATTCCGTATATAAGAAGAAGTTCCCGGGTTCCATGCTGATCGCGGAGGAATCTACCGCCTGGCCTAAGATTACTTCTCCTGTTGAGGAGGAAGGGCTGGGGTTTGATTACAAATGGAACATGGGATGGATGAATGACTTTATAGATTATATGTCCAAAGATCCCATCTTCCGTTCCGGTGCCATGGAGAGCTGACCTTCAGTATGGTTTACGCCTACAGCGAGGACTTTATTCTGACTCTCTCCCATGACGAGGTGGTACACGGCAAGGCCTCTATGATCGGGAAAATGCCCGGTGAGCGTCCCCAGCAGTTTGCAAACCTGAGGGCTGCATACGGCTATATGATGGTACATCCAGGCAAAAAACTGCTCTTTATGGGACAGGAATTTGCTCAGTACTCTGAGTGGTCTGAGGAAAGGTCGCTGGACTGGGAGCTGTTACAGCACCAGGAGCATGAGCAGATGCAAAACTATATCAAATCCCTAAATGCCTTTTTACAGGGAGCATCCAGCGCTCTACCAGCTGGACTACAATCCAGATGGATTTGAGTGGATCAACGCCATATCAGCCAATGAGAATATGCTCGTCTTTACCAGAAATACCAGGAAGAAGGAAGAGATGCTGCTGATTGTCTGCAATTTTTCCCCCTGGTATACGAAAATCATAAGATCGGCGTCCCCTATCCAGGCAAATACAAGGAGATCTTCAACAGCGACCGGAAGGAGTTCGGAGGCAGCGGGTGGTAAATGCCAGGCTGAAACAGTCCAAGAAGGACGAGTGTGACGACAGAGAAAATTCCATTACCATCAAGGTGCCGCCCATGGCAGTCTCAATTTTCTCTTACACCAAGTCTGCTCCCAAGGCATCCACTAACAAGAAGGCTAAGGAGACAGCGGAAAAGACAGCTCCGGTCAAAAAGAAGGCAGCGAAGAAGGATCTGAAGAAGGAGCTGGAGGAAAATACGTGAAGGCACGTAATATGAGGTAATATGGATACATCAATAGTGGAAGAAACCCTGCAGCAGCAGGCTGCAGAGGTAAATCAATTTGTAAAATACTTTCAGGATAAGCTTCCGTCCATCTTAGACTTCGGAGTGCGCCTTCTGATTGCACTGGTTATCCTTTTTATCGGAAGTAAAATTATTAAATTTCTGTTAAAGCTGGTGAAACGGTCGTTTGTGCGGGCAGGGCTGGAGGAAGGCTCCATACATTTTATGAACTCTCTGGTGAAAGCCCTGCTCTATGTGATTCTGGTTTCCAGCATCGCAACTACCTATCTGGGAGTAAAGGAAGCATCCATAGCAGCCCTGTTGGGTTCCATGGGTGTGGGAATTGTACTGGCTTTAAAAGAGTCCTTGTCAAATCTCGCCGGAGGATTTATACTTTTGATTATGAAGCCTTTTGTCCTGGGGGATTACATTAAAGAGGATGAGCACGGAAACGAGGGGACAGTGGCCAGGATCGACCTTTTCTACACCATCCTTTTGACGCCAGACAACCGGACGGTGAGTGTTCCCAACGGAATCCTGTCCAACACAAGTCTCACCAATATTTCAAGGCAGGATAAAAGACAGCTCGGGAGGTTGTGGGTATCTCCTACACGTCGGATATGAAGGAGGCCAAGGATATTCTGGAGCAGATTTTGCTGGAGGACGAGGGCATCATAAAGACAGAGTCCATAGAGGTCTTTGTGGACAATCTGTCAGAGAGCTCGGTGGATATGGGCTGGCGTGGCTGGGTAAAGCCTGACGACTACTGGCCCACCAGATGGCGTATTACGGAGAAAATAAAACGAGAATTCGATAAAGCAGGCATAGAGATTCCATTCCGGCAGTTGGATATTTCTGTGAAGCAGGTGAAGGAGGAATAATTAATAGACATGGAGCCGCACAAGCATACGCATGTGAGAGAGGATGGCAGTGTGTTTGAGCACACCCATATACATGATCACGACAATGAGGACCGTCCACATTCCCACGTGCATACCCATACGCACGAAAATACGAAAGCTGTATTGAACAGGCTTTCCAGGGCGATCGGGCATTTGGAATCCATCAAGAAGATGGTGGAAAACGGAAGGGACTGCAGCGAGGTGCTGATACAGCTCTCGGCAGTAAAGGCAGCCATAAACAATACAGGCAAGGTGATTCTGCACGACCATATACAGCATTGCCTGGTGGATGCAGTGGAGACGGGAGACACAGAGGCCATAGAAGAGTTGAATAAGGCCATCGACAGATTTATAAAATAAGATAGGAATTATGGAAAATGGGAAAAAGACAAGTAGATAAAAAAGTGCAGCATTCAAAAAAATACAGGAGGAGGAGAACTTTTTATTGTCGAGGTGTTTCTGCTCGTTCTGGTATGCGGAGGGGCCTTTGTCTATGTGCAGCTGGACAAAAAGCTGAACAGTATACAGATCCAACAGCTTGACAGCAGCAAGGTAACCATCAATCAGGCTGCTGAGACGGATGAAGTGATTAAAGGGTACACAAATATTGCGCTGTTCGGAGTGGATTCCCGGGAGGGGAACATTGATCAGACAAACACGGATACTATTATTATAGCAAGCATCAACAATGATACAAAGGTGGTAAGACTGGTCTCTGTTTACAGAGATACATATTTGGATATCGGTCATGACCGATACGCAAAGGCCAATGCGGCCTATGCAAACGGTGGAGCAGAGAGAGCCATCACCATGCTGAACACCAATCTGGATCTGGATATCAAAAGCTTTGTGACAGTAGATTTCAATGCTCTGGTGGACATCATTGATCTGCTGGGAGGGATTGAGATCACCGTTACGGAGGAGGAATGTGTTCACCTGAACAACTACTGTGTGGAGACTTCAAAGGTAACGGGAAAAGAATACGAGAACCTTCCGGGCGAGGGCACGTATCTGGTAAACGGTGTGCAGGGAGTCTCCTATGCGCGTATCCGCTTTACAGCCGGCAATGACTTCAAGAGGACAGCGCGTCAGAGAGAGGTGGTTGCAAAGATTGTTGATAAGGCAAAGAAGGCAGATATCGGTACACTCAATGAGATCATGGATAAGGTATTCCCTATGATCAAAACCAATCTCAGCAAATCAGAAATTCTCTCCATGGGAATGAATATGCTGTCCTATGAGCTGGGTGAGACCACAGGTTTCCCGTTCACCCATTCAACAAACGGGGATGACGAGATTCCGGTAACCCTGGAGACAAACGTAGATCAGCTGCACACCTTCCTGTTTGACAATGAAGACTATGAGCCCTCTTCAGATGTAAAGGAGAGAAGCGATTACATCATTGAGAAGACAGGATTTACGGAGGACAGCGCCGCCAGCTCAGAGAACTATCAGGGGAACCGGAGAAGAACTGGCCTCTAACGGAAAAGAGAATTCCACAGAGGAGGAGAGCGAGACGGAGGAGACACAGACTTCCGGGTATGGGGATTAAGCATACTGTGTAACAGTTCAGGTGGGGGAGGTCTGTTACTTGTGTTACCAGCCGGACGTCACCCTGGCGTTGGCAGCTCTCACGCAAACACGTGCAACGCTCTGGGGAACTAACCGTTACTGCAACTAAGGACGCTCAGGAAAGCCTTCGCGTCCAAGTTTCCGTAAACGGTCATTTCCCCGCCGCTAAAAAAACGCACGTAAATTGTTTGCTTAGAGAGCTGCCAACGCCCGGGTGACTGTGTTCTAGAACCGAGAACTTCCCTCAATCTTGTTTGAAAATCGCCTGAGAGCACCACCTCCCGCCTATGGGAAACAGCTTCCTCCGGCGCAGGGCTATGCTTCGGGGACAATTGGCGAGCGTTTTAATGTAGATGAAATCCTCTGCCTACGGAAACTTAGTCGTGAGGGCTTTCCCGAACGACTTAGTTGTAGTTGGCAGATAGTTCATCGGAATGTTGCACGCGTCCCCGAAGCATAGCCCTGCGCCGGTGGAAGCGTCCTCTTATCAGCCCGTCTGAACGATTACCATACTTGTACAGAATGTGAAAAATACTAAAAAAGTACTTGCAAAATTCTCCAAAAGTATATATAATAATCTAGGTCAGCGGTCATAAGTGGCCGCCAGATAAGCTGGAATAGCTCAGTCGGTAGAGCACTTCACTCGTAATGAAGGGGTCGTGAGTTCGAGTCTCTTTTTCCAGCTTTGACAGAGAAGGAAAGAGTAGATGAGTATGTTCTTAGTAATATATTTATCTACTCTTTTGTTTTAATTATTAGAAAACGTTACTGTTCACACGTTCACAGTAACATGCATAAATCCATGCAAAATCGCCTTCGGCGATGGGATTTATGCACCCTTGAATCATTTTTTCACGGTCTGAGCAGTAAATGCTCAGACTTGAGTGAACAGTAATTAGAAAAAAGCTTGAGGAGGACAAAACTATGGAAATAGACGAGATTTTCAGCAGAATCCACAGTGGAAAGCTCTATTTCTGCAATGACGATGATCTGATGAGGCAGCAGATTGCATATTTGGATAAGGTGTATGACTTCAATCATTTAAAGCCCAGTCAGAGTAGGGAAAAATGGAATTGCTGCGGGAAATGTTTGCAGAGATTGGTGAGGGGTGTTACATCGAAACTCCTTTTTTACGCCAACTGGGGCGGCAAAACGTGCATTTCGGCAGTCATATTTATGCCAATTACAACCTGGTCCTGGTGGATGACTGTGAAATTTTTGTGGATGACCATGTGATGATCGGGCCCAATGTGGTGCTGTGTACTGCAACACACCCAGTGGAGCCGAATCTGCGCAGAAAGCAGGCCCAGTATAATCTCCCTGTCCATATTCACGAGAATGCCTGGATTGGGGCCAACTGTGTGATTATGCCGGGGGTGTCAATTGGGAGAATACAGTAATTGGGGCCGGAAGCGTGGTGACCAGGGATATCCCTTCCAATGTGGTTGCATACGGGGAATCCTTGCCGAGTGATGAGGGAGATCACTGAGAAGGATAATAAGTATTATTATAGAGATCGTGAAATTGATATTGAGTAAAGAATGCCCCGCCTTGTCTGCTTTGGACAGTGCAGGGTTATTTTACGCTTAAATATACGGGAGAAGCGGTGTATGAGCCCTCCCAATGCGGGTATACTACTCATATGAGGAGGCTACGAATATGCAGATACTTTTTCGGAACAAAAATTACGATGAGCTGTTCTTCAGAGAATTTTTGGAGAAGGGTCCCTATCATGACCTGGAGTTTACCTTTATTGAGCCAAATCTCACAAGGGGAGACAGCTATGCTGGCGGACGGTTACGACGCGGTCTGCGCTTTCGTGAATATGGAGCTGGGCACACAGACAATCCGGCTCCTGAGCAAATGTGGTGTGAGACTGATACTTATGCGCTGTGCAGGCTACAATAACGTGGATCTGGACACGGCAAAGGAGTGCGGTATCACAGTGATGCATGTACCCAGCTATTCCCCGGAAGCTGTTGCGGAGCATGCCATGGCACTGGTACTCACTGCAAACAGACACATGGACAAGGCATATATAAAAGGACGTGAGAATGATTTCAGCCTAAGTGGACTGATGGGGGTGAACCTTTACGGAAAGACGGCGGGAATTGTAGGAACAGGAAAAATCGGAGCAGCCATGGCGCGCATCTGCCAGGGCTTTGGAATGAGAGTGATCGGATATGATTTATACCCCAATAAGGATTTGGATTTTGTGGAATATGTGGACTTTGAACATTTACTTGCAGAATCGGACTTGATCTCCCTGCACTGTCCGCTGCTAAAGACCAGCTACCACATGATTAATACAGAGACTATTCAAAAGATGAAGGACGGAGTAATGCTTGTAAACACCTCCAGAGGAGGACTGATTAAGACAAATGACTTGGTTCAGGGAATCCGGGACGGAAAGTTTTTTGCCGTGGGCCTGGATGTGTATGAGGAGGAGGAGAATGGAAGTGTGTATGAGGATAAATGGAACGGATTCTGGGGCACTCTACCATGGCCAGGCTTCTCTCCTTTCCGAATGTGATGGTGACGTCACACCAGGGATTCTTCACGAAAGAAGCACTGGAGGCCATCAGCGAGACCACTCTTGACAATGCACTGGCCTTTGTGGAGGGTAGGGAAAACGGGAACGAGCTGTAGAAGCTCTGCTATGGATTATTCTTTTATAGATAACAGGTTATTGATTTCGGAGATCTCTGATTTCAAATAACCTGTCTTTTTTTTTTCGCGGGTCATGGTTTCGGCGTATGAATCAGCCTTTCCCTGTTGTCCATTGTCAGAATACATCTTGTAATACATCGCAGCCTCATAGTAGCGGGACAGGGCATAGTATTCTTTCAATGTATCCGAAGCCTCTGCGCCGGAAACCTCATTGCTTACCGTCTTGCGCAGCATTTCACTGTAGTTTTGGTCCTGTAAATCCCAGGCAAAGCTCTGCTCATCGTATGAAATAACGTCACGAAACTCGTCCATAAGCGAATGAATTCCGCTGAAGAGAAAGAGCAGAAGGCTCAAAGACAAAAAGCACAATCAAAATATCAGAAAGCTTCACTTTCTTGCATCTCATGGATGTTCATCCTCCTTTTCAGCAGTGTTTGTATTCCGTTTTCTGACAGGAAGGCAGCTGTTGCAGATCCTTCTGGGTAAAACTGCAGTTAGTCTTAAGCATAAGATTGATTCGGTCTGTCATATCCTTCACAGCCAGTCTATGATTTTCCTTATAGTCCCCGGTGTCCTCTTTCATAAAGTAGTCTGAAGAAACGATCTCGAAGTAAAGAGCAAGGTTGGAGGCCAGGCTTTTTAGAGACCAGGTATCAGAACTGTCTAAATGAGTGATATTACCAATATAGTACATCACACTGCTGTAGCTTTGCGCAGCATTGGATATATCCTGATAGACTTTTAACTCTTTTCTAAGATAGAGATTATTTTGATTATAAAAGGCGGAAAGCTCCGGATAACGAGCCTCCTCGATATAGGCATCCATTGTCTGCACATAGGAAGGCAGGTTCCTGCCCAGGGAGGCAGACGTAACCGCCCGGTAGATATCCCAGGAACGGCTGTTTAATATGATTGCAGCTATATTTAATAGAATTAGAATAGCAATAATCGTTGTCTTGACGCTCAGATGGGCAAAGCGCTTACTGGTAGTATAGACATCTTGTTTTGTTTTTTTCAAATTCCGCCTGATAATGGTGCAGGTTTTCCTGGTGTCTGCATCCTTCTGGGTTTGGGGTCCCGCAATACGGACATTTTTTCATCCTCCAGGCTTAGGTTAGCGCCGCAAAAGGACATTTCATGGCGTGTATTCCTCCTCATAATATTCTATTAACGCTTCCTTTGACATGTGGTATACTTGGGAAAGCAGGTTTTCACCCTCTTTGCGATAGCCTTCCACCAATTTTTGTTCCTTTTGTGTCATTCTTTCAAATGAATCCAGATAAAGAGGGCATACAGAGAAAAGAGAACATCCTCTTTCTTTTTGATTCCGGTAATCATGAATGATGGAATAGTCCAGGTAAGCCCAAAGAAAGGATGCATGTTTCCAACGGGACAAAGAATATTCTGAAGCCTCCGGGTTGTCTATAAATTCAAGAATAGAATCGTAATCACCGGATGCATACCAGGCATCCAGCTTTGGAAATGTGGCCCGCTCCCAGGCAAGCTGGGAGGCTTCTTTTCGAAGCTTGCCGGACATCCTGAAAACGGGTGAAGGCATAGACTGCCATAACCAGAAGGAGGGTAATGAACAGGGCGATACCGATCCGTTTGATGGTACGCCGGGTTTCCTTTTTAAAGGTATCTTCAAGACATCTGCAGGCACCTCCTCAAGGTCCTCCAAATCTTTTTGGATACTCTGTAATTTTTTTCCTGTATTTCTTTTGTGCGCCGGGAATGTTAAGCGTGCCGCAGAAGGGACAGCAGGTCACGCTTTCATCTAACGGGGCGCCGCAGTTGGGGCATTTCATAGCTAAATCCTCCTCAGAAGCAGCCTTTTAAACAATTACTATAAGAATACAATAAAATACTTGACTGTAAAGTAAGTTTATACTGTTTAATAACAGGGAAAGGAGGGATAGTTACGGTTCATACAGTTCTGTGCATTCACTGTGCAGAATGAACCGTAACGAGAGATATATGAACATAAAAGAAGCAGAAGAGCTGTCAGGGCTCACCAGGGCCAATATCCGGTTTTACGAAAAGGAGGGCCTCTGTGTGCCCAGGCGAAACCCAATCAATGACTACCGGGAGTATTCGCCGGAGGATGTACAGACGCTGAAAAAATTTTGTTTCTGCGCAAATTGGATGTGAGTCTGGAGGATATACGGGCATTGCAGAAAGGGACAATTTCTATGTGTACTTTGATGAAGTGTCAGGGAGAGAGCCTGGAGGGCAGAATCGGAGAGTTTGAGAATGCGCGGGCAATCTGCAGGGAAATCGCCAGGGATGCACAAGCAGACTATGAAAAGTTGGATGTGGAGAAATATGAACAGAGCGAATGGGTGCAGGAGGGAATATGAAGAAGGATACTCTTGGCTATTTAGCAAGCATAAAGGATAAAGTTTTGTTGTGGGGTATGTTTTTTGCCCAGCTGATGATCGCAGTCAGCATCTACTTCCTGCTCCCGGACCGGATTCCCATCAACTGGGATGAGTCTTATGCAACATCCTATGTTTCCAGGGAATGGATCTTTCTGTATCCAGTGTTCAGCCTAGCAGCCATGACCCTGCTGAGATCCCTGATCCGGGCTGTGATAGCCAGAAATATGATGTGGGCGTCCCCAAGGCTTCTGGACCGGCTGACGGCGGTTGTTCTGGTCTGCTTTAGCCTGATTCTGCTTACCTGTGAATTTTACACCATATTGTTTGTCAAAGGCGTGCGCTGGAATGTAGACAGGATACTCCTCACCGAGATAACAGTCTGCACTTTGGTTACCCTGGGATATGGGATACTGGAAAAATACAGATTTAGAAACCAGCAGAAGGATTCATGAAGTCAAAGGAGAGACCAGTATGGGAGAAGTAACAAAGGAACAGAAATATGGATATACAGAGTTGGGAGAACAGATGTTTCCAGGGAAGCTGTGGATGAGATCACCTGGAACGATCTGGATATGGATGACTTATACCTGCGGATCAATACCTGTCATTCCTTTGCAGGCGAACAGGTGCTGTTTGCCAGAATGCACAGGCTGGCGGGGGACAGAAGAGCTTCAGATTCTGGAAGAGAAGATAGGTTATGCAGGAGAGAATAAGGAGGAGGCAAAGAGGATTGGGAAGATTCTTTATAGAATCGGAAAGGAGGAGGGAAGCTATTTCCTGCCCGTTTTTCTGAACAATCTGGACGTATTCTCCATTGAACATGTGTGGTTTACAGACTGATGAGAGCCCTTCTGGCGCTGTCCCTTGTCCCTGCCCTGGTGTTTCAGGAAAGGGGCTGCTGTATATTCCAGTAGCTGTGTTTGGCGTAAATCTTTTGATATATCTTGCGCAAAAAAATATAGATACGAGCTGAACCTGAATACCCTGGAGGGGCTCTCAGGCTGATAAAGGCGGCGGTCCGACTAACTGATTCGGGGAAATTTGCTTATGAAGAGAGGTTTCAGGATCTAAAGGAGCATGCAGACTGTTTTCGGCCATTGGCCAGAATGATCGGCCGGGTACAGAACAGAAGGATGGCCAGCGCGTCGGGGACCCTGGAGGGACTGCTCTATGACTATTTCTTCGGGGCCCTGCTCTTGGATTTTATCCGTTATGATAAGATTATCAAGCAGTTAAAGCAGCACAGGGAGACATTTCTCTGTCTTTACCGGAGAATCGGAGAGCTGGATATGGCTCTGGCAGCAGCTAAATACCGGGGAGAGTCTGCCCCGGTACTGTACTCCCAGGTTTGCGGAGCAAAAGGCGTTATGATGGAGGAGCTCTGTCACCCCTGATAGAGAATGCGGTGGCAAATTCCTTGAATCTTACGGATTCCTGCATGGTAACCGGGTCCAACGCCTCAGGAAAGTCCACTTTTATCAAGGCTGTGGCGCTCAACGCGATCCTGGCACAGACACTTCACACCTGCACTGCTGGGCGGTTTGAGATGTGCTGTGCAAAGGTGGTCACCTCCATGGCTGTGCGGGACGATCTGGCGGCCGGGGAGAGCTACTACGTCCGGGAGGTAAAATACTTGGCGAGGATTGTGAAGGGCCTATCTGACAAAGTATGGACCCTTTGTGTGATCGGATGAGATCCTGAGAGGGACCAACACCAGAGAGAGAGGGTGGCAGCCTCAGCAGCCGTTTTGAGGTATCTGGAGAAGAGAAACTGTCTGGCAGTGGTGGCAACCCATGATCAGGAGCTGCTGGATATGCTGGAAACCGGATATATGAATTATCACTTTACCGAACACATGGAAGATGGGAAGATCACCTTTGACTACAAAATTCACCCAGGACCTGCCAATTCACAGAATGCCATACGGCTGCTGGAATGTATGGGATTTCCGGAGAGATTACCAGGAAGCCAGACTGCGGGCATAAGGGAAGGAGTTACGGAAAGATTTAAGAAGTTGTACAGTTCCTTTTAAAGCTAAATTGTGGTAAAATGTACGGGAAAGCAGAGGCAGGACAGCCCTGTAAGTATTTACCAGCATAAGGGGGATTTGTATGAATAATTTTAAGGAATGGCTGTCGGACAATCTCAGATATTTATTGTTGGCTGTTATTATTGTACTGATTATAGTGGCAGCGATACTGGGATCACCATTTACTCCAAAACAGTGAAAGATAATGATAAAGGCCAATGCCACAGAGGCAGTGACTGCAGCCGCAAAGGACAAAGAGACTCAGGCCAGCGAGAGCAGACAGACGGAGACAGCCAAGGCGACAGAGAAGAAAGCCGCCAGACAGAGGAGACACAAAAAAGAGACGGAGTCAGAGCCACAGACAGAGCCACAGACAAAGGCTCCTGAGCAGGAGTCCACAGAAGTACCCACACTGGAGCAGACGGAATACGTACAGGAGACAGATCCGCCTGAGCCGGTTTACAAGACTATGCAGGGAGGCTGCTATCTGAGGTCAGCCCCCAGCTACGAAGGTGAGATCATCGGCGAGTACTGGACCGGAACCACAGTGGAATTCCTGGAGGATGTGGGGAGGGTGGTATAAAGGTGAGAGTGGACGGCAAGACGGGGGTATATGGGGAGCAAGATTTTTCTAATACAGCGAATACGAAATCAATGTGTCAGCGGATATGTCCGTTTACTAATTATTTACTGTTCCAGCGATAAAAGGAGCAGGCACTTCAATTTGCGAAGTGCCTGCTCCTTTTTCAGGTACGCCTGGCGGGCGTCAGAGGTTGGACCACAGATAGTCAGTCTTCCCTTCTCAATGTGAAAGCTGGTTTCCAGCATATAGGAAAATACGTCCAGAGTTCTCCTGATTTTGCCGTGTCACTCCCGGAGAGCTGGTTGTCCAGCTTGATGGTCAGAATAATCAGTAGCCAGAATGGGTCGCAGGTTGCGAATCATGATGCGGATG